>Ga0207695_10000466_pt1 | contig 87899 bp, 64 predicted proteins | sample KBSC54metaG_FD_184354 | JGI IMG/M metagenome (GOLD analysis project Ga0207695, IMG submission 184354) | Corn rhizosphere microbial communities from Kellogg Biological Station, Michigan, USA - KBS C5-4 metaG (SPAdes) (version 2) | ecosystem: Host-associated > Plants > Roots > Rhizosphere > Soil...
GCTTGTTAACTTGTTCCCTCACTTCTCAGTACTCAATACCGCGCTGGGCGAGGATTCCCTTTTGATAGGCGTGCTTCACTTCGCGCATCTCGGTGACGGTGTCGGCGATGTCGACGAGCGTGGGATGGGCGTTGCGTCCGGTGAGAATGACGTGAACCATCTCGGGCCGATTGCGAAGGGTTTCGGCCACGACAGCGGGGTCGAGCATGCCGTATCCGATGGCGTAGTTGATTTCATCCAGGACGACCATGTCCCACTCGCCGGAGGTTATTGCTTCTTTCGCTTCGTTCCACGCGGCTTCAACCAGGCGCACGTCTTCCGGGTCTGTTTCCGCTCCGCCGACTTTTACAAAACCGCGGCCCATCTGTTTGAGGACAAAGTTATCGCCGAAGGCTTTCGTTGAATCAAGCTCGCCGTAGTGCCATGAGCCCTTGAGGAACTGCAGCATCAGCACGCGCATGCCGTTTCCGACGGCGCGCAAAGCTGTGCCCATAGCGGCGGTTGTTTTGCCTTTGCCGGGGCCGGTGTTGATGAGAATGAGACCGCGTCGCGAGGATTGATCCGAATTCATAATTCGCCGTTCCCAGTTGGATTCGCGTCACGGTCCGATGCCTGGCAACGGCGAACCTCGAACTCAGAACGGTGAACCGGGTTTCTAGTGGCCGGAGTGATACGGGTGGCCTGTGAGGATTGTAAATGCGCGATAGAGCTGCTCGGCGAGTACCACTCGCGCAAGCGCATGAGCGAGCGTGAAGCTGCCGAAGGAGAGAAGCAGAGTGGCACGCTTGCGCGAAGCATCGGACCATCCACTTGCGGGGCCGATGGCGAAGACGATCTGCTGCGCGGAGGTGTCGCGCTGCCTGCCCAGCCACTTGGCAAAAGCTTCAGAGGTCATCTGGCGGCCGCGGCTGTCGAGCAGAACCGTCACTGCAGGCGAGCGGCGCTGCTGACGATCGAGCCACTCGAAGAGGGCTTCTTCAGAGCGAAACGCTTGCTCCTGAAACTTCGCGAACACGGAGCAGCGCTCGAGATACATCGTGACGAGTTGATCGGATGCATCGCGCGACGAGGGCCTGGATCCGATGTACGCGAGGACGATCTGCATGGAAGCGACGATACACGAGCGAGGCGCGGTGAATTTGTGCGTGGAGGATGAATGAAGCTCCAATTTGTGAAGTTCTGGGAAACGGCTTTACGGAATCCCATATTTGCCTGTGATTCAAATCACTGATTCTGTTTTGTTAATCCTTTAGAACGAAAAATGAGATGTCAAAAGCTATTTGGCATCCGTCTTGCAGTTAACGATGTTAGTGAATCTGTCTATCTGGACAGCGTTTTCATCACGGCGAGGTCACCGTGATGAGTTTTCTGCACTTTTGAAGTCTTGTTTTTTTCGTTTTTTTTGTTAACCCTGCGGAACGGACCTAACCCTCCCCAGCTAGACCCGAGACGCCGAGCGCGATACGCGGATCGGGAACTCGTCCCCCAATGAAGTCCCCCGATCCGGATTTCGATCTGGAGGATTTCGATGCGATATCTGCGGTTGCTGAACGCTGCTTTGGGGCTGAGCCTTCTTGTGTTTGCTGGGTTGATGGCAACCACTTCAGTTCCTGTCGTCTTTGCCCAATCCAACATTTCTGGAGACATAACCGGAACTGTTACAGATGCGTCCGGAGCCGCGTTGCCCGAAGCGCAGGTCACCGTGACCAGCCTTGAAAAGGGCCAGACTAAGGCGGTTATCAGCGACAAAGTCGGTGATTTTCGCGTTCCTCTGCTCCCGCCCGGCAACTACGAGATCAGGGTGAGCGCAGCCGGGTTTCAGCCAGCGAAGGTTCAGGTTAAAGTATCTGCTGGAACCACCAGCCCGGTGAATATCGCTTTGTCGGTCGGTTCGGCATCCACAACCGTGGAAGTGAACAGCGGTGAAATCGCGGTGCTGCATGTTGACGACGCGCAACTCTCCACCAGCTTCGATCTCCAGCAATTGCAGAACCTGCCCAACCCGGGCGGCGACCTGACCTTTGTGGCACAGACCACCCCGGGCGCCGTGATGAATACCCAGGGCGGCTACGGAAACTTCTCCACCAATGGACTTCCCGGCACCTCGAATACGTTCACGGTGAACGGTGGATACGAAGGTGATCCGTATCTCAACTTGAACAATTCCGGCGCGACCAATCTATTGCTCGGATCTAACGACATCGAAAGTGTAACGGTCACCACGAATGGATTCGACGCGGCGTTCGGTGGTCTCGGTGGCGCACAGGTAAATCAGATCTCTCGTTCCGGCGGCAACAGGTGGCACGGCAATCTCGACTATCTATGGAACGGATCTGCGCTGAATGCGAACAGCTGGTTCAACAAGTACAGCGGGTCGCCCCGAAACTTCGACAATGCCAATCAATGGGCGGCAGCGATTGGCGGGCCTCTGAAGAGAGACAAAATTTTCGGATTTATCGATACCGAGGGGATACGAGTCGTTATCCCGACCATCGGGCCCGTGTATGCACCGAGTCCTGAATACCAAAAGGCGATTCTCGGCGCCGCCGCGATCGATCCTATTTACACCACAGACGAAGAAGGCAGCATCACAGGCCTGAACAACGCGAAGTCCTATATCCCCTATGGCAATTTGGCGTACAACGGCAACTCTGACATGGCGCCGATGTATCAGAAGATTTTCAGCTACTACAACAACGCCAGGAACTTTTCGGCCGGTCACCAAGATCCGAATGATCCTGACACCTGGGTTTTCAACGGTCAAGCAACGAACTTCGCAAGCGAGTGGATGATCAACGATCGTGTTGATTTCGTCCTTGGCAACGAGGATCGCCTCTACATTCATTCCAAGGTCGATAAAGGTCTGCAGCCCACTTTGACCAGTTTCCTCAACCCGATTTTCAACGCGCAGAGTCCGCAACCATCGTACGAAGGCCAGCTAAGCGAAACGCATACATTTACTCCTACCATGACGAATCAATTCCTCTTCGCGGCGAGCTATTCCCGAGCCATCTTCACGAATACCAACGGCACGACATTGGGCAATTCGGAGGTTCCCTTCGTGCTTGTGGCCCTGGGTTCTTCGACCGACTGCGTGTTGCAGGATCCCACGCAGGATCCAAGCGATAGCAATCCATGTGTTCGGTCCTTTGATTGGGACCTGCAGGGCAGTTATTCCAACTTCGTAGGTGGACAGAATGTCAGCTTCCCGCAGGGCCGAAACGTCACTGGCTATCAATTCAGCGACGACCTGACCTGGCTTCGTGGAAAACATACATGGAAATTCGGCTGGACATTCCGCCGCAATGACATTTCCGACTACACCCCGAGTACTCGCAACTTCGGGTTCGGCGGCGGCGCGAACTACGTCCTGGATCAGGGCGACTTTGCAGCCGGTTATTCGGACCAATGGACGGAGCGCTTCTCGCGTCATCTCGCCGAGCCCATTGCGATGTATGTGGAAGGTTTCTACGCCCAGGATCAATACAAACCACTGCCGAACCTCACGGTCACGCTGGGGCTCCGCGTAGAGCATGATTCCAACCCGCTCTGCCGCACCAACTGCGTTTCAAATTTCTCGAAGGATTTCAGCAGTCTACCGACAGACCGGAGCACACCCTACAACCAGTTGCTCTCGGCCAATATGTCTAAGGGCTTCTTCGAGGAGCAGACACTTGGCTGGCAGCCACGTCTTGGATTCTCATACGTACCTTTCGGGCCCGGCTCGAAGACGACCATCCGCGGCGGAGTGGGAATCTTTAACGACTACTTCCCGGCGCAGATCATGGGCTCTCTGATAACCAACGTGCCCAACTCAATCCGGTTCAACGTACTTGGCCCGGCACAAGGCGGAGCTGCCCTGGCCATGGATCCCAGGCGCGCGGATAGCGGCCATGCCACAGCGGCAGCGTCAAACGATGCGCTGCAGGCCTTGTTCCCGAAGGGCGGCTATTACCGGGGCACTACGGCCTGCCCGGATCCATTGAGTATCTATTGCGCCACGGGCGGAGTCTTCACGCGTCCGACGATCGTATCTGTTGCGCACAAGGTGTATCTCCCGACCTATGACGAGTGGAACCTATCCATCGAACATCAGGTGGCCCGCAATACGGCCGTTGGAGTTACTTACGTCGGAAACCGTTCCTACCATCAGCCGGTTTCGAGACTACCCAACGCGTATAACCCGTACGGTACGAACGAGACTCTGAATGCTGCTGCCCGACCCAATGCTGCACTTGGCTCGGTTACCGAGTACAGCAACGGATCCTGGTCCAACTTCAATGGACTTCAAGCGACGACAACTACGCGACTGGGCTGGCTAACAGCGCAAGTGAACTACACCTACGGTCACGCGCTGGATACCACCTCGAACGGCGGATTCAACGCATTCGGCATCAACAGCAATTCGCAGATCAATCCTTTCGATCTCAAGCAGAACTATGGAAACGCTGACTACGATGTTCGCCACTACATCAGCGCAAACTACAACCTATCCATTCCGCATTTCAACGGCGCGAGATTGCTGACAGAAGGGTGGCAGCTCTCCGGAACCATCTTCCATAATTCCGGTTATCCGTTCTCGGTGCTGGATGGTACGGGAGACAACGTGTACGGTAGCACAGCGCTGGCCAGGCAGATCGACAACAACTTCAACCATCATTGCGGAGGCAAGGAGCATGTCGACACGCCCTGCGACTTCGCATCGCACTTCACAAGTTCCACTGATTTCGGGCAGCAGCGGCGTAACCAGCTATACGGTCCGAACTTCACGGACTTCGACACGACAATCTCAAAGAGCTTCCGTGTGTATCCGAAGTTGGAAACGGCAAAGCTGAAGCTTGCGGTTCAGTTCTTCAACACCTTCAACCATCCGAACTTCCAGATCCCATTAGCTGACGTGACGTACGGAGGATCGAACGGAACCATCTATGGTGCATCAAGCACGCCGACTTCGGTCCTGGGCGCATTCCTGGGCGGAGATGCTTCGCCAAGGTTGATCCAACTCAAGGGAAGCTTCACTTTCTAAGTCTTATGCAGATTTATAGTGGGGCGCTCTTCGGAGCGCCCTTTTCTTCGTGCTTAGCGCAACTCGAACCATTGCAACAGTGACGCAACCAAGAATGGAGACTCTGTCTCTGGATCTCCGATTTTCTGAATTTATAGGTATGGTTATCCAAAAATTCGTATGAGTGAGCACCTAGAGCCGCTTTCAGTACCGAGGTAATCCCTTTCACTTCAACGTGACAACCATTGCTGGCCAAGTGGCACTCGCCGTGCAAGATGGGCAACGCACGTGTCCCTGCACTTCCCCGCACGCCTAAGGGACAAAGTAAGACCTAAATTCAAGACTTTTAGCGCGGTCTAAGTTAGATCGATCCGCGATTGTCCTTGCGCGTAAGGCATGCGCACCGGGCGCCACTGAAACATTTTTGCGTTCTGCTGCTAAACGGGGCCCCCCAAATTGATGGGGCTTTTTTGGCTTGCACTCAACTTTGAAGGAGTTCGTATGCACTTTATGCGTTCCAGGGAACTGGTCCTGGCATTAGGTCTGTTTTCCGCGACCGGATTGCTGACCAACGGTGTAGCCACGGCCGGCTATGCACAATCGAATATCTCAGGTGACATCTCCGGCGCAGTAGTCGACGCATCCGGAGCCGCGGTTCCAAACGCGCAGGTCACGGTCACCAACGTCGATCGCAATTCGCAGAATGCGGTGACGAGCGATCAGTCGGGCAACTTTCGAGTTGCACTTCTTCCCCCCGGCAAGTACAAGATCAGCGCAACCGCTTCCGGTTTCAGCACGGTCACGGCAAATGCCTCGGTATCGGCTGGCCAAGTGACACCAGTGCAGATCAAGCTAGCGGTGGGATCTGCTGCGACCACGGTCGAAGTTACGGCCGGATCCGGCGAGGTTCTGCACACTGACGACGCGCAGATGTCGACGAGCTTCAACCTGGAACAGATTCAGACGTTGCCCAATCCCGGCAACGACCTGACGTTTGTTGCGCAGACGACTCCCGGCGCCGTGATGAACACGCAGGGCGGATACGGAAATTTCTCCGTGAACGGTCTTCCGGGAACCTCGAACACGTTCACGATCAATGGCGCCTATGAAGGCGATCCCTATCTGAACCTGAACAATTCTGGCGCGACAAACCTGCTGCTGGGAAACAATGACGTCGATCAAGTTACTGTGATCACGAACAGCTACGATGCTGCGTTCGGCGGTCTGGGCGGCGCGCAGGTGAATGAGATTTCGCGCTCCGGCGGCAATCGTTTCCACGGCAACCTGTCGTACTGGTGGAACGGCCGCGTGATGAACTCGAACAGCTTCTTCAACAAGCAGGGCGGGGCCCCGCGGAACTTCAGCAATGCCAATCAATGGGCGGCGGCAATCGGCGGGCCGATCAAGAAAGACAAGATCTTCGGGTTCATCGATACGGAAGGGATCCGGGTCATTATTCCTGTAAGCAGCCCGGCATTCGGACCCAGCCCCAACTTCCAGTCGGCAATCCTCAACCCGTCTCCGCAGACAGATCCAGCGCTGGATGCGACGAATCCGAACGGCCTTGTGCCGTACGGCAACCTCGCGGCAAACGGCAACTCAGCTGAGGCGCCGCTCTACCAGGCGATGTTCAACTACTACAACAACGCACCGAACTGGGCGGCGGGCCATCAGGACCCGGATGATCCAGACACCTGGATCTGGCAGGGCCAGACGACCAACTTCGGCCGTGAGTGGCTGATCAACGATCGCGTGGACTTCAACCTCGGCCAGAACGATCATCTGTTCGTCCACAGCAAGACCGACAAGGGCGTCCAGCCGACGCAGACGAGCTTCCTTGATCCGGTTTTCAACGCCGAGAGCCCTCAGCCTTCGTATGAAGGCCAGATCAACGAGACACACACCTTCACGCCGCGCCTGACCAACCAGTTCCTATTTGGCGCGAGCTACTACCGGGCGATCTTCACGAATACGCGCGCTAAAGAGCTGGCGAGCACAATTCCGTTCGTGCTGATTCCGGAAGCGTTCGCAAGCGGCTGCGTGTCCGATGCGGACGGCAACTGTGTTCGCTACTTCGACTGGGATAACAACCTGAACGCCAGCTCGTGGATCGGCGGCGCAAACTATGCGTTTCCCCAGGGCCGCACAGTTACCGGCTATCAATTCAACGATGACGTGAGCTATACGCGCGGTAAGCACACGGTGAAACTCGGCTGGACGATGCGCCGGGATGACATTACGGACTACACCGCCAGCGAGCACGATATCAACTTCGCGGGCGGCGAGAACTTCATTCTCGATCCAAGCGACTTCGCGGCCGGCTACTCTGACGAGTGGGCGGAGCGGTTCCCACAGCGCCTCTCGAACCCCGTCGCACTCTATGTAATGGGCGCGTACGGGCAGGATCAGTGGAAGCCGGTTCCGAACCTCACGCTCACCATCGGCCTGCGTGTGGAACACAACTCCAACCCGATTTGCCGGACCAATTGCGTCTCGAATCTCGCAATCGATTTCAACCAGTCACCAGCTACAACAGATACGGCATACAACACCTTGTTGTCCTCAGGACGCAAGCGCGCCTTCTTCGAGCAGCAGAACATCGCATGGGAGCCGAGGGTCGGCTTCTCATTCCTGCCCGGCGGCCCGGACAGCAAGACCACGATTCGCGGCGGCTTCGGAATGTTCTCCGATTACTTCCCGGCGCAGATCATGGGGGACCTTCTGGCAAACATGCCTTCGGTGAACCGCTTCACGGTGCTGGGCACCGCTTTCGGCAACCCGATCACTGTGGACGCGGCTGATCCTCTAAGCGGACATGCGCAGGCAGTCGAATCAAACAATGCGCTGACCAGCCTCTACTCTCAGGGCGCATGCTACACGGGATGCGATCCGAGCCTGAGCCTTCGGGAACTCACGGGCGGCGTGTTCGCAAGGCCGACGATCTCGTCTGTCGCCCATAAGGTTTCTCTCCCGACGTATGAGGAGTGGAGCCTATCGGTGGAGCGCGAGATTGTCCGGAACACTGTGTTCTCGGCAAACTACATTGGCAACCGCAGCTATCACCAGCCGGTTTCGCGTTTGCCGAATGCCTACGATGCGGCGGGCGACATTGCCAGCTTGCCGACGACCCGTCCAAATGCGGCTCTTGGATCCGTGACTGAGTATTACAGCGGTTCGTGGTCCAACTACAACGGCGTGATCGGTACGCTGACCAGCCGCATCAACTGGCTCAGGCTGCAGTTCAATTACGCCTACAGCCACGCTCTCGACACCACATCGAACGGCGGCTTCAATGCCTTCGGCGTGAACAGCGCAGGCCAGATCAATCCGTATGACCTGACGCAGAACTACGGCAACGCCGACTACGATACGCGTCACTACATCAGCGCGAACTACTCGGTCACGGTTCCTCATTACCACGGGGTCAAGTCGGTAGTTGGCGACTGGGATTTCGCAGGGGCGATCTTCCACAACTCGGGCTATCCGTTCTCAGTTACCAACAACAACGGCAACGTCGCCTTTGGAAATGCTCCGCTGGCGGCGCAGCTCGACAACAATTTCGACCATCACTGCGGTGGAGTGAGCCACACGCTCGGGTATGGTACGCCGTGCGATTTTGCTTCGCACTTCGCACCGTCAACCGATTTCGGCCAGCAACGCCGCAACCAGCTCTTCGGCCCCAACTACACGGACTTCGACGTGGATGTTGCGAAGGGATTCAAGCTGCCCGGTTCAGAAGGGGCGCGGTTGAAGATTGGAGCGCAGTTCTTCAATTTGTTTAATCACCCCAACTTCCAGATCCCGGACTTCGACGTGAACGACTCAACGCTCGGTGTCATCACCAGCACGGCGAATACACCGACCTCGATTCTGGGTGCATTCCTTGGCGGCGATGCTTCTCCGAGGCTGATCCAGTTCAAGGGAACCATCACCTTCTAACAGCAGTAACGCAAAACGGGCAGCCGGTTTTCGGCTGCCCATTTCTTTTGGAGGTTGAAGCACTGCTATTTCTTCGTGGCTTTTTTGGTCGCGGACTTCTTTTTTGCGGCTGGTTCGGCCTTCGCTTTTCTGGTGGCTGCCTTCGGCGCGCTTGCCGCCTTAGCGCTCTTTTTCGCTGGAGCGCTATCGGCTGACTTGCCACGCGCGGCGCGTGTCTTGGCGGCCAGAGCCTGCTTGAGCTCCGCGTCAAACTCGGCGGGAGTCAGCGGGCGAGCCGACTTTCGCAGGCGTTCGATGTCGTAGAAGGCGCGGCGTTCCGTGAGAAAGACGTGCACGACGAAGTCAACGTAGTCGAGAAGAACCCAGTCGCCCTGACGCCGGCCTTCGACGGAGTGGGGCATGACACCAAAATCTTTCTTCAGGCGACCTTCGATCTCATCGGCGATGGCAACGGCCTGTCGATCGTTGGTGGCAGAGGTGATCAGAAAGAAGTCGGCCAACCCGGAGTCGATGGGATCGAGCTCAAGGATGCGGGTGTCTTCCCCTTTTTTGCTTTCACAGGCTGCGGCTGCGGCCTGGACGAGAATGCGAGTTTGTTCTTGCGCCGGGGTTGTACTCATGCAGCGGAAAAGTCTCTCCACGGTCATCGTATAGCAAATGAACCGGGCTTGTACCGGCCCCCCAAAGGCCTTCTCTGAAAACCCTACCCCACCCGATAGAGATGATGCGTGGAGATGTAGTCACAGACAGCGTCGGGAAGGAGGCCGTGTCCCGCAGAGAGGCTATCGAACGCGCTGTTGACATCGTTACGGATCTCGGAAGCGCTGATCTCGATTTCGAGGCCGGGGAGCAGGTAAAGCGGGGCCTCGGCGCCAGAAGAGTTTCGGATCGTGAAGACTTCCAAGGTTCCGGGCCGATTTTCCGCGGAAAGTGGGTCGGGCTCAATAGTTAATCCATCGGGGAGTTCCGCTGCCAGATGTTCCAGGCGTTGACCGGGACGCGAAGCGACGATCAAGGGCGCGGCAAAGGGAATTTCTGATCCGCGATACCAGCGGCCAAGGCTTAGAAATGAGTCTGCACCCACCAGGGTGAAGAGCTGGGCGGATGGAAACTGCGCCTGGAGCCGATTCAGGGTATCGATCGTGTAGTTGGGTACGCCAGCGGGATCTGGTGCATCGGCAAACGAGATGGCGAAGTTCGGAAGATCACGAATCGCAAGCTCGGTCATGGCGACGCGGTCTTCAAAGCTCGCGCTCGAGCCCATGGGTTTAAGTGGTTGAGACCCTACCGGCGTGAACAGTACTGTATCAAGCTGAAGAATCGCCTGTGCGGCGCGTGCGATGCCGAGATGTCCCATGTGTGGAGGATCAAAGCTGCCGCCAAAGAATGCGATTCGCCTTGCGCCGCCTGCCGGTACATCCATGCGTCCATGTTAGCGCGAACACGGAGGCGGCTATCTCTTCCTCTGACGGGCATGTGACCAGCCGGATTTCATCCGATCTGAGAAATGGGATAGCATCAGATGCACGATGCGATACGTCATTGCAGTTTTCGCGCTTGCTGGTGCGATTGTGTCGGCTTTAGCGCTGCAGGTGCACTACTCCACGACCACGAGTCCCTGCTCGATCAATGAGAAGTGGGACTGCGGTATCGTGAACCATAGTTCCTACGCGGTTATCGAGGGCGTTCCGGTCGCCCTGATAGGAATTGTCGGATACCTGCTGATTCTGTGGCTCGGCATGGCGCAACAAAGGCTGGCGGTGCTGATTGCGTCGCTTTCAGGGCTGGCGTTCTCGCTCTATCTGACGCATATCGAGCGCGACGTTCTCGGCGTGTGGTGCCTGTATTGCGTGATTTCTCTTGGAATCATCGCTGCCCTTTCTCTGCTCGATGTCTTCTGGATTATTGCCGCGGCGAGCCAGCCGAAACGGAATCGCTGGCACTGGTAAACTTGAACGCAGGACATGTTCAGGAAACAGTACGCGCGCTGGATGTACCAGTGGGAAACCCGGCTAACGACGCGCGATGAAAATCGGATAGTGCGACCGCTGGAATGGGGCTTCGAATGGCTGGAGCCGTTCCTGGCTTCTCATGGGTTCAGCGCGGCGCTTCCGGGCTCTGAGGCGACTCGCAATGATGCGGCGGCGGAAGCCGCGATGGTGCGCATCAATGAATTGCTGATCCGGCGCAGCGACGTCTTCTTCGGCTATGAGCGACCAACAGACTTTCGCCTGGAAGAGCGGCATCCTGAGTTGTTCCCCACCAACGTGAGGCCGGAGACGCTTGCGAAGGACGCAGAGATCAAGCGGCTTGCCGCAGAAGGTAAAACCTCGAAAGCGCTGTTTCTTCGTTTCACCTCGCCGGAGCGCACGCCTCATCCCGAAAATGACATGGTGAATGCGCGGTGGTATCCCGCGCCGGAACATAAGGATCCGCGGCGGCCGAAGCAGGCGATTGTAGTGATGCCGCAGTGGAATGCCGATGCGTTCAGTCACAACGCGCTCTGCGCGATTTTCAATCGCATGGGGATTTCGGCGCTGCGGCTTTCCAAGCCGTATCACGATATACGGCGGCCGGCGGAGCTCGAGAGGTCAGACTATGCGGTGAGCGCGAACATCGGGCGGACGATTTCGGCATGCCGGCAGGCGGTTGTCGACATTCGTTGTTGCGTTGACTGGCTTGAGTCGAAGGGATACGAGCAGTTTGGAGTGCTGGGCACGAGCCTGGGTTCCTGCTATGCGTTTCTCGCCAGCGCGCATGACAAGCGAATTCGCGTGAACACGTTCAACCATGCTTCGACGGCATTTGGCGACGTGGTGTGGGCGGGACAGAGCACGCGGCATATTCGAAAGGCTCTGGAAGAGGCAGGGCTGAGCCAACCGCGGATTCGAGCTTTGTATTCTGCGATCAGTCCAGTGAGCTATTACGAGCGGATGGCGAGCGACGAGGCGGATGGGCGTCGCAAGAAGATCCTGCTTGTTTATGCAACTTACGACCTGACGTTTCCCAGAGAATACTCGCTGCAGGTGGTGGATGCTTTCACACGAGTTGGCTTGAATTTTGAAAAGCGCGTTCTGCCCTGCGGCCATTACACGACAGGCGAGACTCCTTTTCAATATATCGACGGGTGGCACATGGGCTCGTTTGTGTATCGGGCGTTCAAGGCATTGCGACAGGAAAGAGCGAACGCTCCCTCATCGAAGATCGACCAGCCGATTGAAGCGGAACAGGACCTCGTCTCGCGCTAGTAAGAGCGCTCAGCGAACGGCATTCAACTTCAGACGTAGGAGCTTTGCGGGGTCCAGGTACGCGTTGTCCCAGCGTACGGCCCAGTGCAGGTGCGGCCCGGTGACGCGTCCGGTTGCGCCGCTCAAACCGAGTTTGTCGCCTGCGGATACGTGCTGGCCTTCGTGCACATCGATGCGGCTGAAGTGCATCGACAGGGTGTAGAGGCCCAGACCGTGATCGATGATCACGCAGTTTCCTTCGAAGTAGAGATGCCGGGCCAGCACAACGACTCCGCTGTTCGAGGCGCGGACAACTGTGCCGGAAGGCGCGCGGAAGTCCATTCCCTTATGAATGCTGGCGAGCTTGCCGTTGAACATGCGACGGGTACCGAAGCTGTCGGTTGGGGGGAATTTGACGGGCGCGGTGAAGCCGCCTTGCCACAAGGGTTCCGGCGCGGTGACGGCGAAGATCTTTCCCTTGATCTCAGAATCAGCAGCGATTTCTTTCTGATCTTCCGGGCCGGGCTCGACAAACCTGGGAGCGACGGTAAGCTTGCCGGTCCGGTAGTGAGCGGGATGAATTTCAATTGTTCGGCTGTAATCGAGCGGTCCTGATGCCGATTCTGCTGTGATGTGCATGGTGGAGGTGTGAGGCTTTGTTTCGACATCCACCCCGGCAAGCGCGATCCATTTCCCGTCGCGGCGAAAGAACTCCAGCTTGTGTCCGAGCCATTCGCCGTGGACTCCTGACACATTGCGCGCAGACAAAGTAATCAGCTCCGGCGAGCCGGCTTCAACTAGTGCTGGGGTGATGGCAAAGGCCGGTGTTGTGTCGGGTTTTGACTGTGCATTCGCCAGCAGCGCGGAGATGAGTAGAAGAGGAAGGCGGAAGACACGAGAGCCCGTCATTGGTTCAGCATAACTGGTACTTAGCTGTTTTCGGACGGATTGGAGCGTGGCGCTCCCATGCTGCTGTAACCTTCAGTTGAGATCTTGAGTCTCAGAGCTGGATGGTCCGCCGCCTTCATGAGCCTGTTACCCATATCGCCTAGGTCGCTGATGGTTGCACTGTTTTGCCTGCCGGTATTCTGTGTTGCAGCGCAGGGCCAGCAGGCTGACCAGCGCGTACCTGTACTTGTAGAGCTTTTTACTTCGGAAGGCTGTTCCGACTGCCCGCCGGCAGACGCGCTTCTTGCGGAGCTCGATGCGAAGCAGTTTGTGCCCGGCGCGGAAGCGATCGTGCTGAGCGAGCATGTGACCTACTGGGACCATCAGGGATGGCACGACCCTTTCTCTCTGGATGCAATGACGCAGAGGCAGGAAGAGTATTCCCGACGCTTCTCGCTCGACTCGGCTTACACGCCGCAGATGGTTGTTGACGGCGCGACTCAGTTTGTCGGCAGCAATGGACGGGCGCTCCTTGCGGCAGTGAGCAAGGCCGCCGCGAAGCCGAAGTCGAGCCTGGCGATCGAGAGTGCCAAGTGGGAGAACGGCACTGTCCGTTTCGCAGTGCGTGGGGACAACGGAAAGGGCGCAAAACTTATTGCCGCCGTGGCTGCCAATGCGACGCACTCGGAAGTGGCGAGAGGAGAAAACGCCGGGCGAACCCTGCACCACACGGCGGTGGTTCGCGCGCTGAAAGAGATGGATGGAAAAGACGCCGATGGACGGCCGCTCAGCCTAGAGGCTGGAAAGGCGAAGCAAACCGGCAGCGGCGATGGGGAGATGCGCCTGGTGGTGTTCATGATCGACAGCGGGAGCGGCCGCGTGATCGCCGCGGCCGAGCAATTGCTGCATTGAACGCTACTCTGTGCGCAGGGCCGTGCTTGGATCGATGCGTGCCGCGCGAATAGCCGGAACGATAGATGCTGCACTGGCGATCAGCCCGAGCACTACAACGGACAAGATCAGGACCCAGGGGTCGCGAGCGGATGTGCTGTAGAGGAACGATGTAAGGGCACGCGCGGCGAACCACGCGACCACGAGTCCGGCGACGGAGCCGTAGACGGCGATCCAGGCATTTTCACGAAAGACAAGTCCGACTACCTGTCCCGGCTTTGCGCCAAGCGCCATGCGGATTCCAATTTCGCTGGTGCGCCGTGCAGTGGAGTAAGCGAGAGTGCCGTATAGGCCGATGGCGGTTACGAGGAGCGCGCAAATCGCGAAGAAGACCGCGAGCATGGCCATGATGCGCTCCGAGGCGATGGAGCCGTCGATGTCAGTCATCATCGGGGTGAGGATCGGCGCGGGGATTTCCGGAGCCATTTTTGAGGCAAGCAGGCGGGCCGCGGAGGCGAAGGGCGCGACCGAACCCTCGATGCGAGTGATGGCTTCGTAATTCGGCTTGTGGTCAGTGTTCTGTGTCATGCAGAGATAGCCTTCGGGCGGCGCCTCATTGCGCAGAGATGCGTAGTGGATGTCTCCCACGACGGCGACCACCTGATAGTTCTTTTTGCTCATGACGACGGATTGGCCAACTGCGTTCTGGCCGGGGAAGAGCTTTTGTGCGGCGCCTTCGCTCAGAATCACTTTGAGTCCGGATGCGTTGTTGTCACTCCATTGGAAGTCCCGGCCCGAGAGCATCGGGATCTTCAGAGTGCTGAAGTACCCGGACGAAACGGAGTTCATGTAAATCTCCTGCTCGCCGTTGCTGATCGTGGTCTGCATGGTCTCGGTCCATGTACTGCCGCTCATAGGGGGATAGCTGACATATGCTGCGGCCTTTACTCCCGGCAGATGGACGAGAGCATCGAGATACTGGCGATACCAGGCGAAGAGGGAGTCGCCGTCGCGGCTTTGCTTGTTCATCTCCAGGCTGACATTCACAAGATCGTGCGGCTGAAATCCGAGATCAATGCGATGAAGGCGCTGCAGGCTGGTGGCAAGGAGGCCGGCGCCGAAGACGAGGATAAGCGCGAGGGCAACCTGCATGCTCATCAGCACTCGCGGAAGCAGCCCATGCTGCCGCGAGTGGACGGACTGGCTTCCGGACTTGATCTGCTCGTTGAGGCTCTTCGAGGTTGCGCGCAGTGCCGGAACAAGTCCGACGAGGAGCGTAGAGAGCACCGCGACGATGGCTACGAATGCAAGCACGCGTAGATCGAGGGAGGTGTCGAGTATGACGTAGGCGCCGTTTCCACCGACCAACACCGCGGCAAGGAAGCGGCTGACGGCCGGTGCGGCCATAAGGCCTGCTGCCGTGCCCAGAACAGCAATGAGAAGGCTCTCGACAAGAAGCTGCTGAATGAGGCGCAGCCGAGAGGCACCCATGGCAAGGCGAGTGGCCAGCTCCCGTTCGCGTGCAGCAGCGCGAGCCATGAGCAGGCTGGCGAGATTGATACACGCCAGCAGCAGCATGGCGCTGCAGAGCACAAACACGACCACGAGCGGCTTCTGGAATGTGTCGCGCATGTAGGAGTATCCGCGCGAGCCGGGCTCCGCAGCAAAATGGAAGCGATGCGCCCGTGCGTCCTTGATCCATTTCGCATCCGGAATCGATTCGTCGAGGATGCCATCGGAGACCGCAGTGAGTGCGGCATTCGCCTTTTCCAGCGAGACGCCGGGAGAGCGACGCCCGAGAATGCGCATCCACCATGAGTGATAGCCGCTCTCAATAGCGTTGTAAGGCGCATCGATGATCGGCTCGGACCAGATGGGTACGTATATTTCGGGCCGGTACATCGGGTCGGCACCGACAAACGTTGAGGGCATTACCCCGACGATGACGAATGGTTTGTTGGCGATGGTAACGGTCTGACCAATCGCGGCCGGATCGCGATGGAATCTGGTTTTCCAGTAGCTATCGCTGATGACGGCGACATTCGCCTGTCCTTCGCGGTCGTCGAGCGGGGTGAGCCAGCGGCCGAGGGCTGGAGGAGTCTCGAGCAGCTGGAAAAACTGACCACTGACCAACGCGCCCGGGACGCGCACGTTGGCGGAGTCGTGCCGAACCTGGAATGGATGCGTCGAATATCCGGCAACCGATTCGAAGCCCTCATGATGCTTTTCCAGAGAGCGGAGAAACGGTGAACCGAATGAGTAGTTGGGGCCGTGCTCCTGGTCGTTCTGATCACTGCGAAGGACGGCAAGCTCGTCGGAGTGTGGCACGGGCAGCGGACGGAGCAGGATGCAGTTGAGCAGAGAGAAGACCGCGATGTTGGCTCCGAGCCCCAGAGCGAGTGTCAGTACGGCGGTAAAGGCAAAGCCGGGCGAGCGGCGCAGCTGGCGTGAGGCATAGCGGAGATCGCGCAGGAACTGCTCGAGCCGCGGAAAGCCGCGCTGGACGCGATAGGCTTCGCGGGTCTGGGTGACGCCACCGAACTCGCGCATTGCGGCAGTTCTTGCGGCGGCTTCCGGCATCCCTCTGGCGATGTATTCCCGAATCAATAGATCGAGATGAGCTGCGATATCGTCGTCGAGATCGTTATCGCGGTGCCGGCCACCGGTGAGTGCTGCGATGCGGCTGAACAAGGTGCGGAGGAAGTCCATCGGCGGCTCCTGTGTGCAGGTTTCAGTTGGAAGGCGCGAGGAATCGAGCCATGGTGGCAGCGATGCGTTCCCAGTTCTCGGTTTCTTCGGCGATTTTTTTGCGGCCTACGCGGCTGAGCGAATAGAAGCGGGCGCGCCGGTTGGTTTCAGAGGTGCCCCATTCGGACTTGATCCACCCACGCTGCTCGAGGCGCAGCAATGCAGGGTAGATGGTGCCCTGGTTGAGGACGATGGAGTCACCGCTTACCTGCTCGATCCGCCGCGCAATTCCATAGCCGTGTAGCGGGCTCATCGCTTCCAGAGTCTTCAGGACCATCAGGTCGAGCGTGCCCTGCAGTACGTCGGATTTGTTCTCGCCCATTTCTTCTCCTGTTGAAATTCAACATATATGTCTCCATAGGCAGAGTGTCAACAGGAGCGTGGATGCGTTCGTCACAAAACATAAGGCTGAATGGCGGGATCGGGATGCCGTAAAATCCTAGATATGACCGACCGCATGGCCCTTTCCCTAGCTCAAGCCGATCCTGAAGTAGCAGCAGCCATTGATCATGAAGCACTTCGCCAGCACGAAGGGCTAGAGATGATCGCCAGCGAGAATTTTGTCTCCGAAGCGGTTCTGGAGGCAGCGGGTTCGGTGTTTACGAACAAGTATGCCGAGGGATATCCGGGGCGGCGCTACTACGGCGGTTGCGAGTACAGCGACGTGGTTGAGAATCTGGCGCGCGATCGGGCCAAGCAGATCTTCGACGCGGAGTTCGCCAATGTGCAACCGCACTCAGGCTCGCAGGCGAACGCCGGCGCTTACATGGCGGTGCTGAATCCCGGCGACACCATTCTCGGTCTCGATTTGGCGCACGGAGGGCACCTGACGCACGGGCACAAGCTTAGCTTCAGCGGCAAGCTTTACCGCACTACCTTCTATACAGTTCGGCGCGACACCGAAGTGATCGACTACGACGAGCTTGAGGCTATCGCCGTCAGGGAGAAGCCGAAGGCAATCATCGGGGGAGCCAGCGCTTATCCCAGGCTGTGGGATTTCGCGCGGATGCGGCAGATTGCCGACAAGGTGGGCGCGGTTTACATCTTCGATATGGCGCATATCGCGGGCCTGGTTGCGGGCGGAGCGCATCCCTCGCCGATACCGCACGCGCACATTACGACGACCACCACGCATAAGACGCTGCGCGGGCCGCGGGCCGGAATGATTCTCTGCGGCAAGAACTACCAGGTTGGCGAGAAGGCGGAACAGACGATCGGCAAAGCCATCGACATGGCTGTCTTTCCGGGTCAGCAGGGCGGTCCTCTGGTGCACATCGTGGCAGCGAAGGCGGTGGCATTTGGAGAGGTGCTCCGGCCCGAATTCAAGACCTACGCGGCGCAGGTGGTTTCGAATGCCAAAGTGCTGGCGCAGTCGCTGCAGGATGCGGGGTATCGCATTGTTTCCGGCGGAACCGACAATCACCTGATGCTGGTCGACGTATTTCAGAAGGGCATTCTTGGTTCCGAGGCCGAGGTTGCATTGGGCAAGGCTGGGATTACCGTGAACAAGAACGCGATTCCCTACGACAAGAATCCGCCGCTCAAGCCATCGGGCATTCGCGTCGGCACTCCGGCGTTAACGACGCGGGGTATGAAAGAAGCGGAGATGCGGATCATCGGCTCGTGGATCGCGGAGGCCCTGGACAAGCGCAACGACGATGCTGCGCTCGACCGCATCCGCGGCGAGGTTGCGGAGCTGGCGAACAAGTTCCCGCTCTACGCGTGGCGTCGCGCTTCTGCTGCGGTTGTGGCCTGATTTCCGTCAGTGACTTCGTGCCAGTCTTTGGCCGATCTTAAGTAATGCATCGGGATTTCTGAAGGTGGGGTAGAGTAGGTGCACTTCGGCACCCGCCTTCAGTGACTCTCCATTCGTGCGGTTCCGTCCCTGAAGGCTACAGGGAGGAACCATGCGCATCGCACCCCTGGCAGTTGCAGGCATCCTCGCTTTCAGTCTTCCCACATTCGCAGAACACGATGACCATAGCGATCGCGTCGATCGCGAGTATTCCCGCACGGCTCCGCTGCAGGGACCCAGGGAATACCATGGCCATCCACATCAGTACTACGACGGATGGGATTTTCAGGATCATCACGGACATCCCTACTACCCGCATGTGGACGGCATCCGCTGGGTTGGGCATGACACGGGCCGCAACGACGAGCACTATCGAATTGAAAATGCGTGGGAGCATGGCCGGTGGGAAGGCGGCTATGGGCGCGAACACGTGTGGCGCCTGACAGGCGGCTCTGCGGCGTCGTTCTCGTTCAGCGGGTGGAATTGGAATGTTGCCCAGTATGACGCCGCGTATTGCGGCGACTGGGACTGGAACTCCGACAGTGTTTCGATCTACTCGGATCCAGACCACGCCGGTTGGTATCTGGCGTATAACTTACGGCTCGGAACTTATGTTCATGTGATGTACCGGGGACGCTAGACCAGAGATCTAAATTAAAGAGAGGGCGGCCTGCGGGCCGCCCTTTTTCCGTTTGCAGGCGAAGGTACGACTTGATTCAATAATTTCTCGTGCTTTCATCCGGATGAAGTTGCATGCAGTTGCGGTTTCGGCAACTCCGCGGCGGGATGCGTGTTTATAAATGTGTAAGACGAAGTGGAGATCCACTGAAGCGACCATACTTTTTGAGGTCGCTCAGCGTACGCAAAAAAGGAGGAAAATTTCATGCGTACCTTGAATGTATTTCTGGCAACTCTTCTGGCAGCGGCCATCCCCGCCATTGCTCAGCAACATCCGCAGGATCATGGAAGACCGGCGATGCCGGCGCCTGCGCGTGGACCGGCGCCTTATCGTGCGCCCAAAGCGTCGCCTGCTCACAAGGTGGAGCCCATGCGCCAGCAGCAGCTTCAGCAGCGCAATTTCTCCGATCAGAAGGGTCACCCGAATGCTCCGCATGTCGATCGCGGAAACAAGTGGGTGGGCCACGACACGGGACGCGATGACGATCGCTACCGGGTTCAGCATCCATGGGAGCATGGCAGATTCAGCGGTGGATTTGGTCCCTCGCACCGTTGGCAGCTGACCGGCGGAGGCCCGACGCGGTTCCGATTCAATAACTGGTACTGGACCGTGGCATCTGCCGACTTCTCGTTCTGCAGCGACTGGAACTGGGATTCGGATGACGTTGTTATCTATCCCGATCCTGACCACGACGGCTACTATCTCGCGTACAACGTCCGGCTTGGAACTTACGTCCACGTAATGTTCATGGGACCGATGTAATAGCTGGAGAAGGTTGTTTCCGAGGGCGGGCCGCGTTGGCTCGCCCTTTTCTGTTGGACGGCCTTGAATGTACACATCCTCACGCGTGACGTTAAGATGATCCGACTGCATAGAACGTATTTCGCTCGACCATTTGCACAAAGGATCAGCAATGCTTTCATCCGTAATTTTCCCGAGACATCATCGAAAGTTCCTGCCTATCGCAGTTGCGGCATGCAGCCTGCTTGTGACCCTGTCTTCCGCTGCTTACGGCGAGCCAGCGCCGGCACCAATTGTGCTTACCGGAGCGGACCGTCGCGCCGCCACGACTCTGGATGGGGAGTGGGGGGCCATTGTCGATCCCTATTTCTCGGGTTTATTCAGTTTTCATCATGAGGAGAAGAAGAACGGCTGGTTCGTGAACCAGAAGGCCAAGCCTGGCGATCCGTTTCCGACGGAGTATGACTTTTCAAAGGCTCCGAAGCTGAAGGTTCCGGGAGACTGGAACACACAGCGTGAATCGCTTATGTATTACGAAGGCCCGGTCTGGTACGAGAAGGACTTCAACTATGAACCGAAACAACATACTCATACCTTTCTTCATGTAGGCGCGGCTAACTATCACTCATGGTTCTGGGTCAACGGGCAGAAGGTATGCGAGCACGAGGGCGGGTTCACTTCGTTCAATTGCGAGATCACGCAGGCAGTGCACTCCGGCGGCAACTTCGTGGTCGCCGCAGTCGATAGCACCCGCAGCGAAGACAATGTGCCGACGCTTCAGACGGATTGGTGGAACTATGGCGGGCTGACTCGCGACGTGTCTCTGATCGAAGTGCCGGATGCCTTCATCGATCAATATGACCTGCATCTCAGCCGCACGGAGAAAGATGGCATTGAAGGATGGGTGCACGTAACGGGTGCAGGAGCGGGAACGAAGGCGGAGGTTGAAATTCCGGACCTGCATGCGAAGTCTAATGCTGAAATTGGACCGGATGGGCGCGCAATTTTGCACTTCAGCGCGAAAGGACTCGAACGATGGTCGCCTGAATCGCCAAAGCTTTACAAAGTCGTGATTCGCGCCGGCAAGGATTCGATCGATGAGCTAATTGGGTTTCGTACTGTCGAAGTTCGAGGCACGGAAATCCTACTTAATGGAAAACCTGTATTTCTTCGAGGAATAACGGCGCATGCAGAGGCACCGTATCGCACGGGCCGCGCCTACTCCGACAAAGATGCAGAAACACTAATCGGGTGGGCCAAGGAACTCGGATGTAACTTCATGCGGCTGGCTCACTATCCGCATCCGGAGACTATGCTGCGCGCAGCGGATCGTATGGGCGTGCTGATCTGGTCGGAAATTCCCGTGTACTGGGCGCTGCAATTCGATAATCCAAAGGTACTTGCGAAGGCCGAGCAGCAGTTGACTGAAGAGATCAATACATCGCGGAATCATGCGGCGATTGTTCTGTGGTCGATGGCAAACGAGACGCCGAACACCGCGGCACGCACGCAGTTCATAGGGGAGCTAGCATCGCGAGCCCGCGAGCTTGACTCCAGCCGGCTGATAACAGCGGCGCTGCTGGTGCGCGCGCAGGGGAACACAAAGATTGTCGATGATCCATTAGGCAAGGTTCTGGATGTATTGGGCACGAACGAATATATCGGCTGGTATGAGGGCCATCCCGAAAATGCCGATACAACGCAATGGAAGATCGGATACGAGAAGCCATTGATCATGAGCGAATTTGGCGGGGATGCAAAAGCAGGCTTGCATGGAGATGAAAACGAACGGTGGACTGAGGAATACCAGGCGAATATCTATCGTCATCAGCTGCCTATGTTGCGCAAGATTGCGCAATTGCGTGGCATGAGCCCATGGCTGCTGATGGATTTTCGCTCGCCGAACAGGCCGCTTTCAGGCATTCAAGATGAGTTCAATCGAAAGGGACTTATCTCCGATCAAGGCGAGAAGAAGAAGGCGTTCTATGTATTGCAAAGCGAATATAAAGAAAGAAAAGCTGGTAACCCAAAGTAGGTAACCGCAAAATTCCATTTATGTAAGTACCGAGTTTCTGTATGTCGAAGGTGACTATTCATTTATGCTTCTCGTATGTCGATGGAATCTATCCTTGCCGAAATTGACGCGGAGATCGCAAGACTAACTCAGGTGCGCTCTCTGCTCGCAGGTTCACGATCGATTAGTTCGTCGAGTTCCGCTCACAAATCAACCAAGGGCCCGGGTAAAAGAAGAAAGAAGCGCGTTCTGAGTCCCGAAGCACGCAAGCGAATTGCCGAGGCGCAACGGAAACGCTGGGCCGCGCAGAAAGCGAAGTCGAAGTAGAGAATTTACAGGGCTGTTGTTGTCCCGATCGCACCTGAACGGCAGACGCAACTACCAGGTTTCGACAGCAAGTATGTTCGGCGGGCCGGAGTGGCCTTCAATCACCTGAGTTTCGATCACTGCTTCCATATTCATCTTTTCCCAGTTGGCGGGCGCCTTCGCGAGCAGTGTATTGAGATAAACCGGGTTGTAGAGGATCTCTCCGGCTGCTTCAGTGCCTTCTTCAGAGATACCGGCGGCAATGATCACGGGCTGCCCGGTGGTGCTGTCGCGGATCCGCGCAACAATCGCATAATCTTTTGACAGCTTCTGATACGGCAGATCCCAGTGGGTCGCCCAAGTTGTCTTGTCTCCGCTCTTGCGATCGACAAGCAGCGCGTCTCCATTTTTCGATTCAAAACCAAATCGCAGTTTCTGGGTCAGGCGAAGAGTCCAGATGTTGTCGAAGGCGCCGATCAGGACGATTGGTCCCTCACGCAGTTGCGCAAAGCTTGCTTCAGATGCCGGCACCACGCGAAATGCCTTGTGACGCGACTCCAATGCAGCCGCGGCACGGGTCAGCGTAATCACGTCGGCGAGAGCGAGATTGCCGGAGAGGTGAAGGCGCACATAAAGCTTCTGCGGCTCTGCCGGCGCACCGACGGGCGCCTCGAACGAATTGATCGAGTCCATATCGATGTTCTTGGCAGGCTCGCCGAGGCAGAAGGTGGTTGTGTTCGGGCTCGAGAGGAACGGCTCCCAGAACCGATCGATATTTGAGGGCTGCTCAACGGGCGGCGCGGGCTGCATCCGCATGCCAATGAAGACGCCTGCGACGCAACCCATCACTGTGAGAAGCGCCAAGAGGGGCCAGCGGAGACGCGAAGATTTCGGAGGTGCCGGAAGGTCGGGGAGCGGCGAGATGATGACGGGCTGCGGCTCCGAAATGACGGTGGGGAGCGAATGCGCGGGCTCGATGATCTCTGGTGTTGCCGGCTCGGTGAAGCCATCCGGCTGCCGGAAGAGCGGCATGTAGGAGCCTACCGGTAATTCAATCACCAGCTCGCCAGCGTGCGCCGAGTCGTAGTAGTAGAGTCCGAGTCTCTTGCGGACTTCACCGGCGGTGATGCGCACTACGGGATCAGCATTCGCGTCGTAGGTTGGAGTCCGGCCAAATACTTCGATCCCGATGCTGCGCTCTTTCAAATCGCCGCCGTTGCCGAGGAGGGTCTGCTCCACGGTGTAAGCGAGGAGGGCGGGGTAGCGCTTGCTGTTGGCAAAGAGGGGATGGACGAGAAGCCTTTGCAGCTGCTCGCGAATCGCAGCGGGATCAGAGGCCAGCGAAGGCTGTTCCACGTCCGGCATGGATTTAGGCGCCATCGGCATTGGCACTCCTTGAAGCGGCTCTAGCCCGGATGGGCAAAGGTCGATGCAACGATCGAAAATGCGTTCCGACGACCATCGCCGGTCTCGCATTTCGAGCAATTGCTCGACTAAAAAAATTCACTTGCAGAGGTGAATCCCACACGCGCATTCCACCCGGGTCTGAGTACAGTTTGCCGTCGTGGAAAACGTGGCGTATAGATTTCTGGATTCCCTGCACTGCGTATAATACGTGCCAACAATGCGGTTGTCTAGATTAGATTAAGGTATTCATTTTGATGGTTTTATTCGAAAAATAGATTTGCCGCTACCCGAATAAACCTTTTAGCTATCTTCAATTCTGCATACATTTGAGATCGGTCCAGGAGATGTGCCGGAAGTGTGTCGCACCAACGGCGCGTTTTCTTGTGATTGCGGCTCCTCGCCCCTCCGGTTTACCAGACCTGGACTTATCCAGGCGGGACTAATCGGGGGGCGCTTTTTTTCGAGATACCGAGCGAGCCGCGCAGGCGGGCAACAGCCCTGGCAGAGCACGAGACTCGAGAATCCCGGAATGCCGTGCGACATTCGTGCGCAGACAGACTGCAAAACATCAGCCTCATGCACTATGCTTTTCAGTCCTCGGGGAGGGACCAGTTCGCCCATGCGAAATTACCGGCCAGTGAAATTGCTCGTTCTACTCGGCTGCATTCTTGCACTCACCATTCACTTACCCGCTCAGTCCGGCGCGAACAGCGCAGCGGAGGCTCATCGAAAGGCTGAGGCTTTGCTCAAGCAGATGAACCTTGAGGAAAAGATCGGTCAGATGAACCAGGCTGCAGGAATCATCATGCCTGGGCTTGGAGGCGAAAAACCGGATGAACTCATCGCTAAGGGCGGAGTCGGCTCGGTTCTGTGGCTCATCGATGTGAAAGAGATGAACCGGCTGCAGCACATCGCGATGGAGAAATCGCGGCTGCACATCCCCATCCTGTTTGCATTCGACGTGATCCACGGCTACAGAACGGCATTCCCTGTCCCGCTCGCAATGGCGTCGTCCTGGGATCCCTCTGTTGAGGAAGCCGCACAGCGCTACGCCGGCCAGGACGCGCGCGCGGCCGGAATTCTGTGGACCTTCACGCCGATGGTCGATATCGCTCGAGACTCGCGGTGGGGCCGGATTGTCGAGGGCGCCGGCGAAGATCCGTATCTGGGAGCCGCGATGGCAAAGGCGCAAGTTCGCGGTTTCCAGGGTGAGACGATCGGGCCGGATAGCGTGATGGTCTGCGTGAAGCACTTCGCCGGCTACGGCGCGGCGGAAGGCGGACGCGATTATGACTCGTCGTATATCCCTGAAGAGCTGATGCAGAACCTGTACCTGGTGCCGTTCCACGCGGCTGCAGACGCGGGTGCTGGAAGCTTCATGAGCGCATACATGGATCTGAACGATGTTCCGGCATCGGGCAATCGCTGGCTGCTGACCGACGTGCTTCGCAATCAGTGGGGATACAAAGGCTTCGTGGTGTCGGATGCGTTCGCGGTCGGCAGCCTGCAGGTGCATGGGTTTGCGAAGGATCCAGAGGACGCCGCCCTCAGAGGTGTGAGCGCTGGACTCAATATGGATATGGCCAGCGGCACGTACGTAAAGAACATTGGCAAGCTGGTCAGCGCGGGCAAGATCACTGCGGCGCAACTCGACGCCATGGTACTGCCGATTCTCGAAGCGAAGTACAAGCTCGGGCTCTTCGATCATCCCTACGTCGAGGAGTCAAAAGTTGAAGCGACGCTCAATCGGCCCGAAGGCAGAGAGCTGACGCGCAAGATCGCATCGCGTTCCATGGTGCTGTTAAAGAATGAGAATCACACGCTTCCACTTAAGAAGGACCTGAAGAAGATCGCGGTTATTGGCCCCCTGGCCGACTCCACGCGAGACATTGAAGGCGGCTGGACTGTGGAAGGTCTTTTCGGCGGCGGAGGAAAGAGCCATCCAGTAACTGTGCTTGCGGCGCTGAAGGCTCTTCTGCCTAGTGCGGAGATCAGTGTCGTGCCCGGACCTCAGCCTGGGAAGATGTTCCTCGGTATGGTGGACCAATTCACCGGCGGGAAACCTGTTCCGCCGCCTACTGCAGAAGAGACGGCTGACTGGCTGTCGAAGGTGAAGAGCGCCGCGGCAGATGCAGATACGGTCATCGCCGTAATGGGCGAGGCGGCGTCGATGAGCAGCGAAGCAGCTTCGCGGGCGTCAATGAGCTTGCCCGGAATTCAGGAGGAGATGCTGAAGGCGGCAGTAGCTTCGGGAAAGCCAGTCGTTCTGGTGCTCGAAAACGGCCGACCTGTCGACATCAACTGGGCGTCTCAGCATGTACCGGCGATCCTCGAAGCGTGGTTTCCGGGCAGCGAGGGCGGCAATGCGGTTACAGATGTGCTGTTCGGCGACGTGAACCCCGGCGGCAAGCTGCCCGTCAGCTGGGCACATTCAGCCGGCGAGGAGCCACTCTACTACAACCACAATCTCACCCATGAGCCGGAAGACCGGCCCAATTTCACCTCACGCTATTGGGACGTGGCAAGTAAGCCGCTCTATCCCTTCGGATACGGGCTCAGTTACACCAGCTTCAAGTTCGAAAACCTGAAGCTGACTAGAGCTAGCGTCAAGGCCGGCGATGCGACCGAGGTCCAGGTGGACGTAACGAATACCGGCAGCGTGGCGGGCGACGCAGTTGCGCAGGTCTATATTCATCAACGCTGGGGTTCGGCTTCGCGGCCGGTCCGCCAGCTGGAGGGATTCAAGCGCGTTGCATTGAAGCCCGGAGAGAAGCAAACGCTGACTTTCCCCCTAGGCAAGAATGAGCTGCAGTTCTGGGATCCGCAAACGAAGAAGTGGATCGTTGAGGCGAGCACCTTCGATGTTTGGGCGGGAGAAGACTCCACAGCCAGTCTGCATACGGAGCTGACCGTGAATTGAAGTTCGAACCATAGCTGCAAACGAAAGGCCGGGAGAGTATCCCGGCCTTTTTTTACATGCGATGCTGGGGAGCTAGACGGATAGAAGGCGTCCGAAGAACGCACGATAGCGCCGCAGTGCCAGCCGTAGCTCTTCAGTCGAGACGCTGTCGCCCCGATCCCACTGTTTCTCGAGACGCTCGCGCTCTGCCGCAAATACTTCGGCAAGACGCTTCATCGCGCCAGCCACCAGCGCGTCGGCTTTTTCGACGGCCTGGCGAGGCTCATCGACGAAGCCAACTTGAATGGAATCCCACTGTCCGCGAAGACTCGTGGTCTCGTCGGGTGAGAAGAGCGCGGTGCGCTCGTCGGTTTCAGATGCCGGGGCTGAACTGGTGTTTGCGCGGGCCGTTGTGGCTTCGCTGCGATCGTAGCCATCGACGCGCTGCGCGGAACGGTCGTCTGTGTAGTCGTCCTGCTGAACAGGTTCATCTGCGTGTGCCAAAGCTGCTGTAGAAAGTCCACTGGTGCTGAAAGTCTCTTCTCTTCTAATCTCTGCCATATACTCCTCCTGCTTTATCGTCTGCTTCTTATCTGGTGCAAATCTGGATGTACTCATCTAGTCGTGTTCACGAGCTCTTTTGCGTCGCGCGCTTTGCAAAAGAACGTCAGCAGGTTGAGATGAGTGCGGGATGCAAAGGTTGCCCTGTGGAGAGCCGCAGGGGAGTGGCGACCGGAGATCGATCATTCTCATGGAGTTGAAGGCGCGGTGTCCCACTCGCAAACCAAAGCGCATAGTGCGGTAACGACCTTTAGCCTGTGTTGTTGGTAATACATCGAATGTGTCAGGCTACGTTGACATCGGGCAAAACAGGATCAGGATTAAGAAAAAACCACAGGTTCAAATCGATGAAGACCTTGAATTGCTTCTTGCTTGGTTGCCTCGCTGTCGTGTCGTCAAACTGCGGTGCTCAGGACATCCCTTCGCGGATGGCCGAGATGAAAACCGCCTACACCGCCTCGGGTAGCATCGTGGTGCTCGACGGCCAGACGCTGGTGATCGAACCCAACATGCCGGGTCCGATCTGTGCTCTGCCTCGAGAGGAGGATGGAAAGACTACCTGGTACCGGTATGCCTTTCCGCTCGCCTCCATCACTGTTCCGCTGACAGCCGTGGACGAAAACATTGTGAGCGAGGACAGGGTATTCACCGATCCCGCCGCGCCGCGTGTCTACAAACCCGGAGACCAGGGAGACGCGACGATGATTGTCGTGGTCGGTATGCCGGGCAGGAAGTTTCCGGCACTTGTCTACGATCGCGAAAAGCTGGAGCATCTTAGCCCCGGTCCGCACAGCGCAGCCGACTACGGCCAGTTCCAGGACCAGGTTGAGGCGTTCGGGCTGACGTTCGCTGATAACGTCGCCGCCCGCGAATTCGTGACCGCTCTCAGAAACGCCGTGAGAATGGCGAAGACGCAGGCGATGGCGACTCAACCGCGTTAGAGACTAAGGCAGTTCGCGGATCCAGATGTTGCGAAAGCTCATCGGCTCGCTCTTGTCTCCGTGAGCCTGCAGCTTGATCGGCGCGCTGTCGTACTTCTTGTAGAACGGCTTGCCGATGTAGAGCGTCTGCCCTTTCAGCTCGAAGTGATTCTCCACCAGCACGCCATTCAGGAAGACGGTCGCGTAGGCCGGGGTTTTCACTGAGCCATCTTCGTTGAATGTGGGGGCAGTCCAGGCGATGTCGTAGGCCTGCCACTCGCCGGGTTTGCGGCTGGGGTTGGCGAGGGGAATTGCCTGCTTGTAGAGGCTGCCGACCATACCGTTCACGTAGGTCGGATTGTTGTAGCCATCCAGCACCTGAAGCTCATAGCCGTCATCGCCCGGGCCCGTACCCGCGAGAAAGATACCGCTGTTGCCCCGGCCCTGACCTGTGCCGGTGATGCTGGCGGGAATCTTGTATTCCACGTGGAGCTGGTAGTTCTTGAAACTGCGCTTGGTTTCGATGTTGCCGCCCTTTTTGTTCACGGTCATTACGCCATCGTGGACATCCCAGGTAGCAGCGGAGTGGTCCTTTACGTTTACCCACTCGTCGATGTTCTTTCCGTCGAAGAGAACGACGGCGTCTGACGGGGGAGCATTGGGTTCAGCCGCGGGCGTCACCACCTTGGGCTCTGGTTTCCAGATTTCGGTGTCTTCTGGCTTTGGTTTAGGCTGCGCGGTTTGCGCATATGTGGGTGCGGTCACGAGGAGAATAGATGCGGCAAAGAGAAGCTTTGGAAGTGATGTGAGCATAACGACGGGAGTATACACTACGGCGATTCTGGTTACGGTTCAGCAAGCCATGCCGAATCCCTCGTGGATGACGCACATGCTGACCAGCGGCATAAGGATCTGATCGTAGGCAGTGCGCTCGCCTGCATCCATGGTGTGAATGCGGTCCAGCATCTTCACGATCTCCTGCTGATTGAAGTACGAGATCGACGCCATGGTTTTGCCGCGCAGAAGGTCCTGCACGTAGACATTGAAGGTCTGGTCAAGGTTGAGCGTCGCCGGCGGGCTGAGAAACGGATGCTTCTGGCGCTTGTACACCGTATCGGTAATGACGTCTCTTGCTGCCTCGCGGAGAACGTATTTCTCTGTGAGCCCGCGAATCTTCATGTTCACCGGCTGCCGGCAGATGCACTCAACAACGCGATGATCGAGAAACGGTACGCGGCCCTCGATGGAGTGTCCCATCTCCATCCGATCGCCGAGCATGGTGAGGATGTAGTTGGCGAGTACCGACTTCCCCCACAGGTAGAGCGACTGGTTCAGCGCGTCGCGGCCTTTGAGCTGACCGGGCACATCGATGTCTGAAAGCAGCTGGAGATAGGTCTCACGATGCCTGAATTTGCAGCGGAAGTCCTCGGCCTGCAACGGAGCCGCCTTGACCGCACGCGATGAGAACGTCTCAAACCATGAAGGCACGTAGCCCAGGATGCGCCGAACCGCATCGAGATTGCCGGTGTCGCCATCCGGCAGGAGCAAGCCGCGAGAGACGGTATTGTTGTCGTTCAGCCACTTCAGCAGCTGTTCGATTTCCGCCGGATCCTGTCCCTCGCGGTTATAGAGAAGCATGTCACGACGGAAGTGGGCGTATCCGCCGAGAATCTCATCGGAGCCTTCGCCGGTGATCACAACCTTGTATCCGGCATCGCGAACGGCTTTGCTCAACAAAAACTTTGCTACCCCGTGCGCATTGACGCAGAGCATTTCCGACTGGAGGATCGCGCTCGCAAAATTTTCGGCCAGGGTGTTCTGGTTGATGGGGATCGTGTGGAACTTCGCCCCTGCAAGCTCGGCCATTTCCTGCGCGATCGGCCCTTCATCGTAGGCGACATCCTCGAACGTGAGGGTGAAGGCCTGAATCGGATCGGGATGATGACGGGCGGCCAGGCCGAGCACCGAACAGGAATCAAGGCCGCCGCTCAGGTAGACGCCTACCGGGACATCGGCGCGCAAGCGTATTCGTACCGCTTCTTCCAGTTCATACCGGAACTCGGCTATGTAGTCGGCATCGCTCCTGGCGTGGCTCGTCCCGGCAACGGGATAGTTGAAGTCCCAATAGCGGGTGATCTGAAAGTGCTTCTCCGTGACAAGAAGGTAGTGCCCGGGCGGAACGAGAAAGACTCCATCATAGAGAGTTCGTATCTGGTGCCCGCCGAAGCTGAACGAATTGTAGACACTCTCTTCATCCCATCGCGCGGGCACGCCGGCCGCAAAGAGCGCCTTGACCTCCGATGCGATATAGAGCTTGTCGTTGTGCCAGGAATAAAACAGCGGCTTGATGCCGAAACGGTCGCGAGCCGCAAAGAGCGTCTGCTGCTTCTCATCCCAGATGACAAACGCGAATTCCCCGCGGAGCCGATGCAGGCAGTGGACGCCCACTTCTTCGTAGAGATGCAGAGCGATCTCGCTGTCCGACCGTGTCCGCAGATGATGTCCGCGGCCTTCCAGCTCGCGCTGGATCGCTTCGTATTCGTAGAACTCACCGTTTGCGGCGAGGTGGGTCCTGCCGTCTTCGCTGGATATAGGCTGGTCACCCGTCGCGAGGTCGATGATGCTGAGGCGCGCGTGGCCGAGGCCAACACGGCCATCCCGGCTGATCCACTGGCGCTGCCCGTCAGGACCGCGATGATAAAGTCGCTTCGTTGCTTTTTCGAGAACCGCTGGAGAGACTGGCTCGCGGCGCGAGTAGAGAGCCACAATTCCGCACATCTTGCGTGCTCCTTGGGTATTCCTTCGAGGTGAGGCCGTCCGAGAGAGGCTCCGGGGGAAGGCGGGCAGCGCCAGAAGCATACGTGGGGCTCGAGTGAGCGCGCAATCGAAATCTGATTGTCGAACCATGAACAAAAAAGACCCTGCTAGAAGCAGGGTCTTTGACCAACGCGTGCGATGGAAATCAGTTGGTTCGCAGAGCCACCGTCGGATTGATGCGGGATGCGCGGAATGCAGGAATGTATCCCGAGAGGGCGGCGATGATCAGCAGCAACAAAGCCATGCTGCCGTAAGTGACGATATCCCACGGCGAAGTGCCGAACAGGAGCGCGGCAATCAGCTTCGCCCCGCCCAGCGATGCGCCGATGCCGATCACGATGCCCACCAATGCAAGCCGCAGCGTGCTTGTCAGAATCCTGCCCCGTACGTGTCCGGCTGTTGCGCCTAGCGCCATGCGGATGCCGATCTCCTGCGTCTGGCGAGTCACGGAGTACGAGATCACGCCGTAGATTCCCAGGGCGGCGAGCAACAAACCCAGCCCCGCAAAAGAGACGACGAGCAGCATGAAGAACTGCCGCCCCGAGACAGCATGATTGACCAGCAGCCGGATCGGCTTGAATTCATTGGCTGGCTGCTTGGGGTTCATCTCGCGCAGCGAAGCAAGGACAGAACCTGCAAGGGACGAGGGGTTCATGCGAGTGCGCACGACGAGTTCAGCCGCGTTCGGGCCTGCCTGGGTCATAGGGTAGTAAATCTGCCAACCCGCATCGCCGTCGACATTTTCTTCGTGCACGTCATCGACGATCCCGACAATATGCAGGTCCGGACCGCCGCCGTTTCCAAGAGATTTATTCAGAGCGTCCTTGTCCGACCAGGCGTTGAGATTCGACAGATACTGCGCGAAACTCTTGTTGATCATCACCACCTGCTCGCCTTTAGGCGCGTCAGACCAGGAGAAGTCGCGTCCGCGAATGGGAGTGCCCATCGCCCGCATGTAGCCCGGCGTGATCACATACACAAGCGGACCATCAACTCCCTGAGGCGGCTTGAGGCCCTTGGGATAGGGAAGGCCCCAGGAGCGGTTCTGTCCCAGCGGCAGATAGTCAGTAAATCCCGCTGCCTCGACGCCCGGCAGGGAGCCGATTCGCGTCAGGATCTGCTGGAATATGACGCCGCGTTTTTCGGCGCTCAGGTTGCCGTCTTTATCATTGGGAACGTTGTCGTCATAACTGACTTTTATTGCGGCGGCGTGATCCGGCTCGAATCCGAGATCGACATTCAGGACGTTCATGAAGCTGCGGAGCAGCAATCCGGCTCCAACGAGGAGCATGCAAGCCAGTGCCACCTCCGACACGACCAATACGGATCGGATGCGTTCGTGCTTGCGGCTCGCCGAGGCTCCCGGTCCTGCGTCCTTGAGGGACTCATATACATTTCCGCCTGCCATGCGGAGACCCGGCACGATGCCGAAGATTGTGGCGGAGACGAAGGAAATCAGCACCGTCCAGCCCAGGGCAGCACCGTCGAGGTGCAGTAAGCTCAGCAGAGGCAGGGCTATTGCGCCCTGGTGTGCAAGCCATTCGACGAGTACCGCGGCCAGCATGAATCCGAAGATCGCGCCCATGCTGGATAGCACCAGGCTTTCCGTGAGCAATTGCCTCACGATTCGCCCGCGGCTTGCTCCCAGAGCACCGCGCATGGCGAACTCCTTGGATCGCGCCGCCCCCCTCGCGAGCAGCAGGTTGGAGAGATTTACGCATGCGATGAGCAGAATCGCTCCTACTGCACTCCACAGCACGATGAGCGAGCGGCGCAGTTTGCCGCCGATATAGTCCTTGAGCGGAACAGGAACGACGGCGCCTTTGTAATTGCCGCATGATTCCGGATAGCGATTATTCCAGCACATCTTTGGAGCCACGCGTGCCGCTTCGTCTACCGCCTGACCTAGAGTTATGCCTGGCTTCGTACGGCCGATCAGGGTGATGATGTTGCCCCAGTTACGCGGAGGCCCGTAAAGATTCAGCGGAGTGATGGCGTCGACCTTGGTGCCCGGGGCGAAGACAGCTCCAAAGTCGAATGAGGCCGGCAAGACGCCGATGACGGTGGTCTGCTTGCCGTTCATGTCGAATGCCTTGCCCACAATGTTTGGGTCAGCGTTGAACTGTCGTTTCCACCAGGCGTTCGACAAAAGGACCACGGGGGCAGCGCCGTTTCGCGCATCGTCAGCAGTGAACACGCGGCCCATCTGCGCCTGAACGCCGAGAACCTGGAAGAAATTCTGAATGACGTCGATACTCGTTGCGGGAAGAGGCGCGCCACCTAGATTCAGGCTCAGGTTGTCGGCTCCGGAAAACGCAAAGTAGCCGGTCACGTCCTGATAGGAACGGCTGTTTATCCGGAATTCGTCGTACGCATCGGTTGAGTAAGTGGCGCATGACATGCCGCACTTGGTGGGCGGCGGCGCGATCCATACCAGCTCATGCGCATTCGGGAACGGCAGCGGCCGCAGGAGCAGCGTATTCACGACGCTGAAGACCGCGATGTTGGCCCCGATGGCGAGTGCGAGGATGAGGACGGCTACTACGGTGAAGCTGGGATCATTCCAGAGCGTGCGCAGCGTGTACTTGAAATCCTGCTTGAAAATATCCAGAGTCATAAAGCCTCGTGCTTCGCGGTGTTTGTAGCGGGCCTGATCCATGCCGCCAATACTGATGAGAGCGATACGCCTTGCTTCGGTGGGCGTCATGCCTTTTGCGATGTTGTCGTCAATCGCGAACTGCAGATGTGCGGCGAGTTCGTCTTCAAGATCGTCGTCGAGAGGTTCTCTGCGAATGAATGCCCAGATCCGTTTCACCAGCCTCAGTGACTCACTCATGCATCCGCTCCTTCAGCGGATTTGTCCATGGTGAGCACGCGTTCCATCACGTCTTTCAGGCGCTCCCAGTAGCGTGCATCGGCGGCGAGCTGTCGCTTTCCGGCGGCGGTGATGGCGTAAAACTTCGCCTTGCGATTGTTGTCGGAAGTGCCCCAGTGCGAGGAGATCCATCCGCGCTGTTCCAGGCGCACCAGCGAGGCGTAGATAGTTCCCTGGTTCAACAGCACTTCATCGGCGCTCACCTGCTCGATCCGGCGGGCAATCCCGTATCCATGCATCGAACCCATGACGGTGAGAGTCTGAAGGACCATCAGGTCCAGCGTGCCTTGCAGAAGATCCAATTTTTCTGGCGACATTCGAGGACTCCGGGTAGCGACCTGCCAGCCCTGTGGTACGACCACAGAAGTATTGCATATTCCTGTGGGCATGCCACATCAATGTGACGGGCTGCGCACGGAAGACTGCGCGGAACAAGACCGGCTTCAGCGTCCGAATAGATTGCCACGCACGAGGGAAGGAAGAACTGTCCAAAAATCATGCACTTGTGTTGAGATTGGCGCGCTCTAAATCACTGATTCAGTGCCACGTAAGTATCATTGTTTGCACAGAAGGAGTGCACTACGCTTGTAGTGCGGGGAGAACTTGTCCGCCTCCTCGCGTAAGTCCGGGACGAGAAAGCAAGACCATCCTCATTCCAGTTCAGGTCGTCCTGTTCCTGCTGATCACCGCAGTGATGGTGAACTGGTTCGCGAAGATGCATCTACGCAATCGCCGTTCGTGGGCGGCTATCGTGGCTCATTCGAGCGCTGAATGCAGACGCGCCTGTGCAGCGAGTACGTCGGCTCAGATCGGAACTCTGGCGTCAGCGTGGTCCAAGTCGCCCCGGGTGGCGTTCCGCGACGCAGGAGTGCTGATGGAGATGGCGGATTATGAAGAGCGCAATGCGCCCGGCGCCGACTCTGCGCGAAGGCAGGACATCCGTATCGTCGCGCTGAAATTGCGACTGGCGGCGGCACGCGCGATCATCCAGCGCTCCACAATTGGTCGGTCTCGGGGCTAGGTCAGCGCCCTATCAAGATGCACATACCCGCCATCGACGATTAGTTGCTGGCCCGTGGTGTGGGCTGATTGATTGGGGGAGAGCAAAAAGGCAGCTGCCGCGGCAATTTCTGACGAGAGCGTCATGCGATGGCCAAGCGGAATCTTGTCGGTAATGCGCTTGAGCTCCGCGTCGGGATCACCGAGCGTATCGAGCCAGCGGCGATAGAGCGGCGTCATCACTTCAGCGGGAAGCACGGCATTCACACGGACGTTGTACTTCAGCAATTCGGCAGCCCACTCGCGCGTCAACGCAAGCTGCGCTCCCTTGCTCGCGGCGTATCCAGAGGTATTGCCCTGGCCCGTCAGAGCGACCTTGGAGCTAATGTTGACGATTGCGCCCTGTGTCCGTTTCAGGGAAGGCAATGCGTAGTGGGCTAGGGCGTAATAGTGGATGAGATTCTTTTTGAGGCTCTCGGTAAATCGCTCTACGCTGCCGTTTTCAAGGCCGGCGCCGTCGTTTATGCCCGCGTTGTTTACCAGGCCATAGATGTCGCCATGCTGCTTCTCGATTTCCAGTATCGCGGTTCGGCAGCGATCAACATCTTCGAGCTGCGCCTCAACGAAGTGGCACGGAGCCGAGGCCGCCTTCATGTCTGCCAAGAAAGCCAGAACGTTCTCCGAGGGTCGTCCGAGCACAACGACGCGTGCGCTTTCGTCAAGGCAAGCGCGTGAGATGCCGGCGCCAATACCGGCGCCTCCACCGGTAACGACGATGAGTTTGTCTTTGAGTCCGAGGTCCATATCAACCGATCTTCTCAGAATTGGGATGTCTACATTTTCAATCTACTCTGCTAAGGCTGCCGTGTTCCGTCCTCGCCCACCAGGATGCGCGCAGTTGAACCAAATTTCCGGTAGTCCGTGAATGCTACGTCGTTGACATGCCGTTCGAGCCCGATGCCGTAGTTTTTTTGCATGTCGGCATTGTAGAGCTCCGTGACCGCTACGCTTCGAACAGGACAAAGATAGGTCCGGCCGCCAATGATCACATGTCCATATTGAACGGCAAGCGCGGAGCGGCTCACATGGTCACTCTCGGCTAAATCGGCTTCTACGGTGATTCGATCAATCTCTCCGGTTGCGGGATCGATAGAAAGTTCGCCGTGATATGCGGGCTGATCTTTAGAGGAGTGCTCGGCGGGATCATCTTCCGATTGACGGTAGCAGCAGAAGTCGACTGTGTAATGCGACGCAAGGCGCGGGACCTGATACCCGAAGACCGCCAACCGAGCGCCCGACTCGCTTCTCTGCCAGCGCCTCCAGTGCATCGATTCATCAGAGCTATCGCCGAAGATCACCGCGAGTATCGCCCCAAACTCGCCCCAACTCGATAAGCCGGAGGTGAGCAAAGAATCACCCATGCCTCCGCCCCCGGCTACGGCGGAACTGACTTCTCTTCCTCTGCGAACCGCGATCTCGCGCCGCGCGTTGCTTGCAAAATGCATTTCGATTCGAGGCTTCTGATGCTTCTTTGCCGCAGCGAGAGGAAGATTGTTGAAGCTGCGAGTTTCCCTTATGGCCAGGAAGTCGGGGATGAGTCGGATCGCCTCTCGAGCGTAAGCGTGCGCGGAGCTGAGGATCTTCTTTTGCGTCTCCTGATCCGGAGGGGTCTCGTTGGCCAAGTTTGCGGCGGGCGGAGGTTGAATTACCGATACGGCTGCAAGAATTTTGAGTTGCTGCTGGGTTTCGGGGCCGGGGTGCGCCTCAGCATCGATACGGGCAAGACTGGCCGGCGTGAGCTCCTCAGAGAGATCGATTCTGCTGAGCCTCTCAGCGATCTCAAGATCCGATAGTTTCGCTGCACGCGAGGACGTTAGAAACTGCTCGAGTTGCGCTACGGTCACGGTGCCGGCAGCGTAGACAGGAAGCGCGAGAACAAAGAGGCAAACCAGAACAGATAGATTCCGCACGGCTGTTCACCGCCAATCCAACAATCAGCTCTCTCGTTCTTCGACGCTTTCAGCTCATTCCCGTCATCACCAGCATGCGAGGCTCGGTCATCTCGTCGATCGCCGATCGAATACCCTCACGTCCGAGGCCCGAGTCCTTCACCCCGCCATAAGGCATCGGATCAAGCCGCCATGCGGGAGTGTCGCCCACAATCAGCGCTCCCACCTCAAGCTCGCGATAAGCAGTAAGAATGCGTCCAGCATCGCGCGTCAGCAGTCCGGCCTGAAGCCCGAAGCGGGAGTGATTCACCTCCGCGAGAGCTTCTTCGAAATCGGTGTACGGCTCAACCACGACTACCGGGCCAAAGACCTCTTCATCGCGAACCTTCATACCCTGCTTGGTTCCGGTGAGAATTGCAGGCGAGATCAGGTTGCCCTTGCGTTCTCCGCCTTCGATCAACCGGGCTCCTGCGGCGACTGCCTCCTTGATCCATGACTCGACGCGTTCTGCTTCACCGGGTCTGATCAGCGGGCCGAGATCCGTGCCCTCGTGCGATGGATCGCCCGCAATGAGCTTGCCCGCAATTTCGACCAGCTTCCATAGGAACGTCTGAAAGATGCTTTTGTCGACAAATACACGCTGGACGCTGATGCACGACTGACCCGCATAGCCGAATGCCGCGTGCGCCGTGCGCTCCGCTGCACTGTCCAGATCGCGATAGTCACTGTGGATGATGAGCGCGGCGTTGCCGCCGAGTTCCAGCAGAACGCGCTTGCGGCCGGAGTGGACTTTCAAATCCCAACCAACCTTGGCGGAACCGGTGAAGCTGACCAGCTTGATGCGATCTTCTTTCTCGGCCAGCCATGCCGTGTCGGCGTTCTCGAGCGGCAAAATCGCGATGGCTTCTTCGGGCCAGCCGGCTTTCAAGATGACTTCACCCAGTGCGAGTGCAGTGAAGGGCGTCTGCGGCGAAGGCTTGACCAGGATCGGGCAGCCTGCTGCGATGGCCGGCGCGACTTTATGAGCAACCAGATTGAGCGGAAAGTTGAACGGAGTGATCGCAAGCACCGGACCTACCGGGAATCTTTGCACGAGACCCCAGCGATTCTCGTTGCCCTCGGTCAGGTCGAGCGGAATCGTCTCGCCACCCAGCCGCGCCGCTTCCTCGGCGGCCGTCTTGAAAGTGAGCACGGCGCGATCAACCTCGGAGCGCGCCAGCCGCACAGGCTTACCCGCTTCCGCCACGATGAGGTTGGCAAAGCGCTCCTTCTGCTCGATGAGCGCTGCCGCGATGTCTTCAAGGATTTCGCGGCGCTTCCAGCGGGGGAGGGCGCGCGTGCGCCGCAGGCTGGCAACGGCGTGATTCACAGCTTCGCGCGCGTCAGAACGCTTGGCGACAGTGACTTTGCCGATCAGCCCCTGATCCCACGGGGAGCGAACTTCGAGGGACTCTCCATCGCTCCATTCTTTTCCGCACAGAAGAAACCCGGTCTGCGAGCCAGGACGCATTTTCATATCGATAACTCCAGGATTAGTCGGTCATAAGAATGTTATTCGAAGCCACCATTCGATAGACTGGTTTCTCCATGATTCACGACGGAAAGAGCAGAAAGCTTCCTTTCGACCCGGCAGAGGCAGTCGCGCATCTGCGTACAAGCGACCCCAAATTGGGAGCACTGATCGACAAGGCTGGAGAGTTCAGGCTGCGACTTGATCCTTCGCCATCTCCGTTCGAGTCGCTGCTCGAGTCGATTCTGTATCAGCAGCTGCACGGAAAGGCTGCGGCAGCGATTCATCGCCGGGTTCGGGAGTTTTTCCATGGCGATCCTACACCTCAACAGCTTTGCGACACACCGGATGAGCCGCTGAGAGCCGCCGGCGTTTCCGGTAACAAGATCAAAGCGCTGCGCGACCTTGCAGCGAAGACCCTGGATGGAACCGTGCCGACGCACAAGGCGATTTTGAAGATGCCCGATGCCGATATTGTGGAGCGCCTGACCGAAGTGCGCGGCATTGGACCCTGGACGGTGGAGATGTTGCTCATCTTCCGACTCGGGAGGCCTGATGTCCTGCCTGTCACTGACTATGGCGTTCGCAAAGGTTTCGCGCTGACATTTCAGCGCGTGCCGAAGAGCCGGCCCATTGAGGCGTCGGATTTGCCCAAACCGGATGTGCTGTTCCGTCGGGCTCAACGCTGGCGCCCGTTCCGCTCGGTAGCAAGCTGGTACATGTGGCGTGCGTGCGATCTGGCGAAGGGCACTCCACCTGCGGGGCGTGCAGTCGAAAAAGACGCGTGAGCTGAGTCGGGGGGAGCCAAGAAACGCGAGTTGGCTTTGGGGGAATCTCCGCTGGTGCGCCTACAATAAGCAGGAACGATCATTTCCATATCCTGCATCCGGAAAGCATGGCAGCAGCAAAACGATACATCTGCATCCACGGACACTTCTACCAGCCTCCGCGCGAGAACCCGTGGCTCGAAACGGTTGAGACTCAGGACTCGGCGGCCCCGTATCACGATTGGAACGAACGGGTCTGCGCCGAGAGCTATGCCACCAACGGCGCGGCGCGTACGGTGAACAACAAGAATCAGATCATCCGAATCGTCAACAACTATTCGCGCATGAGCTTCAACTTTGGCCCGACGCTGATGAGCTGGCTGAAGGGGAACGCCCCGCGCACCTACCGCATGATTCTTGATGGAGAGCGGCGCAGCCGCAGATTGAACAGCGGCCACAGTTCGGCAATCGCGCAGGTGTACAACCACGTGATCATGCCTCTCGCGAACCAGCGCGACAAGATCACACAGATTCGCTGGGGTATCGCCGATTACGAGAGCCATTACGGCTCGGCGCCGGAAGGCATGTGGCTTTCAGAAACGGCAGTCGACTCGGAGAGCCTGGAGTTGCTGGCGCAACACGGCATCAAGTTCACGATCCTGGCACCCAGCCAGTGCAAGCGGGTTCGCCCCTTGAAGCAGGATGCAACGGATAACGATCCTGCCTGGACCACGCCGCTCGGTAACTCCGTCGATACGACACGCCCCTATCTGATGCGTTTCGATTCCGGAGTCTCGATCGCCATCTTCTTTTACGACGGCCCCACATCGCGCGCGATAGCTTTCGAAGGCTTGCTGAATTCGGGTGAGATCTTCGCGGCGCGACTCAAGGCCGGGTTCGAAGATAACGCACAGCCGCAGCTCGAAAGCGTCGCTACGGACGGAGAGTCGTACGGCCATCATCACCGTCACGGCGAAATGGCTCTGGCTTATGCCGTGAAGCTTCTCGAGCAGGACAAGACGGTAAAGCTGACGAACTACGCGACATTTCTCGAACTGTTTCCGCCGGAATGGGAGTGCGAAATCGTCGAGAATACTTCGTGGAGCTGCGCACACGGCGTAGAACGCTGGCGGTCTGATTGCGGATGCAACGGCGGTAAGCCTGGGTTCAATCAGAAGTGGCGAGCACCGCTCCGCAAAGCGCTTGATGACCTGCGCGATGCCATTGCGCCACTGACGGAGGACGAGGGTTCGAAACTGTTCGCGGACGTCTGGGCAGCGCGCGATGCTTACATCGAAGTGATTCTGGATCGAAGCGAGAGCGTGGTGGAACGGTTCCTGCTCGATCACCAGAGGCAACCCCTGAATGCAGGCGAGCGCGTGAGGGCGATGCAGCTAATGGAGATGCAGCGCCATGCACAGCTGATGTACACAAGTTGCGGATGGTTCTTCGACGACATCTCCGGCATTGAGACTGTGCAGGTAATTGCCTATGCTGCTCGCGCTCTGCAGCTGGCTAAGGAGCTTTTCGGCGACAGCGCTGCCGAATTGGAACCGGCGTTCCTGACGACGCTGGGCGAAGCCAAATCAAATGTTGCAACCGCAGGCGATGGCGCGAGGATTTACAAGGACAAGGTACTGCCGCTGCAGCTTGGCCTGGAACAGGTAGCGGCGCACTATGCCATCAGCAGCATCTTTTCGTCATTTGCCGAGGAGACGGAGCTCTTCTGTTACCGCGTGCGCCGAATTTCGTACGAAGTATTCAGTTCAGGGCGGGGCAGGCTCGCCCTGGGACGCGCGCATATAACCAGCGCGATCACAGAGAAGGAACAGACTTTCAGTTTTGCTGTGCTGCACTTTGGCGATCAGAACATCACGGCGGCGGTGAAGCCGTATATCGATGAGGACGCCGGGCAGTTCGAGGCTTTTGTGGAGCAGACTTCAGAGCAGGTAGTGCGTGCCGACTTTCCCGATGTGATCCGGTCTATCGACCGTTACTACGGGCACGTTGATTACTCGCTCACATCGCTCTTCAGCGATGAGCAGCGGCGAATCGTGCAGCTCATTCTCAACTCGACCCTATGGGATATTGAGAGCTCGCTGACGAACATATACGAGGATCATGCGAGCCTTCTGCACTATCTCTCGCAGGCCGGCCTGCCCAAGCCGCCGGCTCTGACGCTTGCGGCCGAGTTTGCTATCAATGCCGGTCTACGCCGCGCGCTCGAAGGCGAGCCGGTCGATCAGGCGGTGCTGCGCTCGTTTCTGCAACTCGCCAAGTCTGACAAGGTGAAGCTTGAGACTGCAACGCTCTCGTACATCGCCGACCAGCGGATGAAACGCGCAATGGTTGAGTTGCAGATGTCTTCAGGCTCGCTGGAGATGCTCGACCGTGCGCTCGCTCTGGCTCGCACCATCACCGAACTGCCGTTCGAACTGAATCTCTGGCAGGCGCAGAACATCTGGTACGAAATCCTGCGCACGTCCACATATGCTCTTACTTCCCAGAGGGCCGAAGACCGGCCGCACTGGGACAAGGGCTTCGATGAGCTGGGCAAGTGCCTCTCGATTGAAACCAAGGCGATGATGGCACCGGATCAGTTGGCGGAAGTGACTGGGGATTGAGTCGCTTACGTAGGAACTCGAGCCCGGCTTGTGGCCCAGAAGTCCCGATTGGAGGATAATCGTGGGCATGGCTACCTTGCCCAGTACGGAAGATCTCTGGAGCGTTCGTGAGTATCTGCGGACAAGCTGGAGCCCCGACCGCGAGTACGTGGATGGGCGGATCGAGGAGCGGAACTTGGGCGAGAAAGAGCACTCAATACTTCAACGTTTTTTTACTGTTCTTTTCGCAGTGCATCGTAGTGACTGGGGCGTTGAGGTCTTTCCAGAATTGCGCACGCAAACGCAGGCTCACCGGTTCCGTGTGCCTGATGTTCTAATCATGCGTTCCGGCGACACGTTTGATCGCTAAGTTACAAGTCCGCCGCTGATTGCGATCGAGATTCTCTCTCCGGAGGACAGCCTCCGAGCCATGCAGGAGAAAGCCGCCGAATATCGTGCCTTTGGAGTGGAGAACATCTGGATCATCGATCCCGAGCCGCGCATCGCCTATCGTTACGTCGACAACGCACTGCAGGAAGTCAAAGAGGCTGAGCTGGGAGTTGGGGGAACATCGATCCGCGTTGTGTTGAGCGAGATGTTCGCTGAGCTCGATCGGATCTAGTGGCTCTTATCGGGATTTGATACTGGTCGAGTCCAACCACGGGTAGAACAGTTTGAGCGGAACTCGCTGGTTTTCCGAAACATGTTCGTTGGTTGCGGTCGTAGTTGCGACTGCAGCAGCTATCTGGGCACTTTCAGCTATCCGCGTGGACGACTCACCTATCGTTACAGGTTTGATCGCGGTTCCTGCCATGGTAGGGATAGCGCTGTACGCCTGGCATGTACACGAAAAGACCAGAGAAGCTGATTCCGAAGAGTGGAGGAACGGAGCAATCGTCACGGTTTTGCTGGGCGCGGTCTTCTTCGTGATCGACGGGTTCGTATCCTCAACCAACCGGCACTACGACAACTTCTTTCAAGCCGCATTCCACGCAGGTTCACCGTTTGGAATCTGCCTCACCATGCTCGTCACCCCTATTGGAACGATTGTCTGTGTTGGCGGTTGGATCCGCTGCTCGATTCTCGAACGACGACCAAAACACGAGCTTCAGGGTTAGCTCCTCCCGGTCACCTTGATGTGCAGTTCCCGCAGTTGCTGATCGCTTACGGCTGTTGGCGCGTCGGCCATCAGGTCGATCGCCTTTGCAGTCTTCGGGAAGGCAATGACTTCACGAAGACTCGGTGCTCCTGCAAGAAGCATGACGATGCGGTCGAGGCCGAGGGCGATGCCGCCGTGCGGAGGTGTGCCATACTCCAGAGCATCGAGGAAGAACCCGAAGCGCTGCTTCGCCTCGTCCTCTGAAATTCCGAGAGAGGCAAAGATCTGCTGCTGCACGTCCTTGCGGTGGATACGGATCGACCCTGAACCGAGTTCGAGCCCGTTCATGGCGAGGTCGTAGCAGTCCGCGCGAACGGACGCGGGATCGGTCGTCAGATTGGCCATGTCGGCTTCGTACGGCGCAGTGAAAGGATGATGCGCCGGCATCCACTTGCCGCTGGCCAGGTCGTACTCGAACATCGGGAAGTCGACGATCCAGATCGGATGGAAAGACTTCGATCCGTCCAGCTTGTTTCCGCCACTCCGTGGTTCCGCCTTTTGGACGAGTTCATCGGTAAGTTGGAAGGCCTTGTGCTTGTCAGCGTATTTCTTGGCGAGCTCGCTGCGGAAGTTGCCCGCAGCCATGTAGACGTTAATCTCGCGCTCGCTCAGACGGCCTTCGAACTTGGTGTCGCTGGCCTTGATGTGGTGCGCGGGATCGCCCGCAACCACGATCAGGTAGTCGCCGTCCGCGGCGCCGCTCAGCTCACGAATTTTCGTCACCGTGTCGGGGAACGACTTCGCCAGCCGCTTGAAGTCATCGATGAACTTCGCGCCCTTCTTCTGGTCGAATGCTGGATGGTTGTCCTCGCGCTCCTTACGGCTCAGTTCGCCGACGGCGGGAATCCGGAACGCCACGATGGGCAGAGCCGGATCAATCTGCAACGTCTCGAGCGATCCCTCGGGAAACGCTGAACGCACATCGGTGAGCCCAGGGAGGCGAAGATCCGGCTTGTCTGATCCGTACTGGCGGATCGCCTCATCGTAGGTGATCCGGGGAAACGGCGTCGGGAGCGTGATACCCGCAGCACCCCACGCGGCCGCGCAGAACTTCTCCACCACGCCGAAGACGTGGTCGCGACGCGGGTAGCTCATCTCGAGATCGATTTGCGTGAACTCGAGCTGGCGATCGGCGCGCTGGTCTTCGTCGCGGAAGCACCGTGCTACCTGGAAGTAGCGGTCGAAGCCCGAGATCATGAGGATCTGCTTGAAAATCTGCGGCGACTGCGGCAACGCATAGAACTCGCCCGCGTGAATGCGGCTTGGCACGAGGAAGTCCCGGGCGCCTTCGGGCGTTGATTTGCAGAGGATCGGTGTTTCGATTTCCAGAAAGCCCTGGTTGCTGAGGCTCTCGCGGATGGAGCGGGTGATCTCGTGACGCAGCCAGAAGTTGCGCTGCATCTCTGCGCGCCGAAGATCAATGTAACGATGTTTGAGCCGCACCTCTTCGTTTGCGATCGCATCTTCAGCCGGCGAGAACGGGGCCAGCTTGGTGTCGTTCAGTATGCGAAGTTCCGTGGCTTCTATCTCGACCTCTCCGGTCGGCATCTTGGGATTGATCGCATCCTTGCCGCGCAGCCGAACCTTGCCCACCGCCGCAACCACGTACTCCGGGCGGACCTGCTCGCCTTTCAGATGGCCTTCAGGGGTGAGCTCCTTGTCCAGAACCACCTGAGCGATGCCACTGCGATCGCGAACGTCGAGGAAGATGAGATTGCCGTGGTCGCGTCGCCGGTTGACCCAGCCCATCAGTACTACCTGTTCGCCTGCGTTGGCGGCGCGGAGTTCGCCGCACATGTTGGTGCGTTCAAGATTGCCTAGAAAGTCGAGCACAATACCAATCCCTATCTCGATTTGGAAGGGCACGACTTCAGCCGTGCCGCAAAACGACTAAAACAAATTTGGGCTTTAGCCCCGGAGGGAAACCTCAGGACCTAGCTTCGACATCCGGACTGACCATCACTGACCGCCAGGAGACTTCAGGACGCCCGCCAGCTCCGCGCGAGGAACCTTGGTCTGGATTCCGGTTGAAAAGTCCTTCACCGTTAGGATACCGGATGCCACTTCATCCTCTCCCATGATCACGATCCGGCGGGCGGTCCGGTCCGCGGCGTCGAAGGACTTTTTGAGCCGGAACGAGCCGTCTCCCAGCTCAACGGCAACGCCGCCCCGGCGCAGCTCGCGGGCCAGCGCCAGTGCGGCCGCGTTGGCGGACTCGCCCAAGGGGGCGATGTAGGCATCGACTTTCTCGGGCTTCGCGGCTTCGAGGGCCTCGAGTGTCAGAACGAGGCGATCCTCGCCCATGGCGAAGCCGATTCCGGGGGCTTTGGGTCCGCCAATGGCTTCGCTCAGACCGTCGTATCGGCCGCCGCCAAGCAACGCGTTCTGCGCGCCGAGGCCGCCGTGGGTGAATTCGAAGGTTGTGCGGGTGTAGTAGTCGAGGCCACGCACCAGGCGGTGATTGCGGGTGTAGGGAACGCCGGCTGCGTCGAGGGCGGCGGTCACCGTGGCGAAGTGGGATTTGGAATCGTCGTCGAGCGAGTCGGCAATCTTCGGCAGCGTGTCGATGATGGGCTGGTCTTCGGGCACCTTGCAGTCGAGGACGCGCAGCGGATTGGTCACGGCGCGGCGCTGGCAGTCTTCGCACATCTTCGGCGCGACCGGAATCAACGCCTGCCGCAGAGTTTCGTTGTAGCGGGCACGGTCAGCCGCGGAGCCTACGGAATTTAGCTCGAGGGTCCAGCCGGTGATGCCCAGTTCATCGAGGAGGGTGGCGAGCATTTCGAGAACTTCCGCGTCGCGTAGAGGCGACTCGCTGCCTGCGTGCGGAGGGCCGATCACCTCGGCGCCGATCTGGGAGAACTGCCGGTAGCGGCCTTTCATGGGACGCTCCCGGCGGAACTGCGGACCGATATAGTAGTACTTCTGCAACTGGCCGGAATCGCCCAATTTGTGCTCAACGTAAGCTCGGACAACCCCTGCGGTATTCTCTGGACGAAGAGTTAACGACTGAGCGTGATCCGACCTCATTCTGCCCTTGTCCTGCCAGGTGAACATCTCCTTTGACACGATGTCAGTCTCCTCTCCCACGCTGCGCGAGAAGAGCGACGTATCCTCGATGATCGGTGTCCGAATCTCGCCGAAGTTGTAGCGGGCGAAGACGGCGCGTGCGGTTGCTTCAATCCGGTTCCACAGCGCGGTTTCAGGCGGCAGAAGGTCACGCGTGCCGCGCACGGCTTTCAAAGTGGACATGACTTGTCTAGTCTAAATCGGGCTTTCAGGAGACCCTCTGAAAGCCACAAGAACCACTCGACTGGTCGATTGGGACGCGTCCTCGACAGGGAGGGCATGGCTTCTGGAGCACGTGAGCCTGATCACCGACTCTGACATGAAAAAGGGCTGATACTCGCATTGGAAGCTCGATGAAGCGGTATTCCCAGTTCGTTGCTCTGTTAGCGGTGATCCTGATCGCCGCACCTCCGGCTCTGGCGCACGACTTATGCGCCTTGGCAGCGGATACCAATGCCCGAGTGCGTGACTGCTGCGCTTCCATGACGATGCCTTCGACGCAGCCGGAGAGGGCGTCTTCGACTTCGCTGGCGAATGACTGCGGACAGAGCTGCTGCTCGGTCTCATCGCAACGCCTGCCGGCTGATCGTCAGGAGCGGGTGAATGCGGAGCCGATCACGGCGCATTCCACTGATGTTGCAGATCGGCTGGTCGCTCTCCCGCCGACGTCGATTCACCAGCCTCATATTGCTTGGCCCGCCAGGGCCAGGCATCTCCTGCTGCATGTTTTCCTGATCTAGACAACTCCTTTGTGCGCATCGATGGCGCGGCTCCCGTGCGGAGTTTCGCGCGTCCTCATAACGGCAATCAACCGCACCACAAAGGAGAACGGTCATGAAATTCCAGGCAAAATCCATTCTGTTTACCTTCATCGTCGCCATGAGCAGCAACCTGCTCATCGCGCAACCGGGCAACAACTTTGCCGAGCAGTGGTATCGGGCCAAGTATGGCCGCCCATTGCCTGCAGAACAGGCGCGAATCGACGCCGCGCAGAAGCACGAGGCTTCCAGATCGGAGTCGGCTGCTGTGCTCGGCGCATATCACGCCAAGGCCTGGAGCGAGGTGTTCTTTGAGGCCAAGTATGGTCGCCCCACTCCCAGAAAAGAAGCGAGCCTGCGCGAGGCGAATCTTGGAAGAGACGCATTGATGACTAGCAAGCTTGCTCCTGCCGACGATCGATTTGAGAATTGGTTCCGCGCCAAGTCAGGACGGGCGATCCGCTAGGCACAAGTAGAAACGTTGGCGGCAGAGGTCTCGCTTGCATTGAATCTTGTGGCACGCGAGCCTTTGCCGAAAAACATAACCAGCCGTACGCCATAACTATTGAAGTAAGCTCCAAATTACCGATAGGTTGCATCCTCGTGCGGGGTGCGGCATCCTACCGAACATGGAATACAGACTCCTGGGAGGCTCGGGCCTCAATGTTCCGGTTCTGAGTTTTGGCGCAGCTACATTTGGCGGCGGTAACGAGTTCTTCAAGGCGTGGGGCAACACCGATGTGGCCGAGGCGAGCCGGCTGGTCGACCTCTGTCTCGAAGCCGGCGTCAACTTTTTCGATACAGCGGATGGGTATTCGGACGGGCGTTCCGAAGAGATCCTCGGCGAGGCCCTTAAAGGCCGGCGCGATCAGGTTCTCATCTCCACCAAAACCTACTTCCGGATTGGCGATGGGCCAAACGATGCGGGAACATCGCGCTTCAGAATGCGGCGTGCCATCGAAGCCAGCCTCAAGCGCCTAAAGACCGACTACATCGACATCTACCATATGCATGCCTTCGACGCCCTCACGCCGATTGAAGAGGTGCAGGACACGCTGCAGTCCTTCGTGCGCGAAGGCAAAGTGCGCTACACGGCGGCATCGAACTTTTCGGGCTGGCACCTGATGAAATCGCTGGCGGTCGCCGACCGGTATGGCTGGCCTCGCTTCGTGGGTCACCAGGTCTACTACTCGCTCATCGGCCGCGACTACGAGTGGGAATTGATGCCGCTCGGTGAGCAGGAGAGGGTCGGAGCACTGATATGGAGCCCGCTTGGCTGGGGACGCCTGACCGGGAAACTTCGCCGGGGGCAGACAATGCCCGAGGTGAGCCGCCTGCATAAAGCGGCGGTAGGCGGCCCGCAGGTCTCGGATGAGTACCTGTACAAGGTTGTCGACGCGCTCGACGAAGTGGCTGCCGAGACCGGCAAGACTGTTCCGCAGATCGCGCTCAACTGGCTGCTGCAGCGTCCGACGGTCTCCTCGATCATTCTCGGCGCGCGCAATGAGGAGCAGTTGCGGCAGAACCTTGGGGCCGTGGGCTGGAATCTCACGGCCGAGCAGGTCGCCAAACTCGACGCAGCAAGCGATGTGCAGCCGGCCTATCCCTACTGGCACCAGAGGAACACTCCGGAGCGCAACCCGCTGCCGGTGTAAGAGCGGATCACGATGGTGAGTTCTCAATGAATGCGTGCCGGAAGGGGCGCGCATCTCCACTGAAAGTTGCTGACTGAGTAAGGTCTCCAGCCATCAGTCCGACTCCCGCCGGTGATGCTTCTTGAAGACGTAGTGCCCGATCATCCAGCCAAAGGCGCTGCCGACCAGCACGTCGGAAGGGAAGTGCTGCTGGCCAAGCACTCGGGTCACGCTCACTCCCGTTGCCAGCCCGTAGAACGCGAGGGTGTTGAAGCGCGAAGGGTATTCTTCGGCCAGCACCGCCGCGCTGGACCATGCCAGCATGCTGTGATTTGAGGGAAACGAGCCGTCGACGCCGACGCTGGTCTGGAAGAATTTGCCTCTCGCTCCATCCACGGTGGGGCGCTCGCGCATGAAGATCAGCTTCATTCCCTGTTCGACGATGAGGCTATCGACGAGCGCTTCGCCGGTCAGAATGCCGGTCTCCCGCGCGTGATCGCTGTGCGCCAGGTGGCCGACGCCATAGGCCAAGACAGGCGCAGCAACGAAGGGGGCGACGAGCACATTCGAAGCCTTGGTGTTCTGGTCGTTGAAGTTCTTGTCCTGCGAGACCTTTTCGCTCATGACCTGATGGTCGGTTGTCATGGCGAGCGTCACCGCCAGACCAAGCGGAACAAGGTAGCCGAGATCGCTGTCGCGCACGCGCGCCGGGCTCGACCAGATGGCACCTTGATCCTTTAGCAGATTCAAAGGGACGTCCCGCACCTTCACGGATTGCTGCGGCTCGGGCGCGTCGGGAACGGGCGTAACAGGCGCAGGCGGCCAGGTCTGAGCGTGGCTGGTGATGGAGATGAATGCGGCCAGGAAGGCGGGCATAAACGCTCGCCGGCGAAACGAGAAAAGCTTACGGATATTCACTCTAGGTACCATGTTAAACGGCTACTGGCCGGCAGCCTTTTAACGCTGGAGTGGCGCTATTTGTCTGTCTCAGCGAGGTAGATTTTTACGTAGTCGAGGTAGTTCTGCGCGTACTGGAGGATCAGCTTGCGGTCTTCTTCTCCGAGCTCGCGCCGCTGCTTGCCCGGAACTCCGGCCCATAAAGTCCTAGGTGGAACCACCGTATGCTCGGGCAGCACCGCGCCCGCGGCGATGATGGAGCCTTCGCCGATCCGGCAGTCGTTCAGGATGGTAACGCCCATCCCGATGAGCACCGCATCTTCGACCACGCACCCGTGGACCGTCGCATTGTGGCCGATGGTCACCCAGTCGCCGACCGTGACGGAATACAGGTAGCGCTGCCCGTGGAGGACGGCGCAGTCCTGCACATTCGAGTTTGAGCCCACTCGAATGGAGTTTACGTCGCCCCGCACTACCGCATTCATCCAGACGGAGGAATTCTCTCCAAGCACAACATCTCCAAGCACCTGGGCGGACAAATCTACGTAGCAACTGGCAGGAATGGTGGGCGTGTGGCCCTGATACTGGCGAATCATGGATGGGAAAAATCCTCAGCGACAGTCTACGCGAGGTTCGTCCAGACTGACGGGGAGTTAACGGGAGTGGGGGTACATTTCCGATAGAGAAACATTATCGCGGCGACAATTACAGCTGCGAAACCTAAGTATTTCAATCTTCTAGAGATTTCCCACCTTGCTGGCGATGACAAATCTCCCTTATTATGGTGGCTGGGCCTTTCTGGCAGGTTTGGAGGTGGGACCCTTTGGCCGAGGTTCGCTTGCAGGAAGGCGAACCGCTTGAGAACGCACTGCGCCGGTTTAAGCGCAAGGTACAGCAGGAAGACATCATCAAGGAAGTAAAGCGTCATTCCTACTACCTGAAACCGGGCGAGAAGCGTCGCGTCAAAGCTGCACTGGCGCGCAAGCGGAATCGCAAGAAAGCTCGTAAAGAGCAGGACTAGTTACACAATGTCGTGAACCGGTGTGCCGTCCAAGGATTTCCGCTTCCCTAAGTGGAAGCCTGAAAAGAGTACGAGAATGGTCGGCACATTACGACATTTTTATTTGGAGTTGCGCTACTCTTAGCGCAACACTTTTCCTCCCGGTAGTGGAGACTGCTGATCGCCGCTCACTGTTTGGCGGCCCGGGCCCTTGTTGTTGTTTGAGGTCTATCAAAGACAGGGAAACGGGACCGGCGTGCTCGCAAGCTGATGGCCGAACTACGTCCTTTCCTTCTTTGGGGAAGCGGCCATGGAATTTCTAGACAGGGTTTTGAAATGTAGTGACTGCGGGGCTGAATTTGTGTTCACCGCAGGCGAGCAGCTTTTCTTTCACGACAAGCAATTCAAGAACGATCCCAAGCACTGCAAGCAGTGCAAGGCGAAACGTGCGAGCGGCGGGCGCGTCCGGGCTGAAACCCGCACAACGTGCTCGGAATGCGGCACGGAGACCACGGTGCCGTTCAAACCGACGCAGGGCAGACCCGTCCTGTGCCGCGCGTGTTTTCAGAAGCAGTTGAAGGCCCCGGCCCCGATGCCGGTAAAATCCAGCACGGTCGCAACGAACTGAGCCTCTAAACTCACTCAGCTCTGCAACCGTAAGCACGAAATCCTCACGGGTTTCTGGCTATCGCGATCACTGCGATTTCTTGCCTGCACGGTGACCGATGTCGCGGCGGAAGTACATGCCATCAAATCGGATCTGCCCCATGGCCTGATAGGCTCGATCCAGAGCCTGCTCGAGCGAGACTCCGTTGGCGGTTACACCCAGCACCCGGCCGCCGCTCGTGACGACCTCGCCGCCAACCTGCTTCGTTCCCGAATGAAACACCTCTACGCCCGGCACCTGTCCGGCTTCCCTGAGCCCGCTGATCGGCAAGCCTGTCTTGTAGCTTCCTGGATAGCCTGAAGAGCTGGCGATCACGCATGCCGAGGCTCCAGACGCCCAGCGAAATTCGGTTTCAGCGAGACGGCCATCGACACATGCTTCGAGCGCATCCACCAGATCCGATTCGAGACGAACCAAGATGGCCTGCGTCTCCGGATCACCGAAGCGCGCGTTATACTCCAGCACCTGCGGCCCCTTGGCAGTCATCATCAGCCCGCAGTAAAGTACCCCGCTGAACGGCGTGTTCTCTTCCGCCATGCCTCGAATTGTTGGTTGTGCAATGTGGTGCAGAATCCACTCCGTCATGGTGGGCTCGAGCATCTGGCTTGTGGAGTAGACGCCCATGCCGCCGGTATTCGGGCCGGTATCGCCTTCGCCGATTCGCTTGTGATCCTGCGCCGGGACGAGCGGAGTTATGTGCTTGCCGTCGCTGAGGCAGAGAAAGCTCAACTCCTCGCCTTCGAGAAACTCCTCGATGACGATCTGCGTTTCGGTGGATCCGAGCAATGCGCCGTTGAAGAGTCCCTGCGCTGTTTCGAGCGCAAAATGCCGCGTGGGGCAGATGATCACGCCCTTACCCGCAGCCAGGCCATCGGCCTTGACGACGATGGGCGGGTGGAAGTGCTTGAGCGATTCTTCGACTTCCTTTGCACTGGTGCAGACTGCGTAGTTCGCCGTAGGAATCTGGTAGCGCTTCATGAACTGCTTGGCGAAGGCCTTGCTCGACTCAAGCTGCGCTGCCTCACGAGTGGGTCCGAAGATGCGAAAGCCTCGTTCCCGGAAGGCGTCCACTACTCCGAGCGAGAGTGGGAGCTCGGGGCCAACGACGGTCAGGCCGGGCTGTTCCGCTTCGGCCAGGCGCACCATGGCATCCACATCTTTCAGGTCGACCGGCGCGCAGCGGGCTAGCTGCGCGATGCCTCCGTTGCCTGGAGCGCAGACTACTTCTGTTACGCGCGGGCTGCGTTTCACCGCCCACGCCAGTGCATGTTCGCGACCGCCGGAACCAAGGATCAGGACTTTCATCTATACGACACCTTTGAATGCGCTTTGTTTTAAGCCGAAAGACAATCGTCGGCAATCGGAGGGTGGGAAGTCAAACCGCCTCGACAACGCGTGTGCCGAGAGGTACGGTTGCGCGGCGATGAGCCACCTATACTTATCCGTAGTTTCAAAGCCCTGAACGAATGGTTGAACGCCGCATCAAGCCGCATCAGCAGCAGATCGCCGAGCAGGAACGGCGGGAGATCCAGCGACATGCGTTTCGCCGCAACCAGGTCTTCGGCATGCTCATCATCGCGGCGGCGATACTGATCTGGTGGCTCTTTCATACCAACCCCAAGTGGATATTCCCTCCCGGCTGGTGGCGCCCGTGACTCCTGCGCGGAGGGCGGACTGCGGTTTCGCCGCCATTCCGAATTCAGCGAGTTCTTCGATACCCTCTCAACTCGATCAGGGGCACACACCCGATGCCTGAGGCAGTCGAGCCGCGCGCAGTCATCCTCCTGGGCCCGACAGGGAGCGGCAAAACGTCTCTCTCGCTCGCCCTGGCTGAGCAGTTTGGTGGTGAGATCGTCAGCTGCGACTCCGTTGCCGTCTATCGCGGCATGGACTTGGGCACTGCCAAACCCAGCGTTGAGGAGCGTGCCCGCGTTCCGCATCATCTCATCGATGTCGCCGAGCCGGATCAACCGTTCACTGCCGGAGAATACAGCCGGCAGGCGCGCGCGGCTTTGCGCGAGATCGCCAGCCGCGCCAGGCTTCCTATCATCACCGGCGGAACGGGCCTCTATTTGCGGGCGCTCACGGACGGGCTATTTGCGGGGCCCGCACGACATGAAGACTTGCGCGATCGTCTGCGCGACAGCGCTGGCAGGCGCGGCAACAATTGGCTCCATCGCATCCTTTTCCGGCTCGATCCCTCGTCCGCCGCACGCATTCATGCCAACGATGAACCCAAGCTGATTCGCGCCATCGAGGTCTGCCTCGCAGCCCGCAAGCCCATGTCCGAGGTTCTCGCACGCGATCCGCTGCAGGGGTTCCGGCTCCTGCGCATCGGACTCAATCCGCCGCGTGCCGCGCTTTACGACCGGCTGAACCAGCGATGCGGCGAGATGTTCGCCGCCGGACTGATCGACGAGACGCGCGGCCTTCTGGCACGCTACGGAAACGTCAAAGCGCTGGACTCGCTCGGCTATCGCCAGGCTCGTACCGTTCTCGATGGCGCGGCGACCGAGCAGGAAGCCATCGCCGCCGCCCAGCAGGGCCACCGCAACTACGCGAAGCGGCAACTTACGTGGTTTCGTCGCGAGCCCGGTGTGCACTGGATAGAAGCTTTCGGCGATGAGCCCAACACTCAGTGTCTTGCAGCAGATCTCGTACAGAAGAGCCTCTAATCCGCCCTGCGCATCCAGTCAGCAACAGGCATTTAAACTGAACAGTGGCGTGCGCTCATTTGAAGATGTGAGGGCGCGGATTGGAGTACCTTTGCCCGACACAATGTATGACGTTGCGATCATTGGCAGCGGCCCCGCCGGCTACACCGCGGCGATCCGCGCCGGACAGCTCGGCTTGAAAACGGCGATTATCGAATCCGCCAAGGTGCTCGGAGGCACGTGTCTCCACGTTGGCTGCATACCTACGAAGGCACTTCTGTTCAATGCGGAGCTCTGGGACCACCTGAAGCACGCGGCCGACTACGGAATCGACAACGTCGACGGGCGCACGCTGAACTGGGAAGCCGTTCAGAAGCGCAAGACCTCGATCGTGAACAAACACACAAAGGGCCTTGAATTTCTGATGAAGAAGAACAAGGTCACGGTGATCGCGGGATATGGCCGTCTGACTGGTGGCGCCAGGGACGGAGTTCACACCGTCGACCTCACCGGCGCTGACGGTGCGAAGTCAGAAGTCAAGGCGAAGAACATCATTCTCGCTACGGGATCAGACGCAAAGATAATCTTCGGGCTGCAGCCGGACGACCGCGTTCTCACTAATATCGAGATCCTCTCGCTTCAAAGCGTACCGAAGTCCCTCATTGTCATCGGCGCGGGTGCTGTCGGCGTGGAGTTCAGCTCGATCTTCCGGAGCTTTGGGACCGAAGTGACGCTGGTGGAGTTTTTGCCCCGTATCATGCCACCCGAGGATGAAGAGATTTCGAAAGAACTTACCCGCGTCTACAAGAAGCGCGGGATCGACATCAACACCGGCGCGAAGGTAGAGAAGATCGAGAAGACCGAAGCGGGAGTGAAGGTCACGTGGACCGGCGCGAATGGCAAGCAGGTCGAGAAGGAAGCTGAGAAGGTCCTGGTCGCGGTGGGCCGCGCCCCGCGCATCGCGGATGTGGGTATCGACAAGACAAAGATCGAGCTCGATCGGGGTTTCGTGAAGGTCCACGAGGCCGGCGAGACTGCCGAGCCCGGTATCTTCGCCATCGGCGACATCGTTGCCGGTTTCCCGCAGCTTGCACACGTCGGGGCGATGAGCGGCATTGTTGCGGTGACCAAGATTGCGGGCCGTCCCTATCGCGGAGTGAAGCGGGAACGCATCCCGGCCTGCACCTACTCCGATCCGCAGATCGGGTCCGCCGGACTGACGGAGGCGCAGGCCAAAGAGCGCGGTATCGAAGTCAAGGTTGGCAAGTTCCCTTTCGCCGGCAACTCAAAGGCAACGATCGTGGGCAGTCACGATGGCTTTGTGAAGATTGTCGCCGATGCGAAGTACGGAGAGATTCTCGGCGTGCACATCATCGGACCGCAGGCAACGGAGCTCATCGCGGAAGCTGTCGCCGTGATGGAACTCGAAGGCACCGTCGACGAGCTGATGTTTACGATCCACGCGCATCCTACGATCAGCGAAGCGATGCTCGATGCGTATGCTGCCGTCGAGGGCATGGCTATCAACGCATAGCCGGGGTTGTCTTCGCGCCCACACCGAAATAGAAACTTCAACGTTGGTTTCGAGGAGAGTATTGGATGAAGGCGTTGGTCAAGGCGAAAGCGGAGCGGGGACTGTGGCTCGAGGACATTCCGGAGCCTGCGATGGGCATCAATGACGTCCTCATCCGCGTGAAGTACACCGGCATCTGCGGAACCGACGTCCACATTTACAACTGGGACGAGTGGGCACAGAAGACCATACCGGTGCCGATGGCCATCGGTCATGAGTTCGTGGGCGAGATCGTCGCTGTCGGCTCCAACGTCAATGATTTCTTCCCCGGCGATATCGTCAGCGGCGAGGGCCACGTGACCTGCGGGCGCTGTCGCAACTGTCTCGCGGGCAGGCGCCATCTCTGCAAGGCCACGCAGGGAGTCGGCGTCAATCGCGCGGGAGCCTTCGCCGAACTCATTGTGCTGCCGATGACCAATATCTGGCGTCATCATGCGGGCATCAATCTTGAAGTTGCCGCAATCTTCGATCCCTTCGGCAACGCGGTTCACACTGCGCTCTCGTTTCCGGTTCTTGGTGAAGATGTGCTCATTACCGGTGCCGGGCCCATCGGCATTATGGCTATCCCGGTTGTGCGCCATGCCGGAGCACGCCATGTCGTGATTACGGATCTGAATCCATTCCGCCTTGAACTTGCACGGAAGATGGGCGCCACGCACGCAGTTAACTCTGCGGAGACGTCGCTGGCCGAAGTACAGAAGCAACTTGGAATGACAGAGGGGTTCGATGTGGGCCTAGAGATGTCCGGCAATCCGCAGGCCTTCAGCGACATGATCGCCAACATGAGCCACGGCGCTAAGATCGCCGTCCTTGGAATCCCCGCCAAAAGCGCTCCCATCGATCTGCGCACCATCATCTTCAACATGCTCACGATCAAGGGAATCTACGGCCGCGAGATGTACGAGACCTGGTACAAGATGTCGGTGATGCTCGACTCGGGACTCGACATCTCGCCGGTGATCACTCACCACTTCCGCTATGACGAGTATGAGAAGGGATTCGCGGCGATGACCTCAGGCAACGCGGGCAAAGTCATCCTCGACTGGACGAGCCTAGGCTGAATAACAATCCAGTGCAAAGCAAAGGCCGTGCGTGGAGCACGGCCTCTTCGTTTCGGGATGTGCTTCTACAGTTCCGTCGACTTGCTCTCTACGAGCATCTTCCCCTTTGTGATGAACTCCGCCAGCGGCATCGACCCTTGATCGCCCTTGCCCCGCGTGCGCACTGAAACCGCCCCGGCAGCCTCTTCCTTGTCGCCGAAAACCAGGATGTAAGGAATCTTCTGGTTGGCGAGGTCGCGGATCTTCGCGTTCATCTTCTCGTTGCGCGCATCCGTCTCCACGCGGAAGCCCGCGGCCTTCAGCTCCGCTTCTACTTTTGCCGCGTACGCCGCGTGCCTCTCGCTGATCGGCACCAGGCCGACCTGCACCGGGGCCAGCCAGAATGGAAACGCGCCGGCATAGTGCTCGATCAGTACCCCAAAGAAGCGTTCGATTGAGCCGAACAACGCACGATGCACCATCATCGGCTGATGGCGGTTGCCGTCCTCGCCCACATATTCGAGCTCGAATCGCGCAGGTAACGTGAAATCAAATTGCACTGTCGACAATTGCCAGAGCCTGCCCAGCACATCGACAAGCTTGATGTCGATCTTCGGCCCATAGAACGCCGCTTCTCCCGGTATCGTCTTGTACGGAATGCCTTTCGCATTCAGCACTCGTTCCAGCGAGCCAATCGCGAGATTCCAATTCTCCTCCGAGCCCGTGTAGTTTTTGCGATCGTTCGGATCCCAGATGGAGAGTTCTATTTTGAATTCGCTAAAACCGAAGGTCTTCAGAACGGCCTCAGCGAAATCGATACATGCTTCAACCTCGCTCTCAATCTGGCTGGGCATGCAGAAGATGTGCGCATCGTCCTGCGTAAAGCCTCGGACGCGGAGCAGCCCGTGCATGGTTCCCGAGCGCTCGTACCGGTAGACATTTCCAAGCTCCGCGTAGCGCTGCGGAAGATCGCGATAGCTCTTCGGCGAGTTCTTGTAGACGAGGATGTGGCCGGGGCAGTTCATGGGCTTCAGCCGGTACTCGGCATCGTCCAGCTCCATCGGCGTGTACATATTGCCGGAATAGTATCCATCATGGCCGCTCACCTTCCACAACTCGCGACGCATTACGTGGGGCGTGTAGACCATCAGATATCCGCGTCGTAGGCACTCCTCGCGCATCCAGTCTTCCATCACCTTCCGTACAATAGCGCCTTTCGGGTGCCAGAAAATAAGCCCGGGACCCGCAAGCTCCTGGATCGAGAAGAGGTCAAGCTGCTTTCCGAGAACGCGATGATCACGCTTGGCTGCTTCTTCGAGACGCGCAAAGTGCGCATCCATGTCCTTTTGCGAGAAGAAGGCTGTACCGTAGATGCGCTGCAGCTGAGGATTCTTCTCGTCGCCGAGCCAGTACGCACCCGCGAGGCTCGTCACCTTCACGGCCTTCACGCGTCCTGTTGAGGGCACATGGGGACCACGACAGAAATCGATGAACTTGCCGTTCCGGTAGAAGCTGACGTTCGAGCCGGGCTCGGTAAACCTCGTCACGAAGTGGGTCTTCATGAAGTCGCCGTCTTTATCGAATTCGGCCAGAGCCTGCTCTCGCGGTTCCCACTCCCGCACGAACGGTTCGTTGCGCGCAACGACCTCGGCCATCTTCTTCTCAATGGCTGCGAGGTCATCGGGCGTGAAAGGCTTCTCGCGGTAGAAGTCGTAGAAGAAGCCGGAGTCCGTCGCCGGACCGTGGCCCAGTTTCGTTTCAGGGAAGAGCTCGAGAACTGCCGTGGCAAGAACGTGCGCGGCCGAGTGCCGTACTACCTTGAGGGTTTCGGGGTCAGACTCCTTGAGCAGCTCGAGCTTCGCGTCGTCGGTCAAAGGGGTCGAGAGATCGACCAGCCGCGGAGCCGAAGCGTTCTCCGCTGCATACATTGAAGCCTCAGACTCGCTCTCGCCAAGCGACTTTTCCTGTATGGCGGCATTCACCGGGGTCAGCCGCGCCACCACGGATGCCGCCGCGAGCCGCGGCGAGATGTCGTTGGCGATCTGAAACGGCGTTGTGCCAGACGGAACTTCCTTGACCGACCCGTCCGGTAAATGAATGGCGATAGATGACTTGCTCATGATGAAAAATCCGTCTCCCAAGTTGTGGGGATTTCGAAAAGTGCGATGGTTAACCTTACAGGATAGTTGCGGTAGCCCTTTTCAGTCGAGCAACATGGGGTACAGCGGGCGGTAGGGCTGCCGATGAGCAACTCGATCACTCCACAGGAATCTGATTACGTATGCGCTGGCTGACTCTCGCACTTTGGATCGTTGCCTGCCTGGCCGTAGGCGGCTTCGGCGGATTGTGGACTGCGCCTGAGATACCCGGCTGGTATCGGACCCTCTCAAAGCCGTCATTTAACCCGCCGAGCTGGATCTTCGGCCCAGTGTGGACGACGCTCTACGTCCTGATGGCCATTGCCGCATGGCTTATTTCGCGTTCGCCGGATTCGCAGGCACGCACCCTAGCTCTTGCGCTATTCGTCTTTCAGCTCGCACTGAACCTCGCGTGGAGCTGGATCTTCTTCCACAGACACGCAATCGGCTCGGCAGCGCTTGAGGTCGCCTTGCTGTGGTGCTCGATCGGAGCAACGACGATCGTGTTCAGCCGAGTCTCGAGTACGGCAGCATGGCTCATGGTGCCCTACTGGGCCTGGGTGACGTTCGCGTCCGTCCTGAATGCGACGATATGGCGCCTGAACCCGAAGGCGGGTTGATCGAACTTATCTTGCCCTAACCCTACCCGCCCGACTAACCTAAGTACATGCATCGATGTCGCTAGCGCCGTTCTGGTGTCTGCTGCGACTTGTCGTGTGCGCTTCCCGCCAGGGCTTCCGTTCTGAATGTTCTGGAAGCGGCACCTCCACCCCATCTTGAATCTCATTTGCCCGCTGGGTCATCCCCAGAATGAAGGAGCCATCGCATGGCGCGCATCGCCGCAGACGTTACTGAACTCATCGGACACACTCCGCTCGTCAAGCTGAACCGAGTTACGGCGGGACTGGCCGCCACGGTGGTGGCCAAGCTTGAAAGCCAGAATCCTCTCGCCAGCGTGAAAGACCGGATCGGCTTTGCCATGATCGAGGATGCCGAGAAGGCGGGGAAGATCACTCCCGGCAAAACCACCCTCATCGAGCCAACCAGCGGGAATACGGGAATCGCGCTCGCGTTTGTGGCGGCGGTGAAAGGCTACAAGATCATCCTCACCATGCCGGAGACCATGAGCATCGAACGCCGGGTGCTCCTGAGGGCATTCGGAGCCGAGCTAGTGTTGACTCCCGGCCCCAACGGCATGAAGGGCGCCATTGCCAAGGCGAACGAAATTCTCGCGAGGACTCCTGGTGGCTACATCCTTCAGCAATTCGATAACCCGGCGAATCCTGCAGTCCATGTGAGAACGACCGGGCCTGAGATCTGGGAAGATACCGACGGAAAGGCAGACATTCTCATTTCCGGCGTCGGCACCGGCGGCACCATCACCGGCGTGGCGCGCTACATCAAAGAGCGCAAGCCTGAATTCAAGGCCATTGCCGTCGAGCCCACTGACAGCGCCGTGCTCTCTGGGGGCAAGCCGGGACCGCACAAGATCCAGGGTATCGGCGCGGGATTCATCCCGAGCATCGTCGACCGGCACCTCATCGACGAGGTGGTCCAGGTCTCGAACGACGAATCCATCGCCATGGCTCGCCGTCTCCCGCTTGAAGAGGGTCTGTTTGTCGGCATCAGCTCGGGAGCCGCAGTGGTGGCAGCGCTCAGGGTTGCCGCGCGCCCTGAGAACGCGGGCAAGCTGATCGTCGTGGTGCTGCCCAGCTTCGGCGAGCGTTATCTATCGAGTGTTTTGTTCGACGCGCTGCGCCAGGAGGCTCTGGCATTGCCCACGCACCCGGTCACGCTGTAACGTCAGCAGAAAGGTCCTGCCGATGTTCACCCGGATTCGCGAAGACGTTCGCTCAGTGCTGGAGCGCGACCCTGCGGCGCGCTCCAGGCTTGAGGTTTTTCTTTGCTATCCGGGGCTGTGGGCGGTCTGGTTTTATCGCATCTCGCACCGGCTATGGCGAATGAAACTTCGGCTGCTGGCCCGAATTGTGTCGCAGTATGCCCGCCTGCTCACTGGAGTCGACATTCATCCCGGCGCGCTTCTTGGACGGCGCCTCTTCATTGACCACGCCACCGGGGTCGTCATCGGTGAGACAGCAATTGTCGGCAGTGACGTCACCCTATACCAGGGAGTCACCCTCGGAGGCACCGGCAAGGGCCAAGGCAAGCGACACCCCACACTCTGCGACGGGGTCTTCGTGGGTAACAACGCTAATGTTCTCGGCAATATCACAATCGGCCAGAACTCCCGTGTCGGTGCTGGCTCAGTCGTCCTCACCGATGTGCCGCCTAACTCGACAGTCGTCGGCGTCCCGGCGCACATCGTCTACCGCAACGGTCAACGCGTTCTCCTCACCGATCCGCACGAGATCAAAGACCCGCTTTCTGATGCGCTCATCGCGCTCGCATCCCGAGTCGAAGAGCTCGAAGGAAAACTTGGTGCGCACGTCCGTCAACTTCAGCCTTTCGCTACAGAAGAAGCCGAGCGATCCGCATATCGCGAGGAACTCAACCAGCTTTCCGAATATGTCTCGATGGGCGAAGGAATCTAGCCGAGAGTCCAGAGAGGAGTCTGGCGCACAAGTTGTAAATGCCCTGCCGCCGTTGTGAACTCGTCCTTAAGGTTGGCTTAAGGATGTGGCCGCTAAAGTGAGGAAACGATCAGGGCGCGTATCGCTAGTTCGATCCTGGGGGAGGGCCGAACCGTCGAGTGTTGCGCCCTGTTCGTTTTCTTGCTCACTGGTCCTCACTGAGTCGCGCGTCTCATCAGTGCACATCGACCGAACGGTCTCCCTCGTATTGCATGATGTGGAAGTAGGCCTCCCACCCGGTCCATGACATCGGAGCAGGCATCTTTGCCATCGGATCTTTCAGGTGGTCCTCGTAGGCCTGCAACAGTTCGCGAGTGCGGTAGACGCCCGCGAGCCAGTCGCCGCGATACCAGTTCTTCCACTTGCCGTACTCCGCTGCATACATGGAAGCCTGCACCGCCTCGAGCGAAATGTTTGCTTCGTGGGCCTCCAGCTGCGCTTTGAGAACATCCCCGGCCTCGTCATCCTTGAGAGCCTGCGCAATCAGGCCCAGGGCGCGGTTGCTTTCGCGATTGATCGTGATCATGGTAAGAACAGCAGCCTGGTAGTAGTCCCGGCGTTCTGCCGCAACCAGTACCTTCGCGGCAAGCGCATCCTGCCATACGGCTTCCCAGCGAGGCTGCGCTTCTTCGCATTCGCGGATGTCTCGTTCCAGCGTCTCCTTGTTCTGTTCGGCTGAGGGTTGCGGCGCCAATCGCGGCACTGTCCACTTCGGCGACTGGCTGGGGATGCTGGCAACCTGCCCTTCGCTCAGCCGGTCGAGCAGCAATCTGCGAATCTCCGTGTGGTAATGCTGGTCGCCGTTTGGACGCGGTACTCTGCTGTACTCCGGACGAGGCGGCGGAGCATTGCCGGCAGAAGTCAGCCCGAGTGCTGATTCGTTGCTTCGCATGGATGGGGCAGCAAAGTACTCTCGATAGACGGCGGCCACCGCATCTGCCGCCTTCGCTCCGAATTCTTCCGAAGCCCATTGCTTGTAGAAGGAGATGTCCGAGTCCTGACCTGATGCTGCACCGGCCCACGCCGCCTCCATCACTTTGCGAGTGGTCATCGCGACCGGACGAATGTCGCTGGTGTTTACGAGGAAGTACCCGGTTGCTCCGGTCTTGATATAGCGACCGAGCTCCTCATCGATGACCGAAACCGGCACCATCTCCGAAAGCTGGTTGGCATTGAAGTTCATCATCGCCACGTGGAAATATGCCCCTTGTCCGGCGGCGACCCGGCCTGCATCCTGCATGTCTCCATAGCCCGTGTCGGCCCAGACGAGCGTGACTTCAGGAGGGATCGTCAGGAGGCCTTTCTGCATCAGCCGCGCGCCTTCCTGCCAAAGATCCGTGACAAACTGCGCTTTCGGGTACTTCGCCCGCACAATTTTTATCTGCTCGGCGATCGCATCGCTGATCCGCTTGGCGAGCAGCTCATCGTTGTCCCGAACGCTCGGGTCGAGCGACGCATAGCTTGCGTCTGACAGCCCGCGCAAGCCGACGCTCCACAGAATCTCTTCATTCGGCTTATAGGCCGCTACTGCATTGGTCCACGCCCGCTTGAGGATCTCCGGGTGCGTCGAGAAGTTGTAGGGAACATCCTTCGGCCACCTGGCAACGTTCACGCCCAGGGGGATCGCGTGATGCTGGTTGATAATCAGCCCGCGTTTCGATGCGGCTTTGACTTGCGCGTCATCGGGAAAGATCCACGTACCCGGAACGACCATGTTGCCCTTGAGCCTGAGTATCGTCTCAAAGATGTTGTCCCACACGCGCAGCGAGATCCCGGTCCATTCCGGCTTCGATCCGGGAATCCATCCGCTCAGCAGATCTTCATCGTTGATGAACAGCCCTCGATCTTTGATCACCGGGCTCGGATAGACCCTGGCGAAGTCCTGCGGCAGCGCGATCGAGTTGCGACGCTCAGGCAGCTTGTCCGTCCAGAGATACATCGGGTCCGTTCCGAGGACCGCCTGGGAAAACTGATAGATTGCGTAGATCGTCCCTCGCATGTCGGCCCCTGACAGACAGATCATGTCCCGGACCTGGCGGCCTCCCAGATGCACCACGGAAAACGAAAATGCCTCGGTGCCGGCCGGAGCCTTGCATCGCGCTGCGAAATCGGGAGTCCTCGGGCCGGAGATCACGATTGCCACCTGGCCCGAGTCTTCCAGGTGATCGGAGGTTGCCGGCTGCTGACCAAAGACCTTGCTGAAATCGCTGACGAGATCTTCAGTGGCTCGCCGCACCGGCGCGGGCTCGTCGGGGCTTTCCAGGATCGTGACGGAACTGTCGATCGTGATGCTTCGCTTCGCCCGCTCCGCTCTGAGTTGTGGAATTGAAGTAATAAGTACCACTACAACAACTACAAGTAATTTTGGTTCGAGCAAGCGGATCCTGAGTAGGGCTCTCATCAGCGTTGACTCCCTCGCGGGTCAACTGAATGCTAGCGAGAATGAGCTCGGATGAAAAGGGGCGGTAGGCAATGCGAAGACAATTGCTGTGACGATTGCCGCGCGCAGTTCGTCGCGCAAGCCAGATCCATCGGAAAGCAGAAAGGCCCGCCTTGTCGCAGCGGGCCTTAGACGTTCAGCACTTCTTACCAGCGGTACACGGTCATGTTGTCTATAAAGATATGCGAGCCACCGCTGCCGCTCGGCGGATCTACCTGTACGTTAGCCGTCAGCGTTTGACCCCAGCCCAGCGCATACGCACTGAATGTTGTTACCCCGATGTTCGACGTATTGCCGTCCAGCGATACGCTTTTGTAGGTCACCCAGCCGGAGTCGTTGCGCGAGTAGAGAATCTTCACGTGATGCCACTGGTTGGTGCTCCAGCTGTGCGGGTTGCAATACGCCGAAGTGTTTACCCAGTGGGGATTCGGACTGGATGCCGATCCGGTGTTTGTCGAGAAGTCCCACGTGCTCGACCATCCATTGCACTGGAAGCCGTATAGAATCGTCTGCCCGTTCGACAAGACCTGGTTGAGATCGAGCTCGAGGATCTGCACTCCCGTCGAAGGCGCTTGCAGATAGACCCACAAATCCATCGCGAAGTTGTGCGCCGACGCGTCATCGTTGAAGCTCACGCTGTAGCGCTGGCCGCCGTAGTTGCTGTAGCTTGTTGCGAACTGGCGCGCGGCGCCGCTCATCGAGGGCGAGCTGACGATGTTCATCCATCCACTCGAGCTTCCCGGCGTTCCACTGTCGTGCGTCGAGATCCAGTTGCCGAGAGTCTGCAGGGAGCTGTTGCTTGCAGCATTCGATGGAATGGCTGACGATGCGCTGGTCACATTAATCGCCACATCGGTGACACAAACGGCGCCGGCGCTTCCCCAGGCTTTGACGTGCAGAGTGTGACCGCCCGTCGATGCAGAGACTGAGGTATCGATCGTCTGGCTCTTGAAGACTGTTGTGCTGGTGCTGCTGTCGAGCGAGTATCCAGTTGTCACAACACTCTGTGATCCACACCAATTTGAGAACGCGGAGAGCTTGAATGGCGAACTGACGCCGGCATTGTTTCCGGGGCTGTAAACGATGACGCCTGCCACTGCGGGTAATGCTGAAACTGCGGGTATTAGGAAGAGAAGTGCGATTTTTCTCATCATGCGATCGATTCCTTCAGCAAATCCGTAACTTGTTGAATGGAACTTGCACTCCGACTTGGAGCGTTCGTCGCACAGCTCTCCCCATCTCCTACAGTAAGGAGTCGCCATGCGCTGCGATTTCAAATGGGTTGTTTTGAGCGGAGGCGGATGTCGCCTGAGAGAACTACTCAACAACCTCTTCAATCTGTATTCGCCTCATCGCGGCAAAGGTGTTGCCGGATGAGTTGGCTTTCCAATCAGAGTTTCAGAGTTGAGGATTCGATTACGTGACACGGATCACACTTACATCCGCTCAACCGCACCTGCACCCTGAAACGTTGACCGGCAGGCAACCAGTCTAAGAGTTTTTGTTACGCCCATATTTACATCTTTCCCGACGGCGTAGCAACTCAGTTCTTTTGCGCTGGTTACCATGGGAACGGTTTCAGATTGTCGAGTGTTGTGCTGCACGATCACACGATAATGCGCTGCGCTGATGCAGCGCAGCCGATCGCAACTGTGGTCAGCCTAGTGCGGTAGTTGCGTCGTGTCCCAGCCGCCGCCAAGCGCGCGAACAAGCCCCACGCTCGCTGCGAACTGCCGGGTCTTCAGGTCGGTGAGGGTGCGTTGATTGGTGAGCAGAGCCGTTTCCGCGACTAGCACCTCGAGGTAGTTCGTCACTCCGCCCTTGTATCGCTGGTTTGAGAGATCGAGCGAATGCTGCGCGGCATCCACTGCGCGCCGCTCCGTCGTGGTCTCCTGGTCGAGTATGCGCAGGTCAGAGAGCCGGTCTTCCACTTCATTGAATGCGCCGAGAACGGTAGCCCGGTACGTCGCGGCATCTGCCTCGTAGAGGTGTTGGGCCTGCTCCGTGATCGCGTGGCGTCGCCCGGCGTCAAACAAGATCTGCGTTGCCTGCGCTCCAAGACTCCAGAGAGCGCTGGGCCCCTGAATCAGCGAGCCGATATTGGTGCTCTCGAAGCCGCCGCCACCACCGATCACAACGTTAGGATAGTAGGCGCTCATCGCGACGCCGATGCGCGCATTCGCTGCCGCAGCCCGCCGCTCGGTGGCTGAAATGTCGGGACGCCTTTCGATCAGCTGCGATGGAACTCCTTCGGGGACACTCGGCAACTCGAGATCGAGGGGCGACGCCTGCAAAGTAACCTCGCGCGCCTCTCTGTTGATGAGAGTGGCGATCGCGTGTTCGAACTGACTGCGCGCCTGGTTCACGTCCACCAGTTGCGCCTGCGTGGTCTCTAGAAGCGTGAGAGCTTGAGCCACGACAATCTCTGCCGCCAGGCCGCCCTTCACCAACTGCTGATTGAGTTCGACCTGATGTTTGTAGTCGGCAACCGTTTTTTCCAGAAGGCGCGCGTCGGAATCCAGGCCGCGGAGCTCGAAGTAATCCGTTGCCAGTTCGGCGTGAAGAACAAGATCAAGATTGGCGAGGTCTGCGGCGTTCGCTTCTGCGCTGGCTCGCGAAGCCTCCACGTTGCGCCGCACCCGTCCCCACAAGTCTGGCTCCCAGCTGGCTTGGCCGCCGAGCTGCAGGTCGGTGTACTGCGTACCAGCTCCGGGCTGTACAAGCGGGCGATGTGCCGAGACCTTTTCGCGTGTGCCCGCAGCGTTTCCAGAGAGCGTGGGGTAAAAGTCTGCGCGGGCAATGCGCACCGCATCGCGCGCGGCCAGGTAGTTCTGCATCGCGGCGCGCAGATTCTGATTCTGTCCGGCGATCTGGTCTTCAAGCGCGTTGAGCTGAGGGTCGTTGTAGACCTCCCACCATTTTCCGCGCAACATTCCATCCGAAGGTGTGGCCGGTTTCCAGGTCCCTCCGTTTGGATTTGGCGGCGGCACCGCTGTGTTTACGGCGCTCTCTTTGTATGCGGGAGGCGGCGAAGCAGGAAGATCCGGCCGCTTATAGTTGGGCCCGACCGTACAGCCTGCCAGCAGAGACAAGAGCGCCAACAGCACCCTGCTCCGCAGTTTTGACGTCAACTGCGTCACCCCTTACCCCCTTGGCCCTGCTGTCCGTCCTGCTCTTGCTGACTGGGACTCTGCGGATTCACCTTTTCGCCCTCGATCAGGGAATCCGGAGGGTCCTGGATCACAAGGTCGCCCGCTTTCAGCCCGCTGACAATCTGGACCGTTCGTCCGTCGTCCTGGCCAATCGTTACCTGGATTACGTGTGCCGTATTGTCTGGCCCGAGCGTCCCGACCTGCGTCCCCTCGCGACGAAAGATGATCGCGGAAACCGGCACGACGAAGGTCTGAACCGAGGCTGCCTTGAAGTGAACCTGCGCGAGCGATCCCGGCAGCAATTCGCCCTTGCGATTGTCGACATCAATCTCCACCAGCAGTGTGCGGCTCGTCGGATCGATGGCGTTCGAAGTTCGCACCAGAGTCCCCTGGAAGGTCTGGCTGGGACGCTCGGGAAACGTCAAGTCGATCTTGGTTCCCGGCTTCAGATTTGAGGAGTACATCTGCGGCACGTTGGTGTAGACGCGCAGCGTGTTGAGAGCTTGCATGTGGAATAGCTCGCGAGCCACGCCCGTATCGATCAGCTGTCCTGTGTCAATGGAGCGTCCTGTCACCACACCGTCAAACGGCGCATAGATCTTTTCGAACGCCTGAAGCTGCTTCAGCCTCTCTACGTTTGCCTGCGCCGACCTGACGGAAGAAGCGGTTGCGGTCGCCTGGTTTGTAAAGTTCTCCGTGTCCTGTTGCGAAACTGCATTGGTGGCCACCAGCCCCTGATAGCGCTGTGCCTGTGCCTTTGCGTTTTTGGCATTGGCTTCAGCCGTGCCGAGGTCCGCTTCAGCCTGCGCGAGCTGTTGATCGAGTTCAGGCGTGGCAATCTCCGCCAATAACTCGCCCTTTTTCACGTGTGAACCGATGTCGTGGTACCACCTGGTCAGGTATCCAGATGTACGCGCATAGATGGGCGCGTCCGTATAGGCAGTCACGTTGCCGGGCAGAACAAATGTGTCTGTCGGCGCACCTTGCTTGGGGGCCAGCGCGATCACCACCGGAGCAGCCAGCTCCTGTGTCGACTTCGCTAGCACATTGGTGCGATGAATCCGGCTGAAGATGCCGAACGTTGCCAGCGCAGCAAACACAAGCAGCACGATTATCAGCGCGGTTAGAGCGAAGCCCTTTGCGATCGGCTTCACCGCAGGCGCGTGCTGCGTCTCGTGCCCCTCATGCGGTATCTTCTTCTGGGTATCCCGGCCCGCATTGGGGTTTGATTCATTACTCATAAACTGCTCCAGACATCATTCCGTTCCTGCTCATCAGTTGAACTCATCAAAGGTTGCGGACTGTTTTTCATGCCGCTTGTTGCGATTCTTCTTCTCCACCCAGCCGTGCACAACCGAGAAAGAAGCAGGCACGAAGAAGAGAGTGGCGACCGTCGCCAGCAGCAATCCGCCGATTACGGCTCGACCAAGCGGGGCATTCTGCTCGCCGCCTTCGCCAAGACCCAGAGCCATCGGCATCATGCCCAGGATCATCGCCAGGGCCGTCATAAGCACCGGACGCAGACGAACGAACCCTGCATTTAACGCGGCCTGACGCGCATCGCCTACGAGCTCTTCAAGCTGCTCGCGCGCGAAGCTGACTACCAGAATCGAGTTTGCGGTGGCCACGCCCATACACATAATGGCTCCAGTCAACGCCGGTACGCTCAGCCGGGTTCCCGTCAGGAAAAGGAACCACGCAATTCCTGCCAGCGCCGCGGGCAAACCCAGAATGATGAGAAACGGATCCAGCCACGACTGGAAGTTCACAACGATCAGCAGGTATACCAGCAGGATTGAAAATGCGAGTCCGCTCAGCAGGCCGATGTACGACGCCTGCATCGTCTCACTCTGACCGCGCAGGATAATATGCGATCCCTTCGGCAGCTGCTTCTCGTATTTCTCAACAATCCGCTCGATGTCGCCTGTGACCGAGCCGAGATCCGTCCCCACCACATTGGCGTAGATATCGAGAACCGGCTGCACGTTGTAGTGACTTACCGTGCCCAGCTCGGAGCCCGGCTTGAACTCTGCGACGTTCCCCAGCACCTGCACCGGCCGTGGTGCTCCCGGAGCGCTGGTTGCGACTCCTGCCGGCGAGGAGCCTGCATTGGATGGCGGATTTCCGCCCGAGCTCGCGCCCGCACTGCCAGCGCGAGTGACGGGGAGGCTCTGCAGCTCCGACATCGAGTCAAGGCTATATTGCGGTGTCTGGACAGCCACGTTGTAGCTGACGCCATTTCGCGGATCCAGATAGAAGCTGGGCGTGGTCTGAAAGCTTCCGCTGAGAGCCACCAGGACGCTCTGCGCGACATCGCGTTGCGAGAAGCCAATAGCCTGCGCCCGCGTACGGTCAACGTTGACCGTCATGTTCGGGTAGTCGAATGGCTGCTGGATGCGCGCGTCGGTAGCCCCTGTAACGTACCGGACTTCGTTGAGCATCTTTTCTGCAACCGCACGGTTGCCATAGAGGTTGGGCCCGACGATCTGGATATCGATGGGGGCAGAGAGCCCGAAGTTCAGAATCTGGGTGACAATATCGACGGGGAGCACGTAGAAGGTTACGCCCGGGTATTCACGGGCGAGCGCGCTACGCAGATCTTCGACGTACTTCTCAGTGGCGTGATGCTTCGGCTTCAGCTGAACCTGAATGTCGGCATCGGCGGGACCGATGGGAGCCGAAGTCGAATAGGAAAGATTGAGGCCGGAGTAGGGCAAACCGATGTTATCGACAATCGTGACGACTTCATCGGGCGGAATGTGTTGCCGGATGGTTGCGTCGATGTGATCGCAGAGGGCCGCCGTCTCCTCGATACGAGTTCCGGTTCGCGCGCGCACATGGATCTTGAACTGTCCCGCGTCGACAGACGGAAAGAAGTCACGCCCCAGCCACGGCACGAGCAAACCAACGGAAGCCAGCGCGAAGAGAAGGAAGACCACCAGGAACACGCGGGCTGAGTCCACGCAGAGAGTCAGCAACCGTACGTAGCCATCGCGAAAACGCGTGAAACCACGCTCAAACGCGCTCTGGAAGCGGGTGAACGGATTCCTGCTGGCTTGTTTGCGAGCTGCCTCCGCGTCATCGTGCTCGTGCAGGAGGTACTTTGCCATGGTGGGAACCACGGTTCGCGAGAGCAGGTAGCTGGCGAGCATCGCGAAGACCACGGCTTCGGCGAGCGGCACGAACAGATAGCGCGCCACGCCGCTGAGCAGGAACATTGGCACGAAGACGATACAGATTGCCAATGTCGACACAAGTGCCGGCGTGGCAATCTGGGCGGCGCCATCCAGAATGGCCTGCTCGATTTCCTTGCCCTGTTCGAGGTTTCTGTTGATATTTTCGATTTCAACGGTGGCGTCATCGACGAGGATGCCGACGGCAAGCGCCAGGCCTCCCAACGTCATGATGTTGATCGTCTCGTGAAGCAGTGCAAGCGCCGTAATCGAACAGAGGATCGACAGCGGGATCGAGACGGCAATGATCAGGGTTGACCGCCAGCTTCCCAGAAAGACGAGGATCATGGCTGCCGTGAGGCAGGCCGCAATCAGAGCCTCGCGAACTACGCCGCCGATCGCGCCGCGAACGAAAATTCCCTGGTCCGACAGTGCGTTGATGTTCAGTTGCGGCGGCAATTGCCCTCGCATCGAGGGACTGTCGATCACGCCGTGCACGTCCTTAATGATCTGCAGGGTCGAGGCCGAGCCGGTCTTCATGATGCTCATCATGATGGCCCGCTTGCCGTCTACCCGGACGATGTTGGTCTGCGGCGGATACCCGTCGCGGACGTGAGCGACATCGCGAACGAAGATCATTGCGCCGTTCACGCTGCGAATCGGGAGATCGTTGAGCTGGTCGACGACGGAAGGCGCGGAATTCGTCTCGATCGCGTATTCGAAACGGTCCATCTTCATGGTGCCCGAGGGCACGATCAGGTTTTGGGACGAGACCGCGTTGACAACATCAGCAGGCGATAACCCGTAAGCCTGCAGGGATTTCGTGTCCAGATCCACCTGGATCTGGCGCTGTTTTCCGCCATACGGGTAGGGAGTCTGCGTGCCTTCAATGGTGGCCAGCTGGGTTCGAATCGTGTTCTGCCCGAGGTCGAACAGCTGCGCCTCGCCCAGCCCATTACCCGAAAGGCCAAGCATCAGGACCGGGACGCTAGAGGCGTTGTACTGGATGATGAAGGGCGGCGTGGTTCCTGGCGGCAACTGACGCAACTGGACCTGGCAGATTGAGGTCACCTGGGCGACGGCATTGCCGATGTTCACATGCGGCTGAAAGAAGACCTTGATGAGGCCGACTCCGTTCAGCGATTGCGACTCGATGTGCTCGACGTCGCTGACGGTTGTGGTGATGCCGCGCTCGCTGTTGAAGACAATGCGGGTCGACATCTCCTGCGCCGAAAGGCCGGTGTAGTTCCAGACGATGGTGACGACAGGGATATCAATGTTCGGAAAAATATCCGTGGGCATGGACGTGATGCTGTATCCGCCCAGGATCAAAATCAAAAGCGCGAAGACGGCAAAGGTATACGGCCGCCGTAGCGCAAGCCGAACAATCCACATCATGGGGCTGTACTCGCTCCTGAGGCGATTTGCCCGCCAACCATTGAAGTTTGGGAGAGGAACGCCTCGCGAACCGTGGCGAACCGTTCAAGGCAAATGCAGTTCAATGAAGTCCCGGTCTCGCGGCGTTGCGCACAGAACAGGCAGGGTTACAGTTTGAACATCAATCTTAATTGATGACGCAAAGATCTTGATGAAAGCGCCTTCCGCAGGCGAGCAGTGACCCGCTTGGCAGCAGTGCTACGTATAGGACGGCATTTCCTGCCCCATGGCTTCATTTTCCGTAATGCATATACCGGAATGAGAGTTGGGCTCAACTGCTTTCGTTCGAGCGAGATTTAAGATTGCTTTCCTCCGGCAGTCTCCTTCCTTTGTTTGTGGCCGGACCAACGAAACCATGCGTTGATTCATCGAATCAGCAACCTCGCGGAGCGGCCGGATCATCAATCTCAAGTACTCGGATCTGAGTAGAAGGGCGGCGGATTTTGATGGGCATTCTCGAGCGTTCGCCGCGGATGGCAGGCGCGAAACCTTTCCTCCATTAAAACCGTCCCTAATATGGGTGCCGCACGACGAATTTCCCTCCGAATGCTCCTTGTTTTCAGCCGGATAAGCTGAATTCTCTTTTCTGAAGATATTGAATGACTGGAAGCTATAAACATGCCGATTCAAAACGCCACTGAGCCTGATCTTGCAAAGACCGGTGAGTCGCAGCCTCACAAGAGTCCCGTGGTCCGCCTCCTCGTCTACTTTGTGCTTATCGCCGCCGGTGCGTTTATCGGGTGGCGTGTATATCAGAACAAGGAAAAGGCCAACGCCAACACTGCTCACCAGGCTGCGGCCCTGGCGAATCGGCCTGTGCCCGTGCAGGTTGTATCGGCCGAGCAGAAGCCGATGCCGATCTATCTCACTGGGCTTGGCACTGTAACGCCCAACTTCACCGTCACGGTCAAAGCGCGCGTCAGCGGCGAGCTGCTTCCGGTCAAGTTTACGGAAGGGCAAGAGGTCAAAGAGGGTCAGACCATCATGGAGATCGACCCCAGGCCGTACCAGGCGTCCCTGGACCAGGCAAAGGGTACGCTCGCTCATGATCAGGCGCTGCTCAAAAATGCCCAGGCCGAAGTGAATCGCTACAAAGCCCTTTACGCGGCGGGAGTGGTTTCCAAAGAGTCGCTCGACGCCAACGAAGCACAGCTGGGTCAGTATGAAGGAGCAATCCAGTCTGACAATGCTGCTGTTGAGAATGCTCAGCTGCAATTGAACTGGTGCCACATCAAGGCTCCCATCAGCGGCAAGATCGGACTCCGGCTGGTCGATCCCGGCAACATCATTTCGGCAAATTCCACCAATCTTGTCGTCATCAACCAACTGAAGCCGATCGCGGTCTACTTCACCCTTCCTGAAACCCAGCTTCCCCAAGTGCTCAAGCGGCTTTCATCCGACAAGCGCATGCCGGTCGATGCTTACGACCGAAGCGATACGCAGCCGCTCACGAAGGGCAGTCTGCTGACGGCCGACAACCAAATCGATCCCACCACCGGTACGGGGAAACTCAAGGCTATCTTCAACAATCAGGACTCGGTTCTCTTCCCGAACCAGTTCGTGAATATCCATCTTGTTCTCGAGAACCGCCCCAAGGCGCTCGTCGTTCCCTCTGCCGCGATTCAGACCGGCCTTAACGGGGCGCTCTTCGTCTGGACCGTGAACAGCGACGGCAAGGGTGGACAGGTCGCGCAGATGCAGAACGTCGAGGTTGCGCTCGCTGAAGGCCAGAACACCATTCTCGACAGCGGGCCGGCACCCGGTGCTCAGATCGTGGTCGACGGTGCGGAACGTCTCCGTCCCGGTGCGCCCGTGACCACGTCTGCCGCCCACCAACGCAAAGCGGGGGCAGGGCAGGGAGGTCAGTCGGCAGGATCGGGCAATGCAGAACCCGGACCCAGCCAGCCCTCAGGAACCCTTGGCCAGCCGGGAAACAAGCAGCTGCCGGCTCAAGACAAATCCAGCCAGACCCCGGCCTCGAATCAAAGGCAGCCGCAGTGAGTATCAACCCATCCCGGCCGTTCATCCTCCGCCCCATCGCTACCTCGTTGCTGATGGCGGCCATCCTGTTGGCCGGCGGTGTCGCTTTCCTGCAACTGCCGGTCTCGGCGCTGCCCGAGGTGGACTACCCCATCATCCAGGTACTCACCTTTTACCCCGGCGCGGGACCTGACGTGATGGCGTCCTCTGTCACGGCCCCGCTGGAGCGCCAGTTTGGCCAGATGCCGGGCCTGAAGCAGATGACCTCCACCAGTTCCGGTGGCGGCTCCGTAATCACGCTGGAGTTCAATCTCGACGAAAACATCGATGTCGCCGAGCAAGAAGTGCAGGCAGCTATCAATGCCGCCAACAGCTTTCTGCCCAACGACCTTCCCAATCCGCCGGTTTACAGCAAGGTCAACCCCGCAGACGCGCCGATCCTGACGCTTGCCCTTACGTCCGACTCGCTTCCCCTCGACAAGGTCGAAGACGCGGCGGACACCAACCTGGCCCAGAAAATCTCGCAGGTCACAGGAGTCGGACTCGTCTCCATCGCCGGCGGCCAGAAGCCCGCTGTCCGCGTCCAGGCCAATCCCGCACAGCTAGCCGCCTACAATCTCAGTCTCGAAGACCTCCGCACAGCTCTCGCTGCTGCGAATGTCGACCAGGCGAAGGGCACTCTAAACGGCGCGCGCCAGTCCTACACCATCAATGCTAACGACCAACTGCTCTCCAGCGCTGACTACCTGCCCGTCATCGTCGCGTATCGCAATGGAGCTCCGGTCCGCACATCGGACGTCGCCAGCGTCATCGACGCTGCGGAAAATAACCAGCAAGCCGCCTGGATGAATCGCCAGCCAGCCGTCATCGTCAACGTACAGCGCCAGCCGGGCGCCAACATCATTGCCGTCGTCGACCGCATCCACAAGTTGCTGCCGACTCTGCAGGCCAGCCTTCCCGCTAGTGTCCAAGTCCACATTCTCACCGACCGGACAAGCACCATCCGCGCGTCGGTCAAGGACGTCGAATTTGAACTGATGCTCACCGTGGCGCTGGTCGTCATGGTCATCTTCCTTTTCCTTCGCAACCTCGCCGCGACCATCATTCCGTCCGTCGCGGTGCCGCTCTCCATCGTTGGCACCTTCGGCGTGATGTACCTGCTCGGCTACAGCCTCAACAACCTGACGTTGATGGCGCTCACCATCTCCACCGGGTTTGTGGTTGACGACGCCATCGTCATGATCGAGAACATCTCGCGCTTTATTGAAGAAGGCGAGTCGCCGATGAAAGCAGCGCTCAAAGGCAGCGCGCAGATTGGCTTCACGATCATGTCGCTGACGGTCTCGCTGATCGCAGTGCTCATTCCGTTACTCTTCATGAGCGACGTAGTCGGCCGTCTCTTCCGCGAGTTTGCAATTACGCTGGCTGTCACCATCCTTGTCTCCGCCGTGGTCTCCCTGACACTGACGCCGATGATGTGCTCGCGCATCCTCAAGGACAAGTCTGAGAAGCAGACACGTTTCTACTATTGGTCCGAGAAGGTTTTTAACTCCATCATCGATTCCTACGGACGCGCTCTCACGAAAGTCCTCAATCACCGCTTTATTACATTGCTCGTCACCATCTCCACCTTCGTAGCGACTGTCCTGCTCTTCCTCGTCATCCCAAAGGGTTTTTTCCCGGTGCAGGACACCGGAGTGATCCTGGGTATCAGCGAAGCGCCTCAAACCGTCAGCTTTACTGACATGGCACAGCGCCAGCAAAAGCTAGTCGACATCGTCCTTCAGGATCCGGCTGTCGACAACGTGTCGTCGTTCATCGGCATCGACAACGTCAATCCCACGCTGAATTCCGGGCGTATTCAGATCACACTCAAGGCTCTGGAGGATCGCAAGCTTTCCGCTTCTGAAGTTATCCAGCGGCTTCAGCCCAAGGTTGCCGACGTCGACGGCATCCAACTCTTCCTGCAGCCGCTTCAAGACCTATCAGTCGAAGATCGTGTGAGCCGCACACAGTTCCAGTACTCGCTTGAAGACCCGAACTCCACGGAGCTTGCGACTTATACGCGGACGATGGTGCAGGAGCTTGCCAAGGATCCGGCAGTGACCGACGTCGCCAGCGACCTGCAGGATCAGGGTCTTGGTGCTCAGCTCGTCATCAATCGCGACACCGCTGCCCGTCTCGGTATCGCGATGGCCGACATCGACAATACGCTCTATGACGCCTTTGGCCAGCGCCAGATCTCGACCATCTTCACGCAGCTGAACCAGTATCACGTGGTCATGGAAGTCGGTCATAACTTCCAGACAAACCCGACCACGCTCAACAATCTCTACGTGAAATCGAGCAATGGCACCCAGGTCCCGCTCAGCATGCTTGCTCACTGGGAGCAGACACGCGCACAGCTCTCGATCGGTCATCAGGGACAGTTCCCTTCGACGATCGTCAGCTTCAATCTCGCGCCGGGAAAGGCGCTCGGCGACGCAGTGAAGGCCGTCAATGCTGTTGAAAAGCGCATCGGCATGCCGAACAGCATCAACGCCAGCTTTCAAGGCACCGCCGCTGCTTTCCAGACGTCGCTTGCGAACGAGCCAATCCTGATTCTCGCCGCCCTGATTACGGTGTACATCGTGCTCGGAGTTCTCTATGAGAGCTACATCCACCCCATCACTATCATCTCGACGTTGCCATCGGCGGGCGTCGGCGCGCTACTCGCGCTCATGCTCTTCCGCATTGAGTTCAGTGTTATCGCACTGATCGGCATCATTCTGCTCATCGGCATTGTGCAGAAGAACGCCATCATGATGATCGACTTCGCATTGCAAGCCGAACGCGAAGAAGGGAAATCATCCGAAGAAGCCATCTTCCAGGCGTGCCTTCTGCGCTTCCGTCCTATCATCATGACGACAATGGCCGCGCTACTGGGCGGTCTGCCTCTCGCCCTCGGCGGCGGCACCGGGGCAGAGCTTCGGATGCCACTCGGTGTCAGCATCGTTGGCGGCCTGATCTTCTCGCAGATGTTGACGCTGTTCACAACTCCCGTTGTGTATCTCTACTTCGACCGGCTGGCAAAGCGCTTGCAGCCGCGGGACTTGACCGAGCCGGAACGGCACATGGCAACTGCGGACTGAGGCGACGCGACGATGCATCTATCCGCACCATTTATTCAGCGACCGGTAGCCACCTCACTGCTGAGCATTGCGCTTCTGCTCGCAGGGTCGGTGGCCTATTCGGTCCTGCCCGTCGCCTCGCTGCCTGACGTCGACTTTCCGGTAATCGGGGTAGGTGCCGGTCTGCCGGGCGCCAGTCCTGAGACGGTCGCCTCCGCTGTTGCAACGCCCCTGGAGCGTCAGTTCGGCCGCATTGCCGGGGTAAACCAGATGACGTCAACCAGTTCGCTGGGCTCGGCCAACGTCACCCTGCAGTTCGATCTCAATCGCAACATCGATGCGGCATCGCGCGATGTGCAGGCAGCCATCAACGGCGCGCGCAGCCAGTTGCCCGCGTACATGCCGCAGAACCCCAGCTATCGCAAGGCGAATCCGGCAGACGCCCCGATCCTCATCCTCACGCTTACTTCCGACATCGTCCCCAAGCCGCAGATCTACGACATGGCCGACTCCATCCTCGCGCAGAAGATCGCGCAGATTGCAGGCGTCGGGCAGGTCTTTGTGGGAGGCAGCGCGCAACCCGCTGTTCGTGTCGAGCTCAACCCCATGCAGCTCGCGAATAATGGAATCGGCCTGGAAGCAGTACGCACCGCTCTTACCAACGCCAACGCCAACCGCCCCAAGGGGAGCTTCAACGACGCGCAGCACCGCTGGCAGATCGACGACAACGATCAGATCTTCAAGGCATCCGAATACAAAACTACAATCGTCAGCTACAACAGACAGACAGGAGCCACGGTCAGGCTTGGCGATCTCGGCGAGGTCGTCGACTCCGTATCCGATATCCATACTGCCGGGTTTGCAGGCGCCAACATTCCCGGACAGCAGGCCGTACTCAAAGACGCCATCCTCCTGATCATCTCCAAGATTCCGGGCGCCAATGTCATCGATACTGTCGACGCGGTTTTGAAAGAGATGCCTCGCCTTCAGGCCGAGATTCCGCCCACGATCAAAATGACGGTCGCGGTGGACCGCACCACCACCATTCGTGCCAGCGTCCGCGATGTCGAGATTTCCCTGCTCATCAGCATCATTCTTGTGGTGCTGGTGGTCTTCATGTTCCTGCGCGAAATCTGGGCGACTATTATCCCGTCGATCGCCGTGCCCCTTTCGCTGGTCGGCACCTTCGGCGTGATGTACCTGCTGGGCTACACCATCGACAACCTGTCCCTGATGGCGCTCACCATCTCGACAGGCTTTGTCGTCGACGATGCCATCGTCGTCATCGAGAACATTACGCGTTATCTCGAGAAGGGAATGAAGCCTTACGAGGCGTCGATGCGGGGCTCGAAGGAGATCGGCTTCACTGTCCTCTCGATGAGCACTTCGCTGATCGCGGTCTTCCTTCCCATCCTGCTCATGGGCGGAATCATCGGCAAGCTATTCCGCGAATTCGCTGTCACGCTCAGCGTGGCCATCGCAGTTTCGATGCTGGTGTCGCTCACGACGACGCCGATGCTCTGCGCCAGGTTCCTCAAGCAGCGCGACGCAGTCCGGCATGGACCTCTGTACCGGTTCTTCGAGCGCGCTTTTGACTGGGTTCAGCGCGAATACGACATCGCTCTGCGCTGGGTTCTTCGGCACCAGGGACCGACACTCGCGATCGCAATCGGATGCGCGTTTCTTAATATCTATCTTTTCAAAATTGTTCCCAAGGGCTTCTTCCCGCAGCAGGACACTGGCAGAATGGGCGGGCAGACCATCGGCGAGCAGGACATCAGCTTCCCCGCCATGCGCGACAAGCAGAAACAGCTCGCGCAGATGGTGTTAAACGATCCAGCCATTGCCACAGTCACGGCGTTTGCCGGCGGCGGCAGAGGCAGCAACAACACCGGCTTCATGTTCGTTGCCCTCAAAGACCCCGATAAGCGCCCGGGGCACGTCACCGCCGACCAGGTTGTGAATCGCCTTCGCGGAAAGCTTCTCAGCGTTCCCGGTGCGCGAACCTTTCTCCAGGCACAGCAGGATATCCAGGTCGGCGGCCGAGGTAGCGCGGCGCAGTATCAATACACCCTGTCGGATCCGGATGTAGACGAGCTGAATACCTGGGCGCCGCAACTCGAATCCAAAGCCCGCTCCATGCCCGAGCTCCGTGACGTTTCTACCGACGAGCAGAATCACGGCCTTTCTGAAACGCTGGTCATCAACCGCGACACCGCCGCTCGCCTAGGCATTACGACGTCAGAGATCGATCAGGTTCTCTACGATGCGTTCGGCCAGCGCCAGGTGTCCACGATGTACACCGGCCTGAACCAGTACTTCGTCGTGATGGAGGTCGCGCCCGAGTTTCAGCTCAGCCCCGACGCGCTCAACAACATCTACATCAAGACGGGCACGACCGGAGCTGCTGCTTCGGTGCCGCTTCTTGGATCGACGACGCCTGCGGCAGCCCCTGCCGCGACAACCGATGCGTCGTCCGCGACTACGGCGTCTTCGCCTTCCGGTGCTGCGGCTGCCTTCCCGACTTCAGGGGGACAGCTGGTCGGGGCAGCCACCAGCGCATCCGTCGGCAGCACTTCCGCGGCCAGCACAGGATCGTCTATCACTACGAGCACGCCGGCAGCTTCGTCAACCGGCGCCAATCCGGTGGTCACAAATATCGCGGCCATTGCCGCGTCGAACAATGAGTCCATCACCGTCGCGGCGATTGGATCGGGCACTCTTACCGGCACGCCTTCCGGCGTCACTTCATTGCCCTTCGCCGTCGAGAGCACCTCGTCGGGTGCTACAGCGGCGGCCACACCTGTGGCCACCACCGGCGCCATGGTTCCGCTCTCCGCCATTGCCCACTGGGATGAAAAGCGCACCTCGCTCACCGTCAACCACCAGGGCCAATATCCCGCGGTCACCCTTACCTTCAACCTGGCGCCTAACGTCGCTCTGGGAGATGCGGTGACGGCGCTGCAGAAGGCGCAAGCCGAAATGGGTATGCCGTCCACGGTGCACGCCACCTTCCAGGGAACAGCGCAGGCCTTTCAGGAGTCGCTCGCAAATGAGCCGTACCTGATCCTGGCTGCTCTCGTCGCCGTCTACATTGTGCTCGGAATTCTTTACGAGAGCTTGATCCATCCGCTTACGATCCTTTCCACGCTTCCTCCAGCGGGCGTCGGCGCCATTCTTGCGCTGCTGATCACGGGCACCGACCTCAGCATCATGGCGTTAATCGGAATTCTTCTCCTCATCGGAATCGTGAAGAAGAACGCCATCATGATGATCGACTTCGCTCTTCAAGCCGAGCGCGACGAGGGTTTGCCGCCGGTCGAAGCAATCTACCAGGCCTGCCTGCTGCGCTTCCGGCCCATCATGATGACTACACTGGCCGCAATGTTCGGCGGACTGCCACTCGCCATCGGGATGGGCGTCGGCTCGGAGCTTCGACAACCCCTCGGTATCACCATCGTGGGCGGTCTGCTCGTATCGCAGATGCTCACGCTCTTTACCACGCCGGTCGTATATCTCTTCTTCGACAAGCTGCAGTGGCGCGTGATGAAGCTCCACCGCATCGGCTCAGAACTAGAAGAGCCAACGGGCGACTGAGTGTTTATAGTGCGACTGGAGGTCGCCAGCGCGCGAGCTCACGCATTGAATGGCATCAAAGGTAATCCGGAATAGCCTGATGAACATGTGGTTACCATGGTTCTGATGCTTATGGATAGCATTTTCAATAACTTAGTGAATGCGCATATCACGAAGGTCCGCTCGGATACACAGTTTGGGTAATGTCTCACATGGTGACCTTGGTCTATTCTTCCGTGCATAGCAGCTCCGATTCTGCTAATCGCATTCCGCCGATCCCCATGCCCTCTCGCTCAGAGAATTAGCGGACAGATCAAAGCAGATTCCCACGAAGAGCTGCTGTAAGGAGATCCGATGGGCAACCAGGGCTACAGGTCGAATTACATCGCCGCCTTCGAAGGCGCCAACCATCAACTGGAAAACATCTACGCCGAGTACCACGAGCTTCAGCGCCGCAAAGAAAAGCTCGAAGGTGCCCTGTCAGCCCTTGAGCCCTTTCTGCATTCCGCAACCACGTTCAGCCAGGAGATGCACGTGCCTGAGGCGGCCATGCACCAGCCGGAGCCGGTTTACGCCGAGCCTGCTTACGTGGAGCAATATTCCGCCCCTCAGCCGATCGTCGAACCGATAATCCGCGCTGAAAAGTTTGCTGAGCCGCCGGCTCCTGCCGTGTATGCTGCGGATGAATCCAGCCTCGATCCCCTCCAGCTTCGCATCAACCGCGCCCTCGGTCTCGCAGTCGCCTAATCGATTCCAGCCAGCTGTACTACCCGGCCGAGCCCGTCAGCTCGGCCTTTCTTTTTTGCTGAGGTGCAACGAAAAAGGCAGCTTCATCGCGAAGCTGCCTTCCATTTTTATTTCTGTTTTGAACTTCAAGCCCTCGCGTAAGCCGGCTCCTCGACTGCAGGCCTAGTCAATTCAAGGAGCCGAACGGGATAATAGGCGTTCCTCGTGTACTGCTTCACCATGCGATTCGTATTGAAGTACGACCCGTTGAACGCCAGCGTGTTCCGCATCAGCTTCGCCCACACAGCGGGCTCGGCTCGATACATCGGAACCACGGACTTCTCAAGTTTCGCGTACAGGTTGAGTGCCTCTTCGGCATCGTCTGCACCATCTTCGATGGCCCAGCCTGTCACGCTTTCGATGCACCCTTCAATCCACCATCCGTCCAGAATCGACAAGCTCGGCACGCCATTCAACGCGGCCTTCATACCGCTGGTGCCGGATGCTTCATATGGACGACGCGGCGTATTCACCCAGACATCGACACCAGCGGTGAGCAATGCGCCAAGGTCCCAAGCGTAGTTCTCTAGATAAACGATGCGGAGCATGTCATTCGACAGCTTGCCAGCCGTTTCAATGACGTTGTGAATGAGCGCCTTGCCCGGCTCATCTGCCGGATGCGCTTTGCCCGCATACAGGATCTGCAGCCCGCCAGCCTGAGTGGCAATCTTCAGCAACCGCTCCGGATCGGTAAACATCAGGCTTGCCCGCTTGTAGGTAGCTGCACGGCGAGCAAAGCCGAGCGTCAACACACTCGGATTCAGCACCAGCCCGGTTCGAGATGCGACCTCTGCCAGCAGCGCTTCTTTCGCACTGTGGTGCGCAGTCAGAATCTCCTGCTCCGGCAGATCGATTGCATTGCGCAGGCAGAGATTGTCCCGTCGCCACGAAGGGATGTGCGTATCCAGCATCGACTGCACCGGCTCCGAAATCCATGTCGGAGCATGCACTCCGTTCGTGATTGCATCAATCTGATACTGCGGGAACATCTCCCGAGAAACCTTGCCATGCTGCATGGCGACGCCGTTTGCATAGCGCGAGAAGCGCAGCGCGAGCATTGTCATGTTCAACAGGCCGTCTTCGAAAACGCCGAGCCGCTCGAGCCGCGAAGTCCTGTCGCCGCCCAGAATACGAATCGCCTGCTCGGTCGAAAACCGGTCGTGTCCTGCGGGCACTGGGGTGTGCGTGGTGAACACGCACTTGTTGCGTACCTGCTGAATGTCTGCCTCTGTGGGCGAATTCAGCGGACCGCCGCCCATCTCGCTCTCCAGCAACGCCAGTGTCAGCAACGCGGCATGGCCTTCGTTCATGTGATAGACGTTGACCTTCAAGCCCATCGCATTCGCCAGGCGAACGCCGCCGAGCCCAAGCACAATCTCCTGCTGCAACCGGTAATTCGTGTCGCCGCCGTAGAGATGGTCGGTCAACCCGCGATCCCACCCCGAATTGCCGTCGAGGTCGGTATCGAGCAGGTAGATCGGCACGATGTGTCCGTAGCGCCCAACCATGTCATAGCGCCATGCGCGGACCGTTACATCGCGGCCTTCCACGGAGACTCTGACTCGCGCCGCTTCTTCGGTGCACAGATCGGCAGGATTCCAGGGCTGAATCTCTTCCGTCTGGTCGCCGGCCTGGTTCAAGTGCTGCTGGAAGTAGCCCTTGCGATGGGCCAGCGAGAAGGCGACGAGCGGAATGCCAAGGTCGGCTGCCGAGCGAAGCGTATCGCCGGCGAGCATTCCCAGGCCGCCCGAGTAGGTAGGAATTCTGCGGTCGATCGCGATCTCCATTGAGAAGTAAGCGACGAGACCAGAAGCAGGGGTTATTTCATAGGAGAAAGGCTTATTCAAGATCTGTTGCATCCTCTATATCTCTCTGCGTGCTCAAGATGCCGGGATCGGCACAAAATCGGGGACCCAACCTGAAAGCCGTCCGCCGGAGATCGTTTTCTCTCGCGGTCATTTCTGGACAACTTCTGTGAAAACCTGTGAAAGATTTTAGCAAGGAAAAGCGTTTTTGTTTGCCAGATACAGCTCCTCCGGGTGACTTCAGAGGGCCGCGTTTTCCACCTTATGGTTATGAGATGCACCATCGGGTGATCTGGGAAATAGCGAATCTTTCAATGCGAGAGGCTTGCTGTTACTTTGTGTGCGCCGCTCGAGGCATGACATATATGGATCTGCGGCGTTATTCCCGTTGCATGCGCGTAACTTGCACCTAAATCCTCGGCGAACTTCTTCGCCTCTTTCTGTTCGACCAGGTTGATCGTGCAGCCGCCAAATCCGCCTCCCGTCAGTCTTGCGCCGATGAGGCCGGGAAGCTTGTTTGCCAACATGACCATGGTGTCAGCCTCGCTACAGCTTGCTTCGAAATCCTTGCTGTAGCTCTCGTGCGCTTCCGCCATCAATCTGCCCAGTTCCTTCAGGTCGCGATGGATCAGCGCATCCGCCGCGGCCACCGTTCGAGTGTTTTCTGTAATGACATGACGCGCCCGCTTCAACGCATTGGGGCTCATTTCACTGCCCCACTTCTTCAGATCGTCGACATTCGCATCGCGCAGGAAGCGGACTTCCGGTCTGTGCCGCGCGATCACACTCGCGGCCTCTTCCACTTCTGCGCGGCGAGACGTGTATTCGCCGCCGGCCACGGAGTGGCTGACCATGGTGTTCGCGATGACGAGCGCAACATTCTCCGGAATCGGCGCCAGCCGGAAACTCAAATCGCGGCAATCAAGCAACAGCGCATGATTCTCTTCGCCGTTTGCAGAGATAAACTGGTCCATGATGCCGCAGCTCGAACCGACAAACTCGTTCTCGGCTCTCTGGCACAGCTTTGCCACACGCGGTCCTGGATAGCTCACGTTGAGCAGTGAAGTCACGGCAAGCTCGGTTGCTACCTCGATGGCTGCGGAACTCGACAAGCCGGAGCCCAGTGGCACATCTCCAAAAAGGCTCAAGCTGAATGCCGGTATCCGGTGGCCTTCTCCCGCCAGAATGGCAATTACGCCGAGCGGATAATCACTCCAGTGATCGGTGGCGCTTTTCGGCAGTGCTGCGGCATCAAATGTCCGCTCTTCGGTGAAGTTTTCGGAGTAAATGACAACCTTGCCGTCGGTCCGCGGGGAGATGGCGGCGAGCGTCGCGAAGTCAATCGCGGCGGGCATTACAAATCCCTCGGCGTAGTCGGTGTGCTCTCCGATGAGGTTCACGCGGCCCGGAGCGGCAAAAATCTCGGGCTCAGAATGGAAGCGGCTCAGATGTAAGGAACGCAGTGTTTCAGGATCATGCATTTGTTTTTCTCTCGATTCGTTCGATCTCAATTTGCATGGGCCACGAATAGGATTCGCCCGGCGCCAGCTCGCGCGACCATGGCCCCTTCACCGCCAGTGAATCCACCGGCGCTGTCGCTGGCTCCATTGCTACACAAATCTGTTTTGGCCCGGGCTTGTCGGGCCAACCTCCATAACAGATCCAGAGGCCTAGATAAGGAGTTGCTGAAGTGTCGAATCGTACCCGAACGAGCAGGCCGACGGAATTGCGCTCGAGAGCGCACCAGTTTTCGTTCTGCTTGAGCGGACCCGCAAACAGCTTGTCGCCAACTCCCGAATCGCTGCGCCCGACAATGCTGAGGTTTGCAGTACTGCCATCCGCGAGACTTGCAACCGGCCAGGTTACCGAGTCGCCGGATTTTCCCAGCCGGTTTCCGCCCGATCCTTCGACCTGCAGCGAACCGACAGTCTGCGGCAGCACGATCCGATCCTCTTCTTCGCAGACAAACAGCGGATGCGCGGCCCACGACCAGGGCACTTCCTCGTTGCCTGTATTTCGAATCTGGTAGCCCAGCTCCAACAGCCACCCGCGCTCCGACTCATTCAGCTGCATCTTTCTTTCCAGATCCAGCGGCAGCGAAAAACAGCTTCCAGTGAGCGCCAGTGAGTTTTCTGAGCCGGCTCTTCCCATTCCCTCGGCCCCTTGTCGCCTCGTCCCGTTCTTTTCCCACTCGACTCGCCAGAGATCTCCATGATCCGGGATATCAAATGTACCTGCGGTCGTCTGAACTGAGCACGCCGCTACTGACGGCGCGCATTCATCCCAGCCGCTGGCATCGGCTTCGTCGAAGTTCATCGTTTGCGTGCGGGCTTCAATGGGTGCAAGGGGGGCCTGGAGGAGCTCATGTGCACCGACTCGGATGGAGGCGATTTTCCCGCCAAATCGTGGAAGAACCGTGACCTCGCAATCGCCCGCGCGGATGAGAACGTTTTCACTTTCGGCGATAGATGTTCTTCCCTCTGCCATCTTCAGCCATTCTCCACTTCAGAGCAGGCGCCGCACAACGCGTCCCAGATCCGGTCCAGCCACGCTTCATGTTCCGGCTTCATCAGTACTGATCGAAGGCAGGTCACCAGCTCTCCACTGCTGCTGGCAGATCCAAACCAGAATTGCGGCAATTGTACTAGCGCAAGGTGCAGGTTGCGTCTGGCGCAAGCCGAAAAAATCGATTGCGCCAGAGTAGAGGCCTTCTCCGGCGTCTCCGCCTTTGCCTTCCAGACCACGATGTCCAGCTCCGGGCCGCCGGCCGGAAAGGCCTCAAAGCGCTCGTCCGAACGCAGTCGCCGGTCGAATTCCAGGGCCGCACGACGCCCGCTAGCCAGCCCGCCAGCAAACTCGCCATCCGGCTGGAGCGGCAGCAGCCTCTGCGTGGCCCAGAGCGCTACAGCCGCCGCCCCAGCGCGCGAACACTCAAGGCTGATCTCCCCCAGATGCAACTCTTTAGAGGTGAAATAAGTGTACGGCGAGTCGTGTTTGTAGAATCGCCCGACCGCGGAATCACGAAACAGGACGCACCCACATCCATATGGCTGCAATCCATGCTTGTGGGGATCGATCACAATGGAATCCGCCTGCCCGATTGCCTGGTACGCCCGCCGCGCTGGCTCGTCCAGCTCATCCTCGATCAGCTTGAAATACCCGCCATAGGCCGCATCGACGTGCACCCGGAACCCATGCCTCTCTTGCAGTTCCAGGATCTCGGGGAGGGGATCGACAGCGCCGATCGCCGTGGTTCCCAGCGTCACAACAACCGTTCCCACATCTCCTTTGCGTAGTTCATCTTCCAGCGCATCCAGCCTCATCCGTCCCCGGGCGTCGGCGGCAACCGGCGTGAATTCCAGCTTCAACACATGCGAGATCCGGTGGTGCGTGTAGTGCGCCTGCTCCGACCCAACTATCCTGCAACGGTCTCTCGATCCCTTGTTTCCTTGTTCCCTTCTGCCATGCGTTTCCCCCGCCACCCACAGCGCCTCGAGATTCGCCATGGTGCCGCCGGAGGTCAGGTGTCCCAGATACTCCTTCCAGCCAAACATTCCGGCGATCTCGGCAACTGCCTCAATCTCCATTTCAGAACTGGCACGTCCGCCGTCCCGGGCGTGGTTATTGGGATTGATGGTCATCGCCAGTGCATAAGCGGCTCGCGCCACGGGGTGGGGCGGCTTGAGCATCTGCCCGGCGTATAGAGGATGGAAGTAAGGATAGTTGTCGCCCAGCCGCCTGGCCGTTTCGCCGAGGACCTGCGCAAGAGCCTCAGTATTTGAGTCCGATCCGCGCGCGGGACGGTATGCGGGGAGGCTCTCGAACTCTGCCTGCAAGGCTTCGGTAGCGCGCGCCAGCAACTCAGGAATCGGGTCGTCCGCCATAGCGACTTTTCACCCTATCACAACCGACGTGTTCACGGACGGGCAGATAACTCCTCCACTTTCAAGGCCGTTGGTCGTATTGGACTTTCGTAACTGCCCAACACAGGAGGCTTAATGGATTCGGCCGATGGTACACTGATGCCAGCGTTAGAGTCGAACCGGGCGTGAGCAGTAACTCGCCCAATGCATTTAGGGGCAACCTTAAGTGCCGATCCAGCAAGATTCTGCCAGTGGTCGCTCCGATTCATCCAGCGCAATTCAATACCAGGAAACACGGAAAAAATGGAACAAGGTACTGTGAAGTGGTTCAATGACGCGAAGGGCTTCGGCTTTATCTCGCGCCAGAACGGTGAAGACGTATTTGTGCACTACTCGGCAATCACCTCCAGCGGGTTCAAGAGCCTGCAGGAAGGTCAAGCCGTGCAGTTTAACGTAGTGAAGGGACCAAAAGGCTGGCAGGCCTCGGACGTTCAGCCGCTGTAGTCCACAGTCTCGGCAGAATCTTCAGCAATTCAGTAGCAGACAGAAGCAGAGGCTGGGAGTGATCCCGGCTTCTGGCTTTTCTGCGTGTAGAAGCAACTGGTGTCACTTCGGCCCGATCAGCAGGGCGAGATTCGGCCACCAGTACGCGACTTCCATCAGGCGTGCGCCGCCGATTTCAATCACCTTGGAAGCTGCGAGACGTCCTCCGCATTTTTCATAGAAGACCCGGGCGCGATTCCTTTCCAGCACCCATAAGCCGAGGCTGTTGAAGCCCTGGTCCTGAAGCTTCGCAGCGACTGCCCTCAGCAGTTCCAGCCCAATGCCACGCCCCTGCGCTTCCCTGAGCAGGTAGAGAGAGTAGATTTCGGCGTCGGCGGTCTCTATCGGCTCACGAATCTTACCTGCATGCGCAAATCCCACGATCTGGCCCTTTCGCTCGGAGACTAGCACTACGGCTCCGCTGTTCAACCACTCCTGCCACAGTTTTACGCGTAGCGTCTCATCCAAGCCGGCTAGATACGCATCGGGCACGATCCCGGCGTACGTGCTGCGCCAGCTTTCGACATGCACATGGGCAATCGCCAGCGCGTTATCCGGTGCTGCCGATCGGATGGAGACCATATCCGAACACTAACCTACTCCTGGTGGGATCTAACACTTTCGGGGTCCGGAAGCGGTTACTACTGATCTGGCTGCAATTACAAACAGTGGATTGTTTACTCCGTCCGCCGATAACACAATAGCCGGACAGTCTAGAAATTCCCTCAGGAGCTTCGAATGAAAGTTATTCCGACAGCTGTAAGCCTGTTTCGCGAACTGTTGATCGATCAACGTGGGCAGGATCTGGTTGAGTATTCGCTGGTGTTTGCGATGGTCGCCCTTGGATCTGTCACCGGGATGGGATCTCTCGCCTCCGGTCTCAACGATGTTTTCTCCACTGTCAGCTCGACACTGACGTCCAACGTGTAGCTCGGCCCTCCTCCACAATCAATCGCGTCCCCATTCATCTCGTTTGTCTCGAGGAGTGGGCGGAGTCTCAGTGGTTTGCGCTGAGCCAATTTCCGCACACTTCGGTCACGTTGTATCGCAAGTTGTATTCGTTTTCCACGCAGACTCGGGATACTATCACTTCAACAACGCACTTAATCAAGTTTTTAAAGTGTCTAGCCTGTACGACCTCGTACGGAACGACTGGGGGGGTGGCTAGCAATCACGGGCCGGGGTGCGACGATTACCACCTCCGCCCGTGACCCTAACTCCGCCTTCCTTCCCATCGCGCCGCACAGTCGATATTCACTGCATGCATCTGCGAATTGCCATTACTTTAGGGTTCGGATGTGCGGAGACTTTCGA
>Ga0207695_10000469_pt1 | contig 87551 bp, 75 predicted proteins | sample KBSC54metaG_FD_184354 | JGI IMG/M metagenome (GOLD analysis project Ga0207695, IMG submission 184354) | Corn rhizosphere microbial communities from Kellogg Biological Station, Michigan, USA - KBS C5-4 metaG (SPAdes) (version 2) | ecosystem: Host-associated > Plants > Roots > Rhizosphere > Soil...
GAAGCGTTAGCCTGAGTTTTTGTAATGCCTGCATCATCGGCGATCTTTGCGATCAATTCAGCTTTGTTCATAGTGTAATTTTTTTATTTAATTAGCAGCAACAAATATACCCGCTTTTTTTATCCAATAAAATTTTTTTGCTTTCGGTGCAGCTCGCCGTAAACCACGTCGGGTAAGGCTTAGCGGGCTCAGGCATTCGTAAAAATCCGATGTGAAGGTTACGTTAGTACGCTGAAATGCAGTGCTGCAGCGGGTTTCGGCTGAAAACCTTAACAGGCAAGGATTTGCAGGAATTCATAATATTTTCCGATTCCGTTACCCCGGCATTATTCTTATCCACAAATAGTGCACAGAATGTTAATTTTTTATTTTCTTCTCACACCGATTCCAGCAATGTTCTGAACGAGATAAACCCGTTGCCCCATCTCTCATATCCCTGTTGCTGCAGGGCCGGAGCGAATTCGATCACGAACTGATGATACCGGTCCAGCGAGCTGGTGAAGAACTGCGCGACAAAGGTCGGACCCTCTTCCTCATCCTGCTCAAGCAGCCTGTAGAGCTGATGGTCATCGAACAGCTGCGTCGCCATTATTGCCGGTATCTGCTGCTCCAGCTGCCAGGCCAGCCAGCCTTCCAGAATATCCCATCTGACCTTGCTCGTAACATTGTATACGATCATCGTTATCGTTATTTTAGTGCGAGCTCCACATAGAGGGGACAGTGGTCGCTCTGTTTGACATCGGGATAGATATCCGCATTCAGAAGTCGCTCCCGCAGCGGCTCCGTGACACTGATATAGTCGATCCGCCAGCCTTTATTCTGCTCGCGGACACTGGGGAAACGCTGGCTCCACCAGCTATAACGGTGAGGCTCCGTATGAAAATGCCGAAAACTATCGATCCAGCCGCTGCCCAGGAATTTGTCCATCCATGCCCTCTCCTCCGGAAGGAAGCCGGAGTTGTTCTTATTTCCCTTCGGATCATGTATGTCTATTTCCTTGTGCGCGATATTGTAGTCGCCGACCAGCACCAGTCGCGGATATTTCTCCTTCAGCTGCTCGAGGTATACATGAAATTCATCCAGCCACACATATTTATACTGCTGACGCTCGTCTCCCGACGTCCCCGAAGGGAAATAGGCGTTGATCAGCCGTATATCGCCGATGTCCAGCTGGATCACCCGCCCCTCGTTGTCACTCATCTGGTGCCCCGTGCCGTACTCGACATGATCCGCTTTTATCTTGCTGAACACCGCCACGCCGCTGTAACCCTTCTTCTGCGCGGGGAACCAATAGTCGTGGAAGCCCATCTCAGTGAATTGGGCGTGCGCGACGTTGTCTCTGTGTGCCTTGGTCTCCTGGACACAAACGATATCTGCCGGGTCTGTTCTCAGCCATTCCACCAGCCCTTTGGTCATAGCGGCGCGGAGCCCGTTAACGTTGTAGCTTACGATCCGTAGTGATGACATAATCCTTAAATTGGGCCTGCAAATTACTAAGAAAGTCATTATGGAAAAATTAGACAGGATCATCCCCGCCAGCCCAAAAGACGCCCAGTTCCTCGAAGGCCCCAAGAGCCGCGGCTATGAGTTCAGCTTTGCCTGGAGGGTCTTCCGTGAGTTCATAAAGGGTTTCCGCACGCTGCATTTTGTCGGACCCTGCGTGACGGTGTTCGGCTCAGCCCGTTTCAAGGAGGACCACCCCCATTATCAGAGCGCGCGGGAGATGGGTCGGCAGATCGCGGCGCTCGGACTTACGACGATGACAGGTGGAGGGCCGGGAACGATGGAAGCCGCCAATCGCGGCGCCTTCGAGCAGGGTGGGGCATCCGTTGGCTGTAATATCAAGCTGCCCTTCGAGCAGAAACCCAACCCCTACGTCCAGACGTCGATCACCTTCAACCACTTCTTCGTCCGTAAGGTGATGCTGGTAAAATATTCCTACGCATTCGTCATCATGCCCGGCGGCTTTGGCACCATGGACGAATTTTTCGAGACATTGACCCTCGTCCAGACAAAAACGCTGGTCCGCTTTCCCATCGTGCTCTTTGGCAGGGAATACTATCAGCCCCTTTTTGACTATATGGAATACATGTCTCAGCAAGGCACCATCTCAAAGGAAGACATGGCATTGGTTCTGCTGACCGACAGCGTTGCCGATGCCGCAGCGCATATCGATACGTTTATAAAGACGAATTACCGGGAGACGCCTTGGCGCAAAAGAAAATGGTGGCTGTTCGAGAGGTACAAACAATATAAGACGGCGTGAACCATCGTCAGGACCCGCGTGAACCACGCAATCCCGCGGTGAGTGAACCACCGCGAGGCGTCCCTATCTCCACCAGGCGTGGGTCGTCGGGATCGTTACTCCCAGGCTAAGGATCATCTCGTAGGTTCCGAAAGCCTGGCGCGCTTTACCCTCATAGATATGCAAGCCTGAGTATCGCGCATAGTCCAGCTTGTTGGAGTACTCGAGATAGAAAGCGTTAAAGAAGGTAGCCCTCACCACACCCTCGAAGCCGGTATTCCACCCACCGAACTGGAAGCCTGGTTTGTTTTCCTTGCCGAACAATTCGTTCTGCGTATGAGGGATGACAGGACCGACGCCAAACTTCGCATAGCCGTCGACCTTCACTTTTTGATCACGGGTGGCCAGCAGGTGCCAGCGCTTGGTGACATTGAACAGAAGGAAGTTGGCTCCGTTGTTGAGATAGTAATAGAAGCCATTGCCTTCGTTGAAAGCGACCGAGGTATCTACAGGATGGTTGTCCATAATACCCTTTATCCGCACGTCCTGGTCCTGGATGATATATTTCGTGTGATCGAAGTTGATCTCAAAACCCCATCCCCTTTTCTCGTCCAGCAGGAAACCGAGCCGGTAGTTGTACTGCGGAATGCTCAGCGCCTTATTAAAGATGCCGTCGTCCCAGCCGGGGTGGTCATGGGATTTGACGTGCTCCATCGTATAGTCATTCCCCAGGGATGGCTGGGAAATATGCACGCTGCTATGCGTATACCACTCCTTGTTATATCCCCAGGAGACGTACACCTCTTTTATGAACTTCTTCTTTTTCTTGGGAGGCTCTTGTTGCGCAAACGCAAGAGCGGGTATGCAGCACGTTAACGCCATGCCTGCGATAATTCCACCAAAATACTTTCTCATAGCTATAACACTTCCAATTGCTGTTAGTAAAAGCCAATCACTTCAAAAACGCCAATTCACAGCGACAAAAGTAGCCCAAAATCATCAAACATCATATTCCAGCACCGGCCTGAGCCACTTTTCTGCCTCTTCGAGCGGAATACCTTTCCGGCTGGCGTAATCGATGACCTGGTCTTTTTCGATCTTGCCTACCCCGAAATACTTGCTCTCGGGATTGGCGAAGTACCAGCCGCTGACGGAAGATGCCGGATACATAGCCAAAGACTCCGTCAGGGTAGTTCCAGTCTGGTTGGTGGCGTCCAGCATCGCGAACAGTTTTCTCTTCTCCGTATGGTCAGGACAGGCGGGATAGCCCGGCGCCGGCCGGATGCCCGAGTATTCCTCGCGGATCAAATTTTCGTTGTTCAGGTGTTCTTCCTTCGCATAGCCCCAGAACTCCTTTCTCACGCGCTCGTGTAACAGCTCGGTAAAGGCTTCCGCCAGACGGTCCGCCAGGGACTGCAGCATGATCTTGTTGTAGTCGTCGTGCGCAGCCTGAAAGCGCTGAAGATGAGGCTCGATGCCCTCGATGCTAACGACGAATGCGCCTATATGATCCTGTTTACCGGTGGACGCCGGTGCGATAAAGTCGCTCAGCGAGATATTGGGCTGGTCGGCTGCTTTCTTTATTTGTTGTCTTAAAAACTCCAGTCTGACCTCTTGCCCGGCCGGATTGCCGGGTCCGGTTTTCACGAACACCGTATCCTTCCCGTCCGAGTTGGCCGGCCAGAAGCCAATAACTGCCCTGGGTTTCAGCCACTTCTCCTTGATGATCTGGTTCAGCAGCGCGTTGGCGTCGTTAAAGAGCCGGGTAGCCTCTACGCCTACCACCTTGTCCTGCAGTATCTGCGGGTATTTCCCGTGAAGCTCCCAGGTGATGAAGAACGGACCCCAGTCGATATAACGAGCGACCTCGCCGAGGTCATAGCCGTCAAAGGTTTTAGTCCCTATAAAGGACGGCGTCACCGGCCTCCAGCTATCCCAGTTGATCTTTACCTTGTTCTCCTGCGCGGCGCCGAAGGACAGGTATTGCTTGACCGTCTTTTTGCTGGCAAAGTCCTCTTTTAGTTTTTGATACTCGGCACGGATGGTCTGCAGGAACTGGGGTTTCTGCTCGGGGCTCAGCAGTGAGCCGGCCACAGTGACGCTTCTCGAGGCGTCCAGGACGTGCACCACCCCTTTCTCGAACTCGGGGGCGATCTTCACCGCAGTATGCATGCGGGACGTCGTCGCTCCCCCGATGAGCAGGGGCACCTCGAAGTCCTGCCGCTTCATCTCCCGGGCCACGTGTACCATCTCGTCGAGCGAAGGCGTGATCAGGCCGCTAAGTCCGATGATATCGACCTTCTCGCGTTTGGCAGTCTCCAGTATCTTGTCGGCAGGGACCATTACGCCCATGTCGATGATGTCATATCCATTACAGCCAAGCACGACGCCCACGATGTTCTTGCCGATATCGTGTACGTCGCCTTTTACGGTCGCCAGCAGGATCTTCGCGGCGCTGGACTCCACGACCCCCCCGGCACCCGCGGCCTTCTTGCGCTCTTCCTTCTCCTGCTCGATAAAAGGGGTGAGCACAGCCACGGATTTCTTCATCACGCGTGCGCTCTTGACGACCTGCGGCAGGAACATCTTCCCGCTGCCAAAGAGGTCACCCACCACGTCCATCCCCGCCATCAGCGGACCTTCGATCACGTCGAGCGGCTTCGGGTATTTCTGCCGCGCCTCTTCTGTATCTGCCTCAATGTATTCGGTGATACCGTTGACGAGGGCGTGTTTGAGGCGCTCTTCTACTGTTCCTTTCCGCCAGGCCTCGTCCTTCACTTCGGCCTTGTCCTTTGCTTTTACCGTTTCTGCGAATGCGAGCAGCTTGTCGGTGGCTTCGGGGTTCCTGTTGAGGATAACGTCCTCGCACAGCTGCCGCAGCCGGGGCTCGATCTCGTCATACACTACCAATTGGCCCGCGTTGACGATACCCATATCCATTCCCGCCTTGATGGCGTAGTAGAGGAATACGCTGTGCATCGCCTCCCGTACGGTCTCGTTGCCGCGGAAGGAGAAGGAGATATTGCTGACGCCCCCGCTGATACGGGTCAGGGGCATCTTTTGTTTGATCTCTTTTATGGCTTCGATAAAGTCGACGGCGTAGTTGTTGTGCTCTTCGATACCGGTGGCGATGGCGAAGATGTTCGGGTCGAAGATGATATCCTGCGGGTCAAAGCCGACCTGCTCGGTCAGCACCTTATAGGCCCTATGGCTGATGTCCACTTTCTTCCGGAGCGTGTCGGCCTGTCCGTTCTCGTCAAAGGCCATGACGATGACGGCGGCTCCGTAGCTGCGGCAGATAATGGCCTGCTCGATGAATTTCGCTTCACCTTCCTTTAAGGAGATGGAGTTGACGATACATTTTCCCTGTACGCATTTCAGACCGGCCTCGATGATCGAGAACTTCGACGAGTCGATCATGATGGGGATCCTGGCGATATCGGGCTCGGACTGCAGGAGGTTCAGGAAGGTCTGCATGGCCTTCTCTCCGTCCAGCAGGGCGTCGTCCATATTGACGTCGAGGATCTGCGCGCCGTTCTCCACCTGCTGGCGGGCAACGCTGAGCGCTTCCTCATACTTATTCTCCCGGATAAGACGGGCGAATTTCTTGGACCCCGTCACGTTGGTGCGTTCGCCTACGTTGACGAAATTGGTCAGGGGACGTAGTACCAGCGGCTCGAGGCCTGATAGACGTAAGAAGGGTTTTATTGTAACCGTCGACATTTCGAAAAGATCTATTATAAGGTTGAACTAATTCATTTTTCGTTTGTCCCGGGGGCGGGCCCGGGCGGCGGACCTAAGCCAATTCTTTCTCCACCACCGGCAGCGGCCTGGGGCTGACCCTGGCTACGTGTTCGGCGATATGTTTTATATGATCCGGAGTGGTACCGCAGCATCCTCCTACGATATTGACGAACCCGTTCTCGGCCCAGTCTTCGATGAAGTGCGCCGTCTGTTCGGGCAGCTCGTCGTATTCACCCATGGCATTCGGCAGGCCGGCATTTGGGTAGGCGGAAGTAAAGCAGGCGGCGATCTGGCTCAGCTCTTCGATATGCGGCCTCATTTCGGCGGCTCCGAGCGCGCAGTTGAGCCCGACGCTCAGAGGGCGGGCGTGCATGACGGAGACATAGAAGGCTTCCAGCGTCTGACCGCTGAGCGTCCGGCCGCTGGCATCGGTGATCGTTCCACTGATCAGGATGGGCAGCTCGGGTGTCTTTGAGTCCCGGAAATATTTCTGGATGGCGAAGATGGCGGCCTTGGCGTTGAGGGTGTCGAAGATCGTTTCAACGAGCAGGAGGTCGGCGCCGCCATCGACCAGGCCTTTCACCTGCTCGTAATAGGCTTCGGCGACCTCGTCGAAGGTTACCGACCTGAACCCGGGGTTATTCACGTCCGGCGAGAGGGAGAGCGTCTTGCTCATCGGCCCGATGGCTCCCGCTACAAAACGGGGTTTCGCCGGGTCCTTTGCCGTATACTCAGCAGCAGCCTTCTTCGCGATGCGCGCCGCCGCTACATTCAGCTCATACGACAGCTCCTCCATCCGGTAGTCGGCGAGGCTCACCCGCTGGGAGTTGAACGTATTTGTCTCGATGATATCGGCGCCTGCCTCCAGGTACTGGCGGTGAATACCCTCGATTATCTGGGGTTGCGTAAGATTCAGCAGGTCATTATTCCCTTTGACATCGATCGGCCAGTCTTTAAAACGGTCGCCGCGATAGTCCCCTTCTTCCAGTTTGTGGCGCTGGATCATGGTCCCCATTGCGCCATCGATGATGAGTATGCGTTTTTTTAGCTGCTCCTGAATAATTGAACGTACGTCCATGGCTTACCTCCTGGGTTTAAACGTGTTTTGCAGTAAAAAATTTTCTGAACTACTTAATAACGAGGGAAATAAAAAGCGGGATTATTTCAGACGTTTATTAGTTCAGTTTTTATCCGACCGGCTTTCCGGTGGGCTGTACAGGCTGAACAATAAACAAATCCGCCCATACAGGGTGCAAATATACGGATATTTACGGGATTCACAAGGTCAGGGATCCGACTCATCCCTCGCATTACCCGAAACCGGTTCACACTCGATCCCGCGGTTCACACGCCGACCCCGCTATCCTCCCGTCCGGTAACTCTCTACCGGCAGCCGGTTGGTAATGCTCCGCGCCAGCGTCATCTCGTCGGCATATTCCAGCTCGCCGCCAAAGGCTATCCCCCGGGCGATCGTCGTGATCCGGACGGATGAATCCTGCAGCTTCTTTTGGATATAATAGATGGTGGTATCCCCCTGGATATTGGGGTTGAGGGCAAAGATCAGCTCTTGCGTATGCTCCTTTTTTACCCTGCTGACAAGGGTCTCTATATTCAGCTGGTCGGGGCCGACCCCGTCCAGCGGCGAGATGATCCCCCCGAGCACGTGATAGGTTCCGCTATATTGCTGGGTGCTCTCGATGGCGATGACCTCACGCAGGCTCTCCACGACACAGATCAGCTCCTGCTTGCGGAGGGAATTGGAGCAGATCGAACAGATATCCCCGTCGGATACATTATGACAGCGCTGACAGAACTTTATCTCCTGCCGCATCCGGATAAGCGCTTCGCCGAAACCCTGTACATTGCCGGCATCCATCTTCAGCAGATGCAGCACCAGCCGAAGGGCCGTCTTCTTCCCGATGCCCGGCAATTTGGCAAACTCACCGACCGCGCTCTCCAGTAAAGTTGAAGAAAATTGCATCCTGTAAAGGTACGAATATTATAGCCTCCGGCCCAGAGGCAGGGACCGCCGGACAGTATCCCGGAATAAAGGGAGCGCCGCGGTCGGAGAGTTAGAGCTGAATATCTATATCGTTGTCCCAGTTCGCCTTGACAGTGAGCTTCCTCCGGATGGGTATGACCTTCTCCGGCTGCAGCTTTTTGCCAAAGAAATTGCCGGTATCCCAGCGGAGGTTCCCGTTGATATCATACAGGACCCTCAGCTCGTATTCGCCGGGGGGAAACAGGGTCTTCCGCACCTCCCTCCTGGTATTGAAGGGGATGGCATATTTTACGTTATCGCCCACTACCATCTGCAGGACAGGATGCTGGGACATATTGATATTTGGTATCCGTATCCGGATCTCGCCATAGTCGATATCCTTCTTGGTCCGCCAGGTCACGGTGTCGTCCTTCAGCAGCCGCCTGCCTGCGGAGTCCTGGCCAAAAGTCTTGGGCAGGATAAGATTGAATTTGGTATCGGTCGGCCAGTTAAAGAATAGCGCGAATACCTTATTGGTCGTGTCCCGGACGTAGCGGTAACGCCTCGGGTCGATGTCCTTGAAGTTCTCGTCCGTAAACCGCAGCTGGGTGGAGTCAAACGCCTTTAGGCCGGTTGTAAAGCTGATCTTGAACGTATCCAGAACGTCGAAGACACCGTTGGTGGCGTTGGTCGAGAACTGCAGCCGCCGGTCTCTTTCCTTTTCCCTCGCCGTTTTTCTGCCCTGGGTCTGCGTCGGGGTAGTGGTGGTCGACGATTTGGGCTTGGTCTCGGGGGCTTCTGTATAGGCATACAGCGTTATCGGCGAAGTGTTCTCCGTGATGACGACCGGAGAGTCCGCAAAGGCGAACAGCTGGCTTTTCGATAGGTATTTGTGCGAACCGCCCTCGTCCTTCATCGCATAGACGGCATACTGGCCGGTCTGTATATTCTCGAAATAGAACTGACCCGTGGAATCCACCCTTGTGAGATACCGGGGCCTCTCCTTCACCACTGCCGAGTCGTCGAACTTCCGGTGCAGGATAACCACCAGGCTGCTGTCCGGCCTGCCCGTGTTGGCGATCACGACCGTTCCACCGAATGCCCCCTGGTCGATGACACGCCCCGTCGTGAAGACATATTTAAAATCTCTCAGGATATTCCCTTCATTGTAGTCCCTGATCGACTTCCCGAAGTTCAGGGAGTAGGTGGTATTGGGCTCCAGCGTATCCTTCAGCTTGACCGTCAGCGTCCGCAGCTTGGAATCCACGATAGGCTCCACTTTTGGGACGGGCGAGACGATCAGCTCGGTCCGGATATCCTTGGGATCGATGTATTCGTCGAAGGTGAAGACGATCTTGTTCGTGTTGAAGTTTCTGTCCGAGTCGCCCGGCACAGCAGATATGAGCCGCGGAGGGAGGGTATCGCGCGGCCCGCCCGTGGGGGGAACGATATTCGCACACCCGGAATGACTGACGGCGCCGATGATCAACAGGGAAAAGAGGGCAAAAAAGAATAGACCGTTTCGAAGCTTCATTTTACAAACTTAATTAAGTTTCCTCTTGTTCCTCACCCACCTCATGCAGGGCGATAGCCAAATTATTAGTTTTAACAAAATTACACCAGTGGCAGTCAGGCTTCCCGCAGCCCGTATAGAACTCGCGGTTCTGGATCTTCTGCCACGTTGTGACGATCTGCTGGGTGACCGTGGTGATATCCTCGGGTGTGATCACGATCTTGACCTTGCGGTATTCCTTCTTCTTGTCGGGCTCGACAAAGTCAAATTCGGTGCTGGCGACCTTCCAGTCCTTCTGCTCATAGCTGTCGACGAGTATCTTATAAAAGACGGCCTGCCGCCAGTAGTCGCCGCCGTTGGGGTCTCTCTCGCTGGGCGGGAGGAGCTTTTCCCTGGCTTTGTCTACGTCCCCTGTTTTATAGTCTACGACGTTGACGTCTTTTCCCTGGAACTCCAGCTTGTCCAGTTTACCCTTCAGCGGTACCCCCCTGACGATGACGTTCCGGATATTCCTTTCCACCGTGACGATCCTGTTCCACTGGGAGACGTACTTGTCATAATAGTTGGACAGCACTTCCTGGCCGTATTCCATCCTGCGGGCAAAGGCCTCGCGCGTAAATATCTCCCTGTGACGGCGCATATACCACTGGAAGTCGGTCAGCATCTCTTCTTTGGAGGGGAACTGCTCTCCCGCGTGTTCCTTCATCTTCTCGAAGAGCCGCTGCAGCGCAAAGTGGACGGCGCTTCCGAACTCCGTCGCCTCATTCTTGGGGGAGGGAATGCGCACCAGGTTGCGGTAGTAAAATTCCAGCGGACATTTGAGATAATTGTTGAGCGCCGTCACGTTCATGACGAACTTTTCGAGCATCCTGCCGATGAAGTCTTCTTCGGCCGACTCTATTTGGGGGGCGATGCTGTCGCTGAATGGCAGCGCGTCGAAGTCGGCCTGCTCTTCCGCGGGGACGGCGATCTTTTCGACGGGCAGGACGTGCTGATCCTGTATCTCCGCGATAAAGACGGAGGGCTCCAGCTCCTTCCCGTCGTCCCTGAAACGGGCCCACGAAATATACAAATGCTGTTCCACCCTCGTCAGCGCCACATAGAACAGCCGGCGCAGCTCTTCCTCGTCCCTTTCCACAGAGCTGTCCACGCGCGCGAACAGGGTGTCGGGATATTTATAGCCGTTATTCAGCTTGCGTTTCTTCTCCCAGGTGGCGGCGTTACAGCCCGCAAAGAATACGTACTGGAACTCGAGTCCCTTCGAGCCGTGCGCAGTGAGGAGGTTGACGGCCTTGTCGCTGCCCGACACCTGCACCAGCGGCATGGTGATACCGTTGTCCTTCATCAGGTCAGTCATCTGGATCAGGTCTTCCAGCGTCAGGTCGGGGTTACGGCGCGACTCTTCCTTGACAAAATTGAAAAGGGCGGTCAGCACCTGCATCAGCCAGATCTTCTCGGGGCTCTTCATGATAAATCCCAGGATACCCGTTTCGCGGATCAGGTTCTCGAAGAGTGCCTGGAGGGTTATATTGGGGACGTCTCCGATGAGTCGTTCAAGCGCCCGGCTCGCTTTCTTCATGCCATCGGGAAGGCCCGTGTCGAAGAGGTCCCTGGCCGGTCGGGTGGCTTTTTCGTGCAGCAGCCTTCTTATGGAAGTGCGCTGGTCGTTGCTGAACTGCCGTTCGGCGACCTCGACGGAGAGCTTGGCGACCTCGATAGGCGCGATCGAGAAGAAGTCGAAATGCAGGATCTCGAAAAGCATCTCGTCCCCGCCATAGGGCGCGTCGTGCTCTGCAGCGAGGTAACGCAGCAGCAGCAATATCTTTTGTGCCAGCGGTATCTCAAAAAGGTTCAGGTTTCGTTTGCTGTATACCGGTATCTGCTTTAGCTGCAGGAAGCGCGCCAGCTCTTCGCCGTATTTGTTCTCCTTATAGATCACGGCGATCCTTCCGGGGACGACGCCCTGTTCGATCAGTTTTTCGATCTGGAGGGTAATATTCGTCATCTCCTGTCGCGGGCTCAGGTATTCCTGCAGCCGGGGTGGATGCGCGTGCTGTTTTATCAGGGGATGACTGGAAAGGAGGTGCTTGGACAGACCGGGTAGCTGGGTCACCAGGCGTTCATGGTTGTTCTCGATCAGCGTCCGGGAGATATCGAGTATGGGCTGGGTGCTCCGGTAGTTGTTCGTCAGCACGACGGTGAGCAGGTCCTTGCTATATTGGTTGGCGAACTCGAGCATGTTCTCCACGTTAGCGCCTTGAAAACGGTATATGCTCTGGTCGTCGTCCCCTACCACAAAGACATTCGGCTGGTCCCAGTAGCTGATCAGCAGCGAGACCAGTCTGTTCTGCGTGCCGCTGGTATCCTGGTATTCGTCTACCAGGATGTACTGGTAGCGTTCCTGGTAGGAGGACAGCAGGGGTTTGTTCTCCTCGAAGGCGCGGATCACCCAATTGATCATGTCGTCAAAATCATAGCGGTTGTTCTTCCGCATCAGGGCCTGGAAGGGTTCGAACTCGCCGACCGCAGCCCGGAGCTTCTCCATCCGGTCCTCTTCCTCGGCTATCTTGTCGGTGCGGACGTCGCCTTTCTTGAACTCCCTGGTGGCTCGTTTGGCGATGTATTCGTCGCGGGTAGGGAGGTCGGCGAGGTACTGGTCGATCTTCCCGTTGATAAGATCGGGCGTCCAGCCTTCCCGTTTCATTGTCGAGAAGAGGTTCTGCAGGTTGCGCATCTCATAATAGACGTCGCCGCGGTATCTTTTCAGCGGGTGGTTCCTGGGGAATGAGTCGATCAGGGTCTTGAACAGCTGGATGCGTTCGAGGTCGCTGATGGGGTCCAGCGCCGTTTTCTCGAAAAGGGGAAGGTTTTCCTGAATGATGTCATTGCAGAAACCATGGAAGGTATATATATTGACCTTATAGGCGTCGGGACCGATAAATGACAGGAGGCGGCGGCGCATGGCGATGGCGCCGGCATCCGTGTAGGTAAGGCAGAGGATGTTCTGGGGGTATACATCCGTATCGAGGAGTATCTTGCCGATGCGGGCGGCCAGTATCTGTGTTTTGCCTGTTCCCGGCCCCGCAATGACCATAACGGGTCCCTCCGTAGTATCCACCGCCAGTTGTTGCTGTTCGTTGAGCCGTTGGTATTCTTCCTGAAAATGAGCCCGGAGCTTTTCCCGATTTATAGACATGTTGTAAAGATAGGAATTTGCGTCGCCGCCAGCGGCCGGGGTTATGCACGCCTGTGCCTGGACGGATCGGTTTCCGCAGCTTACGCGCCCGGCTCAGGCGGTTCACGTACCCGCCTCATCCCCGGATGACCGTCCCCCCGATCCACGGTTCACGCTCCTGCCCCGGATGATCATCCCCATTCCGCGGTTTACATACCCGTTCTCACCCGTCTAATGACCTGTCCCCCGCTCCCCGGTTCAGTTTTTCCTAGCCCCCGGGGTCCCGGATCAATGCAGTATTCCCGCACTTAGATTCCCAGTTTGGGTCAAAAATCGCCGGAGACCGACCTCTTAATCCCTTCCGACAGCACAAAAAAATAAATACAAACCCCTATTTTGGTCCTATATTACCCATAATTCCACAAAAAGATGGGAAATGGATTGGAAAATGTCTTAATATGGGAATAATTTCGTCATTCCGACGTTTAAATCTTTATCCTAGACAAACGCAAGTATGAAAAACCATCACTCCTTTAAAGTATTCATCGTTGAAGATGATGTTTGGTATGGCTCTATGCTCCAGCATTATCTCTCGCTCAACCCCGAGTATGAGGTCAAACGGTTCGAATCCCCACGCGATTTTTTTGCTGCACTACATGAGAATCCGGAAGTTGTAACGCTGGATTACTCCCTGCCTGATTGTGACGGGGCCGAGGTGTTGAAGAAGATAAAGGAGCACAATCCGGATATCAGGGTCATCGTCATTTCCGGCCAGGAAGACGTTGCAACCGCCATCAACCTGCTCAAGAACGGTGCGTTCGACTACATCGTCAAAGACGACGACACGAAGGACCGCCTCTGGAACAGCATCCTGCACCTCCGCGAGATCAGCAGCCTTAAACAGGAGGTCGAGACCCTCAAGAGCCAGGTAGGTAAAAAATATGACTTCTCCCAGATGATCCTGGGAAAAAGCGACCAGATCAACAAGGTCTTTTCGATGATCGAAAAGGCCGCAAAGACAAATATCACCGTCTCGGTCACCGGGGAGACGGGTTCGGGTAAAGAAATGATCGCCAAGGCGATACACTATAATTCAGACCGGCACAAGCTACCCTTTGTGGCCGTCAACGTGGCTGCCATCCCCCGCGACCTCATCGAAAGCGAGCTCTTCGGACACGAGAAGGGAGCGTTCACCGGCGCCGTGACCCGCCGCATCGGGAAGTTCGAAGAGGCCGACAAGGGAACGCTCTTCCTGGACGAGATCGGCGAACTGGATATCAACCTGCAGGCCAAGCTGCTGCGCGTCCTGCAGGAGAGGGAGATCACCCGCGTCGGCAGCAACACCGTCACGAAGATCGACGTACGCATCATCGTGGCGACACACAAAAACCTGCTGGAGGAAGTGAAGAACAAGAACTTCCGGGAAGACCTTTATTACCGTTTGATCGGTCTGCCCATCTACCTTCCCCCGTTAAGGGAGAGAGGCAATGACATTCTTATCCTTTCGAAACATTTCATAGACGGTTTTTGCCGGGAGAACAAGATGGACAAAAAGACCCTCTCTCCCGAGGCAAGCCAAAAACTGCTGCAGTATCCCTTCCCCGGCAATGTCCGCGAGCTGAAATCGGTCGTGGAGTTGTCCGTTGTGATGGCGGACGGCGACCTCATCCTGCCTGAGCACATTACCCTCAACACCTCGGCGAGCATTGCCGATCTGTTGAATAAAGAAATGACCCTTAAAGAGTTCGAGATACAAATCCTGCAGCATTATTTAGACAAGTATGACAAGGATGTTCTGCTCGTAGCGAAAAAGCTGGACGTTGGAAAGTCCACGCTCTATCGCATGATCCAGAACGGTGAGCTTAAGATGAAGTAACCGCGGGGTCATAACCCCGAAAAATGACGCTGGCATGCATTTACAAACCAATTTCTTTCAGGAGATACTGGACAAGGCTCCTGCAGAGATCATTGTTGCGGACGCAGAATACCGCTATCTGTACGCCAATCCCAGTGCAGTGCCGGATGATGCTATGCGCGAATGGATGGTCGGCAGGACCAATGAAGAGTTTTGCCAGCGTGCCGGCCGGTCGGATGTTATTGCACGGGCCAGGAGAATGGTCTTTGAAAAAGTATTGCGTACCAGCAAGCTGGTAGAATGGACGGAAGCCATCCGCGACGAGAAGGGGGTTTTACAGCACTACATGCATAGGGTGACCCCGGTGTCAGGACAAGATGGTCATATCAATATGGTGATCATCTATGCGATCAGGATCACAGAGGAAAAGGAATACGAGGAAAAGATACGACGCAGCGAGAACAGATACCGCGATCTTTATAATTACAGTCAGGCGCTGATCTGCACTCATGATTTGAATGGTCGGCTGCTTGCCGTCAACCCGGCGGTCTGCAGGACTTTGGGATACTCCGAGGAGGAGATGGTGGGACGCAATCTTTCGGAGTTCCTGCCGGAAAAGCACCGGGCCCGCTTTGGCGAAGAATACCTAAAGGCCATCCACCGGCGCGATAACAACCTCTCGGGTGAATTCTGCGTTCTCAATAAAGCCGGTACGGAGATCTACCTGTTGTACAGGAACTTCCGGATGGAAGAGCCCGGCGAAGAGCCCTATATCATTGGTTTTTCGCAGGATATAACAGACCGGGTCGTGATGGAAAGGGAGCTGCGGTTTACCAAACAGCTCACCGACGACGTTGCCCGGGCCAAGGAGTCCTTCCTCGCGCATATGAGCCATGAGATCAGGACCCCGATGAACGGCATCCTGGGGATCGCCAGCCTACTCAACAAGACCCGCCTGGACGTACAGCAGAGGAATTACCTCCAGCTGATCCAGGAGTCCGCTAACAACCTGCTCGTCATCGTAAATGACATCCTTGATCTGGAAAAGATCGTGGCGGGCAAGCTGCAGCTCGAGAGTATACCGTTCAAGGTAGTAGACAAGATCGCGACGACGATACAATCCTTTATATACAGGGCGGAGGAGAAGGAGCTGGGCCTTATCTTTCAAAATTCCATTCCCGCCGACCTTGTCGTGCAAGGCGACCCGTACCGGCTGAGCCAGGTCCTGAACAACCTCCTCAGCAATGCTTTGAAGTTTACGAACGAAGGACATATCAAGGTTACGACGGCTATCACCGCGCGTGACGAGGACGGGGTGGTAATAGAGGTTGTCGTCAGCGATACCGGCATTGGAATCGGCAAGGACAGACTGGCCACGATATTCGAACCGTTCGAACAGGCCGACGCGACGATCTCCCGAAAATACGGTGGCACGGGTCTTGGACTGGCCATCTGCAAGCATATGGTTGAAATGCAAAATGGAGAGTTGTTGGTGAGGAGTGAAGAAGGCAAGGGCTCGGCCTTTATAATACGAGTTCCGTATCATTTAAGCACTGAAGCTATGCAGGAAAAGGAAATAAGACAGGAGACAGACTATAAAAGCCTTGGGCACCGGAAGATCCTGGTAGCAGAAGACGTAGAGCTGAATCAATACCTGGCGAGGCATATACTGGAGTCATGGGAGTTCGAGGTAGTCATCGTCAACAATGGTCTGGAGGCGCTGCAGGCGCTTGAGCAGGCCAGCTTTGACTGTATCCTGATGGACGTCCAGATGCCGGAGATGGATGGGATCGAGGCCACCCAGCATATTCGTCGGCTACCCGATCCCGTAAAAGCAAACATTCCCATCATTGCCCTGACGGCCAACGCGCTCAAGGGTGACAGCGAAAAATACCTGGCCGCGGGGATGAACGACTACCTGGCGAAGCCCTTCGACGAAGAGCGGCTGTTCCAGGTGATCTACCGGAACCTTGCCTATTATAAGACACCGGTCCTTTCCGGCGACGGCGCGACCGCCGGTGACGCGATCGCTGATCCTGATGGCGCGACTGACGCCCACCCTTTTAAAAACAACAATAATTCGAATAGTATGACTGTGAAACCCCGATTATATGATCTCTCTATGGTACAATCCGTTTCGGGCGGTGATGAAGGTTTTATCCGGAAAATGGTTGCGTTGTTCATAGAGACCGTGCCCCAGAATATGGCCGATCTGAAGAATGCGATGCAGCAGGAGAACTGGGACCAGGTCGGTAAGACGGCCCACAAGCTGAAGTCCACCATCGACTCGATGGGGATCAAGACGATCCGGCAGGAGATAAGGACGGTAGAGGCCAATGCCAAGACGAAGGAATCCCTTCAGGAGATACCCGGGCTGGTGGGGATGATCGATAATGTTATTGAGGAGTGTATACTGCAGCTGAAGGCGGAGATAATGAATTGATTGTAGGTCGCGTGGCGGTTGTGCACCCAAAAATTTCCGCTTTTGCAATCCAACCCGCGTCCCGTCTCGTATGTAGACAGACCCCGCGGTCCCTTCTTTTTCCCAGTCTTTTTTGAAAATTCCCAAAGCGAGAGTAAAAGTCAGACCTCAGACACTCATCCCTCCTGATAATCAATTGGTTTGCTTCTGGCACCATTTTCCGGGTCTATTCCTTGCACTACAGTTAAATAATCATGTCTCATGCAATTAAGTCAACAACCCGTTATTTTCGTTGTCGAAGATAACGTGATCTACCAGAGCCTTATCGCGAAAGAGCTGGAATCCTTGAGTTCCAACATTCACTTTTACACTACAGGGGAGTCCTGTATAACCGAGCTGGACAAGCACCCGGCTGTCATCGTTCTGGATTACAACCTGGACGGGCAGATGAACGGTCTGGACACGCTGCAGAAGGTGAGGGATATCGACCCGAGTGTATACGTGATCATGTTCTCCAGCCAGAAAGGTCTCAACACCAAGGAAATTTACCTGCAATACGGCAGCTTCGATTTTCTTGAGAAAAATAGCCTTTCCCTTCGCGCTCTCCGTCATATGGTAGATTGTGTAACTTCTGCGGGCAAGCAGCCCATGGAGAGCTAAACGATTTGGATAGTTTTCGTCGATTCGGGTTATCTTGCCCTGATGGCAGTTGTTTCATTTACCCGGCATCAGAATATTCCCGGCGATCCTTCTCATATTTGGGCGTTTTTTGCCAACCCTTTGAATCTTTCTCTTATCACGCCGCCCTATATGAGATTCAGGACTCTCACAGATCTCACCCTTTTGCCTGATAAAATATATCCTGGTCAGCTGATCGAGTACCGGCTTCGACCGTTTCCGCTGTTTAGCGTGCGGTGGGTTACCGAGATCATGCTGGTCAGCGAAGGCGTTTGTTTCGTCGATGAACAACGCAGGGGGCCCTATCGGTTATGGCACCACGAACATTATTTCCGGCCTGTCCCGGGCGGAGTGGAGATGACTGATGTTGTTAGCTACGAGGTTCCGTTTGGCTGGATTGGCCGCCTGGCTAATGCCCTGTTTGTGCGCAGACAGGTAAATGGAATCTTTGACTATAGATCTCGGGAGATCGGGAAATTGTTTAACCCGGGAGGCGGGGGATATGTCTTTCCAACTCCTTGATCTGTTTTACAATTTCGGGGTTGGTGGGTTTCAACGCCTTGGCTTTGCGGAAGAAGTCTTTGGCAGCGCGGAACTCCCTTCTTGTCGCCATGATCGAGCACAGCTGCAGGAAGGCCATGGCCTGGTTATCCTTATCGGGTAGGCCTTTGCGTATGGCCTGGCGGATATAGCTCTCTCCCTGTCGGATGTCCCCTTTTTGCATTGATAGCATCCCCATCTGGAGCAGGCTGGCCCCTTCGGCTTCCTTCATCGGCATCCCCAGGTCAAGTCCTTTTTTCATATTCACTTCGGCGGAGGTGAAGTCCTGTTTCATCATCGCGATATTTCCTTTCAGGGTATAATATACCGAGCGGATGGGCTTGTAAAGAAGGTTGGGGAATTTGATCGAGTCGAGCACCTTCTCTGCTGCGTCCAGATTGCCGCTTTCCATATGTTCCTGGATCAGCCGCATCGGGCCGACAAAGAGGTGGCCGGCGATCAGGATCACCGCGACCAGATAGGGCAGGAAGGCCGGCCAGAAGCCAGCATATATATTTACTACGACCCCCAGGACCAGAAAAACGATAGCGAGCAGGGGCCGATACTTAATGATAATATTGTAAAACTTCATATTTCCTCTTTTAGAGGACGCAAATATAGGGTATTTCGGCCCCCGCCCCGGGCGGGGGTCGCTTCCCATCTAAAATTTGTCATCGTTGACCTCGATCCAGTATCCGTCCGGGTCCTGCAGGTAGATCTGCTTTACCTTGTCGGGCCTGACCTGCGGCTCCTTGGTATTCTGCGCCCAATTGCCGTATTTAACCCCCTCGGCGTCGAGGTGCCTGGTGAAAGCCTCCATGGACGGCACGCTGAATGCCAGGTGTATATTAATGTCGTGCGGGATATCCTCTTTGGCGCCGGACATTACATGCAGCTGTCCATGTTCAGAGATCCTGAACCAAACGTGCTTCCCGTCATGAAAAGGCTCCTCTATCTTTTTGAGCTCCATTACTTTCTCGTAAAAATTCGCGGCCCTGTTGAGGTCCGTAACAAAGATGGTCTGATGACTGAAATGGGGCCCCTGTGCCTTCCCGGCCGTCCCCATCAATACGGGCACCGCCAGAGCAACCAGAGCGCGGCTCCAACGGGACATATTCAATTGACGCATAATAAATAAATTAATTGAAGGGATTAAAGTAAGGAATATCCTCAAGCTAAAAAAAATTGCCGTATTTTTGCGGCCCTTACCCCGGCGAGCCCCTATGGCCCGCCTCCGACCCGGGTTCCTCAGATCCCGCGCCGCCAGAAAGGTAAATGGTTCCGCCGCCTCCGCGGCGAGTGCCGAATTTGGTCCCGTAGTTCAATGGATAGAATAGAAGTTTCCTAAACTTTTGATACAGGTTCGATTCCTGTCGGGACTACACTCCCCTCCAACCCGCTGAACTGCAGCGGGTTTTGTTTTTGCCAACTCCTCTCATTTCCACATTCTCCTTAACTTTAGCTGTATGCTAAAAGACCTAAATCAAGATCAATTGCTGCTTGCACAGTTAATGAGCAAAATATCTGAAGATGCCTTTTCCGCCGGTTGGCTGGATGGTTTGGAGTATGAGTTATGGGAAAATTTAGATAGAAGCATGAGCAGCTATTGTAAACACATTATTCCTCACGAAGAGCTTGAACAATTAAGATTTCTGTCTGACAAATGCGGTTGCTGGATTATCTTCGATAATGATCACGAGGAAACTGCCCTTGATCTGGAGTCTTGGGAAAAAAAGTTCAATGAAAAAATGAGAACGATCTAAAGTGCAGTGCTTTTAAAAGTCCCCTACCTCTTCCTTATCAACTTCACCGCCGAGCTTTTTTTCATATCTCCCTTAAATCCTATCTCGTAACGATCGGAGCCGTCTTCTATAATTAGCAAGCCGGAATTCGGCGGAATGGAACCGAGGTTTTCTGCATATAACACCAATTGGAGAGAGTCACTTAAACCGGGTGGTATGTTTATGACTTTTCGATATGCTTGTTCAGTAAGGCCCTGCTTTGGAATAATCACCTCACCATTCAATACAACACTTACCGTGTCTCCATCAACAATACCATTATCATATAATACCAATGTAAGGCTGTCAGATTTGAAATCAATAGTGCGAATAACTTCCGTTGTTCGTAACGCAATTTCTGCCGCGGGTGCAGTGATCTTTTGGTTAGTCTGAATGGCAGGCGCGGCGGTAGTATTTTTTCCAGTCTCGGAACTTACCTGACGCTGCACTTTAGCGGTAGTTAAATCTTTCACAGGATTCTCAGCTACTGTAGGGACCTCTTTTTCGGATACTGCTACTACCGGGTTTTGTTTTATAACTGCATTCGGATCCGAAAACGCAAGGGTATTTGACAATTTCAAGCTGTCGAGTTTATTGATCAGCCTTGTCTGAGCCTGGTTATTTTGCTTTTGAAGCGTGATGGTTCCTGTAGCCAAATCATCGTCGCCTTCCCGTCGGTCTCGCGTTCGGGTATGGAAAGGCCCGCTCAGGATCATTATGCTATCAACCATCTTAATGGACAATTCACAAAATGTTTTGATGCTGCGGGACCGGGTCGTAAAATTATTGTAGATCAATTTATCATCAGAGATGGTAAAAGTACTATCCTTCCGGTTCAGGATAATTTTCTTAACAGCTATTTTTTCAGCGCCTTTATACGTGAAGGTAATCATCGAATAGCCGGTCATATCCCTGTTGATTGCCAATTCAAATGGCATTTGTGTTTGGGAGGTGGCAATCGTTCCCACCCAAATTCCCGAAAGATCCTGGGAAAAGAGTTGCAATGGCAGTAAAAGCAGCGCAAAAATTGCCTTCATCGTACTGGTAGAATTGTTTTTTTATTCTCAACGATAAATCAATATATTAATTGTTCGGGGTGGCGGCCTTGGTTCTATTATAGTCAATGCCGATAAAGCAGTTCGCTGATCAACGTTCCAACCCGCTGCACCTCAGGGAGTTCCGTTTTTCCGCAATTTTTATCCGAGCTGCAAGCAACATTGGACTACTCATACCCGACTTTGCCAAAGTCAAGGTTCGCTAAGCTCTCCATTAAACCCCCTGCGATGATCAAAAATTATTTCAGAATTGCCTGGCGTAACCTGGCAAAAAACAAACTGCATTCTTTCATTAATATCACCGGCCTTGCCGCCGGGATCGCGGTAGCCATCATTATTGGTCTTTGGATATGGGATGAGCTGTCATTCGACAAGTATCACCAGAACTATGACAGCATCGCCCAGGTAATGCAAAACCAAACTACCAACGGGGCCGTGAAAACGCAAAACGGCGTGCCAATCCCCCTCGGCGAGGAGCTTAGAATAAATTACAGCAGCCATTTCAAATATATTGTATTGTCTTCCTGGACAAGAGCTCACCTCCTGTCTACCGGTGACAAACAACTCACAAAAAGGGGAAATTTCATGGAGCCTTCCGCGCCGGAAATGCTGACCCTGAAAATGCTTAACGGCGCCAGAACGGGTCTGAAAGAACCCGCCTCGATATTGCTTTCCCATTCTCTTTCCCAATCGCTCTTTGGCGACAGTGATCCGGTCGGTAAGCTGATAACAATGGATTCGAAGTTCAGCGCCAAGGTAACCGGCGTCTATGAAGACCTGCCGTATAACACCAGTTTTCACAATATTGCATTTATCGCTTCCTGGCAATTATACCTGACGCAGGATGACTGGCCAAAAAGCGCCAAAGACAAGTGGAGCATTAATTCCTTCCAGATCTTCGCGCAGATTGCCGGGCCGGAAACGATGTCCGCCATTTCAGGAAAGATCAGAGATGCGATCACCAACAGGACCGGCCCGCTTGTATATAAACCGGAACTCTTTCTTCAGCCCATGAGCCGCTGGCACCTGCACTCGGAATTCAGGAACGGTGTCAGCGAAGGCGGCCGGATCCAGTACGTGTGGCTTTTCGGCATCATCGGCGGATTTGTATTGCTGCTGGCTTGTATCAATTTTATGAATCTCAGTACCGCCAAATCGGAGAAAAGAGCTAAAGAAGTGGGTATCCGTAAGACGATCGGCTCCTTGCGCGGGCAATTGATCAGCCAGTTCTTCTGTGAATCCTTCCTGGTTACACTATTGGCCTTTTTATTGTCCATACTGCTGGTACAATTGAGTTTGCCTTATTTTAACGCTCTGGCCGACAAACACATGCACATTTTATGGGCTAGTCCCCTGTTCTGGATATCTACGATCGCGTTTGCCCTGTTTACCGCGCTTGTAGCCGGCAGCTATCCCGCCTTTTATTTATCTTCATTCAAGCCTGTCGCGGTACTAAAAGGCGTTTTTAAGGCCGGCCGCTATGCTGCCGCCCCGCGCCGGGTTTTGGTGGTTTTACAGTTCACCATTTCAATCAGCCTGATAATGGGAACACTGATAGTTTTTCGGCAGATCCAGTTCGCCAGAACCAGGCCGGTTGGTTACGATCGGGAGGGGCTATTGATGGTACAAACGACTACGTCGGGTTTGCACGATCACTTTGCGGCATTCAGCGACGAGCTCCTGAAGACCGGAGCTGTCACTGCAGTAGCGGAATCCAACAGCCCGACAACCGACGTCTGGGATAGCCGGAGTGGATTTGAGTGGGAAGGCAAGGACCCCAACCTTGTAGCGTCATTCGCAACAATTGGAATTACGAAAGGCTATGGTAAAGCCGTCGGCTTGCAGTTTAAAGACGGACGGGATTTTTCGGATGCATTTCTTTCGGATTCGTCCGGTGTTATCCTGAATGAGACCGCCGTGAAATTTATGGGCCTCAAACATCCCGTCGGGGCAACAATCCGATGGGCCGATTATCCGCTGCATGTCATCGGCGTTGTCAAGGACATGCTGATGCAGTCCCCGTATGAACCCGTTAAACCAACAGTCTTCTGGCTGACAACGGACAAAGGGGATGTTGTGAACTTCAGGATCAAACCGGACCTCGGTGCCGCTGAAGCCCTGGCCAGGATCGGCACCGTTTTCAAAAAGTACGATCCCGCAGAACCTTTTGCTTACCAGTTCCTGGACGAGGAGTATGCAAAGAAATTCAATGACGAGCAGCGTATCGGCAGGCTGGCCGCGTCGTTTGCAACTCTTGCCATTTTGATCAGCTGCATCGGCTTATTTGGGATGGCTGCCTTTATGGCGGGACAGCGAATAAAGGAGCTGGGCATCAGAAAAGTCCTGGGAGCTTCGGTATTCAGTCTTTGGAGCCTGTTATCCAAAGATTTTCTGCTATTGGTACTGCTCGCATTTCTGATCGCCAGCCCTATAACCTACTGTGGGATGGTCCTGTGGCTCGAGCACTATCCGTACCACACGGCTATCCCCTGGTGGATATTTGCAACAACCGGTTTTGGCGCTTTGGTCATTACAATGCTCACCGTCAGCTATCAAAGCATCAGTGCGGCCATGGTGAACCCGGTAAAAAGTTTGAAAACAGAATAAATCTTACTAACGAACCAGGAGGTGTCATCTTTTTTCTCCTTCAATATTTTCTTTCAAATCTTTAAGCCTTTGCCTTATGTTGCTTTGCAGATTTCTTTTTACCAGCCTCTTTGCAAGATTGAAGGGAACCCTAAGTTGAAACGAATATAAAAATATTACTTCCGTCAAATCAGGTTGTATTTCTTTATAGGTCCAGGAGCCTAAAAACGATTTGAAAATAAAAGGTCCTTTCGTCATTTTAATTGCAGTTGTCCTCGGTCTATTAAATGAAACATATTCTGTGACCATTCCAAGCCCGTTTTTTGCCACGCAATATGCCTTGATTCCTTTGCCTGCGGTTTTAGCTCCTTCAAGCAAATCAGCCTTTTTTAAAAAAGTATCCCAGATCAGTCTTTGTTTATAGTCTTGTGTATAATCAAATACAAATTCGGGGCTGCATTTGATTTCCGTTCTTTCGATAATCCTAATGCTTCCCATTTTATTCGCTGTTCTTTTTTATTGAGGTCAATAGTTCTGCCGTCAGCCAATAAAGCATTGTAATTAGAGTTATCCGGCAATATACGAACTTATATTTCCTCCAGCCTGAAAGGTAATTTGCGAATGCGTTTGCCGGTGAGATCAAAAATGGCATTGCATAGCGCCGGCGCGAACGCGGGCAATCCCGGCTCTCCAACGCCGCCAGGCTTTTCGTCATTCTCCATTATATGCACTTCTATCGGCGGGATCTCGTTAATGCGAGGCATCGGGTAGGTGTTGAAATTCTTTTCGACAGCTTTGCCATCTTTGAAATGTGTGGCGTGGCTGACAGCTGCGCCGAACGCCATAACGATGCTTCCCTGCACCTGGGCCCGAATGATATCGGGGTTTACATACCAGCCGCAATCCATCACGGCAAAGACCTTGTCAATTTTGATTTTTTTGTCCTGGCGGCGGGACAGTTTTACTACCTGTCCGACCCTGCTGCCAAAGCACTCTGTAACGGCTATGCCCCATCCATCGTTGATGCGCCTTGACTTCCAGTTACTGATGTCTGCGAGCTTGTTTACCATGGCCTGGTAACGGTGCGAGCCCAGATGCGCCAGTCGGAACTCGAGTGGGTCCTGCGCAGCAAGGTGTGCCAGCTCGTCGATAAAACTTTCACAGGCAAATGCATCAATATTGGCGCTTGGCGCACGCCACCACAGGGTTGGTATAGGAGATTTGGTGGGGTGGTTTCCAAAACTATAGTGCGGTATTGATCTATAATAGTCACTTGCAAGGCCGCCAATCCCGCCGTCATTCACTGTTACTGGCTGCGGTTCCACATCCCTGAGTTCTCCTGGTCCTATATATTGTGCGGCGGAAATAATTTGAAATGCGAACATTTTCTTTTGTGTATCTACACCACCCCTGCATCTGTACATTGACCCGGTACGAAAGGGGCCCATGCTCATGTCGTCTTCTCTTGTCCATACCACCTGTACCGGCGCTTTTATCTCCTTTGAAATGAGTGCTGCTTCGAGCGGGTAATCTGTAAACGCCTTTCTGCCAAAGCCGCCGCCGAGAAAGGTCATATTTACTGTAACGTTTTTAGTGGGGATGCCGAATCGTTCGCTTAGATCCGCCTGTATCCAGTTGGCTTCCTGTATCGGACCCCATATCTCAATACTGTTATCCTTTACATCGGCAATGCAGTTGAGCGGCTCCATACAGCTATGCGACTGGTAAGGCGTTTCATACACAGCCTCGATCATGGCCGAAGCATTTTTTAATGCCGATTCAAAAGCATCCGATGGCAAAGGCTTGTGAAGATTCTGTTCCATTCTCGTAACGAGCTGCTCTGAATCCAAGTGTTCGAAGCCGTCATCATCCCATTCAATTTTCAGCAGCTTGCGCCCCTTCATAGCCGCCCATAGTGAATCTGCTACTACGGCGACGCCTTCAAATAATAAATTGAAAACAGCTCTTTGTACTTTTAATACGTGTTTTACTCCCGCAACGGATCTTGTAGCCGAGTCATCGAAGCTTTTTACTTTCCCTCTGAACCGCGGGTTTCGCTCCACTACCGCATACAACATACCCGGTAGTGTTTTATCCAGTCCGAATACCGCAGTCCCATTGGTTTTGGCGGGAATGTCCTTACGGTGCAGCGGTTTGCCGATAATTTTATAGTCTTTACGTTCCTTTAGCTTAACCTCCTGCGGTGGCTTTATTTGAGAAGCGTCTTTTACTAGCGCCCCATAGCTGAGTTTTCTCCCGGTGCCGCGATGTATCACCTCCCCGTTTTCCGCATAGCAGTCAGTCGTCCCGACACCCCATTGCTTTGCAGCTGCTTCAATAAGCATTTCCCTGGCAGAAGCGCCGACGCGCAACAATTGCTGACACCAGCCACGCACCGAAAAGCTCCCGTCCTGGGGCTGCGGGCCGTATTTCTGAGGGTTGGCAGCAGCGAACCGTATGCTCACCTGGTCCATGCTGACTTCCAGCTCTTCCGCAATAATTTGTGGAAGCGCCTGCCAGGTCCCTTGTCCCATTTCCGAACGGTGAGTAAAGATCGTTACCAGGCCGGAACTGTCTATTGATATCCATGACATTAGCTCCGTTGCCCCATCATCCCCACGAACGATCTTTCCAACGGTTTCCCCCGATGCGGGCCAGTAAAGGCCGATCGTCAATGCAATACCAGACAAGCCGGTATTTCGTAGAAAAGCTCTTCTGGAAGAATCCTGCTTATGCTCCATGGTTGAAGGTGGCGTTAAATTAGCCCATGTTAAATTTAATCATTCGTAGTTAAGAACACAAATAGGATTGACCACCAGCAGACAGGCATATATAAGTGGCAATCAAAAAAGGATAAGATGCCTTTTTTTGCGCATTTTTGCAGTATTAACCCCTTTCCCTTGCGAATTAAACAATTCCTCCGACGACCCGAATCGCTATTGCTCATCGGCATGCTGATCGGTCCCTTTATTTACCAGGAGACAGCGATTGACTTCCAGCATTCTGTCACTGCACCGCAACAAAATAAGGTTCTGCGACCAGGACCAGCCCGCTGATCAGCAGCGGTTTTTTGTATTTTTTTATTACTTTGTTCTCATGAAGATGTCAAAGATGAAACCTTATCTCAGGCATATGGGCCTTTTAATTGGAGTCTCCCTGGTATTCATCAGTTTCCTCTTCTTCGGAAGGGAACAGGGCACCTATGATATTCTGATAACAAGCGGACTCTTAATAGCTTTTCTGTTTTCGATGTCTATTCTGTTTGGTAAAGGTGGCATAAAGACAAAGCTGCTTTGGATGGCAATTGTCATCCTTTGGGCATTTATCAATCACCTGACCGAGCCGTATATTATCGACCATTCTTACCGCATCTACATAAACGAAAATAAAAGGGTATTGAACGAAATCGACACCCTGCTCATGCAAAAGAAGGGCGATATCAGTGTTTTAAATGACAGCGTAATATTCCAGGGACAACAATTAAGCAGGGACGAAATCATAAAGCTCAAAGAAAGCCGGAAAAAGCTGGATGTCTACCAGATATATAAATCTGAGAACGGCATTTATTATGGCCTATGGGGTTTCCTTGACGTAAGACTCGGAATTACATATCTGCCCGCCGGGGTGGAACCCGATAAACACTACAGGCACCTGGCGGAGAGCTGGTTTCGTTAGACAATTGATCAGACCGAGTACCCTACATCTTCGTCAGTGCCACAACAAGCACGGTCCAGGCGACGAGTCCGAGCACGACACGGATCGGGCTTAGCATAGTCCACTGCCTGACAATTTTTCGAAGACGCCGCGCCTCGATGTTTTCAGGCTGCATGATCTTGCGGATCATTACCGGGATAAAATAGCTGAAGGTGATCACCCGGTCGATAAAGACCGTCACCGCCGCGGCCATCAGCCAGGCTTGAGCCTCGCCTTTTTGACCCCAGGTGAGGATGATCGTGACAATTGAAAGCAGAACCTGCGCCGGTGACGCGATCGGCCAAAAACGTCTGGCAGCAAGGATCTGCCCTGAAGTCTGTAATTTTGACCGCAAGGTCAGCGGATCCACATCGTGTTTCCAGCCCGGATAAATGACCAGTATCTCATACAGGCCGCCGCCAAGCCCCAGCGTGACGGTCAGGAAAAGCATAACGGTTGCGATTATTGTTATCATACAGCCAAATTAGGACCTCAACCGCCGGGTCGCAACTGCTTTCCGGTAAGCGTTGTGGTTTTACCGGCAAGCGCGCGAAAATAACGGTCTGAAGTGACCTAAATATTTTATCTTTCGATATGCACCAGGAATTTGAACCACCTGAAGAGCTACGGGACACTATAAAATGCTTCTGGTATGACAGAAGAGACTTTGGGGATGAACGATCGAGCCTGGAGGTATTACCCGACGGTTACGCCGAGATCATTTTTTATTTTGGCAGCGAATGCAGCATCGGAACCGGGGGCGGACTGCAGCTACTGCCGTCGCCATTCATGGTGGGACTGCTCGATCGGCCCGTTCTTTATTATTCGAAGGGATGGTTGGAGATCATTGCTGTTCGATGTTTTCCCTGGACGGTTTTTGATCTGCTTGGACTGCCTTCTGGAAAGGCCAGGGTACATATATTCGAGCATCCGATCGCGCGGCTCCATACAGACTTGAATGAGAGGATCCTCGGCGGTAGCATCGACGAAGCGCTGGCGCTCGTGAAACAGTATTTTTTGGATGCCCGGTCCAGGATCGCGACGGACAGCATGCTGTTTAAGGCGGGAGTCGCCATGCGAAAGGCGAATGGTACCCTGCCGGTGAGCGAGGTGGCGGCAGCGGCACATGCGACGGTTCGAACGCTTGAACGAAACTTCAAGCGATCTTCGGGACATACGGTTAAGGACGTATCCGCGCTGATGCGCTTTGAGCAGGTACGTAATCAGCTGTGGACTTATCCGGATACCAATATTGCCGGCCTGGCACAGGAGCTGGGCTATACAGATCAATCTCATCTGAGCAGAGAGTTCAAACGCTATACCGACACCACACCGGCGGCATTCGCGCGAAAGGCGAGACAGCGGAAACAGGCCGTAAACAGCGATTTTGTCGCGTTTGTACAAGCCTAAGACTGATGCATTGCGGAATTTTGTGTCTCAATCATACTTTATGAAAGACACAATTCACGACGTAATTATATCCGGCGCAGGGCCCGTAGGGCTCCTCCTCGCCTGCGAGCTGTCCCTGGCCAAATGTTCGGTCCTGGTACTGGAAAAGACGGATGACCCGCACTCGACGCTGAAGCGAATGCCTTTCGGGATACGGGGACTCTCGGCGCCTACCATCGAAGCACTTTACCGCCGGGGCCTGCTCGAAGAGCTTGAGCTGCACAAACGCATAAAGAGCCCCCATCAAAATGCCAGGCAAGGCCCCCGCAGACAGGTAGGACATTTCGCCGGCATTCCATTTCATGAAGGCGATATCGATACTGCACAATGGAAGTATCGCCTGCCGGGCCCGCCCGATACAAGCCTGATCTCTGAAATGGAAGAGCTCGAAACAGCCCTGACTCGCCGCGCCGAAACGCTGGGTGTAGTGATCATACGCGGACTTGCAATTACCGGCTTTCATCAAACCGCGGACGAGGTAATTGTTGGGACCGGCATCCGATCTTTTCAGTGTAGATGGCTCGTAGGTTGCGACGGCAGCCGCAGCGTGGTCCGAAAGGTCGGCGGCTTTGAATTCGCCGGTACCGAACCGGAATTTACGGGCTATACGGCTCAGGTCGATATCGCTGACCCCGAGAAGCTCAGTCCTGGCCGAGTCGTGACACCAACCGGCATGTACATCCAATCACAGCCAGGTTATATTGTTATCCAGGATTTCGATGGAGGCGCATTCCATGGCTCAGAAGAGCCGATCACGCCCGAACACCTGCAGACGGTGCTGCGCCGCGTCTCGAACACAGACGTTACCATCAACGCGCTGCATATAGCAACCACGTGGACGGACAGGGCACGGCAGGCAACAGCCTATCGTAACGGACGGGTATTCCTGGCCGGTGACGCCGCACACATTCACGCGCCGCTGGGAGGCCAGGGACTTAATCTCGGACTGGGAGACGCCATGAACCTCGCCTGGAAACTCGCTGCGGCTGTCCACGACAAAGCACCGGATGGATTGCTAGACAGCTATTATACGGAAAGACACCCCATTGGTGCACGGGTATTGGACTGGTCGCGCGCACAGGTCGCCATCATGAGGCCGGATCCCGCTGCACGTGCGCTAAATGCAATTGTCCGGGACCTTATCGACACACGCGATGGCGCCACTTATTTTGCCGGAAGGGTGTGGGGTATTTTCACCCACTATGACCTCGGTGGCGACCACCCGATGACAGGCTACAACGTTCCAAACTTTGAGCTGGAAGACGGTACAAGGATCGGCGGGCTGATGCACGACGGTCGGGGGATGCTGCTGGATTTTGACGGCGACGCGTCACGTGCAGCCATAGCGGGCAGGCACGGCATAAAGTATATTACAGGACGCGCCAAAGAACATTTAGGCTTAAGCGCAGCACTGATACGCCCGGATGGGATCATCGCCTGGGCCTCCGATGGCATCCCGGATCGCAGCGACCTCCAAAAGGCCGCCGCCCGCTGGTTTGGCTAGACACTTACTTCAGCCGCAGCTCATACCCAAACTGCGTCTCCCTTGAGCGAACGACGTACTCGTCCAATGGTCTGGGACCACAGGAATTAGATCCGACGCCGGTCGTTTTATGGCTGATGACGAGTGTGGTAGCTGTCACGGGAGGCAGATCGATGCGGTATTCGGTCTTCTCCATCTGCTCGTCTGAGTAGGGCAGGGCCGACACCTGGAGCAGGCCATCGGTCGCCTCAACACCCAGGGTACTGCCGCTGTAAGTATGAAGGGCAGCCCGGCGGACGTCCTCGTGGTTGCCGCATTCCATCGGCTTTTCATATGGTGTCAGCTGGTCCTGTACCGAACTGGTATAGAGGCCTATATCGAAGCCCTGCTTGCGGTCGGCATAGTTCTCCATGGGTCCACGGCCAAAGTAGTCGAATTGCTTCAGCTCTTTGATCAGCGAAAGCCGGACTCCCATCCGGGCCAGCGCAACCGTCGTGTCGCTGAAGGAAACCTTGTTGTCTGCCATGATCCGGCCGTCCGGACTGATCGTATAGACTACGGTATGATGAGCGACAAAACCCTGTTTACCCGTGCCCGTCAGCGACGCCGTCAGTCTGACCTCGCCGGAAGACAGCTGCTCTGACTGCGTCTTGTCTACGGTCCACGCCAGCTGTTTGATACCATATTTTTCCCATTCCTTGTCGGCCCACATGTCGTCGTTGCGATGGGGCGCGCGCCATAGGTGCAGACGGGGTCCGCCGTTGGCTGCAAGCAGCCTGGTACCGCCACTCTCCAGCTGAGAGAAGGTTCCTGTGCGCTCGTCGAATGTGGCGGCGAAGCCCTGGCCCTGGATGTCGATCTGGTGATCACCCCTGGTAAGGGTCAGGGTTCCGGCATTTGGCCCGGTTGCCGTGCGGGCGGTCGCTTCTGCACGCGGCAGCTCCCACTGTCTGGCTGCGACCTCGAAGCCCGCGGGCGCCCACGACGTTGGGTTGACAAGGCTAAAAGATACCCGTACAAAATACTCCTTACCGGGCTTGCGGCTTACCCGGGATAACGGTAAGGCTACTGTCTTTTCAGCGCCCGGTGCGAGGTCGCCGATAACCACGGCTCCCGAATCCACCGGTGTTCCATCCTCTGTCATCACCCACTTGCCGGCGAAGCCCCCCAACCCGATGAACTGATAACGGTTATATATAGTAAGTGATTCATCCGATAGGTTCATCCCTATCCACTGATACGCCCGTTTCAGCTCGGGATAGTGCGGCTTGAGACTGCGGTCGGACGCGACGACCCCCTTATGAATGAAATAGTGGTCATTGGGATATTCGCCAAAACCTCCGCCAAACGCCAGTATCGGGTGATCGGTTATCCGCCTGTTATAGAGTCCCTGGTCCTGCCATTCCCAGATACAGCCGCCCAGCAGCGAAGGGTATTTGTCGAAGATCTCGTTGTATTCATCAACCGAGCCCATGGAGTTGAACATGGCATGCGCGTATTCGCACATATACATCGGCTTGGTCCGGCTGTCGTCGGTGGCAATTTTTTCCAGCTCGCGCAGGTTTGTATACATCCGGCTGTCCAGGTCGGCAGGATTATCCTTTCCGATACCAAAGCCTTCGTAGTGGGTCGGACGGCTGGGGTCGATCGCTCTTATTGCCGCCAAAGCCGCCGCAAAGTTCGAGCCCCCCTTGCCGCATTCATTACCCAGTGACCAGATGATGACTGACGGATGGTTCTTGAAGTTCTCGACATTCGAAACGTTGCGCTCCACAATTGCTGCACGCATCCTCGGCTCTTCATTGAATTCATCCCAGGCGCCGTGGCATTCAAGATTAGCCTCGGCGAGTAGATAGATGCCGAACTGGTCGCACAGCTCGTACCAGCGAGGGTCATCGGAGTAGTGACAGGTCCGGACGTGATTGCAGTTGGCCTGCTTGATCAGGAGAATATCCCGGATCATCTGTTCTTCCGTGATGGCATGTCCCACCTCGGGCCAGTGCTCGTGACGGTTGACGCCCTTTAATTTTATTGGAACGCCGTTGACCAGAAAGGCCCTTCCTTTCAGCTCTATCTTGCGGAAGCCCGTGAGCGTCGACTCGAGCTCGACTGGCTTGCCGTGCTCTTTCAGCGACAATACCGTCGTATAGAGATTTGGTGTTTCTGCCGTCCATTTTCGTGGGTTGCTGACCGTGAAAGTGATCGTTACTTCTTTTTCTTCGCCGGCTTTCAGGGCAGGAACAGCAACCTCTCCTTCACCGACCGACGACGTTGCGTCATAAATGGTGGCCGCCAGCTGTCTTGCCGGCACAGACCTGCTGGAATAGTTCTTAACCTTGGCCGTTACCCGTACAGCAGCATCTTTGTATTGACCGTCCAGATCGGTATGGACAAAGAAATCGCGGATATGCTCCTGGGGGCTGCTCCACAGCGTGACATTGCGGAAGATGCCGCTCAGCCGCCACATGTCCTGGTCTTCCAGGTAGCTGCCTGTGGTAAAGCGATAAACCTCCACGGCCAGACAGTTGCTGCCGGGCTTAACGTAGTCCGTGATGTCGAAGTCTGCCGCATTGCGGCTGTTGACGCTATAGCCGACCTTCTTCCCGTTGACCCAGATGAAAAAGCCTGCGTCAACTCCATCGAAAGTGATGAAGATGCGGCGACCCTTCCAACCGGCCGGCACCTCGAAATCCCGGCGATAGCTGCCCACCGGGTTACGCTCCTGGTAGGCGGTGTATTTTTCCGGCGGAGCGCTCATGATATGCGGGAAGTCCTTTTTGAAGATATAGGTGTAGTTACTATAGTAAGGAGTGCCATAACCTTCCACCTGCCAGTTGGACGGCACGCGGATAAGGTCCCATTTGCTGACATCATAGTCAGGCTTATAAAAATCTACGGGCCGCTGCTCGGGGCGCGGCACCCAATGGAATCGCCACATGCCATTCAATCGGAGCGCAAAGGAAGACGCCGCCCTGTCCGCCTTCTGCGCCTCGCCGAGGGTCGCATAGGGCATCAGCGTGGCATGGGCGGGCTCTTTGTGGATGCCCAGGCACAGCGGGTCTTCGATCTCGGGAGGAAAACCGGTGGTATCGGTAAGAGGGGATGCAAAAGTTTTAGCATACACGAAGAGGACGGCGGCCAGCAGATAGGTCTTGATACTCATGGCAGCTAATTTAGTACATCTGGTCCAATAAAATCATACCCTGGGCCTGGCAGTGAAAAGCCCACGGTAACAGGCGCGATATCCCCAGCCCAACAGCAGGTTGGGCAGTAAAAGGAGGACACCCATGAGCCAGCCCGAGGGGACCAGAAGGGTATGGAAAAGAAATACGTTGACACTGATCGGGAAGAGGACAACGGCGAAAAATGGCGCATACCAGTTGGACAACAGGGAGAGTCCGCCGGCGATCTGAATGACCTTTTGCATGGGATAAAAATAGCCAGCCGCCATCAGCCCTGCCTTAAATGCCCCGGCCGCACCCGGATGCAGCGGCGGCTGGTAAGGGATAAAACGAAAGAAGTAATCGAGGCCGAACACCAGGTATAGGAATCCGAGGAGCAATCGGGAGACGAGCACTGTAATTTTCATGAGACATTCCGCGTGTTCCTGCAAGATAAGGAATTAGGCTTATTTCAGGGCTTGCGAAGCGTAATCAATTAGCTATGAATTACCAATGTTTAAATATGTATTTTTTTGTAAAACCGGAAATCCAATTCCTGACAAATTTCGTATGTGGGTGCCAGATAGCCCCCCTCTATTCTCCGTGGCGCCGTTAGTGGCAACTTTTTATCTCAAAACCATATATATGAGACCAATCCTAGTCACAGCCTTCCTATGCCTATCCATGAAGACCTTCGCTCAGGTCAAGATCGGAAACAATCCCACTACCATCAATGCTGACGCAGTGCTCGAGACAGAAAGCACCAACAAGGGCTTTCTCCTGCCACGCATCGCTCTTACCGCCACCAATTCTGCCGCCCCGCTTTCCGCCCATACTGCTGGTATGGCGGTATATAATACGGCCACGGCTGGCACGGCGCCTAACAATGTCACCCCGGGAATCTATTATGATAATGGCTCCGGGTGGATAAAGCTGGATTCTGTCGCCTCAGGCCTGACAAGTATAACGCTTACTAATCCCTCCGCAATGGTAAACAGCGGCAATTACTGGGATTATAAATTTCAAACGGTGGCGGGCGATGCGTTCAACGAATACAGCACCTCTACCGGGAAATTTACCGCCTCGCGGGCCGGTATATATATGTTGACCTGTTATAATCTGGCCACCTGCAACACCGGCCCTATCAATCCCACTGTGATCCTCAATGTAAAAGGCCAGGAATATGTCGGTAGTGTCATGTACGTTTCACCCGCTGGCGGTGGCGGTTATACCGTCTTTATTGTATTGCCTATCAAGTTGAATGCCGGAGATGTTGTATATCCCAGGGGCTACGGGCCAAATACCGGAACCTGTACCATTGACGGTACTACCAGCAGAACCTTCATGACCATCATCCAGCTTCGTTAATTCCTCACCCAAAAACCGAGTCCATTGAACACATTATCACATAACCGGCATGGATTGGCCTGGTGCGTCTGCGCCCGGATAGCCCTGGGCATTCTTCTGTTGCCTTCATTGGCTAAGGCCCAGCAGGGTAGCCAGGGCAATATTACTGTCTTCGGCGGAGCCACAATGACATTTTTTGGCAGCCACAATTTTCTTACAGGCGGCAGTGGCGCACAGCCAGGCATCATCAGAACCGTTCGTACCGCGCCCTATGGCGCCTTGAATTTTGCCTCCACGGCAGTCAGTTATTCCGGAGCGGACAATGCTAACAATATCGACGGATATATTCGCAAATCAGGATCTGCATCTTTTATTTTTCCCGTGGGCAACAATGGTCACTATGGCCCCTTCGCGGCTTCAGCCGATGCGACGACCGGCGCCTATTTCTATGCAGACCCTAATTCAGCAATAGTGCCCAATCCGGCTGGGGGGAACTATCCTCCTCTCCCCGCAGGTGCTCCGTTCCCCACTTCCAGCAAAGGGAGCGGAGTGACATCGGTCAGCTCCGTCGAATACTGGGATATCGATGGTTCAGGTCCTACCAATCTTACGCTGACCTGGAACGCGGGCAGCGGGGTAGGTGCACTTACAGGTAACACGCTATCACAGTTGGCGATCGTAGGATGGGATGGCAGCAAATGGGTAAACATCCCGTCCACCGTCGACGCCACCTCCGTCCTGGGAGGATCAAGCAGCCTTGTCGCGGGCAGCATCACAACCAATGCAGGCATCACGCCGGATACCTATACTGCGTATACACTTGGCTACACCGGCACTCCCCTGCCGGTTACTCTCCTTTCCTTTACTGCTATAAAGGAATCAGGCGCAGTGAAATTGGACTGGAAAACGACCGGTGAGGTCAATTTCTCCCGCTACGAAGTCCAGTATAGCAGGCCCAACCTGGGTGATTGGACCGCGATAGGGACCGTTGCCTCCGCAACAGCCAATACCCTGAATAACGACTATTCCTTTACACATGCTAATCCTGTAAAAGGAGTAAATCTATACCGGCTGAAAATGATCGACCTGGATGAGAAATATACCTATAGCTCCGTCTGCCAGGTCTCTTTCGACGGAAATAGCGGAGTCGTTATTTATCCCAATCCTGCCTCGGACAATATCAACATCCAGACTGATAATCCCGGGACTATTCGGATGATACAACTGAGCGATATGAATGGTAAGGCGTTACGGTCTGTCTCGTTCCAAACAAATGATAACAGGGTAGATATTAAGACCATCGCACCCGGCATCTATATTTTGACAATATTTTATCAGGATGGGACTAAGGAAAGTCACAAGGTCTCCATTAAAACGCCATGATGATCTTTGTGGAAATTCTTCCGTCGCGCATCTCACGGGCCTAATCAGCCTGACCTATGTCCAACAGCCAGTTCCGTTCTGCCTTGCGTTCGCTCGGCAGGCACAAAGGGTACACCGCGATCAACATCCTCGGGCTAGCTCTGGGCATGTGTGCCTGCTTAGTCATTTATAATATCGTTAGCTACGAGTTTAGTTTTGACCGCTCGCGCCCCGACCGCGACCGGATCTATCGTATCGGCAGCCGGGTACAGGAAGACAACGGCAATGCCATCCGCACTGAAGACTATGGCGAGTCGATCCCCGCCCCGGCGCCAGTGGCGCTGCGCGCGGAGATGCCATTTATCGAGACCCTTGCCGCTTATTACCCTTATAACGTCAGCATCACTGTCCCTGGGGACCACGTCGCCGGAAACCCCGGGCAGTTCGCCGCCAGCCCGAACACCATCCTCGCCGACAAAGACTACTTCGTTATCTTCCCCTATACCTGGCTCGCCGGCGACCCTTCCCGCTCCCTGACCCGGCCCTACAGCGTGGTGCTGACTGAAAGCAGGGCCCACCAATACTTCGGTAACATGCCTGCCGCAAAGTATATAGACCGCGAGATCGTCTACGACGACTCACTCCATGTCCGTGTCACCGGGATCATCAAAGACTATAGCGGCAACACTGACTTCGCGTACACTGATTTCATTTCCTTTTCTACCATCGGCCAGAGTTTCCTGAAACGTAGCTACCGCAGCGACCAGTGGCGCTTCAATCCCGGCATCCCCGGCATCCAGGCCGTCGTAAAGCTTCCCAAAACTTCTGACCCCCGGCAAGCCGCGGCGGTACTAGACGCCTTCACCCAACGCCATATCGCCACCGATTCCTTCCTGCGGTTGTTGAGATTCACCCTTGTTCTCCAGCCCCTCGGTGACGTCCATTTCAACGAAGGCTACGCCCATGATGGCATCAGAAAGGCGCACCTGCCCGCACTCTATGGTCTTATCGGTGCGGCAGTATTCATCCTGCTGCTGGCTGTCGCCAACTTCATCAACCTGTCTACGGCGCAGTCCCTTCAGCAGGTGAAGAATATCGGCATCCGCCGGATACTAGGCGCCACCCGGTGGCGGCTTATATCCGGATCACTAATGGAGACGGCCCTTCTCACGACGCTGGCTGCTGTTATCGCTCTCCTGCTGGTGCGACCCGTGCTGTCCCTTTTCCGCGACTACACGCCCGAAGGACTGCCATTGGATCTTTTTAGCCCGGCCAATCTTGGTTTCACAGCGGGGAGCGTCGTCGTGACCACGCTACTGGCAGGTCTCTACCCGGCTATCGACCTCGTCCACCCGCAATCCGGACGTACGGCGCAGCTTCAGACTTTCAGAGCCCAAAAACCTACCCTCCGCAGGGTGCTTATCGTATTTCAGTTTTCTATCTCCCTCCTCTTTATCATCGCAGCTCTCGTCGTCGGCCGTCAGATCGACTATATGCTCGATGCCGATATGGGTTTCAACAGCAACGCCGTGATAACTTTCACTAATTTTAGCGCCGATCCGCAACATCTGAGACGCTTTGCTCAAAGAGCTCTCCGCATCCCGGGGGTTCAGGAGGCCACGATGCAGGGCCACTCCCCAGCCGGCATGGCACTTATGGAATTTCCGATGCAGCTTGACAATCGCACGGACAAAACCCTAATGGTCGACCTGCAAGCCGGCGACGAGCGGTTCATTCCTTTCTATCATATGCGCCTGCTGGCAGGCCGCAACCTTTCCTCCGGCGACAGCCTCAGGGAGTTCATCATCAACGAGACTTATAGCAAAGCCCTCGGCTTTCTGAAACCTGCCGACGCCGTCGGTCATTTTCTTACCTGGCAGGGAAAGACCCACCCGGTCGTCGGCGTCGTAGCGGACTTTCATACCGGTTCGCTGCACACGCCTATTCCGGCCCTTGCCATTGGCAGGGTCGCCAATCTCGACCAGAGTGTCGGCCTCCGTATTATGTTGGGTGACAGGCAGACCATGCCCCAGCTGGAGACCCTGTGGAAAAGCCTGTTCGCCGGGAGCTATTTCCGATACAGCTTCCTCGACGAAAGCATCGCCCGGCTCTACAGCGAGGATCGTCAGCTGTCCCGGTTGGTACGCATATCCACAACCGTTACCATCTTCATCTCCTGCATCGGTCTGCTGGGGCTCATCCTCTTCATCGTAGAACGCAAGAAGAAGGAGATCAGCATCCGGAAGGTGATGGGTGCCGGCGTTGCCGACATCGTACTTTTGTTAAACAGGGAATTTGTGGTGCTGGTCGGGATCGCCCTTGGCATCGCTTCCCCGATCGCCTTCCTGGGCATGCACCGCTGGCTGCAGAACTTTGCGTATCGTACTACCATCTCGTGGTGGATCTTTGTGCTGGCGGGTCTGATCACCCTTGCGATCAGCGTCCTCACCATCAGTTGGCGCGTCATCCGCGCGGCGCTTGTCAATCCTGCCGATAATCTTCGCGCGGAATGATTTGCCCGAGCGGTCCATCCACCGGTAATCGGCCGGTTTTTTGTATCTTGTACACAAACTGTTTGAATAAGAAAAAGTATGCTAAATCAGGTACTTGCCAACTTCTACGAAAAAGACCTCCGCAAGCTGATCGAAGAGGTCAACTTGTTCCAGAACGAGGAGAACCTTTGGAAGACCCTCGGGACCGTAAAGAACTCAAGCGGTAACCTGGTCCTCCATATCATCGGCGGTCTGAACCATTTTTTCGGAGCCATCCTCGCCCATACCGGATATGTGCGCAACCGCGACCTGGAGTTCAGCAAAAAGGGTGTGGCGCGAAAAGACCTGGTGGCCCAGCTGGAGGCGCTGATACCCATGGTCAGCGCAACCCTGGCCTCTATTACCCCTGAGCAGATGGAGGCGGAATACCCGATACCATTCGACGACGCGAAAAATTCCAATAGTTATGTGTTGGTGCGGCTGCTGGCGCACCTGGGCTATCACCTCGGGCAGGTCAATTATCTGCGCCGGATCCTGGAGCCATAAACATCACACCATGAAACATATCATCCTTCTCCGTCCGGATCGACCACATCCGTCTCCGCCACCCTGCCGACCTGCCCGTCTTCAAGTCTCACCTTTATCCCCCGGGAATGAAAGGCCGCGGAAGTCAAAATGTCCTTCACGATACCATAGGTCAATTTGCCGCTCCGCTGGTCCTTTTTGAGAACAATAGCGACTTCCAATCCGGGATGAATGTCTTTTCTATATTGGCCGTTCATGCCCAAATTTACATCACCTTCTTTAAAAATTCATTCTTAAATACCCTCCCGATCGGTATCGCCGTGGCCCCGATCATCACCTGCTCAGCCTGGAGACTATTGATCTTTCCCAGCGCCACGATAAAGGACTTATGGACCCGCGCAAACTGTTTTTCCGGCAGTTTGTCTTCCATATAGCTAAGCCTTTCGGAGGCGACAAAGACCCGTTCTGCTGTGTGGACCTTGATAAAATCCCTGAGCCCTTCGATATACAAAATGTCCTTCAAATATATCTTTGTCAGTCCCTTCCCGGCCTTCAGAAAGATATAGGCCGTATCGAAGCTGCTGGTGGTGTCGGGACTTTCCGTCTGCGTATAGTTGAATCGTGAGATAGCCTTCATAAAACGCTCTTGCGTAACAGGCTTGACCAGATAGTCCATTACCTCCAGCTCAAAAGCTTCCACCGCATATTCCCGGTAGGCAGTTGTCAGTATGACCTTCGGGCAGGATTTTAAGGACCTTATCAGCTCGAGCCCCGAGACCCGGGGCATCCGGATATCAAGAAAGATCAGGTCGACCTGGTTCTTTTGCAGGAAATTAAAGGCGTCCAGCGCGTTGTCAAACGTAGCGATGGCCTCGAAATCCCGCATGGTGGAAAGATGCAGCAGTATCAGCTCCCTCGCAGGCTGCTCGTCGTCAATTACAACACATCTTATCATTTGCAGGTCTTTATTTTAAGTACCACAAGGTACGAATGGGGTTCTGCAACGATCCTGAACTCGTGTCCATCGGGATAGAGCAGCTGCAGTCTTTTCCGGACATTGGTAATCCCGATCCCCTCACGCCCGGCCTCGGCGGCTTCAGCCGTTGCTTCGATGCTGTTCTCGATCTTAACAGAAAAATGGTCGTGCTGTTTCGAAACGTCTACCCTTATCCAGCCCTGGCCGATGGAGTTGGCGATGCCGTGCTTTACACTATTCTCGATCAGGGGCAGCAACAGCAGCGGGGCGATATAAAGGTCGTTAATTTCATCGTAGATATTTATCGAAGCGTCCAGCTTGTCCCCGTATCTGTTCTTTTGAAGCTCGATATAGTGCCTTATATAGGCGATTTCGGCCGTCAGTGCGACTAAGCTCTGTTTGGACTCGTAGAGGTTATAGTTGAGGAAGCTGGAAAGATGCGAGACCAGGCTGGCGGTTTCGGGGCTCGTTTTCAAGGCAGTGGAATAGATATTGTTCAGTGCATTGAAGATAAAATGCGGCTGGACCTGCGATTTCAATACCTCCAGCTCTGCAAGGGTCTTCTCCTGCAGCAGGCTCTGCGCCTTCTGTCTTTCCTCATACCAGGACCTGACAAAATAGAACAGGGCGTACACTCCCGCGATCAGGTATAGATTCACCAGCTCGACGATCAATTTCCCGAACGAGTACAAGGGCACTCTTCGGGCCCAGGGGAAATACCGCGGATAGATGACGTAATAGTTGACGTTCCTGCGGATCAGCAGCAGAACAAGGGATGTAGCTATTTGAAGCGTCCAGAACTCCAGCCGCCGCCCCTTTTTGTAGTATCGCTTTATGTAGACATGAACGGTGAGATAGGAGATCACAAACGACAGCGGCAGGGCCATGCAAGCGTTGATGAAATAGCTGCCATAGTATCCGGAAAGCGCAGCGAGCCCAAACCACTCATAGAAGAAATAGAGCAGCCAGAAGATCAGATTGAAGACAACCTCTCTGTTGAGTCGCAGCATTATCGAAATTACTAAATCGCCTTTCAAACCGGGACATTTTAGACCAACGGCTCAATTCTTCGACCAACTACCAACGACGAATTTATCCGGAGTTGGCCGAGTCGGGTTTACGGTCTTCGCATACACGGAATACATTTATCCAATGAACTACCTGCCAGCAATGGATCAAAATATTAGAAGATATAACCAATGAAAAGAATATATAGCATCGACCTGGTAAGGGGTCTCGTAATGATCATTATGGCGCTGGATCACGTGAGGGACCTGCTGCATACCAGCTCGATCACCCAGCAGCCAACGAACCTGGATACAACAACGTCGCTGTTATTCTTTACCCGCTGGATAACCCATTTATGCGCACCGACATTCGTCTTTTTATCGGGTGTTTCGGCGTATATTTCGATGGAGAGGCGCAACGATCGTAAGGCAATGAGAGCGTTTTTACTTACCCGGGGACTGTGGCTTGTTGTGCTCGAATTTACCCTGATCAATTTCGGGATGTTCTTTGACGTCCATTTTAAGGTATTCATTTTCGACGTGATCGCGGCTATTGGTGTGGGATTCATCTGTCTCGGATTACTGCTTAACTGTTCGGTAAGAACGATCGCTATCATCGGCCTGGGTATTCTTTTTCTTCATAACCTGGTACCGCTGCCACCTTTTTTTGCCCCAAAGGCCTTTCCATACGGAGACAGGTTGTTCGTAGTGGGCTATCCGCCAATTCCCTGGCTGGGGGTCATGCTGGTGGGTTTTGCCTCGGGGCGACTATTCGGCATGGAGTCAGCCAGGCAAAGGTTTTTGAAGATCGGCGCTGCCTCTATCGGGTTGTTTGTGATCCTTCGTTTCGTCAATATCTATGGTGACTCCTTGCCCTGGTCGCACCAAAAGAACGGGTTGTTTACCTTCCTTTCCTTTATCAACCTCTCCAAATATCCTCCTTCCCTCGATTTCTGTCTGGTGTTCCTGGGTATTATGTTCCTGATACTATCCGCGGCGCAGGGGATACAGAACAAATGGACGGAAGCGGTCTGCGTATATGGGAAGGTCCCGCTGTTCTATTTTTTGGTTCATTGGTATATCATACATCCGCTGGTCTTTCTGATGATATTCCTGCAGGGTTTTAAGACCTCGGACATGAGATTTGGCTTTAATTTTGGCAGACCGCAGACTGGCAGCGGTATTCCGCTGTGGGGGGTTTATCTTGTCTGGATCGGATTAGTAGCTGTGATGTACCCGGTTTGCAAATGGTATGGGCGGTACAAGGAAAGTCATAGGGAGAAGACGTGGCTACGATATTTATAAAAATTCTTTCCATTCCCAAAACTCAACTGACATAAGGTTGTCACCTGCTGGCAATAGTTTTGCTTAAACATCAAAATTATGAGCAGCATCCAACCTTTTACCATCAACGTCCCTCAATCAGATCTGGACGACCTTCAATCCCGGCTAAGCGCCACCCGTTATACCGACGAACCGGAGCCCGCGGGCTGGAACTATGGCATGAACCCCAACTATTTGCGCGAACTGGTGGACTATTGGCAGCATGGCTATGACTGGAGAAAGCAGGAGGCTGCGCTAAATCGGTATCCGCAATTCCTGGTCGATATCGACGGCATAACAATTCATTTCATCCACGTAAAAGGGTCAGGGACGGCTTCCAGGCCTTTGCTGCTGACGCATGGCTGGCCGGATTCATTTTATCGTTTTTACAAGGCTATCCCGCTGCTGACCGAGCCCGGCGCTCATGGCGGCGATCCTGAACAGGCATTTGACGTAGTAGTCCCTTCCATTCCCGGTTTTGGCTTTTCTTCCCGGGCGGCGATGAACACGGACAAGGTTGCCGGGTTGTTCCAGAAGCTCATGGCCGGATTAGGCTATCGCGAGTATTTAGCGGCAGGCGGCGACCTGGGATCGACTATCACCAAGTCACTTGCCGTCCAGTTCCCCGAAAGTGTCAAGGCCATTCATCTGACGGACGTGGGATATCCTACGGGCTTCGAGGACTGGTCAAAGATGTCGCCGGCAGAGCAGGAGTTTGGCAAATTTATCCAGCATTGGTGGTATACGGAAGGCGCCTACAACATGATACAGTCCACCAAGCCGCAAACCATTGGATATGGGCTCAACGATTCCCCTGCGGGTCTGGCAGCATGGATACTTGAAAAATTCTATACCTGGAGCGATTGTAAGGGAAATATCGAAAATAGTTTTACAAAGGATGAACTCATCACGAACATCATGATCTATTGGGTCTCACAGACGATCAACAGCTCCGCCCGCGCCTATCTGGAGGAAGCCCGGGCCACCTACACCCAGCCCGGAGGCCTCAGGTCCGGTCAGCACGTGGACGTACCCACGGGTGTGGCGATCTTTCCCGCGGAGGCTCCCGTGCCCAGGGAGTGGGCCGACCGGAAAGTCAACGTCCAACGATTTACAAAAATGCCGGAAGGCGGTCATTTTGCAGCGCTGGAGAAACCCGAACTCTGGGTCGGAGAGATCAGGGCATTTTTTGAGACGGTCTCCCTCGGGGCATAAAATCGTACCACTATATTGTTGCGGAAATATAGTATCTTTATTCTCCATCTCATTTTATTCTCTCCCCTTATCTATCCGCCCCACTATCGAACATTTGACGAGCTACCCGTCCGCACCAGCACACCGATTGTTAACGCTAAATTTTTATTGTATGGAAACCCTGGTACACTATGGCTTGCAGGTACAAAAAATGTACGATGCCTATAAGAGTGGAAACATCTCTTCAATTTTATCAGGATTGAACAGAGATGTAATTTGGGAGGTAATGGGACAGCCGGATGTTCCTTTCGCCGGCATTTACCACGGGCCCGACGACGTTAAAGGTTTCTTCGAAAAATTGAACGATTGCCTGGAGCCGAACGAAATGGTGGTCGAACACATTCTCGAGAACGAACACGTTGTGGTCGCCACGGGGTATATGAATGCGACAGGTCGCCAGACGCACAAGGTCTTTTCCACGAACTGGTCGATGATCTGGGAGTTCAATGACCAGGAAAAGGTCGTTCATTTCCGCGACTGTTATGATACGATGACCTTTGCAAGGGGACTCACAAAATAGTATCTTTAAGGCGATTTGTATTTCATCGCCATAATTGCTCCCCATAATATCAACCAGCAGGTGCTGGAGTGGAAGAATTATATGCTGCAGCGATTCAATTGTCGGGTGGCTTTGCGGTCACCTGCGCATATAACGATCATCCCGCCATTCCACATGCCGGAAGACCTGGAGCAGCCGCTGATCGATGCGATGGGGCTTATTGCGGCAAAGCAGGAGAAATTTCCTGTTCACCTTTCAGGCTTCGGTGCCTTTGCGCCACGCGTGATCTATGTACACGTGCAGCCGGACAAGTCGCTGCAGGATTTGAAGGACTATACGGAAGATCAGCTGATCCGGGCTGAGCACTTTCCTGTGAAGAGCGACACTCGGCCTTTTCATCCCCATATCACCATTGCGAACAGAGACCTGAGGAAGGGAGATTTTGCCGCAGCCTGGGAACACTTTCACAACCGGAAATATCAGGCATCGTTCGAAGCTAACGCTCTCTCGTTGTTGAGGTTGGGTGAAAGTGGGTGGGAAGTGATCGCCGACCTGCCGTTCAGGTAGGTCGCGCCAGTCAGGCCACTTTGATCACCTGCCCCGTCCCTGCTCCGAACACGCACTTGCGAAAGCCGTATTCGAGATGACGCATAGTCACGGGTATATCCCCCGGAAAGAAGGGAAAATACTGTGGAGAGGCCTCGATAACGGTGGGGCTGACGGCATTGATCCGGATCCCGTTGTTGAGCTCTATTGCCGCTGCACGCACAAAGCCTTCTACGGCGCCATTGGCTGCCGACGCATTGGAAAAGTTCAATACGGGATCATGCGTCAGGGCTCCCGTGATCAGGGTGAACGAACCCTTGGGGTTGATGTAGTGTTGCCCGATGAGCACCAGGTTGACCTGCCCGAACAGCTTGCCCTCGATCCCTTTTCTGAATTCTTTATGCGTCATATTCTTCCAGGGACCGACATGGGTGGGGCCGGCGGTACATATGAGAGCGTCAAAGGGCCCCGCTTGCTGGTACATGTTCTCTATTGATCCGGGCGAAGTGATATCCACGCGTACGTCGCCGCTGGCTGAGCCGGCCCGTATGATCTCGTGGTCCTTTTCGAGAGACCCTGCAAGGTGTTTCCCCATGGTGCCTGACGCACCGACGATGATAATCTTCATTGTGCTTTATTAAAAATTTTCAAAGATCATTTTCCTGCTGATGGCTATGCCGGCCATCGTCCCTGCGGATACTGCGTGGGCGACGGTGCGTATCCGTGAGGCATTGTCGCCGCAGGCATAGATGCCGCTGACGGTCGTTTCCTGGAAGGCGTCGACCTTGATATGCCCCTCTTCGGTCAGCTCACATCCCAGGGCCGCAGGCAACATACAGTGCTGTACGAAGGGTGCGCGGGTGTAGAGAGCTGTCAATGGCGAGTGGGAACCATCTTTGAAAGCCAGGTGTTGAAGCCGGCCTTCGGTGTGGTCGAGCCAGGCGATCTCCTTGTCTATGATATTGATGTTGCGCGTGGCAAGCTTATTTTCCTGTTCGCGCGTCAGGGTGGAAGGTCCATTGGTATAGAGGGTGAGGTCCTTTGCCCAGTTGGATATAAGCGTGGCCATCTCGATGCCACCTTCGCCATTCGCGAGTATTCCGGTCTTTTCACCCGCGACCTCGTAGCCATGGCAGTAGGGGCAGTGAATGACGGAATTGCCCCAGCATTCGGCCAGCCCTTCGATGGAAGGCAGGATATCCCATATGCCCGTTGCAAAGACCAGCCTGCCGGCCCGGAAGACCTCGCCCGATACGAGCTCGATCTCCCAGCTGTCCCCGGCTTTTCTCGCTGCCGCAGCCAGTCCCCTGAAAAAGGTCACTGTCTCATATTCCTGTACCTGCTGTCTGGCGATCGTCGCAATTTGTTTTGGAGTCTGCCCGTCCTGGGTGAGGAAGTTGTGGGAGTGTGGGGTTTGCCTGTTGCAGGGCATCCCGCTGTCTATGACCACTACCCTGGTGAGCGCCCTGCCCAGGGCCATCGCCGCAGAAAGCCCCGAATAGCTGCCGCCGACTATAATGACGTCAAAGTTTTCCAATGCCATTTTTGTTTTATGTAAAATTACTGTCGCGGTGAAGCCCGGATGTAGGACAAATTTGAAGTTGAACAGGACTTATCTGAACTTATTTCTGAACGCTTCGGGAGAGTATCCGGTGTGTTTTTTGAAAAAACGGATAAAATAGGAGGGGTCTTCATATCCCAGCTGCCCGGCTATCTGATTGACCTGACCGGAGGTGGCCAGGAGATATCGCTTCGCCTCCAGCAGGACGAAGTCGTTGATGAGATCTGAGCAGGTCTTGCCCAATGAGGCTTTGGTGATGGAGTTCAGCTGGTAGGCTGTCAGGTGCATTTTCTCGGCATAATAGGCCACCTCTCTGTGCCGGGAGCTCTCAGACTCTATCAGTGCGAGCAGCTCTTCCAGTCTCTCCTGCGAATAGCCGCCGCGGTGCTCCGGATCGCTGCCCTGCCTCTGCAGCTCAACAAAGAATACATCCAGGACCGATCGGATCGCCTCCTGGTATCTTTCCTGTCGTTCGCTGTATTCCTGGAAAATAAGATTCAGCAGCGTTATCAGTTTCCTGAATCTGTCAGGATCGAAGAGAAAATAGTTCTTGCCGGCCAGTCGTCCGACCGGTAAATAAAAGTCCTTCTGGAAGGCCATCATATAGCCGGTGGTCCCGTCGGTCAGCGAGAGCTGATGCACCTGACCGGGACGCGTGAAGAAGACGCAGTGGTCGGTGACCGGGTAGGGGGTAAAGTCGATGCTGTGCTCGCCTTCCGCCTTTGACAATACCAGGACAAAAAAGAAGCTGTGCCGGTGAAGCTCCTGCACCATCTTTTTCCCGGATAGCAGGTTCTCAAGTTTCCGGATGTTGAAGCTTCCGGAGAAATCGGGCTCCTTTACCGTCGCGCTGATATGTCTTATCGGAATGTTTTCCATTTGCGGCCTTGTCCCATCGGCGGCCGCTCGTTTTCAGCGGGCCGCTCCGCTAAGGTAAGAAACTCCAGTCAGCCTTATTTACAGCTATAGATCACGTGGGCCTCACCATATTCCAGGCCGTCAAAGTCCAGGCTGGAGAAATGCATTTTGGTGCCCGTCGGTGCGACTATGCTAATCGGAAGCCCCCGGTCATTATAGGTGTACGCAGCTGTCAATGGGTTGTTCACGCTATAGTCCCTGTCGAGGAACATCCATACCTTGCTGGTCCGGTGCAGATTGATCTCATTGTCATGAGGCGTTCCTGTCAGGTTGCCGTCGGCATCATAGGAAAAGTTGGTGACAAAAGGGAAGTAGTTCGTATGATAGGTGAACTTGCTGATCCGGCCCTTTGAATCGTATTCGTAGGCATTTAAATTGAGCGAGGAATATTCCGACAAGGTGGGATGGTCATCCACAACCAGTGGGAAGATATACATGGAATCAAAATTGGCATGGCCCCAGTTGTCATACTTATACCGGTGCCAGACCTCGCAATACCCGGTGGGGTGGGGATCGGTCCCATAGCTGCCAAACGCGTCGGTCAGCCTGCCAAGGTGATCATATCGGAAGAAGAAATTGGGAGCTCCGGTTCTGGGTACCGGCCGAATGCCGCTGACCGGGTCGCCGTGCGCGTTGTAGGTAAATGCCATAGTGTCGTACGAAACCGGCAGGGTTCCGGCGTTCGCTGCCGCGGGGTACTGAATATTGATTTGCCTCAGCTGGCAAAAGCCGTACTCTGCAGTAGGATAGTATTTGAGATAGTCTTCGATCGCCTTTCTACAGCCGGAAAGACCAAGCGCAAGACCGGTCAGCAGGAAGGCAAATGCGGTCATTCTCTTTTCCATAAAATAAGTTTGTACTTAAGCTACGGCAGAAAAACACAGGGAAAAAGAGTGAAATCACCCAATCTACCGCATCATCCTGCGATAGCCCAGCTCTGCACCGCCGCTGACCGGCATGATCGTTCCCGTCACGAACCTGGCCTTTTCAGACAGCAGAAAGACGCAGACATCTGCTACGACGTCTCCTTCGGGACAGTAGCCCAGCGCATGGATCCCGTCGAGGTACTTCTCCATATCCTTTGCGTTATCCTGCGCGGCATTCCACTCCCGCAGCATCGGCGTCCAGACGCCGGCCGGCGCGACCGCATTTACCCGTATCCCATAGGGGGCATAGTCGAGCGCCATCGACCGGGTGAGGGCGTTCATAGCTCCTTTTGTGGCGCTGTAACCGGCGTGGTTCTCCTGGCCAATGTCGCCCACCATGCTGCTGGTATTGAGGATGCTCCCGCGCGAAGCCCGCAGCGCCGCCAGAGCGTGCTTTGTGGTAAAGAACACGCTTTTCAGGTTGATATCGAAAAGCGCGTCCCATTCGCGGCCCGTAGTCTCGTGCAGCGGCTTTGCAGGATTGGCGACGCCGGCATTGTTGTGCACGGCGTCTATCCGCCCGTATTTGTTGAGAACATACTGTATCGTGTCCCTGACGTCTTCCTGCTTCGAAACGTCTCCAAGCAATACATCCTCTATACCCAGCGCCATTTTGCAGGCTTCGACCGAAGGCAGGTCGTTGGCGACAGATACGACGATCGCGCCCGCCGCCAAATAGGCTTTCGCGCATTCGAAGCCAATGCCCCTGGTGCCGCCGGTGAGATAAATGACCTTATCGGTTAACTCATTCATAGACTTTATCTGAATACATAAAATAGTACGGTAACTGCCACCAGCAGGACCATGGCTAGCAACTTGTAATTGCCGATGCCGCTCCATCCCGGGGTTTCCAGAGGCTCTTTCAATGAATTCCAGTACAGACGGCGGCCGGATGGCGCGGCGCCTCCCGGATACAGAAAAGAAAATGTGACCTGCATGATCAGACAGACACAGAAGAGGTAGAAGGCCATCATCATGAATGGGACCTTGCCCAAAAAGGTCGCCGGCAGCAATTTATTGCAACCGAACACCACCGCGCCCAGCGCCGACCCGATCCAGAGCGTGAGCTTCGCAGACACGGCCGATGCCCGGCGCCAGAAAACACCTACCAGAAAGACACAGGTGATCGGCGGGGCGATATGGGCGATGATCTCGTTGAGCCCGTTGAATATGCTTTCATACCGGTTGAGCAGCGGCAGCAGACAAAGCGAGAAGACGAGCGCGATGCCGGCCGCTATCTTGCCTGTCCTGATCAGCCGGATGTCGGGTGTCTGTGGACGATATCGCTTGTAGATATCATAGCTGACCATGGTCGAGATGGAGTTGAGGGCGCCGGAAACCTGGCTCATGAGGCCAGATAACAGCGCTGCGACCAGGATGCCGACGAGCCCCGTGGGCAGCAGCTGCGTGATCATCAGCGTATAGACGCCTTTGCTGTTGACGGCGCCGCCAGGGGCCGTGATCGGGCTGAGGTCGAGCTTGCCCGAACGGGCGAGCGTGTATGCGAACAGGCCCGGCATCACGAAGATGAACACCGGGAGTATCTTAATGAATCCGCAGAACAGCGGTCCTACCCTGGCGTGGTTCTCATCGCGGGCGCCCAGTACCCGCTGTACGATCGTCTGGTCGGCGCACCAATACCAGATGCCCAGGACAGGATAGCCCAGCAAAACGGAATACCAGGGCATGCCGCTTGCGTCGCCGGAAGGCCGCATCATTGACAGTCTGTCCATTCCGCCGGAGTCACGCAGCGCCTGCACCATCGGATGCCAGCCATTCATCCGGTGCCAGGCAGATGCGCTGATGATCACAGCCCCGGTGACCAGCACGACGGTCTGGATCGACTCGGTCATCACGACGGCTTTCAGTCCCCCGACGATGGTATAGACCGCGGTAATGATGGAGATGACGATAACGCTGACGTACATGTTAAAGCCGAACAGGGTCTTGAGCACGATCCCTCCCGCGAGCATGGAGAAGGCGATATGAATGATGATCGCCGAGACCACCGAGATCACCGTCAGCCAGTCGCGGCTCGCCCGGTCGTATCGCCGCTCGAGGAAGTCAGGCAGGGTGGCTACTCCCGAGCGTATATAGAAAGGGGCAAAGAACAAGGCCAGCAGGATTAAAGTAAAGGCCGCCATCCACTCGAAGTCGCCGTTGAGCAGGCCCGTGTCGAAGCCGCTCTGGGCAAGGCTTACCAGGTGTACAGTGGAGATGTTGGTGGCAAACAGCGCCAGGCCGATCGAGGGCCATTTCAACGATCTGCCCGCCAGGAAATACTGGCTGGCGCTGCCGCTGCTCTGCTTATTACCCGCCCAAAGTCCCAGCAGGACGATCCCGAGGATATAGGCGACGCTAATGATGATATCAGGCAATGCGATCATAAGTCGATCATGGATGGAGGTCGCAGCTGCTGCCGGGTTCCTGTGGCGTCCGATAGGTACCGTCTGTCACCCGCGCCGGATGTACGAACTGTTTGCTCAGATGGGGTATATGTTCCAGGAACAGAGCCTCGTGCCCCATGGAAATATGATTGAACAGGACCAGGTGCTGGTGCAGCTGTCCCATATCACCGACGTGCGGAACTACCGGTATCCCGTACTTGCGGCAGAGCAGGCTCACGGTGATGAACTCGCTCACTCCGCCGACCCTGACGGCGTCTACCTGGATAAAGCCTGCGCAGCCTGTCTGGAGGTAGTTCTTAAATATGATCCGGTTGGGCACGTGTTCGCCCAGCGCCAACTTCGTAGGCGCGATGGCGTCGGCCAGCGTCTTGTGGCCGAGGATATCATCGGGATGGGTGGGCTCTTCGATCCAATAGGGCCGGATGGCCTGCAGCTCTTTGCAAACGGCGATAGCCTGCGGAAGGTTCCATTGCTGGTTGGCGTCCAGCATCACCTTGACCCCTTCGCCCGCGGCCAGCCGTACAAGATGGGCGCGCCGGATATCGCGCTCCGGGTCCGGGGCGCCTACTTTTAGTTTCAGCGCAGAGAAGCCTGAATCCACGGCCCGCCTTACATTGTCGGCTACCTGCTGGTCGCTGTAGTTGAACCAGCCGATAGAGGTGTCATAGCCGGGATAGCCTTGTTCTGTGATCCTTTCTCTCTCCTGCCGGCCGTTACCGTAGACCCGCAGCAGCTCCACGGCCTGTTCACGCGTCAGCTCGTCCTCGAGGTAGGACAGGTCCAGGGTGTCTACGATCGACGCAGGCGGGAGCTCCGTCAGCAAGCGCCACAGCGGCAGCCCGCGTCGCTTTGCCCACAGGTCAAAACAGGCGTTGGTGACGGACGCCAGACCCAGGTGCACGACGCCCTTGTGCGGGCCGAGCCAGCGAAACTGCTGTTCATTCGAGAGGTCGCGGAACAGCGCTCCAAAATCCTTCATGATCTCTTCGATATCCCCGCCCTTTAGCCGTTGCGCATAAAATGCGGCTGCCTGGCAGACGAGCTCGTTGCCTTCTCCGAGGGTGAAGGCGAGACCGGTTCCGGTAAGACCACTGTCGTCGATCAGCTGCGTTACGGCGTAGGAGTATACGGGGTTCTTATGGATTGCATCGCTGCCGGCGCCGCCTTGCAGGGGATACCGTCGGTCTGTGATGCTGACTTGTTTGATCATTATACAGGATCTTATTTGTTCACAAGAAAATGGACGATTCGGCAGGCATGGCCCTTGCTGGCAGCCGCAGCCGCATCGCTGACCCTGACCTGCAGGATATGTTGTTTATTTTTCAGGCCGCTGCCAAACAGCACGTACCAGGGCAGATGCAGCCAGCTGCTCCATTGCGTATAGAGGTCGATCTTCTGCCAGGCGCCATGATCGATGGAGTATTCGACGATGCCGGCATCGGGGCCGGAGACTACGGCCATGCCGGCGGCGGTGCCGGAGAAAACCAGCGTAAGAGTAGCGCCGGGCTTGTCGGACTCCAGCACGGCAACGTTTACGAAGCCCTCGCGGGTATGGGCGCTGTCGCGCGGCGTCCAGTGTTCATCGAGTTTCCAGCCGGAGTCGAATTTTGCCGCGGCAACAGTTACATACGCGCCATGCACAAAAGACGCCCCGTCCACTGCGGCAGGCAGTCGATAGGCGCCCACCTCGCCCTTAAATTCTTTTTCCCCCTTCGTCATCAAGCTCTTAATGTTCTCAAAATATAGTTCCTGACCGAAAGGCGAAGGATGAATGTCTTTGAAATCGTTCTTCCAGTCGAACTCTCCCGCGCGTATCTTGTCCCGTACCTCTTTTCCCAGATTGATCGACGGCAGCGAATAGTGCGTCGCTATCATTTCCTGGTTGGCTATTTCGGTGGGCATGATGCCCCTGTCATAGTCGCTCGTCTTACCGGGATCGGCAAACGCCATCATGACGATATCCATGGCGGGATTGGCTGCCCTGGCATGCCGCACGATCCCTTCGAGCGCGCGCACCTGTGTGATGCTGTCGGTGCCATTGACCCTGTCGTTGACCGCCGCCTCGACAAAAAGCAGGTCGATGGCGCCGCTGTCCAATACATCCTGCTGCAGCCTGAAAACATGCGGCAGGCTTCCCAGCGAGGGGATGCCCGCGGCGATAAACCGAAACGCTGTTGCAGGGTAACGTTCCCGCAGCCACGCACACGTCTTGTCCCTCCACCCGGGATTATGAGTAATGGACCCGCCCAGGAAGGCTACCGTGGCCTTGCGGCGGACCAGACAGGCGTTGTAAAAATTATTGAGACCTCCACGAAGGGACAGATATCCCGTGTAGGCCAGACGGGTCTTTGCCGGCCAGTCATTGCAGGCGATCCACTGCGCAAAATATTCCGGACGAGCGATCGGGAAATGGTGCCCGTACAGCTCTTGCGGGCCCTCGGTCACGGGGTACTCCATTACGGGGCCGCCCAGGGCAAGATATCGGTCGCCCAGCAACAACGCATTTTCGGCAGGCGGCGCCACCTGGTCTTTCAGGCTGATCACGTTGATCAGGGGAACTTTAAAAGCGGCCAGCCCTTCGAGATGATCCACGGGGTTATCGGCATAGGCCATTGCTTCTGCTTCGGAGAAATGATACACCTCTTTCAGCTGTCTCCAGCAGGCGGAGTCTCCCAACCCCTTCCCCTTGCCGCCCGGCCAGCTTTTGAAGTCACAGACGGGCGTCTCGGAATAGATGCAGCTGACCTTGTCGGGATTGCGCTTGGCCCAGGCGAAGGCATACAGGGCCCCGCGGCTGACCGCCTCCAGCGCGACGGACCGGGCGAGCCCTGCCGAATCGGTAAAATACGTCCAGGCATCGTCCCAGACCTGCATGGCGCGCGGACTCCCGTATTCGTTGTCGACACTTACGTATCCGATATAAAAGCCTTTTGAAAGCAGGATGCTGTCGATATCTGTATGCCAGTTAGGAAAAGAAGCCCTCCACACCCATGGCCTTCCGGTCAGTGGGGCGGAGGGTTGGACATAATAAGCGTTGTGGCCATCTACGGAAAAGTTCGTTCGGTCAAAACCCTTCCATTTGTCGTGCTGCACGGCCCCGTTCTGCGCCTGTACGTTGCAGGCGACGAGACCGGCGAGTGCGGCAATCACCATTTTAATAACCATCATTCTGGACAAGCGTCGGTTTGTTGATGTCAATCTCCTGCTGGGGAATCGGCCAAAACTCATAATTATCTTTATAAATTGTTGTCAGCGTCGGCTGCAGCGGATTCTGGACAAAGCCATTCAGCTTTTGTTTGGCGATCCCCCATCTTCTCAGGTCGAAATAACGCAGACCCTCCAGCGCAAGCTCCACCCTTCTCTCGTGCCAGATGCGCTGCCGCATATCGGCCTGGGAAAGACCGGCGGGCAGCGCGGGCATATTGACACCGGGTCTGGCCCGCACTTCGTTGACCTGCTGGTATACGCTGGCGTCGGGACCTACAGCCTCGTTCCGGGCCTCGGCATACATCAGCTTGACATCCGCATACCGCAATAATACATAGTCCTGGTCATCCAGCAGGCCGGGAACGGGATTTTTCACCGTCGGATCGACAAATTTCTTCAGAGGATAAAACCCGCTAACCCATTCTGCCACGCCCGGCGTCCCTACGGTTCCCGGATAGGGCCAGCCCTGTGCTACGCCATCACCCGGGAAGAAGAAGGTCATGGTCTTTCTCGGATCACCGGGCTCGTATTCGTTGATCATGTCCTGCGTGCCCTGCACGTCCTTCCAGCCCGGCCCGATCAGCAGCACGTTCAGCGAGTAGGAGTGGGGGACGGCCGGCTGCTTGAACTGGACAGAGAAGAGTATCTCCGGGCTCGATGACTGGTCCGGTTTGTAGAAATTGGCCGCATAGTTCGCGTTCAGGGAGAACAGCTGCCCGTCGATGATGCTCTTCGACATTGCCGCGGCCTCCGGCCATCTTTTTTCATATAGGTACAGTCTCGTCATGTATCCTTCGGCGGCTGCCTTTGTCGCGTGCCCATTGGTAAATTTCACATCGGGAAGATAGGCGATGGCAGAGTCCCAGTCCAGCTCTACTTGTTTGAGCACGTCCGCGCGCGGCGATCTTGCCTTTGAGCTGCTATAGTCGATGGTAAAGGGATCGTCGAGGATCAGGGGAACATTGCCATAGGTCATCGCCAGGTACCAATAGCTCAGTCCGCGGATGAAAAGCGCCTCGCCACGGTATTTCTTCAGCTGGTCGCCCGAAAGCACTTTGTTTACGTTCGGCAGGAAATTGTTGACGGCGGAGATGGTCTTGTAGCTGCTGGAATAGGTTGAATTGGGGAAGCCGTTGCTCGTCGGTGTCAGACCCGAGATCAATGCTTCCTGCGCGCCCGCAAGGCTGTGCTGGCTATAGGAGTTGTCGCTAAAATTGTCCCACCACATCGGCCCGTACTGGTCTACACCACCGCTGCCGGCATAGAGCGTGCTATAGATGCCGGTGAGGGCAAGATCTGCGTCGCTGGCCTGTTTCCAGAATACGGTAGTCGAGAGCTGATCGGGAGGCGTCTGGTCTAATTTCTTGCAGCCAGCCAGACTGACAATAGAGATGCTTATTATAAAGAGTTGACGTTTCATTGCTTTCATTTTGGGATGTTTAGAATTGTACGCTTGCGCCAAAAGTAAATGTCCTGTTCTGGGGGTAGTTGGCGAAGCCATACCACGCGTCAGGCTTGCTGGAAATGTCCAGCCTTTCCGGATCGGTGGGCTGTTTCAGCGGCGTGAACAGCGCCAGGTTGTCGACGGTGAAATAGACCTTCAGGCCCCTGACCCAGCTGAAACTCTGTACAGGTATATGGTAGGCCACCTGGACGTTCTTTATCCGCATATAGCTGGCGTTGTACAGGTGGAAGGTGGACTGGTAGTTGGTGATCTTCGGATAGCCGTAAAAGCCGAGATAGAGCTTGGGCATCGTGGCAGAGGGATGCGCAGGCGTCCAGCGGTTGAGCCAGTCCGTTGTAGGAGGCGCGCCCTGGGCGAAGGGATCTACGCCCCATTTGTACAGGTACAGCTTGTTGCCCTCCGATCCGTACAATTGGACGTTCAGGTCAAAGCGCTTGTAGCTGCCGCCAAAGGACAGGGAATACTGGAAGTTCGGATAGGCGCCCGGCACGACCTTGCGGTCGTCGGCATTGACCACGCCGTCACCGTTGACGTCCTTGTACCGGATGTCTCCCGGAGTTGGGACGCCACCCAGCGAGGACTGATCGGGGGCTTTGTTTATCTGGTCCTGATCCTGGAAGATGCCGTCCGCGGTGTAGAGATAGAAGGAGTTGATCGGCTCGCCATTCCGCAGGATCGTCTGCTGGTCAGGGCCGGTGATCTGGTCTTTCCCGAACGATACCACTTTATTCTTGTACCGGGAGAAATTGGCTACGACATAACAGCTGAGGTCTTTGTTCACCTTGTCCTGGTACTTCACCTGGAATTCGAGACCTGTATTGCGAACCGCACCGTTGTTGACATAGGGCGGATTCAGACCGATCCAGCCCGGCACCTGGAACTGCCGCAGGATGTCGTAGGTATACTTGTTGAACCAGTCGACCGAGGCGCTCAGCCTGTTATTCAACGCGGACATATCCAGGCCCAGGTCGGTCGTTCTCGCCGACTCCCAGGTGAGATTGGGGTCGACAAGCGTGCTTGGGATGAATCCGGTGCTCACGCTACCGGCGTAGGCATAGGAGTTCTGGCTGAGTATCGGCTGATAGGGATAGGTGGGGAGGGTGCTCTGGTTGCCCAATTTCCCCCAGGAGCCCCGCAGCTTGAGGTCGTTCAGCCAGCTGACGTCCTTCAAGAAGGCCTCGCGGGAGATACGCCAGCCTCCGGAGAAGGAGTAGAACAGGCCCCAGCGGTGATCTGCCGGCAGACGCGAAGTTCCGTCATAGCGGATGCTGCCGCCAAGCAGGTATTTGTCGTCGTAGTCATAGTTGACGTTGCCATAGTAAGAGCGGATAGCCCAGACCGAGGACGATCCGCTGTTGGTCTGGCCATTTGAGGAGCCGGCATTCAATTCGGTCAGGTAGTTGGTGGGATAGCCCGTTCTGCCCGCGTTGATATACGAATAATTGTCCGCCTCTTCCTGCGCACCGCCTAATACGCTCAGGTTGTGATCCCCAAGATGTTTCTGGAAGTTCAGCTGGCTGTAGATGGTGGTATGGACATCGTCATTGCTTCCCGTATTGTAGCCAAGACCGGCGCCCGGATTGAAATTGCCGGCGGAGGACAGGTCGCTGTAGTAGTAGACGGGGACTGTCGGAATGAACGTTTCCGACTTGTTGTAGTCGAAGGTCAGACCCGCACGGTTCTCCCATTTCAGGTCCTTCGTGATCTCCACGTCCAGCGACAGATTGCCCTGTCCATAGTAGTCCGGATTTTTTGTCCGCGCCAGCGTAGCCGTCAGCACGGGGTTCTTGTTACCCATTTCGGTGGAGTAGGCCTTGTAGATCCATAGGCCGTCAGCTGTGCGGGCGGGATACAAAGGAGACTGGGACAGGGTGGCGATGTACAGGTCCGTGGCATTGTCTTCCGGATAGATCCGGTTGCCATAACGGAACTGCATATTTGCACCCAGTACCACCCGCTTGTTGATACGGCTGTTCAGGCCCAGGCTGACGGTGTATTTCTTGTAGTCAAAGCCGAGCATCGTTCCGGGCTGATCGCTGTAACCCAGGCCGAGGCTATAGTTGGTGCCTTCCTTGCCGCCGCTGAGGTTGACGTAATGGTTCTGCACGACGGCCGTCGAGAACATATCGTTCAGCCAGTTGTGGTTGGGATATTTGACCCGGTCCGTAGCATTCTGATACAGGTCGATCTGCTGCTGGGTATACACCGGGGTCACTCCCGAATTGGCGGCCGCTTCATTCAGCAGCGTCATGTAAGTAGCCGAATTGGTGATCAGCTTGGGAAGCCTTGTCGCATTGGCGATGCCTACGTTATAGTCGTAGGTCAGGGTAAGCGCGCCGCTCCTGCCTTTTTTCGTTTTGACGACGATCACGCCGTTGGCGCCGCGCGAGCCGTAGATAGCGGCGGATGCTGCGTCTTTCAAGACCGTTATCGCTTCGATGTCGTTGGCGTTGATCGCGGTCAGGCTGCCGGGTATGCCGTCCACGATGATCAGCGGATCGGTCGTTCCGCTAAAAGTACCGACGCCCCTGATCAGCAGCTTCAGGTCTTCGTTGCCCGGCTCGGCGGAGTTCTGCACGACCGAAAGACCCGGCAGCTGCCCCTGTAACAACGAGGTGGGGTCAACGGCGACGCGTTTGGTGATCTCGTCACCCGTAACGGCGACGACAGAGGAGATATTTTTGTGGACGCTTTGCGTACGGTAGCCGACCACCACTACATCGTCCGCCTGCACCGAAGCCGGCTGTAAGACGACCGTATAGGAGTGGTCCGCGTCTGCAACGGCGATCTTCTGTTCGCGGAAGCCGATATAGGAAACGGTAATGACGGCGCCGGGCTGAACTTTTAATACAAACTTCCCGTTGAGGTCGGTAGCGGCGGCGGCATGCGCCGGCTTGCTGGCAACAACACTCGCTCCTTCGAGGGGCTTTCCTGATGAACCGGTAACGGTTCCTGTGATGGTAATGATGGAGGGCTGTTGTGAGTACCCGCGGATAGACGCGAACAACAGCAAAAAAACTAAGATAGTCTTGCTTTTCATACAGAGCAATTAATTAGGGTGGAAAATCTATTCTATACTATACTATTCTAATCCAAAAGTATAGCTTAGTTTTTATTTTCCAAGAAAAATTGATGTATGAAAAAAGAATTATATCTATATTCTTCAGTATTCCTTCCTGATCCCCAGCTTTTTCATCTTGGACCGAAGCGTAGAGGGCGGCACTTTGAGGACCTCGGCTGCGCCGCCGGCGCCCCATATCTTGCCATTACACCGTTTTAATACCTCGATGATATAGTCTCTTTCGTTCTCGTGGATGGTCTTCATGTGATAGTTGGGTGTTTCTATCGGGATATCTTTACGACTGATGACCGGCAGGGGGAGGTCTTCGATGACGGTGTTCCTGGCCAGCAGTACGCTTCTTTCTATCAGGTGCTCGAGCTCGCGGATATTGCCGGGCCAGGAATAGGCCATCATATTCTTCATCGTCCTCTCTGAGAAGCCCGTGATCTTCTTTCCCGCTTTGCGGTTAAAGACATTCAGGAAATGTTGCGCCAGTGCGGGTACGTCCTCGATCCTTTCCCGCAGCGAAGGCAGCGTGATCGGAAAGACGTTGAGGCGGTAATACAGATCGAGCCTGAAACGTCCTTCGGCGACTTCTCTCTCCAGGTTCCTGTTGGTTGCGGCAATGACCCGGACGTCGACCCTGATCGGGGACCTTCCCCCGACGGGCTCTATCTCTTTCTCCTGCAGGACACGCAATAGTTTGACCTGCAGGTCGACCGGCATTTCGCCGATCTCGTCGAGAAAGATCGTGCCGCCGTTGGCCTGTTCGAATTTGCCTGTCCTTTTGTCTGTGGCCCCTGTGAATGATCCCTTCTCGTGTCCGAACAGCTCGGACTCGATCAGCGTGGCGGGCAGGGTTGCGCAGTTGACCTTTACCAGTGGCTTGCGTGCACGGGAAGACAGACTGTGTATAGAATCGGCGATCCTTTCCTTCCCTGTCCCGGATTCTCCCAGAATAAGGACGGATGTGTCAAACGGCGCCACCTGTGATATCTGGTCAAAGACATTCAGGAGCAGATGGCTGTTTCCGATGATACCGTCAAAGCCGCGGTTGTTCGCATCGGTGTTGGCGTGGGCAGGTGACGCGGACTTTCTCGGTTGATAGCTTGCGACGGCATTGTCGCCTGGGGCCTGTTCGATATTCTTTGTAAGGGCTGGCTGCAGCCGGCCGAGAAGGGCGATATGTTCGGCGGTGTAGGTATCGGGTCTGCGACTATAAAAACAAAGGCTGGATATCTGCCGGTTGTTCAGCTGCACGGGAAAGGAGAGCAGGGACCTCATATGAAAGGTCTCTTGTATCAGCCTTTTCAGCGGAGCCTTCTTCGCGACCTTTTCAAAGTCTTCATTATTAAAAATTGCGGCTTCAGTCTCTGTGCCGGACGTGGCTCCGGTGATCCTGGCCAGTTCGTCGTGAGTTATGCCGGCGATCGTCAATAATTCCTTAATCCCGATGGTCTGGTATTCGTTGAATCCGATCCGCAGATAGCTGACGGCGCTGTCTGTGTTCTCGAGGCCGACCGTCAGATAATCGAAGGGTATCTCCTGCTGCAGGATCGTTCCCGTCTGAAGCATTTGCTCTTTCCAGGACGTATTCGCTGCTACAGATCTTTGTAGCTGCTGTGCGAGCCCGGCCTCCCTGCGATAGCGGGCCTCCCGGCTATGTTCATGGCGGTACTGCGCTATCTCGAGGGTAATCAGCAGGTCTTTTTCCCGGAAGGGCTTTACAATAAACCCATAGGGCTCCGTCGTTTTGGCCGCCGCGAGGATCTCCTGGTTGGAATTAGCGGACAGATAGATGAATGCGATATTCTCTTCCGTCAGCTCCCGGCCCAGGTCGATACCGGTGAGGTCGCCTTTTAAGAAGATATCCAGCAGTACGAGTCCGGGTTTTTCTTTTCGAATGATCTCCTGCGCGGTGGGAACGCTACGGGCGATGCCGCAGACCTCGTAGCCGGCCTTTTCGAGCATGATCTGAAGGTCGTTGGCTTCTACGAATTGGTCTTCGACAATGAGTACCTTTTTGTTCATTTTTGTCAATTAGAGTTGAAACAAAGGTCGGGCATAAACGATATTTTTATTGCAGCGCAGCCAACTTTTTGCCTTCTATAATCATAGAGTATCGCCGCCACATCGTTTCCGATACGTAGCTGATCGTACCTGGTGTGAGAATCATACGAAGAGCGTACATGCAGCCGGCCTCCTTTGTCGACCAGCTGCATTCAGGAGGTCTGTCTAAGATACCATTTTATTTCGTTGCCAGCTGGGACATATCGCGATATTTCGTGGCAATTTTAGGCGAAAAATATATGTAAGAGTTTGATTTGTAACGACTATTAGCCCGGCATCCGGTTTGAAAGCTATCTAGCCTAAACAGCCACCATGACACCCCCTCCGGAGACATCGAGGTCGATAGTTTTTATAACCGGAACTTTTATCGGCAGCAACTGCTGGGACGAGTGGAGGGAATTCTTTGAGAGCAAAGGCTACCGTTGTCTGGCGCCTGCATGGCCTTTCAAGCTCGCCTCGACGGAAGAGCTGCGGAACAGCCATCCGGATGCGGCCATCGCGTCAACCAGGCTGGCCGATCTGCTGGACTATTTTACTACGATCATCAACGCGCTGCCGGAGAAGCCGTTCCTCATCGGTCATTCCCTGGGCGGCCTCATCGTTCAGCTGTTGCTGCAGCGCGGGCTGGGTGTCGCCGGTGTCGCCATGCATTCTTTTCCACCCAGGGGGCTGGGCTATAAGCTCTCTTTCCTCAGGAACATGTGGAAGGCGGCGGGACTCTTCAGCCCGGCGAGCGAGACGTATATGATATCCTTTGAAATGTGGAAGTACACGATCGCCAACGGGATGACGTTCGACCAGCGAAAAGAGCTGTACTATAGGTATGCGATACCGGAATCCCGGCAGATCATGCGGGACATTTTCCGGCCGGTTGCGAAGATCGATTTCGGCAGCGCCCATCCGCCGCTGCTGTTCACCGCGGGAGGACGGGATCGTCTGATACCCGCCTCGCTAAACTTCAGGAACTATAAAAAATACAGGGTAAAGAATTCGCTCGCTCATTATAAGGTATTCAAGGACCGGAACCACCTGGTCTTCGGCTATCCCGAATGGCGCGAGGACGCCGATTTTATTCTTTACTGGCTGGAAGGCATAAATGGCAACGTATTTCATAACATTCAATAAGTTCAGACGATGGCAGCAGATACGGTCCTGGTGAGAGAAGGCACGAGGGCAAAAAGGATACTCCGGGAGCAGGTCTCGAAGGTCGCGTCCCTCAGCGATGACCAGCTCGACTATTTCTATTCCCGCCTAAGGCCTCAGAGATATAGGAAAGGTCAGACAATTATCAGGGAGGGTGACAGGGTCAGCAGCGAATACTTTGTGCTCGATGGATACCTCAAATCCTTCTACATCAACGAGGACATGCGGATGTTCATCCTGCAATTCGCCATGGCCGCCTCCTGGATATCGGACTATAACGCCCTGTATGATGGGACAAGGGCAACCACCAATCTCGATTGTATCACGGATGTGGAATTGCTCTGCCTGTCCAGCGGGGACAAGGAAGAGCTGTGCCATGAGATCGGTCCGCTCGGGCTGTTCTTTCGCTGGCGGGTCAACAGGGACTACGTGGCCGCGCAAAAAAGGCTGCTGTCCTTTATGAGCAATAATACGAGGCACCGCTATGAAGAGCTGATCACCCAGTATCCGCAGCTGCACAATGTGGTGCCCAAGCACCTGATAGCGGCGTATCTGGGCGTCTCGCGGGAGACCATCAGCCGCCTCTATCATGTTTGAAACCCGCCCGCGTCAATTTTGAACCCCGCCCCCGCGTCAAATACATATAAAAAAAGAAATATGAACTACACATCCAATGTGACCGACATGCCTCAGCCGTTTGCAGGATTAGGCAAGAGAAGTTTCCTGGTCTTTACGGGGAATAAGTACATCACGGTGCCTACCGGGAATATCGCCTTCTTCTATATCAAGTATGAATCTACTGTGATCGTAAGTTTCGACAAGCAGGAGTATACGGTGAACTACTCGCTCGAGCAGATACAACACCTGCTGTCGGAGCAGCAGTTCTTCCGGCTCAACAGGAAGTTCCTGATCAATTTCAGCGCGATCAAGGAAGTAGAGCACTATTTTGCCCGCAAGCTGCTGGTCAAGGCGGCTGTGTCATTTGCAGAACAGCTGCTGGTATCAAAGGAAAGAGCGAGGATATTTTTGGACTGGTTGGAGAACCGTTGATCCCCGCTCTCCCTGGTGGACGTGTGACCCACGGCCGCGACACGGACTTTTTCGGAGGCGACAACCCCGACCCCGGCCCGCGACCCTGGACTCATCCCTGTTTGGCATAGCCGGCAACTTCAATGACAGCGTCGGCAAATGCTTTTGGGGCCTCCTGCGGCAGGTTATGTCCTATACCCCCGCTGATGGTCTTGTGAACATATTTCCCGGAGAAGAACTTCGCGTAGGAGTTTTCGGGCGGATGGGGCGCGCCGTTGGCGTCTCCTTCCATTGTGATCGTCGGCACGGTGATCACCGGCAGCTGCGCGAGCTTCTGTTCCAGGGCATCGTATTTAGCCTCGCCTTCCGCGAGACCCAGCCGCCAGCGGTAATTGTGGATCACGATGTCCACGTGGTCGGGGTTCTCGAAGGAGGCTGCGCTGCGGGCAAACGTGGCGTCGTCGAATTTCCATTTCGGCGAAGCCAGCTGCCAGATCAGCTTGTTGAAGTCATTGCGATACTTTTCATAACCTGCCCTGCCGCGGTCGGTAGAGAAGTAGAACTGGTACCACCACTGAAGCTCGGCTCCCGGCGGTAGGGGAGCCTTTGCTGCTGCCCTGCTGCCGATGAGATAGCCGCTGACGGATACCATCGCCCTGACGCGTTCGGGCCAGAGCGCGGCGACGACATTGGCCGTACGCGCACCCCAGTCAAAGCCGGCGAGTATCGCCCTGTCGATCTTCAGCGCGTCCATCAGATAGATCATGTCTTCCCCGAGGGCCGCGGGCTGGCCGTTGCGAAGGGTATCGGCGGAAAGGAATCTTGTCGTCCCATAACCCCTGAGATAGGGGATGATCACCCGGTAGCCTGCCGAGGCCAGCAGGGGAGCGACGTCTGTAAAGCTGAAAATGTCATAAGGCCAGCCGTGCAGAAGGATAACCGCCGGTCCATTGGAGGGTCCTGCCTCGGCATAGCCAATATTCAGGACACCTGCATTGATCTGTCGTATCGGACCCAATGACGCGTTCATATTTTTAGTGTTTGTTTCCCTGACTGAGCCAGCGGCTGCTGCTGGCATGGACATCGCTAGATCGGCGGCGCTCAGCATCATTGCTGCAGTGCCCAAAAAATGGCGGCGATTGTAATTCATGTTCGTTCGAATTTTGTAGCATAAAGTTATTGCCCTCTCAAGCGGCGGCAATGGACAAACCGGTGGAATAGACCAATTGATCGCCGAAACGGACATTTCGAAAGCCGGAATTTCTTACCTTAATCATCCATTCCCAATACCATCTGTTATGATCGATCTGATAAAAGAAAGCCTGTGGGGACAGTTCGGGGCAAGCATCGACATGCTCCGGGATACGATCACCCTCTGCCCGGAAGAATTCCTCGCCTCCAACCGAAAATTCTTCTATACCGCCTATCACACCCTGATATTCCTGGATTACTACATGACAAATCCCCCGCAAGGCTTCACCTCACCGCTGTCCTTCACGATCAGGGAAGCCTCGGACATACCGGAGGACGCCATCGACGATATTATCCCGGACAGCATGTATACCAAAGAGGATCTGCTGGGCTACTTGCAATCGAGCCGGGAAAAGGCGCACCGGTTGATCGCTGGTCTGACGGAGGAGAGCGTCGGTCATCGATGGAAAGAGGAGGACGCGTCGCCGCCGGTGATGGATTATTCGATGCTGGAGATACTGCTTTATAATATGAGACATGTCCAGCACCATACGGCACAGCTGAATTTGATGCTGCGGCAGGGTATCAATGATGCCCCCGCCTGGATCGGACGGGTGGAATGAACAATTCGACAAGATTTGTTTTATTGTCGAATGGGTACTATCTTTGCCTGATGTCGGCTATGAACATCATAAAAGAGGATATCATACAACTGCAGATTCTGCAGGCCGCGCAGCAGCTGTTTCAAAAACACGGTTTTCAGAAGGTCAGCATGGACGATGTCGCGAAAGCCATCGGCAAGGGGCGGAGCTCGCTATACTATTACTATAAGAGCAAGGACGAGATCTTCGAGGCGGTGATCGATGCTGAAATAAAGGATATCCTGAATGAGATAGGCAGGGCGATGGAGAAGGCAGATGGGGTTGGGGAAAAGATACGCGCGTTTTGCACGGCTAAGATCAGGATCGCGCGGAAAAGACAGCCGTTCTTCCAGGCGCTCGAGGCCGGCATGAATGCCGATGAGATGTCCCGTTATGCTCAAAAGAAGCTGGACTTCAACAAACGCATGATCAACGAAGAGACCGCGCTGGTGCGCCAGGCGCTGGCTGACGGGACGATGGCCAGGGAGGGGGTCGACACCGTGATCTTTGTGTTGCTTGGCAGCCTCCGGGGCCTTAAGCAGCAGATGTTCCTTGCAAACGACTTCACCCATATGGATGCAGCCATCGATACGCTGACCAGGATGACCGTGCAGGAACTAAAGAGATAAGGTTTTTTTTGTCTACTTTTCGACAATTTATCAAATAGTGTCCAATCGTCTAAACAACAGATAATATGAAAAATAACAACAACGAAACCGCCCTATTGCTAATGGACATGCAGACCGCTATCGTCGGACAGATCGCCGGCGGCGCTGCGCCCGTCGCCAATGCTACAAAAGCTATCGCCAGCGCGCGCGCTGCAGGGATCCCCGTGATCTTTGTCGTGGTTGGTTTCAGGCAGGGGGCGCCGGAGATGAGCCCGAATAACAAAGGATTCATGGCAGGTCGGCAGCTGTTTGAGAAAGTCGACATGCACGAGTTCCTCCAGGTGCATCCCGATCTCAAGCCGTTGCCAGGCGAGCCCATCGTTGTAAAGCGCAGGGTCAGCGCATTCACAGGGAGCGATCTCGAAGTGCTGCTGAGGACGTGGAATATCAGGCACATCGTGCTCGCCGGTATCGCTACCAGCGGGGTGGTGCTATCTACCGTTCGCGAAGCCGCCGACAAAGACTACCGTATCACGGTACTGGCGGACTGCTGTGCCGACCGGGACGAAGAGGTGCACCGGGTACTTACCACAAAGGTTTTTCCAAGGCAGGCAGATGTGCTTGGGCTCGCGGAGTGGGTGGAATATTCGACCCCGCATCCCCCGCACGAATAGCTATGCCGCGGAATAAACGCTGTCGGTTTGGTGTTTTTGGACGAACAGTTTGTTGAGGTGTTCCTTGTAGAGTGCGAGGTCCCTGTCGACCTGAGGCGACTTCTCCACGTCATGAAAATGTATGCTCTGCAGGGGCTGCATGCCGGTAAAGGCATTCATCCGGTGAAAACCGAAGAGGACGCCGTCGTCGACGCTGCGCTGGTTGAAGAACTCGCCCGGCAGGGTAAAGGCCGTGTCAGGCGCGTTCCAGGAGCTCGTCACCATATATTTCCTTCCATGCAGCGAGCCTCCGGTGCCGTAGTTGATCGCCGGGTTCTTTGACGACCGGCCGTCGCTGAGATAGATACCCTTTTGGTGGCCCGCGCTGAAGACTTCGTCAATATATTTCTTCAGACCATAAGGGACCTGAAACCACCATATCGGCGTATGATAGATGACGACGTCGGCCCAGACATAGTTCTCTACTTCTTTCTCAGGATCATAAGGGTCGTTGATATCGGTATACCGGACCTCGAAGCCGGGAAGCACAGAGAAGAATTCCCTTGTAGCATCGGATAAGGTCCTGTTAAAAAGACCGCCCGAGTGTTCGAACACCTGACCTCCATTGATTATAAATATCTTTTTCATCTCTTCTGTTGATTTATGTGACACAAAATTATATAGGGGCCATCTACCAGTAAAATAGGATAAGTTATACATTTGTATCAGAATTATAATAGATACATCTATGGTCAATCTGGAATGGTTTCGCACGTTTAAGGCGATCTATGAGACAGGCAGCCTGACGGGCGCCGCGGAAGCGCTATATGTTTCACAGCCGGGGGTGAGCCTCCACCTGAGCTCGCTGGAGAACTACGTCGGCTATAAGCTCTTCGACCGGTCGTCCCGGCGGATGGTGTCGACCGAACGCGGCAAGATACTCTACAACTATATACAGGAAGCCATCGGGAAGTTAGAGGAGGCGGAAGAACATTTTCACAAAAGCACGGAGTCGGAGCGACCGACGATCAGCATCGGGATGTGTTTCGAGACGTTTCAGTTTACGCTGGAGTCCTATCTCCCGACCCTTTCCTTCAACGTCATCATAAAGTTTGGAGATTATCCCGAGATGCTGGACGACCTGGACTCCGGTGTTCTCGACATGATCATCACTCCGCGGAAAGGAGAGCAGAAGGGGCTGGAATACCAACCCTTCTTTAAAGAGAAGATAGTCGTCATCGGAGGCTCGAAGACAGACACCCGGGCCATCAACAGGCTGATCAGGACCGGCGACAGCTGCGGCATTCACGAATGGCTGAAGGTGCAGACCTGGTATGGGACTGCGGGGGATATGGAGGATCTGCGGCGTTTCTGGCACTCCAATTTCGGCACCCGTCCGGATTTCAAGCCCAATTTTATCGTTCCCAATCTAAGCTCGATCATCCGCTGCCTCAGCAAAGGCAAAGGGGTCGCAGTCGTCCCGGACTTCCTCTCCAAAAAGGAGATGGCCGCCGGCAATATCCGGCTCATCTGGGAGGGCAACAACCCCATCGAGAACACGCTGTATTTCGGCACCCGGAAGAAGACGATGTACAGCCCTGAGATAAAGAAGATAAAGGAGATATTCCTGAAGGAAATGATCTAGGCGCGAGGCCCGTCTGCCGCTTCAGCTGCCCAGGGCAAAATCCTCCTCCACTCCTACCTCCTTCAAAAACCGCTCATCATGTGAGACAACTACCAGGGTTCCCCTGTATTCATTGATCGCCGCTGTCAGTATCTCTATATTCTGGATATCCAGATTATTCGTCGGTTCGTCTAGGACGATCATGTCCGGCGACTGCGCGGCAATCGTGAGACAACAGAGGCAAAGCCGCATCTTTTCTCCTCCGCTGAGGGCGATGCAGGGCTTGTCCCAGTGTGCGCGACCAGCGTGGACTTGCCAACGCCGTTGTTGCCGATCAGCGCCAGTTTTTCGTGCCTGCTGACGACAAGATCGATATCGGAGAAAAGAATATCTTTATTGGGATGCGCGTATGCAACGCTTTGAAGACTAAGCATAATTTCATTTTCGGTAAGTAAAGGGAATGACCGCTGCGGTGAGAGATCGTTGATTATCTTATGAAAAGAAATTATCTATTACATTAATGCGTTGCTATATCAGAGACGCGAAACTAGGAAAAGTTCCCGGTCCGTCCTAACTTTAAGAAACCTAACACCATGCGACAGACACTCCTGACTTTAATGATCTTGACCATCACCCAAACTTTTTCTATGAGCACCGACAAATTGGACGGGACCTGGATCCCCATCAAACAGGAAATAGGGGGCACAGTCCTGCCTTCTTCTGCTTTTGAAAAACAAAAGCTGATCATCAGCGACAGCAACTATACCTTTGTCGCCGAGAGCGTGGACAAGGGCGTGGTACGATACCAGGACGACAAGATGGATATCTATGGACGGGAAGGCGTGAACAACGGCAAGCATTTTACCGCCCGTTACAAATACGAGAAGGACGAGCTTACGGTCTGCTATAACCTCACCGGCGACAGCTACCCGGAGAACTTCGACACTCAGGGGAAGCACAACCTCTTCCTCTGTGTCTTCAAGAGAGAAACACCGAAATAGAACGGTCGGATCCTACTTACCATATACATGAAACACCCCGCCCTCGAAAGGCGTCCACCAGCACGCTTTCTGGCCGCAGGCCTTCAGGGCGTTGTTGGCCCAGGTATTACAGGTGTGAAAGAGATTATAGCTGCCTTTCGCTTCATAGAAGGCGTCCTCGTTGTCGTAGCGCATCGTGGTCGGAATGAGAAGAGGATTCATCAACGTATCGGTCTCCAGACTGTTCTCAATGTATGCGATTAGCCGCTGGTATTGTTGTCCGTCGATATTCAGACGCACGCAGAGCGGCCCTTCCTGCAGGCTCTTATAGAAGGTAGCATGCATGGCTGCCGAGCTCAGGCCAAAAGTTGCGTTGAAAGCGGTGCTGAATTTCAGGTCTGCCCAGGTAGGGGTTTTGAGATAGAAGCCTTTGTCTCCCCAGCCAAAAGCCAGATAGCTCAAGGACGTATCGTTGCCGCGCGTATTCTTATAGAGGATGCTACGGCTCCAGTCTTTATAGCTCGTCCTGACAGGAACCACAATGTCGGTGTGGACACCATTGCCTTTAATGTAGATGACGACGTCCGGTTGTACCGGGTGTTCGGCCTTTATGATCATCCGCGACAGGAGCCAGGCGCAGCCGAGATATAGCAGTATCAATGTAATAAGGGTCAGGAGCGTAAGCCCCGTATACTTCAGGACTTTCTTCATGGGGAAAGGTTGACGGTTCTTGCATTTATACCGGCAACCGATAAAAAGTAACCCTTCTTATTATTTATTCCACGTGCTTTTGACCTTGAGCTGAAATGGCCGATGAGAAAGAGAATAAGACAGGCAACCAGCAGCACTGCAAATAGACTGCTCATAAAGAAATTTTGGTTAAATAGAGGTTTGGACCGACGCAAATACAACGGTTAAGTGTATTTTGTAATGCGATTTGATATTGATAGTTGTGCGTTTTGGTACTAACCCTTAACAATTCCGTCTTTCGGGGCATGAAACATTTCCTAAGCCACCTGTTGCCTTTGCTAACTTTCAGCGTACTTGTGGCTTCCGGCGCAAGCGCCACCAACACTCCCCTGTCACCCTTTAGTAAGGTCAGCGTTCTGACCTGCAATCCCGGCACAGAATCATATGCGATCTTCGGACACAGCGCCATTCGCGTTCAGGACTCCGTCGCCGGCGTCGACATGGTATTTAACTTCGGAACCTTTAACGCCGACGACCCGCAGTTCTATCAGAAGTTCCTGGCGGGACGTATGATGTATTCTCTGAGCGTCGGCTCCTTCCGGGATTTCCTTCCCGAATACCAGGACGGCAACAGGATCGTGTGGGAGCAGGTGCTGAACATGAGCACGCAGGACAAACAGCTGATATGGGACCGGCTGCTGGAGAACCTGAAAGAAGAGAACAGGTATTACCTATACGATTTCCTGTACGATAACTGCTCGACGCGCATTCGCGACGGTCTTCAGCGGATTTACGGCAGCAAGTGGGATATCGTCGCGTCTACACCGATGAAAAGCTTCAGACAGCAGTTCAGCAGCGGCTTCGCCTATAATCCATGGACCGGCTTTGGCATTGATATCTGCACCGGACTCCCGGCCGATCGATACCCCAGCGCCAGCGAACAGCTCTTCCTGCCCCAAAATCTCTTCGATGCGCTGGCGCGATCCCGCGCAAAGCTCGTCGACACAACGATCGTATATGATTTCAGCCACAAGGCCGGCGCTCCTGCATTCAGCTGGACCTCTCCGCTTTCGATCTGCTGGATGCTGTTTTTGGCATATGTCCTGGTCCTCGCAGCTGAACTGAGATATAAGTTCCATCTCAAGGCGTTCGACATCCTGATCTTTAGCATTACCGGTCTGGCAGGCCTCGTCATGGTGTTTCTGTGGACGATGACGGACCATAAGATATCGCGCTTCAATCTCAACCTCCTGTGGGCCTCTCCGCTAAATCTCGTGATACTATTTATTCCGCGCCTGAAAAGGCTCTATCTACCTATGCTGGCGCTGCCCCTCGTCTTCTCCGTCGTAGCATCCCGTCTTTACGATCCTGCTGTCCTGCCGTTGACGCTGATCCTTCTCACAAGGATGCTGACACGCAGCGAGAGGACGATCGTGGTTCACGAGATGAAGGTCAGGCGTGGCACGGCCGCAGAAGTGCCTACTCCGTCCTGAGATTCTTTACCGGGTTGACCGCAGCTGCCCTGAAGGCCTGGAAGCTTACCGTAGCCAGCGCCACCAGCAAGGCCAGCGCCCCTCCAAACGCAAAGATCCATCCGCTGATGGAGGTCCTGTAAACATACTGCATCAGCCACTGGTGTACAAAATACCAGGCGATCGGAGTGGAAAGGACGAAGGCGATTGCGATCAGCACCACGAATTCCCTTGAAAAGAGATAGACGATATTGGCGGCCGTTGCCCCAAGGACCTTGCGGATGCCCACTTCCTTGAGCCGTTGCGCCGCCATGAAGGACGCCAGACCATACAGGCCGAGGCAGCTAAGGAAGATGGCGATGGAGGCGAAGATCTTGTAAAAGCGGGAGAGATTGGCCTCTTCCTTGTAAAAGCCCGCGATCTTTTCGTCGAGGAACTGGTATTCGTATACGAAGTCGGGATAGGTGCCCGCCCAGAGTTTTTCGATCGAACGCAGCGTGCCAGGGACGTCGGACCCGTTGAGCTTGATACCCGCGGCATTAAAACCTTTTGCAAAGTTCAGCATGAATACCGGGGATAGCGAATCCTTGAGCGAAGACTGATGGAAGTCCTTTACCACACCGACGATCGGCCCTACGGCAAAGCCATTCCACAGATTGATCTCCTTGTTCAGCACGTCGTGGGGATCGGAGAATCCCAGCTTCCTGACCAGCGTCTCGTTTACCAGGAATTCCTTTACCGAGTCTGTAGCGGTAATATTGCGGCCCGCCACCAGCGGCAGGCCGTAGGTGGGAACATAGTTCGCGTCTACCCATTTGCTGATCGAGGCGAATTTGGTGTCCTTCTCTTCATGATCAAACCTGAAGCCCGTCCACCAGTTGTCGTTGTCGGAAGGGGAAGTGTTGTTAAAGCTGACCTGCCGGACTCCTTTCATCGCGACCAGCTGGTCCCGCAGATAGTGTATCCTGCTCCTGCCCGCACTGTCGCCCGGGAAGGGAACGGTCACCAGCGCCTCCTTATTAAAACCCATGGGCGTGCTCTGGAAATAGTCCATTTGCCGGATCATAAGCAGGGTTCCGATGATCAGCGCCTGAGCGATCACGAATTGCAGCACGACCAGTCCTCTCCTGAGCGTGATCCCTCTGCTGCTGCGGGCGATCAATTTCGTCTTCAGGGCGGTGATGGGTTTAAAGGAGGAGAGCACCAGCGCGGGGTAGAAGCCGGCCAGCAGGGTGACAGCCACGGTAACAGCGACGAGGAACAAGAGGACCGGTGCTTCCGTCAGCACACCAAATCTCGCGGGCATCTCCAGCATAGTGCTGATCGGGGTAAGCAGGCTGCTGGTCAGTACGAGGGCGAACACCACGCTGCTGACGACCAGCAGCAATGCCTCGAGAATGAACTGAAGGGTCAGCTGTCTGCGTCTGCCTCCCAGCACTTTCCGGACGCCTACTTCTTTGGCTCTGTTCACGGCCTGTGCAGTTGAGATATTGATGAAGTTGACGCAGGCGATAAGAAGAATAAAAGCTGCGATCACCCACAGCGTACGAATGCGGTCCGGGGTAATTGTCCTCCCGCTGTAGTTGCCGGATGTAGCGTCGAAGTGTACTTCCGCCAGCGACTGCAGGACCTGTATATTCTTGTTGTCGGGAGTGCGGTATTTTACGGACAGGGCTTTCAGCTGCCGGTTGGCGTTAGCGGGACTGGTGTTTGGGGGAAGCAGCACGTAGGTCCCGTGTGATCCATTGATCGTCCACCAGTCCTTGTTGGACGAGAAATTCCCCGCAGCATAGGGGAGCGCCGCTTTTATCCGTATATCGGTATTCGCCGGAATGTCTTCCAGTATGCCGGTGACCTTGAAGAGTGCGTTGTTCCCTAACCGCACCGTGCGGCCCATCGCCTTCCGCCAGTCACCGAAATATTTGTCGGCCATGGTCCTTGTCAGGACGATCGAGGTCCGGTCTGACAGTGACTTCGCTGGACCACCGGCCAGCCAGGGATAATCGAAGATGGTAAAGAACGAAGGCTCGACCATAAAGACGCCGTCCTTTTCCTTGAACTTCTTTTCGGCCAGGCCGTCCTTGCCCATTGCCGCAAGCTGCGCGTTATCCAGGAAAAATATACCGGATGTCTTCCAGTCCGGCAGGTCGTTCTCCATTGCTGTCGGCAAAGGGAAGGGGACAGCAGCAGTGGGATTTTCATTTTCTCCGGGCTTGTCGTTGCGCGTCAGGATCCGGTAGATCCTTGCCTTGTTGGAATGAAAATCGTCAAAGCTCTGTTCATAACGGATGAAGATAAAGATCACAAGACACACGGCGATGCCTACACCCAGGCCTGCTACCGTGATAATGGAATAGACCTTGTTGGCCAGTAGATTGCGGATGGCGGTTTTGAAGAAGTTGCGGAACATGCGGGATGATTTCGGGAGATTAGCCCACCATTTGGGTGCCGGATTGACAGCAGATTGATAGACAAAGCATTAAGTGCTCTTTCCGCAAAATAACTGTCCGGTTGTGATACGGTCGATGTTCGGTTGTATCTTAGATAGCATGAAAAAAGCACTCTTCTGGACCGCACTCGCGCTGGCGTGTGGATGCGGCTCGCCGGAACCAGGGTCCGGGCCGGCATCGGCGCAGGCCAACGACAAGCCCCTGGGCAAGGTGATCCTCTATGACAGCGGCGCGACGAACGTCATAGATACCAACGCACAGCTGACTATCATCGGCGGCCACTACAAATGGTGCGAGGGCCCTGTCTGGGTGCCCGCGCAGAAGATGCTGCTGTTCTCTGCCGTAAAGGAGAATAAGGTATATAAATGGGATGGGAAGGACAGCCCTGTGGCCTTTCTCAGTCCTTCCGGCTATACGGACACGGCCTTCCGCGACGGAGAGAACGGCTCCAACGGACTCGCGCTGGACAAGGACGGGCGGCTGCTGCTCTGCCAGTCCGGCAACCGGCAGGTGGTGCGGCTGGCTACCGGCCTCGATTCGCCAAGACCCGAATACATCATAATCGCGCCGACCTGGCAGGGTAAGAAGTTCAACAGCCCCAATGACCTGGTCGCCGACAGTCATAACAATATCTATTTTACCGATCCCATCTATGGCCTGCCCGGGGGCGCGGCCGACCCGACCAGGGAGCTGAATTTTGAGGGGGTCTACCGGATCGACAGCGCAGGCAAACTATCCCTGCTGATCGACACGATCTCCCGCCCCAACGGGATCGCCCTTTCGCCCGATCAGAAGACCCTGTATGTCGGCAGCAGCGACGACAAACATACGGGCTGGTACGCCTATCACCTTGGCGCGGGTGGCGGGATCGTCAGCGGCGGACTATTCCTGGACGGGACGGCGCTGAAGGAAAAGGCGAAGGTAAAGCAGGGCGCGGATGGTTTTAAGATCGACAGGCATGGCAATCTCTTCGCCTCCGGTCCTGACGGAGTCAATATCATCTCGCCCTCCGGGAAGCTGCTTGGGTTGATACAGGTATACGACCGGAGAACCTCCAACTGCGCGTTCAACGAGACGAAGGATGTGCTCTATATTACGGCCGATGACGTGGTGTTGAGGATACCTATTTTTCCCTCGCGATAGGCGCGTGGTCCCCCGGGGATACGACGATCGGATAGCTCTCGACAGTGACGTTGCTGCGGTCCAGCCCGAAGTTGACCGATTCCTTTACGCTGACGTATTTGAGATTGAAATAGCTGCGCATAATAAAGCGCTTCCAGTAAGGCATGTCATTTTCGAAAGACAGAAAGGGTTCCATCAGCAGAAATCTGAAATCGCCGATCCTGCTCTGCTGGTAGTACTGCTCCTGCCGGGTGGAGACATCGACCTCGCCGCTCTTCACGAGGTCTGAGACGACCTGCCCGAAATAGTAGTCCAGCCTTGGCTCGATCCGGAAACCAAAATTGAAGGTGACGAAGTAGACGTCGTTGGGAATAATGGTGTCAACGCGATATCGCAGCGCATAGGGCTCGTCGAGGACGTTGATGTGAAGGAACCAGTAGATGTCCGCACGTTTGGGCGATCGCGAGAAAATGGAGTCAATGGCCGTCTTTTCGATCTTGTGGGTGGAGCCGGATGCCGTCAGGTAGGCGAGATTGGTGGCGTATTTTGCAATATTGGTGTCTGCGCTCAGGCGTTTGAGAAGGTCGGAATAGTCGTCCAGCTTCACGAGAGTGGTCCAGGACCGTTTCATAGCCCTGCCCTTGTTCCAGATGAACATTACCAGCATAAGGCTCGCGCCGATGAGCAGCGTGATCCAGCCTCCGTCCTTTATCTTCCTGAAATTGGCGGTCAAAAAAGATATCTCTATGACGAGGAACAGTCCCGTGATCAGGGTCACCGCTATAAAAGGCACGCGCCGGGACCTCAAATAGAAATTGATCAGGACCGTGCTCATCAGCATGGTAAGCGTGATGCTAAGTCCATAGGCCGCCTCCATCCTGGTGGATTCGCGAAAATAGAGCACGATGAAGATACAGCCGCACATCAGCAGCCAGTTGGCGAAAGGAATATAGATCTGTCCCCTGATATTGCCGGGAAACTGGACCCGGTGCCTCGGCCAGAGGTCAAGGCGTATCGCTTCGTTGATCAGCGTAAAGCAGCCGCTGATCAGGGCCTGGCTGGCGATGATGGTGGCAATCGTAGCGATGATGACGGCGGGTACATAGATGGCCCGGGGAACGATATGATAGAATGGGCTGATGAGCCCTACGGTCTGTCCCTGGTGCTGCAGCAGCCATGCCGTCTGCCCGGCATAGCTAAGGATCAGGGTTATCTTGATGTATATCCAGCTGACGCGGATATTGTTCCTGCCGGTGTGTCCCATATCGCTGTATAACGCTTCTGCGCCGGTGGTACAGAGAAAGATGCTGCCGAGCAGCCAGAATCCGCCCGGCGCCTGGCGCAGCATTTCATAGGCATACCAGGGGTTGAGGGCCTTGAGAATAGTGGGGTCGTCTTTTATGGCCATGACGCCGAGCACCCCGATGAAGGTAAACCAGATACCCATGACCGGCCCGAAGACCTTCCCGATCCTTTCCGTGCCGAACTGCTGAAAGATGAAAAGCGCTATCAGGATCCCGACCACGAGCGCCTCCGTCCGCAGGTGCGGATACAGCTCCTGCAGACCCTCCACGGCCGAGGCCACGGAGATTGGCGGAGTGATGATCCCGTCCGCCATCAGAAAGGCGCCGCCTGCCATAGCCGGGAACAGCAGCCATTTGCCCGAGAAGCGGCGGATGAGGGCATACAGCGAGAATATCCCTCCCTCCCCTTTGTTGTCGGCCTGCAGGGTAATGATGACGTATTTCAGCGTGGTCTGAAAGGTCAGCGTCCAGAATACGGCCGACAGCGTGCCGAGCGCAACTTCGGCAGTGATCAGCCGGTTGTGAAAGACGGCATTCAGCGTGTATAAGGGAGAAGTGCCGATATCCCCGTAGACGATCCCCATTGCGATCAGTATACCGGCAGTGGTTACGCGCTTGTGGAATGCATCAGAGGATGTGGAAGGTACGCTCATCGAAAACAGCTTTTCCAAATTTATGGCATCTTTTGCGATACGAACATTTTTTGAGGTTATCTGTTCTCCAATAGGAAGGAGTGGTCCCTTCTCAAACCAGAGGTGCGGTCCCATCCTTGAGCAGAAAAACCTGTGCCACCGGCCGGGTCGTTTTTCATTGCAGAAAATAAGTGTAGCTTTATAAGCGTGAACATCCAGCGTTATCGTCCTGCTGCCAGGCTGACTCCCTTTATTAAGGAGTTCTTCATCATCGAGAGCGATGGGATGATGGATAGTAAGATATTGCCGGATACCTCGCTGGTGATGGCTTTGAGGTATAAAGGAAGCACGCGACGGATAGAGGCGCCGGCTGATGGGGGCGGTGTTGCCGCGGAGGAAAGTGCCGGAGTGGCCCGGGCTGCGCCTTTGGCGGGGGCTGCGGTTGACCCCGGCGTGCTTACCGGACTGAGAAGATCGCATCGCGTCATGCGATATTCCCGGGATACGGGTAATATCCTCGTCCTGTTCAAAGAGGGAGGTCTGGTTGCGTTCTCCCGGGTGCCCGCCAATGAGCTCTTCGACGTGACCATTCCCGCCGAGAACTTCTTTGAAAAAGCCGCGATGCAGGAGCTCCTCGATGCGGTGGCTACAGCGAAGGACAACGACAGCCGCATCCACACTATTGAGGCATTCCTGACCCAGCAGCTGAGAGGGATCGACCCCGATCCCCTGGTCGATGAGGCGGTCAGGCTCATCAAAGAAAGCAAGGGTCTTATCAAGATAAAGGACCTCGCCCACGCCCTGTATATCAGCCAGGACCCGCTGGAGAAGAGGTTCAGGGCGAAGGTGGGCTCTACTCCCAAGCAGTATGCTTCCATCATCCGCCTGCGGAATATCATCGATACCTGGTCTTCCTATTCCTCGCTGACCACTGCGTCATATGGGGCCGGATATTTTGACCAATCCCATTTTATAAAAGACTTCCGGACATTTACCGGGGAATCGCCGAAAGATTTTTTCCGGACTGCGCAGTTTTGGTAGACCAGGCGCGTCGCGGGGCCAGCCCTCCGCGGCCAGATCAGTGATTTTTTACAATTCCTGCGGCCGCCCCCCGGATACCTTTGTTAAAAAACGGAGGTATATATGTCAGCAAATCAAAAGAACAAAGAGACGGTCGCCAGGCTTTACAACGAAGGACTCAACAAAAGGAACTGGCAGCTCGTCAATGAGCTTATCGGACCCGCATATGAAGGGCCGCGCGGAATAACCGGCGGGGATGGTTTTTTAGCCCTGATCATCCCCCTGGTAAAAGCCATTCCCGACATGCAGTGGACGATCGACGATCTCTTCGGAGAGGACGATAAAGTCCTGGTAAGGTTTCACTGGGACGGAACGCACCAGGATACATTCAGCGTGTATCCGGCGACAGGAAAGCTTATTACCAATGGCGGAATGGCGACATTTACGCTCAGGGATGGCAGGATCATCGAAGGACAGCTGCAGACTGACAGGCAAGGATTTGTCCAGCAGGTAGCTGCTCCCGCGAGCGAACATACCTGTCTTATCGACAAGTTCTTTATTCCTGCAAATGCAAAAGATGAGTTCTACGAGCGAATGAAGATCAACCGGGACTTTATCAGGAAGCTGCCCGGCTTTATCGAAGACGCAGCCTACACGTACCCCGACGAAAATGATAACCTGATCTGCGTCACAGTCGCCCGCTGGCGGAACATGGACTTCATCAACAAGGCAAAGGAGGCCGTCCAGGCGGAGTATAAAAGAGAGAACTTTGACATGCCCGCCATGCTAAAGCGACTTAATATCTCGATCGACCGCGGCATCTACAAGCCCGTTATAGCGGAATAATCTCATCAGGGGCGGAACGCGCTGACCGCGCTCGTTGCCGCCCCTCAGTTTTTCTTTTTTTGCATCAGCCCGAACGGACCATACTTGTGTTGAGCCTCGGAAAAACTGTCGGCGTAGGGCCCGAAGGGCAGGTCGACGGGTTTGAGGCTTATGTTCGGCCAGTCGCCGGCAAATGTTCTTTGGGGCCTCGGCTGAGAATTGACAAAGGCCGCAACGTCCCAGGCCTCTTCATCGGTGAGCCTGGTCCCCTGATAGTCGGCGCCGAATGGCATATTGAACTTTATAAAGCCTGCCAGACGGGATATGCGATACAGTCCCGCCGCCGTATTATAGCTGTGTTCCCCCCACAACGGCGGATAGGCATAGCCGATACCATCGGCCGCCAGCTGCCCACCGCCCCCCGGCCCGTGACAGGTCTGGCATATCGCGAGAAAGATGGCCCTCCCCTTTGCCGTGTCTGCGGCCCGCCGGGGGAACGGAAGGTTCGCAAGGCCGCTGCCTTCCGGCTTCTTTCCTTTGGGAACGCCGGTGCCCAGCCAGCGCAGATAGGCGACAAAAGCCTTCATCTCCACTGAATTGCTATCGGGGGACCGGCCGTTGAGGCTCCGTTCGAAACAGTCCGTGATCCGCTGCGGGATGGTCTCTATCGCACCCCTCCTCTCCCTGAACCTGGGATAAGTAGAATAGACGGCGCCAAAATTGTTCCCCCACGGCTTTGTCCCCGCGTTCAGGTGACAGTTCTGACAGGTCATGCCGTTGGACGTTCTATCGAATGTACCATGAGGTCCGAAGTATACGGAGGTATTCGCAACCAGCCGTTGCCCGTATCGGATAAGTTCGCCTTCTTCGGTAGAAGGAATGGAAGAAGGGTCAGGTGCTGTCCAGGTTGCATTGACTGGCTTGGATTCGCGCCCACAAGAGACCAGCAGGCACGAACCCAGCACAATCCATTTAAAGGTCATAAAATGAAATTATCCGGCGAAGCAGTAGGTGCACCCGTGTTCCTGTGCACGGCCCACTGCCCATACACCTGACGGCATCGGCTGTACACCGGGAAGCACACCCGACAGCCATTCCTTCTTGACCGTCTGGGCATCCTGATTGCTGTTCATGGCGGCGACGGCCGAATAGACGGTCATCGCCATATCGCAAACGCAGAACATGACTCCGCTGGACTGCAGGTTGTCGATACCGAGGTCTACAGCGCCTATGCCGGGTATCTTATAGTCGTCGGGCTTGCATTTCCAGAAGGGGTTACGCGTGGCAGGCGCCTTGGTCCGCGGATCGTTGATCTTGAACATCTCCCCAAATTTGTACTTTTCCCAGAGATCGTCTCCCATCGCATAGGGGATCGTCTCATGCCGCAGTACGACAACTACATTGCAGTCGGTCTCCGGCGTGCCCGTGCCGCTGTTTGTCAGCAGGAATACCTTGGGCCAGGCGAAAGTGAAGAGCTCTTTGGGAAAGGGAGCGTCAAATACGATGCGATGCTTGCCTTTGATCCTGGTGAACCAGGCGTCGGGATCGGCATAGGCGTCGGTGAGCCCGGTGTGTCTCGCGGTCTCTGCCTCAGCTGCTAACGGCAAGGATACTGCGCCCGCGCCGACCAGCGCAGCGGTGCCGGCAAGCTTTTCGAAAAACTCCCGGCGGGAAGTGTTTTGAATGTTCATAGTCTCAGTATTTTTTAGAAATGTATATAAATTTTTAATATGGGTCAAATCAAATTACCCAACGGTTTATACATATATTTCAATAAATCATTGGTTCCGGGACGGAAGTTCATCAGCCCGGCAGAGGCGGGAGATTCCGGCGGGGGTGGTCAGATTTTTATTCATTCACGTAAGGGTATTCCGAACTTCGATCATCTTACTTATAAACAGCAACGTGTTACCGACGGCAATCACAATGGCTTCACCAAAGGACAAGGCGATCATAAGTTTTGAAGACCTTTTCAGGACTTATTTCCAGAGCCTTTATGCCTACGCCTTCCTGACGGTCAGGGATGGAAAAATGGCCGAAGAGATCGTCCAGCAGGTATTCTGCCGACTCTGGGAAAAATGGTCGGCTATAACGGTTCACACGTCGTTGAACGCCTACCTCTACAGGGCGGTACACAACGAATGTCTGAAGCAGCAGCGGCGGAAGAAGCACCTGACCCGCTATCGGTCGCACGTCGTCTGGCTGGAGAAGCAGGCCCAAATGGGCGATCCTTCCTCCGAACGGTTGCAGCAGAAGGAGCTCGAACGACGTTTTTACCAGGCGCTCGAGCGACTGCCGGGCCAGTGCCGGCTGGTCTTTCAGCTCCACCGTTTTGCCGGGATGAAATACCCCGAGATCGCCCGGCAGCTGGACATTTCGCTGAAAACTGTAGAAAGCCAGATGGCAAAGGCCCTGCGACGGCTGCGCGCATCACTGGCCGAATTTCTTCCACTACTAATATTATTACTATGGCATCACTAGACAAATACCAGGACATCCTCGGGCTCGTCGGGTTCACCGACCAGATAGAGATCCCCGGGGTCGACACACAGGAGGCATGGATCAGGCTTCAGACACGGATACATATCCGGCAATCCCATTCGTCTGCCTGGTGGACGGTTGCCGCGGCCATTGTCATCCTGGCGCTGGCCGGCTATTTCCTGAACCGTCGACCGCAAAATTCGGAGCCCCGGTCCGAAACCACCCCTGAAATGGTCCGGATAGTCACCAACGAGGTCGTCGCTCCGACCGCGGCCAAGCTGCCCGATGGCTCGGTCGTGCGGCTGTTGCAAAACTCCAGCCTTTCCTATCCGGCTAAATTTCCGGACAGCCAGCGCCGGGTCGAGCTTCGGGGGGCCGCTTCATTTGCTGTCACGCCGAACGCCCACCAGCCATTTATAGTTGCGGTGAAGGATATACAGATCACGGTTCTCGGCACTTCTTTCACTGTCAGCAGTGACTATGATCAGACGGCGATCCATGTGCTGTCGGGACTGATACAGGTGACGAGCCCGCGGTTCGACCTCCCGCTGAAGGCCGGAGAAAGACTGATCATTACCGACAGCTTCTGGATAAAGGATACGGATACGGTCGTACCGAAAAGACGGGTGCTTCCGCCGCTCGACACGCCGAAGCCGGCCACCGCTGCGCCCAAGCCCATGACTGCCGCTCCCAAGCCCATGACTGCCATGCCCAAGCCCGCGACCGCGGCGTCGAAGTCCTCGACTGTCGACGAAGCCAAACAGCCAACTGCGCCCGTCAAACCCCGGACCGCCACGATCAAACCCCAGGGCCCGCCGATCAACGACCCCGGTGTCAACAACGTCGAACACCAGCGCGCGCTGCTGCGCCTCATCATCAAGGCTTTTGTAGACGATCATCTGGTCAGCAGCCCCGACAACGTCATCAGCTTTGCTCTCACCGACGAATTGCTGACGATCAACGACCAGCAGCAGTCTTCAGCGATACATGAAAAATATAAAAAGAATTATCTCGAGCACCCCGGCGTGGGCTTCTATTTCGGCCCGGTGAACATGTCCGGCACCGGGATATTTATGAACCGGGACGACCTCTTTAGGAATTAAACGGGAATTAAGTTTACCAACTTTGGCCGGCCAAAACTGGCCGGAATCCGGAAAAATGGATATTTTGCGGCCCGTTCAACAGGGGCAACTCATTCCGCTCTAACTGGTTATCATAATGTTAAAGCGGAAGGGCTTTGCAGCAAATACTCTAGCTTGCCGGTCCTCTGTTGGGCAACTAAAACTCGTGAACGTATGAAAAAATCGTTGATCTGTATTTTATGTTTCGCAGTAACACAAGGCTATGCGCAGGTGCGGGTGGGACTGGAAGGTTCATTCAGCTCTCTCAATTTCTGGCAGAGTCAGGGATATTCCGGACTGCCGTCCGGTGTCAATACCTGGGCGATCAACGGCTTTCAGGGCGGAGTGGTTGTAGAGTATGACCTGGGCCATACCGGCATGATCCTTCAGCCTGCCGTATTATATGCCGAGAACGGCTCTCACCTCGGCAACCGCCAGGGCTTTCCGACTGCTCCCGGCGGCGCGTCCATCGGCTTTTCCAATACCGAGATCCGCCTGTACTCAGTACGCGTCCCCGTCAACCTGCTGTACAAATGGGATTTCAACAAGGTGCGGATCTTTGCAGGTTTGGGGCCCTATATTGCGAAGAACCTCTCCGGCACCGAGAAGGGATATTATGAGGCCTACTACCTCGATGGCAGCGGCGAATATGTTACCGTCAAGCCGAGGATCGACAACAAGGTCGATTTCCACAGCGGCAAATCCAGTTCTACGCAGGGAGTCACAAAGATCGCTCCATACGACATCGGCATGGACGCGCAGGTGGGCGCTCAGTATAAGAAGTGCCAGTTCTGGATCAACTATAGCCGCGGCTTTACCAGGCTCTATCAAACCAACTATGTCAACGCCGGTAATTCGTTCTGGAATTTTACGATCGCTTATCTGATCTTCGGGCACGATATAAAACCCAAATTATAATCGCTAAAAGCACCGGCAGCCCATAAACAAGCGTTTTGCTGTGTCGGGCAGAGGAAAATACGGCTTCTTTCAACGGTTGCGGATCACCCTGGTAGTTCAGCACCGCCCAATAGTAGGGAAGCTTGTGAAGATAGTTGACAGCCGGATCTTTCAGCCAATTGATCTTAGCCGCCCGCAACGCCCGGGCGGCATTTTCTTTTCCGGGATCGCTGCCCGCCATCTGCGCATAAAAGCCCTGTATAAGACGACCTGCCGTCTCGTCGTTGACGTCCCACCATCCTGCCACTACGGCGCCCGTCCCACCGCCAATAAAGGCGCGGGCGAGACTCTGCACGCCCTCTCCACTGACCATCTTTCCGTCTCCCGTCCTGCACGCGCTGAGCACGACGAGGTCAGGCTGGTGCTCCATCGTCGCCAGCTCAAACAGGTAGAAGGAAGAATCATACAGCTCGATACGCGGTACGAACAGACTGTCTGTTTTGGCAAAGGCGTGCGAGCTGATATGTAATACGGCCGAAGATGACAGCGCCTTCCGAAAGGTTGCCGTGGTAGCCCGAGCATCCGAATACCAGCTGCCGTCGGGGATCAGCCGCTGCAGACCCTGCTGTTCTGTCGCGATCGCCTTCAGCATGGGCATGCTCCGGTAGCTGCCCGAAATGAACAGCCCGGAAAAGCTTTTCCCGCCGGCAGGATGGGTCCGTTCCTTCAGAGTGCTCAGCGACCAGCCATAGGAGACCTGCGCCTGGTTGATCACAAATGGCCAGTCTGCAGGAGAGGCGCTCGCTGCGGGCGATGTGACCAGCGCGTCTACGGGCAGCAGGCTCAGCGCCCCATCGGTAAGCAGTATATAGGAAGTCCCCGCGTGCAAGGGATGGAGACCGAACAGTTGCTGGTAAAGCGCGAATGCCTGCTGGTACCAGGTGAAGGGATGGTCGATCATTGGGCCTTCGCCCTGTCCGAACCAGGTGTGGATCCACGTTTTCAGGCTGTTCTGCCAGGCACTGTTCAGGGCCAGCCGCTCGGCAAAGCTGATGCCAGCCGGAGTGCATTCCAGCGTGTAGATCGCAGAAGATCCACAAAAGAACGATCGGGCGGTCTGCCCTTTTTGAAGCGCGCTATACGGCTCGGAGTCGTACAAAGGATGGTCAGCGACCGTGTTCATCGCCGGTGCTTTCTTATATAGCTGGGCAAGCTCCCACCTCAGCTGTTTTTGCTGTCCGGCGATGACGCTGTCATTCCTGCCCATCGCTTCCTTTTGATAGTAGGAGAGCGCTTTCTGCAACAGCCCTATCCGCATCTTTAGGCTGTCCCTGTCCCCGACGAGCTGAGCCCGGTATTGCTGCTCCCGGTCTTCCAGCAACAGCTGCGCCCTGCTGCCTTCCATCAGACGGAGCATAGTGGACAGGTATTTCTTTTCGTGGCTGCCTGCCCAGGCGTCCCATGCAAGCCCGATCGCCTCTTCATAACGTTGCCTGGTGTCACTGACAGCCTCTTCTCTTGACGAGGTGCTGATCAGCTGGTGACGGAGATGGCCCGCTGCTGAAAAACTTAGCGTATATAATCGCAGCGCTCCGTCGGTATCCTTTTGACGTCTTGCCAGCCCGGCCCGGGTAAAGAGAAGATCGGCCAGCGTATTCTCTGCATAAAGATCCTGCTCCTTCAGCGAGGTCCAGCTCTCGCCGGGAAGCAGCAGGGCAAGGCATTTGTTCAGCCAGGCCTCCGCCAGGGCCGGCTGCCCGGCGCGGAGATAAAAGCTTCCCAGCCGCAACAGCAGCTTGGCGCGTTCACGTTGCCGGACGCCGCTGCTCATGGTGCTCTGCAGGGCATAGGCCTTTTTATAGTATTGAAGTGCGGTGGCGGGCTCGCCGGTATAGATATCTCCGGCCTGCTGATAGGCCATCAGCAGCCAGTAGACGGCGGGCGGATCCCGACGCCTTTCCTGCAGAATGTTTACGCTTTTGATAATACTTTCCCGCGCCTGCGGATCATTGCCCAGCTGCATCGCTGCATCTGCCCGTTCGGACAGCAGCAGACCTGCCAGCGCCGATCCCCCATTGACAACGGCCAGCCCCCGTCCGCAATAGTCCAGCGACTGCTGAGGCCTCCCCATATTGCTGGACGTGTTGGCAAGATTGGCGTAGACGCCTGCGAGCGCTTGTTTGTCCGTGCCCGTGACGGCGATGGCGAGCGCCTTGCGATGGATGAAAAGGGCCTGCTCATAATCACCAAGGCGGGTATAGTTGTTGCCCAGCGGTTTGAGTATAGTCTCCAGGACCTGCTGCTCGTCCGCGATCTCGCGGTGCTGACGGGCCCAGTTGTAGGCAGCGGTGTAGGCGTCGGTGGAAGGGACGATGGCGCCCTTTAGCAAAAGGGCATAGCCTTCATTGGTGAGGAGGTCCAGCCAGGCCTGGTTTTCGGCGTCGGTTCGCGGGCGGCGCCAGGCGCCGGCAACGGCTTCCGTTAAGAGCTGGCTTCGTGTGGCCGGGTCTTTTGCTACCCACTGCAGCTGTTCGTATATCCAGCCCGAAAGATCGTCCGCGGCGCGGTATCTATCCGGCGATGGCGCCTGGGCCTGGCAGAACCGGCAGGTCAATAGCAATAATACAACAAGGTACCTATAGTTTGAACCCCGCATAAAGAAATAGTCGGTCCGTTATATCCCCTTTTAGCAAGCGAATATAACGAATGCCGAGGACCGGACCCGTCCTTACCCGACCTATCTGCAGGTCGACAAAGGGTGCCGCATTCCAGTTGCCCAGCCAGGTGACGGACGACTTTTGCCGGCTGCTGGAGACCATGGTGTTCAGCGGCAGCTGCTGCGTGACGAAGTAGATCTTGTTCTCGACCGTGGTCTGTTCCGAAATATTCACCTGGGCCATTGCCCCCGCGCCCACGCCGAGCCAGTCGTTGATGTTATAGCGGTAGTGCAGCGGCGTGACCTCAAAGCTGTTACGGCGAGTAGTCGTCACCGTTTGTCTTCCGGTGATGAGAACGGGCAGTCCGCCGATCAGCGTATCCCGCTGGTCCTTGACCACGACGCCGGTAAAATCGTCCTGTTGCAGGAGTCCCACAAAGGCCTCTACCTGGAAATAGGGCCGGTAGGGCTTATAGGGCGCCAGCACATATCCGAACTGCAGAGGACCCCTGGCAGAATAGCCGCCGTTCGACGGCAGGGCGCTGTAGCCCACCATGATCCCCGGCGAGAGACCCTTGATGAACCGCGCCGTCGCCTTGTTGGTCGTCACCGGCGGATTCCGGTCAAAAACGATATTCGCCTGACTGGCAAAGGGTATCTTCTTCGGCTTCTTTTTGAACCGGATCGTATACTCGATAAAGCCCGTGGTTGAATCCTTGTTCTTCACGCCCTCCTGTTCAAGCCCGGGCAGATAGATATTGTTGAAGACAAAATATACGCTGTCACCCCGCCGGACGGTGTCAAAACAGCTCTGTCGATCGTAGGCCGAGTCGCACCATACACAGGCCGGACTGATGGATTTCACCTGCAGGCTTTCACGATCCAGCTGCCGGGGAATGGCTACCCCGACGGATATCTTTCTTGTAGGCCCCTTGCCGGTGTTCTGCCACTCCACCCGATAGGTGAGCTGCTTGTCCTTGCGCATAAACCGATAGTTGATCCTCCGCCCTACCAGCCGCATCCGGTTAGGGTCATGAGAGGCCACGATCTGCATTTCCATGCCGAACTGTTCAGGGGCAAGCGTTCTGTCGTCCGGCACCAGCATGGCGGTTAGACTGACGGTAGCATTGGTGTCCTGCAACATCGCAGGCATGGTATTCATGTCGAGGAAGAGGTAGCGCTCTTCACCCGGGCGGATGTCCGCGAAATGAAGGACGGTGTGTTTTGAGTAATCCTCTTCCAGCTGGCGGAGCATCGAGCTGGCTGCTTCGGCGAAGCCGGTCTCGCCGTCTGCGGTCTCCCGGTCGGCGCCTGCCTCCGCCCATAATGAGCTGCCGGCTTTTTTTGCGGGCGACTCCAGCCGGGCCATCAGCTCATCCAGGGAGCCCTTGCTTTCTTTATTATAACAACGTTGTTCCGCCAGCGCAAAGCTTTCCTGCCCGATCTGTCGTTCGTTATAGAAGAGGACGACCGAACCGCTGAAAGGAGTCCTGTCCTGGTTGCGGTAGCCGACGATGGTCACAAAATCCTCCCCGGGTTTAGGATACCGGTTGATCTTCATTTCAATACCCCCCTTTCCGCGAAAGAAATGGGAAGCCCATCCGTCGGCTCCGGCCAGCTTCTTTTTTACCTTCACGGGTCTCGGTCTGGTCGGCGGCGCCTTGCCATCGTCGTAGTTGTTGGTGGCATAGAACCTGACCTGGTATTCGCCGGTATCACGATAGGCGTAGACGGGATCTTTGTCAAAGCTGAAACGTCCGTCGCCGAGCTCCCAGAAATACGTATAAAAGGCGGCGGGTGCGCCGGCGATCTGTCTCAATGGGCGAAGCCGGGCGGAGAAATGAAGGCTGTCCCCCCGGTCTTCGATCCGGATCTCGGGTGGTATCGAGTCCTGCGCCAGACAGGCGGTAGCGGTGATCAGCAGGAAAATAAACGTCAGAGCCTTTGTTCTCATATTGGTGGTAAGATTGGGATAAAGATAAGTAACCCGATCCATTTGGTATATCAACCACGTGCCGGATTTGTTACCTTCGCCGTAAATCTATAGTACCAGGAATGTTAGTCCACGCCGACCAGCGATATATAACCGCGCTACTGGAAAACGACCAACAGCTGATAGGGGACATCTACCGGCGATTTGCTCCGACCATCCGATCACATATCATGAACCACCGTGGGACTGCCGACGACGCTGCCGATATCTTCCAGGAGTCACTGATCGATATTTACAATCAGGCAAAGCACAATGGGCTGCGCCTGACCTGTCCTTTCGAGCCCTTTTTGCTGCTGGTCTGTAAAAGGAAATGGCTGAATGAGCTAAAGAAAAGGGGGCATAGCCCGGTAACAAAGCTCTCGGATGATTTATCTGAATGGGGAGAGGACAGTTTCGCTGCGGCCGAGGGTGTCGCCCGCGAAGAGGACAGGGCGCGCGTTTTCCTGGAGCAGTTCAGGCGGCTCAGCGAAAAATGCCGGGAGATATTGCGGCTGAGCCTCAGCGGCGACCCGCAGGAGAAGATCGCGGGTCAGCTGGGGGTGACCTATGGCTATCTGCGCAAGAAGAAGTCGGAATGTATGGCGACGCTATTATCCTATATACAAGCACAGAAAATCTAGTCTATGGCAGCTTATGACAAAGAGTTTATCATCCGTTATGCGGACAACGAGCTCTCCGAAGAAGAAAGGCGGCAGTTCGAGGCTGACCTGT
>Ga0207695_10000471_pt1 | contig 87529 bp, 84 predicted proteins | sample KBSC54metaG_FD_184354 | JGI IMG/M metagenome (GOLD analysis project Ga0207695, IMG submission 184354) | Corn rhizosphere microbial communities from Kellogg Biological Station, Michigan, USA - KBS C5-4 metaG (SPAdes) (version 2) | ecosystem: Host-associated > Plants > Roots > Rhizosphere > Soil...
GGGTGTTATTTGGTCTGCCGTCTGGTTCTATTACTATCGCGACACACCCGAGGAACACAGCGGAGTGAACCAAGCCGAGCGTGAACTGATCGCCGGAGGCATAAAGCGTAAGGGCACGGGCAGTGTCCCCTGGCGACAGATCCTCTCGCACGGGAACCTATGGGTCCTGTCCGTAATGTATTTTTTTTATAACTATAACCTGAACGTTTACCAGGACTGGTTTCCGACCTACCTGCGTCAGTCCAAGGGCATGACGCTGGCGCAGATGGGAATTTACGCCAGCCTTCCTTTAACGGCCGGCGTGATCGGCGACCTGGCGGGCGGATGGTTCTCGGACAGCGTGCTGCGCCGCACCGGAAACGTCAATCTTGCGCGGCGCTGGGTGGCGATCGCTGGATTTCTGTTGTCGGCCGCAGCCACCGTTCCGGCCGTGCTGGCGCACGATCCCAAAGTTTCGGTGGCGTGTTACTGCGTGGCTTTTTTTGGACTGGAGTGGACGGTTGGAATTTCCTGGGCGGTGACGCTGGATATCGGCGGCGATTATGCCGGTTCCGTTTCCGCCGTCATGAACATGCTCGGCAATATCGGCGGTGCCGTCGCAGCCACCGTGGTGACCTATACCGCAGCTCGTTACGGCTGGAACGTGCCGTTTCTAATGACCGCCGGATTGTGCCTGATCGCCGCAGTGCTGTATCTGAAGATCGACGCCAGCCGGAAGGTGTTTGGCTAGTCCTGTGGCCAGCCGTCGTCCCGTGCGAATCAGCGGTGTCTCTATTAGGTAGTAGCTGACAATAGCCGCGGCCAGCGACGCCGCCAGATTCCACGGCCAATGCCGCCACAGTTGTGATGCTCGATTCCATCCGGGCGTCAAAAACAGTTCTTGCCACAGGTACAAGCTGTAGGAAATCCTGCCGAGCCATGCCAGCGGTCCCCAACTCAGTGCGCGGCTGATCCACCAGCGAGGATGCACCAGCGTTCCCCCGAGAATCACCGGAGTCAGCAGCGCCACGCTCACGCTAGAGAGCGGGGAATAGTAGCGCACACAGCAGATCACGATGGAAACCGCGGCCAGCCAGTACGGCCACCAAGTTTGCCTAGCAAATTTCTCTCGTTCTGATGAACCGTTCAGGAGGAAGGCCACCAGGCAGCCCCATAGCAGCGCATCGAGGCGCAGATCGGTACGGAAATGAGCCGGCACTTCCGGGAATAGCGGCGCGGCCAGCTGTGATTCGATCATGCGCCACAGGCCGAAACTCAAAGCGAGCCATACGGCCCACTGCCGGGAACGTTTCGGTCCCAGCAACGCCAGCAGTGCCGGCCAGATCAGGTAGAAATGCTCTTCGACGGCCAGCGACCACAAGTGGCCCGTGCCGAACCCAGTGAGACGGGACGGTACATAGTTGCGGAAGAATAGGAGGCTCGATACCACTTCTGTAGTCGATTTCGATAGGCCCGCCGCCGTAAACACGGACAAGTAGACCAAAACCGGCGGCAAAATGCGGAAGGCTCGCCGCACGTAGAACTGCCGCAAGTGGAAACTGCCGGTGGCGCTCCATTCTTCCAGCAGCAGCCGGGTGATCAGCAAGCCGCTCAAGCCCAAAAAAATGTCGACTCCAAAGGCACCAAAGCGCGTGATGTCGCCAGCGTAGCTGTCCTGATTGGAATAAATCCCTGCCCCACATGGTGCACCAACACCAGGGCAATGGCTACCGCGCGCCAGCCGTCCAGGAGAACGACTCGCTTCACCGCATTAGCCATCGGGGCGCCGCGGTGCGGTTATATGGACCCGGCGTCTCGCCCAGCAGTCCAATCATTTCGGAAGAAGAGCCGCAAGTTCAACCTCAGCGCGCCCGGGATACTGGCGCGTGTGATTCTCCGGCAGTCGATATAGAGCCAAATCGCCGAACACAGCCGCGGGAGCGCGCTCCTGCAAATACTGTTTCGCCGTGGATTGAAGCGGCATCACCACCCAGCGAATGCCGTACCGTTGGAGGAAATCGTTGGCATGCTCCGAAGACCACTCGCCGGCGTAGAAGGATGTCGACTGTTTGGACTGGCGGTGGTAGCTGATACTGAAATTGTCTTGCGCGGCGAATCCGTGCATGGGAATCGTGGTCAACCAGGCCGACATAATTCCAGGGGCTAAAACCACTTCATCGGAACTCGCGTGCAGCTGCAGCCATTGCCGAAGCACCTGCTCATTCTCGGGGGCTACCGAAGAAACCAGCACGTCCGGATCGGCCGATCGTCCGTCTCGGACCAATTGGACGAGCGTGGCGGCCTGCGCTCCCGCGCACAGGATGAACCAGAGGCAGCAGCAGGCCATGAGCGGGCGGTTTTTCTGTTCCAGCAGCGTGCGGGTTCTGCGATCGGATGCTGCTACGCGGACCAGTAACATCGCATTGATATAGGTGAACCCGTCGAGCAAGTGGAACGGAGAAGGCGGATGTGCGAACAGCAGCAAAACGGCAACCAGACACCAGGCTGCCAGAACTTCGTCCTTAGGCGTCCTCGGGAGAAATCTCATTAGCGGAGCGTACACGGTCAGGAACGCCGGCAGTCCCCACATCAGCAGAACCGACCCAAGGTTCATGGTCATGCCAGGGTCAGCTGCCGACATGTCCCGCAGCCACCCGACGCGGCTCAGTTGAATGAGGTAGGGACTGAGTCCCAGAACACCCGCCGCAATCAGCACAAGAGAGTGCCGGATCGCCCTGCCCCACTGCCTGGTTCGAAATCCTTCCAAACCGAATAGAAGACAACCGGTACCCGTGATCACGGAAAACTCGAAGGGATGAAAGAAGGCGGATGCGAGATTGACGCCAGCCGCGGCCCACAGCCATTTACTGCCGCCCGTTTCGATTCGTTTAGCCAGCAGTAGAACCGCCGCCAGCACCACCGAGGTGCCGAAGGTGAGTGTCACCGAGTTCGATGAGCCTCCGCGCACGAGCCCATCCGCGGTGGTGTAGGTGTATTCGATGAGTCCCAATGAGGAAAGCCCTGGTGATGCGCCCATTGCTTTTTCCATCGCGTACCAGATGCTCAGAAAGGGGACCGAGCAAAACATGACCGCGACCGCCCCTAAGCGTTGTCGCCCCGCGGGAACGAAGTAGCGTAGCGCTGCCATCAGTAATAGAGTGGCGCCCACGGTAGCCAGAAAGTGGATCACGTAGTAGTCGATAAGGACGGACCACGGCATGAAGTTACTCATCTGTCCCATCAGCGTCAGGATGGGGGTCAATAATTCATCCGGCGTAAGCCACGGGGCGCTGAAGTTAGGGGCCAGCCACGCATGCCGGCCGGCCTGCATCGAGTTGAGATACACGGTCATGTCGGTGTTGCGCAAAACATATTGCGGAACATAACCGCGCGGAGGCGCCAGCGCGCCCGAGATCACCGCCGTGTAGTTCAAGATGAACAGAAGAGCGGCGACGGCAACCGCGGGAAGGATCCAGCGGGTCCACACTCGCGTGCCTGTGCTCATCCCTCACAAATCGACCGGTCCTCACGGTTGCTTTAGGCCCGGCCGCAGGCGTGGAACGTGCCGGCTATTCGTGCCGCAATGCTTCTGTAGGGTCGACCGAAACGGCCCTGCGCGTGGGAATCAGACTGGCGATCACCGCGACCACCACCAGTCCCAAGGAAACCTCGATGAATGTTGCCGGGTCGGTAGCCGTCACTCCATACAGCTCGTTAGCGAGAAAACGAGTCAGCCCCAGCGCACCCGCCACCCCCAGAATCAGGCCGATGAACACCAGGATCAAGGCCTGCTTCACGACCAGGGTCATGACACTGGAGGAAGTAGCGCCCAACGCCATGCGAATCCCGATCTCGCGCGTGCGCTGAGTAACGGCGTACGCCATCACTCCGTAAATTCCCACGGCGGCCAATACGGCGGCGATCACTCCGAACACCGTCAGTAACAGCATGTAGACCCGCTGGCCGCTGACTTGATCCCGCAAATTCTGTTCTACCGTCTGGATGTTTCCCGCAGGCTTGCTGGGATCCACTTCGGCCACCGCGCTTCGGACGGCGGATGCGATCCCCGTCGGATTGCCGCTGGTCCGAAGGATGTAATACATCGCCGAGCGATAGTTCCATGAGGGACCCTGCCATTGCTGGGCTTGCTGGACATGCGGCAGATATACGATGGGTCCCGGCTGCTTTTGGGCCTGGTTGAGCCGCACGTCGCCGACAACTCCCACGATCTCTCGCGGGCGCTCATTGGGGACGAAGTCGAACGTAATGCGCTGGCCGAGCGGATTTTCGTTGGGCCACCAACGCTGCGCCATGGCTTTGCTGATGATCACCACTGGGGGGGCGGCGGACGTGTCGGACGAATTGAAATCCCGGCCTTGCAGCACGGGAATCCGCACGGTAGAAAAGTAATTCGGCGTGACCGGCATGTAGGCGGCATTCATTCCTCCGCCTTGGTTTCCGCCTTGTGTTCCGGGCTCAGGCGCGGGCCGTCCCTCGATCTTGAACTGCATCCCCATGGCGCCGGCGAACGGCGGGCGGCTCGCGGCCGCCACCGAAATGACTCCGGGCAGCCCCTGCACGCGCTCAAACAAACGGTCATAGGTCAGCGCGACATTGGGGCTGATTTCCCACAAGCCCATACCGCGATAGGTGCCCACCGGTTTCATCAACTGGCTCTGGGGAAAACGGAATTCAAACGTCAACAAACCCTTGGGATCGCCGCCCAGGTCGTTGTTCTGGATGCGCAGAAAGCTATTCATCATCAGCCCCGCGCCAATCAGCAGCACCAGCGCCAGGCCGATCTGCGCAGTCACCAACGCGCCGCGCAGCCGCTGCTTCGCCAGGCCCTCCGAGCCGCCGCGCGCGGATTCCTTGAGCGCCGCCGCAAGATCTATCTTAGAGGTCTGCAGCGCCGGAACTAGCCCGAAGAACAGCCCCGTGGCGATCGAAACCAGCGCGGTGAATCCCAAAACGCGGCTGCTCACCGACACGTCCGGCAAGGAGCCCGCCGGCAGGCTGGCGATGATCGCCCTCAACCCGGCCCACGCGAAAATCCCGCCTAGCACGCCGCCGAAAATCGCCAGCAGCACGCTCTCGGTGAGGAGTTGCCGGACGATCCGGCCGCGGCCCGCGCCCAGCGAAGAGCGCACGGCCATTTCGGTCCGCCGCGAGGCCGCCCGGGCCAGTAGCAATCCGGCCACATTGGCGCAGGCGATCAGCAGCACAAATCCCACCGCTCCCTGTAGCACCGTCAGCGGTTGCTTGAGACCCTGATAAAACGCACCCTGCATCGATTCCAGCCGGATGCCATTGTCCTTGTTGTAGGGAAACGCCGTTACCAACCCTTGCGCGATCGAATCCATTTCGGCCTGGGCTTGCTGGATGGAGACGCCCGGTTTCAGTCTCCCGGCGACCAGGAGGAAAGTTGCCGAACTGCTCAACTGCTGGGGCGAGAATCCGGCCGGCGCCCAGAAATCGGTGGTGGTATTCGCATAGTCGAAATGCTCCGGCATCACGCCGATGACGGTGGTTTCGACATTATCCAGAAGCACTTTCCGGCCGAGAATCTTCGGATCCCCTGCAAATCGACGCTGCCAGAAGGGATAGCTCAGCACCATGACCGGAGCCGGATTCCCGTTCTGATCTTCCTCTTTGGTGAATACGCGGCCTTTCAAGGGCTGCACGCCCAACACGTCAAACATCGAGTAGGTGAAATGCTCGCCGTCCAGACGCTCAGCGGGCGCGCCGTCCCGTTCCGCCCCCAGGTTACTGGGGAATCCGAACATCCCGCCTACCACCTGAAATGACTGGCTGCGATCCTTCCAGGCGAGATAGTTCCCACCCGTCGCGGAGCTGCGAATACCCGGACGATTCAGCGGGGCCGTCCACAAGACTACCAGGCGGTCCGCATGCGGATAGGCCAGATCGCTAAGCAGCGTCGCATTGATAATGCTGAAAATGGTGGCATTGGCGCCGATCCCCAGACCCAGCGACAACGCGGCGATGCTGGTGAATCCGGGCTTCTTGAGCAGCATCCGGAAACCGTAGAAGAGGTCCTGCCATAGTGTGCCCAAAATTTCACCCTGCTTACGCGTCTCTTGAAAGACGGGCGACGCAGCCTTCTTGTTGATAAACAGACGGAACAGCGCCCAAAAAGTTCCGCGCGGAGACCATTTTAGGCACGCAAATGTCCGCACAATCCCTAGCCAATATCTAACTACTGGAAGTAAACGGACCGGTTACTGTCCGTTCTTGGGATTTATTTGGTCTACTCCGGCCAGTTGCAGCCTGACGGAGCCGGTAGCGCCGGTGACCCGATCCTGAATCGCCAGCCGCATGTCACCCTTCCGATTCCCCACGATCATCAGCCGCTGCATGGTGTAACCGTTGGCCAGCGACTCGCGCAGCCGCGGCTCGGTCAGCGTAATTTTAATGGATTCGTCGGTGCCATTGGGTTTTTTCGCTGCCGGGAAAAAGGTGGCGATCTTGATCAGCGCCACCCAGTTGTTCTTTTCCCGTTCCAGGTGCAATTCCTGGAGATTGAAGGTCATGGTCAGCCGGTAGACGCCCGCTTGGCGAGGATAGGGGTCCAGCCGGGCAGTCATCCCTATGCCGGTGGCCTCCAGCGGCGTTGCGAAAATTTCGTTGAGCGATTCCTCGCGCTGCTTTTCGGTCGGCTGTTTCAGATCGGTGGCGTAGTAGCCTTTGCGATGGCGAAGATCCACGCCCTTGCGCGCTACTTTGACGGAAAGCGAATGATAGCTTCCATCGAGCTTGATATCGCCGGGGTAAAACCCGAGTGCGTAGGTAACCTCGGAATCTTCCACGGCCGTCTTGATCGCGGCTGCAATGTCATTGATGACATAGAAAGCCCGCCCGCCGGTGCCACCCGCGAACAAGTTCATCGCGTCGATGCCGGGCCTCAAAAATGCTTTGTCGGGAGGTGGCTTCAAGGGCGTCGGGTCGATGGGATACACCGCCACATTCGCGTCGTTCAGCGCGTGAACTGCTTTGTCGATCTCGCGTCCGAACTCCTTGTGCTCAATGGTTTGCTGGCCGTTGTGGGACCGTATGTCGGTGGTCTGTGCCGCGAAGCTGGACCCGATCCAAATCAATTTTTTCCGTCCCGGCAGTCCTTGAAGATGTTTGGCGATAAGTTCCAGGGTTTTCCCTGTAATCACCGCCCGGTTGACCTGCGCGGCGTCCTGCATTTCCTTGATGGAACTCTGCTGCATGGCGTTGGCGATGGGATCGCCCAAATCCGGCGCGCTCGCTAGCAGGTCGTCCGCAAGATCGTCCGCCGTCTGATCCGCCGACGCCTCAGGTCTGGCGCGCCGGGCGGCCTGGCGGATGCGGTCCGGATCATCCGTGAAGTCCTCAATCACCCGCAGTGCTTTCCCCAGGAAGTAGAGCGCGAAGTGGTCCCCGTTTTGGAGCGTGTCCAGATATCGGACTAGCGCCTCACGTCCATAGGACTGGTCCTCCGGGGCGGTGTTCAGCGTGTCATATAGGACGACCGTAGTTCCCGCCGGCTCCTGGCCCTCCATAGTCAGCCGGTTGGATACAGTCCCGGCCGGAAGCGGTATGGATTTGCCCCCGGTGGTTCGGGAGGAAATAACGTTAAAAGCCGCAACTTTCTGGGGCTTTCCATTATCCAGAACCGTAAAATCGTCTTGATTCAGGTCAGTGACGGCCGCGCCCTTGCTGTGAACCACTACATCCACTTCCACCAGGCGGGTGTTGACGCGGACAATCGGCGTTTCCTGGGCGATCACTTGGTATACGACCATTTGAAATACGACGGCCGCGAGGCAGAACGGACCCGTCCATTTGATCGCTCCCACCATTTTTGTTAACCACATGGTAACGCGCGTGGGGCGCGACTTACGCCGCCTGCATCATTTCGTAATGGGTGCGGTAAGCCCCATAGGTCGAGCGCGAGGCGATCAGCATTCCGAGAGCCCCAATGGCGATCGTAATTGCCAGCGAATATCCCACCATGTTGGGATCGTGGAACAGGTAGTCGTTAAATACGCCCGGCAGCAGCGGACCCAGGCTGCCGCCGCCCAAATTCAACAGGAAAAGATACAGCGCCGATACCTGGCCGCGCACCTGATTCGGGAAAATGTGTTGGAGCGCGGCGGCCGAAGTCCCCATTGCCAGGGCATCGAAAAACAATGCGGGCGCGAGCAGCGCCAGCGTCCATTCGGGTTTTGGGACCAACATCGCCAGCGGCATCAGCAGCAAGGTGCCGATGGCGCTGATGACAGCGACCTTCAGAGGCCCTTCAGGCACGCCGCGCTTTTGCCAGTAATCGCTCAGGCGTCCGCCGCAGTACATTCCCAGGCAACCGAACGTCAGCAGGATTGCCGCCAGGGCCCGCCCCGATTGTCCCAAAGACCAATGATGTACGCGCTGGAAGAACGTGGGAATCCAGGCGAGCAGTCCATAAGTGATCATCCCCTGGCACACCATGGCCAGCGAGATGCCCGCCAACGATTGCCACCGCATGCGGATTTGAGCTAGACCCTCACCGAAACTGAGCTGCGTGGTCCGCCCATCGGCCGACGCCAGCAGATTGCGGCGAACGGGCTCGCGGATGGTCCAGGCCAGCAGCGCGAAGAGAACGCCGGGCAAGCCCACGATCACGAACGTCAGCCGCCAGGAAGCCATGGTGCCCAGCACGGGCACCGTGATGAAGGGCGTGCGAGCCAGCATATCCACCGTGGTTCCCCCAACCAGCAGGGCCAGGCTCGACCCGATGAACACACCCATGTAGAACACGCTGATCGCGGCTCCCAGCTTCTGCTTGGGGAAATAATCGGACAGCATCGAGTATCCGGCCGGCGACAGGCTGGCTTCGCCCACGCCCACGCCGATGCGGGTCATAAACAGCAGCACGAAACTCTTCGCGACGCTGCTCATGGTGGTGAAAAAACTCCAGATCAGGATTCCCCCGACAATCAGGTTGCGACGGTTGGTCCGATCGGCGATGCGTCCGATCGGCAAGCCCATCAGCGTATAGAACAATGAAAATGCCAGGCCTTGCAGGAGGCCGATCTGTGTATCGCTCACGCCCAGATCGCGCTTGATGGAGGGAACCAGCAGGCCCAGGATCTGGCGGTCGACAAAGGAGAGTGTGTAAACCGACGTCAGCGCAATGACCACCCACCAGGCGTAGCGGGTTCTGCTGGCGACGTCACTGTCGGAACGACGGTCCGCTGTGCGGGGTATCATCAGAAATTGCGGTTGCCTCCGCGCCGTATGAAAGCGTAACAGATTTTTGATGACCCATCCTGTAGCTCTCTCCGCGCGCGATACGGTCGCCGTGATCACCATCGATAATCCGCCTGTGAACGCTCTGAGTCCGGGAGTGCCCGAAGGCATTCTGAAGGCGCTCATGGATGCCGAGCGGGATCATAACGTTCGCGCCATCGTGATGATCTGCGCGGGCCGCACATTCATCTCCGGGGCCGATATCAAACAACTGGAAGAAGCGGCCCGGAATCCTGCGTCTGGCGGGCCTGATTTTCACCCGCTGTTGACCCGGATCGAGGATTGCGCCAAGCCCGTGATCATGGCGATCCACGGCATGGCTTTAGGCGGCGGCCTGGAGGTCGCCATGGCGGGTCACTATCGCGTGGCTGTTGCGGACGCCTCGCTGGGCACGCCTGAAGTGAACCTCGGGATCATTCCGGGGGCCGAGGGAACGCAGCGCCTGCCGCGCCTGGTGGGCGTAGCCGCGGCCGTCGAAATGTGCGTGTCGGGAAGACCGATTAGAGCGCCAGAAGCGTTGCGGCTCGGGCTGATCGACAAAGTTATCGAGGGCGAGTTATTAGCCGGTGCGGTAGATTTTGCGCGCCACGTGGCCGGCGAGCGGGTTCGCAAAACACGCGAGAAAAGCGACAAACTGGGATCGCCGGCCGATAACGCTCCGATCTTTGCGGCCGGCCGGGCGCAGGCGGGCAAGATCCGGCGCAATCAGACCGCGCCGCTGGCGGCGCTTGAAGCGCTGGAAGCCGCGACAACGATGCCTTTCGCCGAAGGCTGCAGGAAAGAGCGCGAGATCGTCCGCAGGGTCCTGGCGGGCGACCAGGCCAAGGCGATGATCCACATCTTCTTCGCCGAGCGCGCCGTGGGGCGTGTGCCAGGAATCCCCAGGGACACCGCAACTTATCCGATTGCCAAAGTCGGCATTATTGGCGCCGGCACCATGGGCGGCGGCATCGCGATGGCTTGCGCCAACGCGGGAATCCCAGTGCTGCTCAAAGAAACCGAACAGGCCGCGCTCGATCGCGGCTTAGTGGCGATTCGCAAAAACTACGAAAGCTCGGTCAAGAAGGGCCGCTTTCCGCAGGCCGTGATGGACCAGAGGATGGCGCTGATTCATCCGCAGCTCATCTACGACGGCTTCGATAAGGCTGATCTCATCATTGAAGCGGTGTTCGAGAGCATGCCGCTCAAGAAGCAGATTTTCGGCGAGATCGACAAGATCGCAAAGCCCGATTGCGTGCTGGCTTCCAACACGTCGACGCTCGATATCGACGAGATCGCCGCTGCAACTTCTCGTCCGAGGATGGTGATCGGTTTGCACTTCTTCAGTCCGGCGCACGTGATGCGGCTGGTGGAGATCGTGCGCGGAAAGCACCCCAGCAACGAAGTAGTAGCGACGTCCTTGGCGATCGCCAAGAAGCTGGGCAAGGTCGGCGTGGTGGTGGGGAACTGCCGCGGCTTTGTCGGCAATCGTATGATGCTGCCCTATATGCGCGAGGCGCAGTTTCTGGTGGAGGAAGGCTCCACGCCGGAACAGGTGGACCAGGCTCTCACTGATTTCGGCATGGCCATGGGCATTTTCGCGGTGGACGACATGGGCGGAATCGATCTGGCGTATCGGGTGAAACAGGAGTACGCCCACTTGCGTAAGCCGGGCGAGCGCGTGCCGCTCGTGCTGGATAAACTTTACGAGATGGGCCGTTTAGGCCAGAAGCGCGGCATGGGCTGGTATCGATACGATGAAACCCGTGCGCCGATCCCGGATCCCGAAGTTCACGCGCTGATCGAGAAGACCGCACACGAGGCTGGAATCGCTCGCCACGACGTTATTCCCCAGGAGATCATTGAGCGCTCGATTTACGTGATGATCAACGAAGGAGCTCGCATCCTGGAAGAAGGGCACGCGCAGCGCGCGGCCGATATCGACGTGATTTACTGCACCGGTTACGGGTTTCCTGCGTATCGCGGCGGTCCGATGTGGTACGCCGATACGGTGGGCCTGACGAACGTGTATGCCCGGGTGCGGGATTTTCACCAACGCTACGGCCACCTCTGGGAGCCCGCCCCGCTTCTGAAGCGGCTGGCAGAGGAAGGCAGTTCCTTCGCGAACTGGGACGCTAAAAGGGAAAAATGACGGCCGCGTCCACACCCCTGCGCGACGTTCGCTTCGGACCGCGCGATGTCACCATGACTCGTGATGCCAATGGCGCGATCTACGTGCGCCCGGTGCACGCGCTTGGAAAATATCCGGCGAAGCTTACGGAGAAGCTCGACTACTGGGCGCGGGAGACTCCGGACCGTGTCTTCTTCGGCCAGCGCAACGCGGCGGGCGAATGGCGCACGCTGACGTATGCGCAATTCCGCGCGGCGGCGCGCAATGTCGCGCAGGCTCTGCTCCATCGCAATCTTTCCGCCGAGCGCCCTATCGCGATTCTTTCAGGCAACGATCTGGAACACGCAGTGCTTGGTTTCGGGGCGTATTATGCCGGCATCCCATACGCGCCGGTTTCGACTGCGTACTCGCTGGTTTCTTCGGATTTCGGCAAGCTGCGCTATATATTCGATCTGCTCACTCCGGGGCTGGTATTCGTGAGCGAAGGCGGGCCGTTCCGCCACGCGCTCAAAGCCGTGAAGCCGCCGGACGCAGAATTGGTCATCAGTGGCGATCCTGAGGAACTTCAAGCCACGCAATATTCAGACCTCGCTGCGACGCCGGCCACAGCCGACGTCGATCGCGCACACGATCTGGTCACTCCGGATACCGTCGCGAAGATCCTGTTTACTTCCGGTTCCACCGGCACCCCCAAGGGTGTCGAGAACACCCAGCGGATGCTCTCGAGCAATCAGGAAATCGTCCGCAGCGTCCTCAAGTGGGTGGACGACGAGCCGCCCGTGATTTGCGATTGGCTTCCGTGGAACCACACCTTCGGCGGCAATCACGACGTTGGGTTCGTTCTGTACAACGGCGGGTCGTTTTATATCGATGAGGGCCGGCCGACGCCCGCGGGAATGGCCGCCTCGGTACGTAACCTGCACGACGTCGGTCCGAACGTGTATCTAAATGTGCCCAAGGGATTCGAAGCGCTGATCCCCTTTCTGCGCGAGCGTCGCGATTTCCGCGAACGTTTCTTCAGCCGCGTGAAAATGTTCTACTACGCCGGCGCCGGGTTGCTGCAGCCCGTATGGGATGAGCTCGACCGGCTGGCGGTTGAAACCTGCGGCGAGCGCATCATGATGTTCACCGGCCTGGGATCGACCGAAACGGGTCCCGCGGCGCTGTTTCCGGGAAAGGATCTGCGTCGCGCTGGCGAAGTCGGTCTGCCCGCATCCGGCGTGGAGCTGAAGTTGGTGCCGGCGGGCGACAAGCTGGAGGCACGGCTGCGCAGTCCCAGCGTCACTCCCGGCTATTGGCGGCAGCCCGATCTGACCCGGCTGGCCTTTGACGACGAAGGGTTCTACCGGATAGGGGACGCGCTGCGTTTTGTCGACCCGCAGGACATATCGCGCGGATTCATATTCGACGGACGCATCGTGGAGGATTTCAAGCTCTCCACCGGCACCTTCGTCAGCGCCGGCCCGCTGCGCGGAAAGTTTCTGAGCCGCTGCGCGCCGTACGTGCACGATGCGGTGATCGCCGGCCACGATCGTGATTTTGTCACGGTGCTGGTGTTTCCGGCGCTCGACGCCTGCCGCGAATTGGCCGGCCTTCCCGAGACCGCTCCCGCCGCTGAGACCGTCACGAATCAGGCCGTGCGCGCGAAGTTCCAGGAATTGCTGAATGAGCTCGCGGCGGAGGCCACCGGCAGCTCCAGCCGCATTGCGCGCGCGATTCTCATGCCCGAGCCGCCAGCGATCGACGCCCATGAGGTCACCGACAAGGGCTCTATCAATCAAGGCGCGGTGCTGAAAAATCGGGCCGCGCTGGTGCTCGATCTATATTCCCCGCGTCCATCGGCACGCGTGATATCCATCCAGAAAGGCGTCTAAGTGAATATCCAGAATCTGATCGCCATCGATACGCATGTGCATGTGGAATCCGAACTTCCCGGCAATGCCGCCGGCGACGCTGCGCGCAAATACTTCGGCAACAGCGGCGTTTCCTACAGCCGCAAGGATTTGGCCGAATACTACCGGTCCCGCAACATCGGGTGCGTGGTGTTTTCGGTGGACGAGCGCTTGACCGGACGCCCGCCCGTGCCCAACGAAGAAGTGGCCGCGTTCGCCGCGGAAAACAGCGACTTCATGATCGCCTTCGCCAGCGTAAATCCCATGCGGGGTAAAGACGCTGTGGATGAAGCTCGGCGCCTCATCCAGGCCGGCGGAATTCGCGGGTTCAAGTTGCATCCCCCGCTGCAGCAGTTCCATGCCAACGACAAAGCCGCGTATCCGTTTTACGAAGTGGTGGCCGAGGCCAAGCTCCCGGTCATCTTTCACACCGGGCACAGCGGGATCGGCACAGGCATGCCGGGCGGCGGCGGCGTCCGGCTGAAGTACGGCAATCCGATGGACATGGACGATGTAGCGGTCGATTTCCCGGACATGCCGATCATCCTGGCGCACCCCTCGTTCCCCTGGCAGGACGAGGCCATCTCGGTTTGCCTGCACAAGCCGCAAGTGTATATCGATCTTTCGGGCTGGTCGCCGAAATATTTCTCGCCGGTGCTGATCCAGTACGCCAACACGTTGCTTAAGAAGAAAATGCTATTCGGCTCGGATTACCCGCTGATTACTCCGGATCGCTGGATGGCGGACTTCACCGCGATCAACATTAAGGATGAGGTCCGGCCGCTGATTTTAAAGGAAAACGCGGCGCGTCTATTTGGGTTTTCCTAGCCGCGGAACCGTTCGGCCTGTCATGATGGTCGTAGATTGCGGCGAACACTTCGCAACACGGCCGGTTTGTTCGGGGATGCATTCGAACGCTGCCTGAAGCACAACACCTCCATGCTGTCGGCAGCACTGGCCTTCTATGGGCTGCTGTCTCTGGCCCCTGCACTGTATTTCATAACGTCTGCGGCGGGAATTATTATCGGGCGGCGGGCCGCGCGCGGCCAGGTTCTCGCATGGGCCACTCAGATGGTCGGCTCCGGGGGATCCCGGTTGATCGGCGATCTCTTGGACCGCAGCAGTAAGAATGGATCGTTTGCGACCATCGCCGGCGTCGTATCTCTCGCCTATGGCGCCACCGTCGTATTCGGAGCTTTGCAGGATTCCTTGAACAGAGTCTGGGAGGTCCCACCAACCGAGCGCGGCTTCATCAAGCAGTTCTTCTTCAAGCGCCTGGTGTCGTTTGTAGCGGTGATGATTGTGGGCGTCCTGCTGCTGGTCTCCTTGATGATCGACGCGATCATTTCGGCCGCCGGGAAATTCGTGCCGGAGTCCCTGCCGGGCAGCCCATTTTTCCTGCAGACTGCGAATTTTGTGGCCTCGCTGGTTTTGGTGACCATATTGTTTGGTTTGCTCTATCGTGTCCTGCCTGATTCCTGGGTGGCGTGGCATGATGTGTGGACCGGCGCCGCCATCACCGCACTCATGTTTTCGACGGGGAAAGCTTTGATCGGACTGTACCTGGGCCACACCACTACCGGGTCCCCTTTTGGCGCGGCCGGATCCATCGTGATATTCCTGTTGTGGGTGTATTACTCCGCGCAGATTTTCCTGTTCGGCGCGGAGTTTACCGAGGTTTACGCCGTGGCCCGCAGAGCCCGGGCCGCCGCCACGCCCGAATCCACTTCGTAGCCCGCACAGGGCCGGCGCGGCGATGCTTGCGATCAGGAGCTTGATCTAACCGGCCCGCGGCAGGCTCCATTGTGCGGCCGAATAGAATAGGAAATACATGCCCACCGCCTACATTTGCCAAGGTGTCCGCACGCCCATCGGACGATACGGAGGGGCGCTGGCGACGGTCCGCACCGACGATCTGGCCGCGCATCCCCTGATTGCGTTAAAACGCCGGTTCCCCAACAGCGACTGGGAATCGATCGACGAGGTGTACTACGGCTGCGTCACTCAGGCCGGCGAGGACAATCGCAACGTAGCGCGCATGGCGTTGCTGCTGGCCGGCCTTCCCATGAGCGTTCCGGGCGTCACCGTCAACCGCCTGTGCGCCTCCAGTATGGAGGCCGTAGCCGTAGCCGCTCGCGGCATCGGGATGGGCGAAATGTCGCTGGCGATTGCCGGAGGAGTGGAGAGCATGAGCCGCTCGCCCTGGGTGATGCCCAAGCCTGCCGCGGCGTTTCCGCGCGATCCGCAGATCTTCGATACCACGCTCGGTTGGCGCTTCGTCAATCCGATCATGGAGCAGAAGTACGGCACTATTTCCATGGCCGAGACGGCGGAAAACGTGGCTGAGAAGTATAGCGTCGACCGCGCTTCGCAGGATCGCTTCGCGCTGGCCTCGCAACAAAAGGCCGCTAAAGCTAAAGCCGCGGGGGTGTTTGCCGAAGAGATCGAGCCGGTGAGCATCCCTGGTAAAAAAGGCTCGGTCACAATGATGGATGAAGATGAACATCCCCGTGCCGACACTACGCTTGAGGGCTTAGCCAAACTGCCCACGCCGTTTCGCAAGGGCGGTACGGTGACGGCGGGCAATGCGTCGGGTATCAACGATGGCGCGGTCGCCATGTTCGTCGCGTCCGAGCAGGCTGCCGCGAAATTCGGCCTGACGCCGATCGCGCGTTTTGTGGGCGCCGCCGCGGCCGGTGTGGATCCCAATTACATGGGGATCGGACCCATCCCGGCGGTCCAGAAGCTGTTGGGTCGTCTGAACATGAAGATGGACGATGTAGATTTTCTGGAGCTGAATGAAGCATTCGCCGCGCAGGCGCTGGCCTGTACCCGCGCGTTCGGGTTGCCGGATGACAGCCAAAAAGTGAATCCTAACGGCGGGGCCATTGCACTCGGCCATCCGCTGGGGATGAGCGGCGCGCGCCTGGTGCTCACTTCGGCGATGCATCTCAAGCGTACAGGCGCCCGCCGGACGATTGCCGCCATGTGCGTCGGCGTGGGCCAGGGAATGGCCTTGATGTTAGAGCGAGTATAAGCGAAGCAACCCGGCCGCCATCATCGCCAAACCCGCGAAGCGCAGCCAGATTCGGCTTACGCGGCTGTCCACGAGCGGCGTCGGTTCCGCAAACAAATCTCCCAGTATCGTGTTCGCCTCAATGCGGTGAGCTTCCGCCATGACCTTGTTGGCCACGCGAATCGAGCTCGCCGGATCGGTCAGCGTGTACAATCCCGCATAAATCAGCGGGATCAGCAGGCACAGAGAAAGTACGGCCTCAGGAGTTAACATACGGGATTTGTCATCGTACCACGTGATAAAACGCGCGTAACTAAGCGCGGAACCATGAGCAGATACTTCGGCGGATTAAGCCGGCGACTTTAGCATTCGCGATTGCAGGAATGTTCGCGCCTCCGCCAGCTCCAGGTTGCTGACGATGTGCGGCCGGGAAGGATAAACGTGCAACTCTACGTCGGCTCCCAGGTTCTGCAGTACCTCGGCGGTCTGGCGGGTACGCTGTTCCGGGATCCATTCGTCCATATCGCTGCCGGTGAGAAATACCCTTAGACCGCGCAGTGTTTGGGCATCGGCGGGATGCCAGTCCGTACCGGAAGGACCCATCAGGCATCCGCTGAAGACCACGATCGCCCCACAACAGCCGGGGTGACGCAGCGCGTATTCAACGGCGATGCAGGCGCCCTGCGAAAAGCCGACGATGAAAAGCTGGGGCGGGCTCAAGCGGCCGCCTTCGCTGGCGTCCAACACCAGCCGGTGGCAGCGCTCCACCGAGCGCGTCAGGAAGGGTTCATTCGATTCCAGCGGCTCGCTGAACCGCCCTGGGTACCACAAGCCATTGTCGGCATAGGGCGCGATCCAGCGGGTGGCGCCGATTTCGAGACCCGCGGCCAGGTCCAGCATTTCCTGCTTGGTGCGGGAGCGGCCGTGGAGCAAAATCCCGGCCCGTTGTGCCAAACCCCGCGGCTGGCCCGCCTCACGCAGCCGGACCCCTGGAGTAAGGGTCCGCGGGGAATGGATTGCCACAGCTTAATGCTTAGACTTGTCGCCGCCGATGAATTCGGCTTTGCGGCGCGAAACGGTGGAACCCTCCTCGACAGGCGTCAGGTGGTCGGGCAGAGTGGCCGCGGCGACTTTCTTAGCATCCTTCGGAATATTGCCCTCGGGGACGACAATCGGATCCAGCATGGCCATGATCTCGGCGCGCTTTTCCTCAAACCAGGGCGGCAGCAACATGTGCGTGCCCAGCTCCGATGGATCTTCATCGCGGGCGAAAGCGCCTTGCGCCGTAGCCGCGCACTCCACCAGAATCCCGCCGGGGCAGCGGCAGTAAATCGAGTGGAAGTAGTTGCGGTCCTTGATCTCCGAGCAATCGGTATAGCCCAGCTCTTCGTAGATACCCTTCTGCTCGGCTAGCTTCTCGTCGCTCTCCAGATCCATGGCGACGTGGTGCGCCGTGCCGGCCCCGAAGATCCAGCTACCCGAGGGGCGGTCGGGCTCGTGCAGCAGGGTGACCGTTTTCGCAGCGCCGCCGCCGGCCACCTCGAAGCGATGAAAATTGGCGTCCGTGCCGGTCTTTTTGAAACCCAGAGCGTCGACAAAGAAACGTTCGGTCTCGCCGACTTCCCGAACCGATAGCACCGGTCCATGGAACCCGCGCATGGTCACGTCACTGCTGACCTGATCCGTGGTCCACCCCTTGCGCTGGTCGGAATCCTCTTCCATTACCTCGATCTGTAATCCGGACGGATGGCTAAAGCGTAGATACTTCTTCCCGAAGCGCTCCTTGACACCCTCATTAGGCACCTTGTGGCGCTTCACGTGTTCTTCCCAGAATTTAATAGATCCCTTGGGCACACTGTAGGCCGTGGATTGGATTTGTCCCGAACCCGGACGGCCCTTGACGCGGTTGAACGGGAAGGTGGTGTAGACCGAGCCAGGCTCGCAGTCCGCATTCGCGTAATACAGATGATAGTGGGCGAAACGTCCGTCGAACAGCACGGTCTGCTTGATCAGACGCTGTCCGCAGACTTGGGTCATAAAATCGATGTCTTCTTGGGCGCCGGCGGCGCACACGGTGATGTGATGTAATCCTCGAACTAAGGACATGTCCGTCCCTCCGGCGAGATTATAGCAAAACATTTTGATACCGCACGCACAGCGGAACCTACGGTCCTGTGCGCGCGCGGGATCGCCCCGACGCCAGTTTCTCCCCGCCGGGCATGTCAAAATAGAATCTCTGGCTCATATACTTTCACTCTCAGAAGCGATCCGCGAAACGGTTCGCGACGGCGATACTGTGGCGCTCGAAGGATTCACCCATCTGATCCCCTTCGCCGCCGGGCATGAGATCATCCGGCAGGGCATACGCGACCTCACGGTGATCCGCATGACTCCGGACCTGGTCTACGATCAGCTCATCGGCGCCGGATGCGTCAAGAAGATCGTTTTCTCGTGGGGCGGCAATCCCGGGGTCGGGTCGCTGCACCGCTTGCGCGACGCAGTCGAAAGCGGCTGGCCCCAGCCCCTCGAGATAGAGGAACACGCCCACGCCGGCATGGCCGCGGCTTATAGTGCCGGTGCGGCGAACCTGCCGTTCGGAATGCTGCGCGGCTATGTCGGGACCGACCTAGTCAAGTACAACCAGCGCATCAAGTTTATAGACTGCCCGTTCACCGGAGTTAAGTTGGCCGCGATCCCGGCACATCGGCCGGACGTGACCGTGATTCATGCGCAGAAAGCCGACCGGAAAGGCAACGTGCTGATGTGGGGCGTGGTCGGGGTACAGAAAGAAGCCGTGCTCGCCGCCAGGCGCGCCATCGTGACGGTGGAAGAGATAGTCGACGACCTGCACGCGCCGCCAAATTCGGTGGTACTGCCATCGTGGGTCTTGAGCGCGGTCTGCGAAGTGAAAGGCGGGGCTTTTCCTTCGTACGCGCAAGGCTACTATCAGCGCGACAACGCGTTTTACAAGGCCTGGGACCTGATCGCGCGGGATCGGGCGACGTTTCAGACCTGGATCGACCGGCATGTGCTCGGCACCAAGGATTTCGGCGAGTTCAAGCGCAGTCTGGAAGGGGCGACCAGTCATGCCTGATAACAGGAATGATGCCGCCTACACCTCCGATGAAATGATGACTGTCGCGGCGGCGCGCATGATCCGCAACGGCGTGACGCTGTTTGTCGGCATTGGGCTGCCCAGCGCGGCCGCCAACCTGGCGCGCCTGACGCATGCTCCCGATACCGTGTTGATCTACGAGTCGGGGACCATCGGCGCGAAGCCCACGGTGCTGCCGCTTTCAATCGGCGATGGCGAGCTGTCTGAAACCGCCGATGCCGTGGTCTCAATCCCCGAGATTTTTTCGTACTGGCTGCAAGGCGGGCGGATCGGGCTCGGCTTCCTGGGCGCGGCGCAGATCGACAAGTACGCCAACATCAACAGCACTGTGATCGGCGATTACAATAAGCCCAAAGTGCGGCTGCCCGGATCGGGCGGCGCGCAGGAAATTGCCGGGTTTTGCGGCGAGGTGCTGATCACGCTGCGCCAGAACAATCGGGCTTTCGTAAAGAAACTGGACTTTCTAACTTCGGGGGGCTATTTCGAGGGTGGCGACAGCCGCCAGAAGCTCGGTTTACCCGGGAAAGGGCCCACTAACGTGATCACGGACCTGGGGATTCTGACTCCCGATCCGGTGACCAAGGAACTGACGCTGACAAGCCTGCATCCAGGCATCACTGTTGAGCAGGTGGTGGCCGCCACGGGATGGCCGTTGAAGGTGGCGCCCAAGCTGGACGCCACGGCGGCTCCCACTGCGGCGGAACTCAGCGTTTTGAGAGATTTGAACGAACGCACGGCGCGGGCTCACGCTGGACAGGCATAAAGTCGACTACTTAAAGGGGGACTGATGCTTACCCGCAGGAATGCTTGTATCGCGATGCTCGGAGCCGGCGCCGCGTCCAAAGTCAGCTTCGCCCAAAATTCACAGCGTTCCATCGACGATTTCTTCCGCGACTTCACGGATGATTGGGTCCGCATCAATCCCGATCAGGCGACATCCTTGCGTTACTTCACGGGCCCGGAGCAAGACCGGCTGGAGCGCCAGCTTACGCCCTTGACCCTGGCGTCCGCGCGCCAGAGGCTCCGGGCTGCTCGCAAAGGCTTAGCCGAGTTGCGCAAGTTCGACCGCACCGCGATCACGGAAACCCAGCGAGTTTCCGCCCAGGTAATGGCCTGGCAGTTGGAGATGGTGGTCGCCGAAGAGCCGTATTGGGACTACATGTTTCCGCTGGAGCAAATGAACGGCTGGAATGTTTCCGCGGTGGAATGGTTCACCGTGGCGCGTCCGCTATCGAAGCCGAGGGACGCGGAAAACTACCTGGCGGCGCTGGGGCAGGTGAGCGTCCGCATGGAAGAGGCCATCGCGCTATCGCGCCGGCTGGCGGCGAAGAACGTCCTTCCTCCGCGTTTTATCATTGAGGCCACCCTCAAGCAGATCCAGAATTTCCTCGATCCGTCGCCGGGCCAGAATCCGTTCGTGACGGTGTTTGCGGATAAGATCGCCACGGTGGATGCGATCCCCGTCGCGCGGCGCGAACAGCTTTGCGCCGAGGCCGAGAAGATTGTGGGCGGACAAATCTATCCGTCCTGGAAAAAAGCGGCTGCCATTCTTCAATCCCAGCTGGCACGCTCGACCAATGACGCAGGTCTGTGGCGGCTGAAGGGCGGAGCGGAAGCTTACGCCTTTTTTCTGCGGCGTTACACCACCACAAACCTTACGGCGGATCAGATTCACGAAATCGGATTGCAGCAGGTGGCGCGCATCGAGACCCGGATGGACGCTCTGCTGCGGCAATTGGGCCGCACCGCCGGGCCGGTGAAAGAGCGCATCGCGAAGCTCAAGCTGGATCTGCAATATCCTAACCCCAAATCGGAAGAAAGCCGCGAGCAGATCATGCGCGACATCGACGCGATCATTCGCGATGCCGAAAAACGCGCAGCCCTGCTGTTCGACCTGCGGCCGAAGGCGCCGGTGGTGGCCCGGCCGTTTCCGCGCTTCCGTGAAGCCAATGCCGCGGCCAACTACAATGCTCCGGCGCCCGATGGCTCGCGTCCGGGTACGTTCCAGTTTCCGCGGCGCGTCGAATGGATGACCAGTTTTGGACTGCGCAGCGTGGTGTATCACGAAACCGTCCCTGGGCATCATTTCCATATCGCCTTGCAGGTGGAAAATCACGATCTGCCACGCTTCATGCAAGTGCGCGCGCTGGGTGGAATCTCGGCGATCACCGAGGGCTGGGGACTGTATGCCGAGCGCCTGGCTGCGGAATCCGGCTGGTATGGCGACGATATCGAGGGCCAGCTCGGCCAGCTGGATTACGAGCTGATGCGGGCGCGGCGCCTGGTGGTGGATACCGGCCTGCACGCCAAGCGCTGGACCCGGCAGCAGGCCATCGACTACGGAATTGAAGCCAGCGAAGTGGAACGCTACACTGTGTATCCCGGCCAGGCGTGTTCGTATATGCTCGGTGAGCTGAAGATTCTGGAGCTTCGAGATAAGGCCCGGAGGGCGCTCGGCGATCGCTTCGCTCTGAGGGAGTTCCATAATACCGTGCTGCGCGCCGGCAGCGTCCCGTTGCAGGTTTTGGAAAGCCAGGTGGACGCTTACATCAATGCTGCCGCTTCTGCCATTCGTCTATGAACCTCTGCCCTCCCGCGTGGTTTTCGGCGCGGGATCGCTCCAAAAGCTCGCGGAAGAAATCGACCAGTTAGGCGTCATGCGGGCGCTGGTGCTGTGCACTCCCGAACAGCGTGCCATCGGCGCCGATATAGTCGTGATGCTGGGTACTCGATTCGCAGGTGTATTCGATGGCGCGGCCATGCATGTTCCGGTGGGGGTGGCGGACGCCGCGCGAGAAAAAGCCAAGCGGGTGCGGGCGGATTGTTGCGTGGCGATCGGCGGTGGCTCGACCACCGGGCTCGCCAAGGCCATCGCCCTAACCGCGAAGCTGCCGATTCTTGCAATCCCGACCACCTACGCCGGATCGGAGATGACGCCGATCTGGGGAATAACGGAAGGCAACGTCAAGAAGACCGGGCGCGATCGTGTGGTTCTTCCGAAAACGGTGATCTACGATCCTTTTCTGACGACATCGCTGCCGGTGGCGTTGTCGGTCACCAGCGGGATCAACGCGATCGCGCATTGCGTCGAGGCGCTGTACTCACGGGACGCTAATCCGATCGTCTCGCTGATGGCCGAAGAGGGAATTCGGGCGTTGGCAAGCGGTCTTCCGGAGATTGCCAGGCAGCCGCGAAATATAGATGCTCGCTCAGGCGTGCTGTATGGGGCGTGGCTGGGAGGCGTATCGCTGGGCGCCGTCGGGATGGCTCTGCATCACAAGCTGTGCCACACGCTGGGCGGTACGTTCGATCTTCCGCACGCGGGAACCCATACCGTGATATTGCCGCATGCGGTGGCGTATAACGCTGCCGCGGCGCCCGAGGCTATGGAACGCGTCGCGCGAGCGCTGGGCGTAAGTTCAGCCGCGCAAGGCCTGTACGATCTTGCCGCTTCGCTGGGCGCGCCCGTCTCGCTGCAGGCGCTGGGAATGCGGCGTGAGCAACTGGACCAGGCCGCCGATCTGGCCGTCATGAATCCTTACTATAACCCCCGCCCGGTTACGCGCGACGGAGTTCGCAAGCTGCTTGAAGACGCCTTCGAAGGCCGCAGACCGGACGCGCCGCGGTACGCTGTAGCTCTGGAGGAGCGTCAATGAGCGAGCCGCGCAGGCATGTCCTGATTTGGGTAGCACCGGAGTTCTTAAAATCCTCGGGGATGATTCAACTCTTCACGGAAGCTTCCATATTCTTGCCTCCAGAGGACGACTTGGAGGAATACATCCGCTCCGCCGAAGAGGCCGGAGGTTTCGCGATGACGGGCCAGTTGGCGGAAGCGAATCATGGCGCTGGCATCTGGATTTCTCCAGCCAACGTTCCGGGGCTGGAGCTGATGGTTCCCTGGCAACTGGTCAAAAGCGTCGTTACGGCCGAGAGCACGCAGTCTTCCAAGGCATTCGGATTGATGAGTGCCCTGGCGCAGCCCGGTGCGGGCGCCAAGAGACAGCGCGAGCGGGGCGCCAGCCGTAAATAACGTAAAGTAGTGGTGTCTCAGGGGTAACGGCGGGCGGACATCCTGCTCCGGCCCCGCGACCATCCCACAGCCCGCATGACCACTTATCAGATAGACTCCCAGCATACCGGAGCGCACTTTAAAGTCCGGCATATGATGATCTCGAATGTAAAGGGCGAGTTCAGCCATATCTCAGGCTCGGCCGAATTCGATCCATCGAACCTGGCCGCTTCCCACGTGGAAGCCACCATCGAGACCGCGACCGTCAACACCCGCGAACCCCAGCGCGATAGCCACCTCAAGAGTCATGATTTCCTGGACGTAGCCAGATATCCGAAGATCACGTTCCGTTCCACCCAGATCGTTTCCGCCGGACAGGGCTGCTGTGAGGTTATCGGCGACCTGACCATCCGCGACGTCACCCGTGAAGTAACCCTCCACGTGGAATCCATTACACCTGAAATTAAGGATCCCGACGGGCGGCTGCGGCTGGGTGCGAGCGCTAGTACGAGGATCGCGCGTAAAGACTTCGGGCTCACCTGGAACGCTGTGCTTGAGAGCGGAGGGTTTGTGGTGGGCGACGAAGTCGATATTACCATCGACGTCGAACTGGTTCGCAAGCCGGAATGACGCTCTTCCGTTCGCGGACAATTTAGGTATGGCGGAGCTGGATCGGCAGAGGATGGAGCGCTATCTCTCCGAAGTATTTAAATCTCCCGTCTCGATCATCCGAATGGTCCCGCTGGGTGAACGCATCGGCGCGGAATCGATCAAGACCTACGGGTACGGCAAGCCCGTGCGAATCGATTACCAGATCGCCGGAAAAGAGGCCGGCAGCCTGGTCTTGCACACCATGAGTCCCAGTCCGTTCGGACACGAGTTGATGCCCGACCGCGCCCAGAATCTGCTGTGGGCATATCGTGCTTTTAATACTCTCCCTGGTCACGTGCGCTCGCTGGACGTGGGAGCCTTCCAGCCAGGCGCGCCGCTGATTTCTCTGGGCCAGGCTGACGAATTCTGCCTGTTGACCGAGTACGCGGAGGGCAAAGGCTACAATCTTGATCTGGAACGGATCCGCGATGCGGATACACTTTCGGATCTGGACTTATCTCGCGCCAACGCCCTCTGCGATTATTTGGTGAAGATCCACAGCGTCACCGGCGGCGATCCAGGTCTTTACAGGCGCCGCCTTCGCGAGCTGCTGGGGCACGGAGAGTGCATCATGGGCTTGACCGATTCCTATCCTCCGCACCCGCTGATTCCCGCCAGCCTGCTGGAAGAAATCGAGCACCGCTGTGTGAAGTGGCGCTGGAAACTCAAGCCGCTGAGTCATCGTCTTCGCCAGGTTCATGGTGATTTCCATCCCTGGAACATTTTGTTTGGACCCGGAACCGGCTTCCGCGTGCTGGATCGTTCGCGGGGCGAGTGGGGTGACCCGGCTGACGACGTCGTATGCCTGACCGCCAATTATCTGTTTTTTTCGCTGCAGCGAAGCGGACGTTTGGATGGCGCATTTGAGGTACTGTTCCGCCGGTTTTGGGAGCGCTATTTAGGCGCGAGCCGGGATCAAGAGATGTTACGAGTGGCGGCTCCTTACTTCGCATTCCGAGGACTCGTCATGGCGAATCCGGTCTGGTACCCGAAGCTTGAGGACCGGGTTCGCCAAAAGCTTTTTACGTTCATTCTGTCAGTGCTGGAGCTGGAAACTTTCGATCCGAACGAGGTCAACGCTTACTGTGGCGGATAGGACGCAGGCATTCGCAATTTGGGTGACGGGCCTCCCGGCTTCCGGAAAATCAACCGTCGTCAAGGCTCTGTCGAGTGCCCTCGCGGCCCGGGGAGTGGACGTGGCAGTGCTCGAATCGGACGTGTTGCGCAAGGTCTTCACTCCTTATCCGCGGTATGACGAAGAAGAGCGGAATATGTTTTATCAGCAGCTTGTTTACGTGGGTACGCTGTTCACCGGGCACGGCGTGCCCGTAGTCTTCGATGCCACCGGCAACCGGCGCGTTTATCGGGATCGGGCCCGTCAGGAGATCTCTAGATTTCTGGAAGTCTATATCGAGTGCCCGTTGGAAGTCGCCATAAGCAGAGATCCCAAAGGAATTTATCGAGCCGCCCGGGAAGGGACCGCGAAGATCGTGCCAGGTCTTCAAGAGACCTATGAAGCTCCCGAAAATCCAGATATTATCGTGCGCGGGGACCTGGAGGCGCCCGAAACCGCCGCCCAGCGGATTGTATCGAAGCTGGTCGAAAGGGGCTTTATCTCGTCCTGAGCATAGTGCTCCCCGATTGCTACAATGGGTTGTCGCGGAGAGGTGGCAGAGTGGTCGATTGCGGCGGTCTCGAAAACCGTTGAACCTTTACGGGTTCCGGGAGTTCGAATCTCCCCCTCTCCGCCATCCTCAATTCCCCTCCGAGCGATTTTTTCAGTACAGTTGATGCATGGCTTTTTGCGCAAGTTGCGGTGCCGAAGTACAAGGAAAGTTTTGTGCCAAGTGTGGCGCGCCGTCGGGCGCTCCGGCGGCCGGCGCTGCTAATCCCACGCCGCCGGGACCGTCATTCGCCCCCGCCTCGGCGCCAGCCTCGGCCGGGATGGACGAGAACGTCGCTGCGGCGCTGTGTTATCTTCTCGGCGTTCTCACCGGCATTCTGTTCCTGGTACTTGAGCCTTACAACCGCAATCCGGTCATCCGGTTCCACGCCTTCCAGTCGATCTTCGTGTGGATCGCGGCCGTTGTACTCGGCATGGCCGTGTCCGTGCTTGCCTATCCCATCGCGGCACTACCCTTCATCGGCTGGCTCATCGATATCCTTCTCTGGCTGGCATTCTCGCTGGGAGTGGTCGGGCTGTGGTTGTTCTTAATGTACAAAGCGTACAATAGGGAGCGGTTCGTTCTTCCAGTGATTGGGATCTGGGCTGAAAAACAAGCGCGATCCTAAGCTCCCGTACGTCTACCGAATATGCACGTTCGCCGTACCGTCCCGATTTTCTTTTGTCTGGCTGTCTCCGCCGTCTATGCGCAGGATCTGCGTGTGGATGTTCTCGATTTTTACGGTCTCCGTAAAGTGCCCGAGTCCCAGATCCGCAAGGCTCTGGGGGTCCGGGAGGGAGATCGAATGCCACCCTCTAAAGGCGATGCTGAAGGCAGATTGGACCAGATCCCGGGGGTTGTCGAATCGCATCTGGAAGCCGTGTGTTGCGATAACGGCCAGACTATTCTTTACGTCGGCGTTGAAGAGCGCGGCTCTCCGCACTTCGATCTGCGCGAGGCGCCCGAAGGAACCGTGGCGCTGCCGGATGAGATCGTGGGTGCCTACAACCGGTTTCTGGAAGCCGCCCAGGCTGCCTCCCGCCGGGGTTCTACAGATGAGGACCTGACTCATGGCCATCCCCTGATGGCCGACGGCTCCGCTCGCGCGGTTCAGGAGATGTTTCCCGCGCTGGCCGACCAATATCTGGCGGAGATCCGGAATGTGCTGCGCAATTCCGACGATGAAGCGCAGCGCGCCATGGCCGCCTACGTTCTGGTTTACGCCAGGCGCAAGGGCGATATCGTCAACGATCTTCAGTACGCGCTGAAGGACGCCGATGCCGGCGTGAGAAATAACGCCGTCCGTAGCCTAATTACTCTCAGCGTGCTGGCCAAGCTCGATCCGTCGTCGGACATCCGCATTTCTCCCACCTGGTTCATCGAGATGCTGAATTCGCTCTCCTGGTCGGATCGCAGCCGTGCTCTCGGGGCGCTCCAGACCCTGACCGACAGCCGCGATCCCCTGGTCCTCGACCAATTGCGCACGCGGGCGCTGGACGCGTTAATCGACATGGCCCGGTGGAAGACGCTCAGCCATGCTCTGCCGGCATTTATCCTGCTGGGTCGCGTTGCCGGGATGCCCGAGCCCGAGATCCAGGCCGCCTGGACCAGCGGAGATCGGGACGTGGTGATCGCCGCCGCTAAGAAGAAGGCGAAATAATCACTCGGCTAATCCGAGCGCACAGGGCGCGCCGGCTACCGAGTCGGAAATTATGGCTGCCGGCGCGCTCCGTTGTGCGCGCTAATCTTGCGTCCGCCGCTGCTCGCACTGGCAGCAGTCGCTGCAGCGCAGGCATTTTACGCAGCGATGGTTCTCGCAGGTGTCCTTGGTGCAATGCACGCAGATTTCGGTGGAAGGCTCTCCACAGATGCTGCATGCGAAGGTGGTGGTCTCACTCACAGTCCGGCTCTCCTACTTCGCCTTGGTATTTCTCTTGGCCGGCGCGGCCGGCGGGCGCGACGTGTTCAGGGATTCGCGGCAGCGCTGCGCTTCCCGGTCCATCACCGCTAACTGCTGCTCGTTTTGGGCGGCCAGATCGGTAATGTACTGGCGCAGCTGATCGCGTTGGGTGGCATGTACGCCCACGGCTTCCGCCAACTGATCGCCAGCCGCGGGATTCTGGTACTTACGCGCGCCTTCGGACAACGATTCTAAGCGCCATTCCACCGCCTGGAGCCGAAAATACAGCTCTAATGCCGCCGTCAGTTTCTCCGGCTGCTTCTCCAGGGCGCGCGCGCTCTGATCCAGATAACCCAGTTCCTGTTGTGCGCTTTGCCACTGCCCGACATACGCCGCTGGAGCGCCTTGCGCCACCCACGCCTGGGGAGTCAACCCCGCCACTACCGGCTTCAGCTTGGCCACTTGCGCGGCCAGCTCACGAACGCTTTTTGAAACATCCCAGGGTGCGGGAACGCTAGGGGCTGCCTGCCCCCACAAAGAGATTGAAATCACCGGGAAACACAGTAGGAGGGATTTCATAGGCCTACCCGCTAGTGTCGCACGGGCGCGGCGCGAGTCTTTAATCTGAGAGCTTAGCGCAGCAGAGGCAGCGAGCTCGGCGGCGGCGGCGGGGGCGGGGGAGCATCCGGAGGCGGAGTCTTTCCACCTGAGTCGCCCACCGAGCCGGTGCCGCCGCCCGGAAGAGTAATCTTCCCGGGACCGCTCGAACGACCCACAATCGCGATTACGTTGACCACAATCCGCAGTGCTTGCCGCGCGGCGTTGCCTTTGTCCAGCCCTTGCGCGATGGGCTCATTGCGATACACGCGGAAGACTTCGCCGGCATTGACTACTGCCGCATTCCCACCCAACAAATTGTGCCGCACTTCCACCGTGCCGTCCTCGACCTCGACGGTAGTGGTCTCGTCATCGTCGTTCACGGTGACGTCGAAGGTAGTGCCGCGCACGGAAATCACGGCGACCGGCGTCGTCACGCGATTCGGATTAGGCGTCGCGCCCAAATGCTCGATGTGCACCCGTACTTTTCCCAGCACCACGTTGAGCAGGTCGCGCCAGTTGCCGGGATTCTCCCGGAACACGAACGTGGAATTCGGATAAACCTCGATCGTGCTGCCGTCCGACACCTGGAGCACTGCGTGTCCATCCGGGCCGGTCACGATCCGCTGCGTCACCTGGATGCTGTCGCCCGCCGAAAGCGCCCACGGCTGGAAATCTTTCAGAACCGAAACCTGTCCGCTCAACGTCACCACTTTTGCCGCGTAATTACCCGCGTCGGAAGGCAGGAATTGGCCCAGACACACCACGGCTGTCATTGTCATCAGAAGCGACAACCTCGCCGTCGTGGATCGCATGATCCTGATCATTTACCAGACATCGGCCGAAAAACAGGTAAACCCCACCCTCGCCTGGGAGTACCAGGCTCAGGCATGGAGTTAGTCTAACATCAAAAGTGCACTTGCAAGCGCGGCTCCGAAAGGATTTTTTTGGTCCCAGGGGCACTGAAATCAGTAGTTTCGCGTCGTTTCGGCCGATAGTTAAAGGGTACAATGGACTCGTTCCATGAGTAACAAAGCCACACTGGGCCTAGGGCTCATCGCCCTGGCTCTGGCGGCGTCCGCCACCGCGCAGACTCCAGATTGGAGACGCGTAGGCAATGCTGCCATAGACCTCGATCTGGCTGGCCTAGCCACCGGTCCTGTGGAGCGGGTTTGGTATGCGCCAGCGGGCGACCAACTCGTGATTCGTACCTTCTCTGGTAAAACCTTTGAAACCAGTGATTTTGATACTTGGATCGCAGCGCCGGCCGATGCCCTTGCGCCGCCTGCGCCGGAAGGCCGGGCACTGAGCCTGCCTGAGAGTGGTGCGGAAGTTCGCAATCCCGCAACTCCCAGTCCACGCGTTTATGGCTTAGGACGGTTTGTGTACCGTTCGGACGACAGCGGCAAGAACTGGGAAAATCTGACGGCGTTCCATGGGCTGTCCATTGTCGGAGACAAGCTTCGGGATCTGGCGATCTCGCCTTCGAATGAAGACGAAATCGTGGTGGCAGGTTCGGCGGGAATCTTTCGTTCGCTGGACGGCGGCCGGTCCTGGAGTAGCCTCAACGAAAACCTTCCCAATCTTCCCGCGGCCCGCTTCCGCAATCTTCCAGAAGGGCCGCTGGGCGCCCAGGTCGAGCTGCCTGGCGCGTTTGTTATCGAATGGCAGCCCGGCGAACGTCAGGCTTGGAGGCCAGCGTACAACGCCGAGGCGGCCGGCGAGGTGGTGTACCGCCAGTTATTGAGCCAGACGCGCGGGGCTGCCGTCACCTCGATTGACATCGTCCAAACCTATGTCTATACCGGCATGGGGGACGGCCGCATCATCGTCTCCTCCGATAGCGGGATTAACTGGCAGCCCGAGAGACGCATTGGCCAGAGCGGAGCCGTCACGGCCTTTTGGGTGAATCCCGACGATCCACGCGTCGCTCTGGCGGTGCTCGCCGCGCACCCCCATGGGCCCGAAGGAATTCCGCCGCGCATCCTGCACACCATTGACGGCGGCTTGTCCTGGGACGATATTTCCGCGAATCTCCCCGATGTCACCGTCCATGGCGTCACAGCGGATCCCAGCGGCAACGCGATCTACGTCGCCACCGATCAGGGCGTCTTCTTTGTCCGGACCAATCTCAACGTTTTAAGCGTCGCGACGCCCTCGTGGGTGTCGCTGGCGGGCTTACCGCCGGGCTTGTTGAATACACCAGCGACCGACGTGAAGCTCGACTCAGGCGCGATTCAGTTGTGGGTGGCGCTCGAAGGATACGGCGTGTACCAGACCATGGCGCCGCATCGCGCCGGGGATCCCCGGCTGATCACTTCCGCCGGTCTGATCGCCCGTGCGGCCGCTCCCGGGACTCTATTTAGCGTCGAAGGCGCCCGCGTGAATTCCGCCAATGCCGGCGGACTGCCGGTGCCGGTGCTGTTCGCCAACGACAGCGGGTCGCAGATTCAGATTCCGTTTGAAATGCGCGGCGATTCGGTAGCACTGGCCATCGACGGGCCCGGCGGAGCGCGCACGCTCCCGTCCCTGCCGCTGGTTTCGGCCGCACCCGCCATTCAACTGGATCCCAGCGACGGGGCGCCCCTGCTGCTCGATGCCGATAACGGCGTGCTGCTGGATGCCATGCACCCGGCCCATTCGCATGCGCGCGTCCAGATTCTGGCCACCGGCCTGGGCCAGGTGCAGCCGGCGTGGCCTACCGGTCTGCCGGCTCCGCCTGACACGCCGCACACGGTGGCTGCTCCCGTTCGCGTTCTGCTCGATCGCAATCCGGTGCAGGTCACGCGCGCGATTCTCGCCCCGAATTACGTGGGCATGTATCTGGTGGAAATCGAGATCCCCAACATCGTCAATTACGGGCCCGCCGAGCTGTACATGGAGGTGGACGGCCAGCCAAGCAATCGCGTCAGGGTATATATTGAACCTTGATGAGATTTGCCGTCCTTCTGCCCACCGTTTTCATTTCCAGCCTGATCTTGCTATCCGGACAGCAGCCAAAATATGACCAGCTTGCGCCCTATTATCCGACTCCTCAAATAGTGGTCGATAAAATGCTTCAGTTAGGTGGACTGAAAGCCGGCGAGAAAATGTTCGACCTGGGTTCGGGCGACGGGCGCATCGTGATCATGGCGGCTCAGAAATACAAAGCCGACGCTACTGGAGTGGAACTGAACGAGTCGCTGGTCCGCCAGAGCATGGACCGCATCAAAACCTTGGGCCTCGGGTCCACCGCCCGCGTGATCCACGGCGATCTTCTGCAGCAGAATTACTCCTCCGCCGATCTCCTTACCGTGTACCTGCTGCCGGTCGGGAATGAGCTGGTGACGCCGATTCTCGAAAAGCAGCTCAAGAAAGGCGCGCGCATCGTGGCGCACGATTTCGAGTTCTCCGCCTGGACTCCGGTCCAGAGCGTGAGCATTGATGACGATGGCGAGGGTCGCAGCCATCGCTTGTACCTGTATCGTCGTTGATAACGATGGAAGCCAGGACGGATTAAAGCCGGATGGTTCCGTATCATGGGCGGCTGGCTCTGCGCATCGCGCGCCTGATACTCGCCCTGGCGTGCGCGGCGGCTTACATTCGAACCGCGGGATTCGAGCAGAACTGGGTGACGGCGCTGGTCGCCGCCTATGCCGTGTATTCCTTGGGCGCCGTGTTCGCCGTGCGCTACGAGACTCCTATTCGAGCGGCCACCGCGATCGTGGCGGACGCCACCAATTTCGCCATCTGGACCTGGCAGGCTCCTGGAGACTGGCAGCCTGCTCTGGCCTGCGGATATCTGCTGGGGTCCACCGTGCTGTTGCACGATCTGGTGCGGGCCGCAATCACCTTCGCGGCGGTGCTTTTTATCGCCCTCATTCTCCCCGCCGGCCGCAATGGCAATCTGGTCTGGACGGTAGTCGCCACGGGCGCCGCAGCCGCGGCCGTCGGTCTTTATAAGCGATATCTCGAAGAACGCATGTCCACTACGCTCCGTCACAACGTCATGATCCGGTCCCAGTCACAGCTAGCCCGGGAAGCCGAGCGCCAGCGCATCGCCGCCGATTTTCACGACGGCCCATTGCAAAGCTTCATCAGTTTTCAGATGCGCCTGGAAGTGATCCGCAAATTGCTGAAGCGCGATATCGAAGCCGGCACGCGCGAACTCCAGCTGCTGCAGGAGCTGTGCCAGTCGCAGGTCACCGATCTCCGCAGTTTCGTTCGCAGTATGCGTCCGGCGGATGAGGGCATGGGACTGGCTGCCTCGCTCAGCCGCATGGCCGAGCTGTTCCAGCGAGACTCAGGCATCATTGCCACCTTTTCGGGAACCGATCTGCACGATCCCGCCAATACCGAGGTTTCCCTCGAAGTGCTGCAGATCGTCCGCGAGGCGCTGAACAACGTCCTGAAGCATTCCGGTGCGACTCGCGTGGTCATCTCGGCTTCGCGCGTCGATCATGATCTACAAATCTCAGTGGAAGACAACGGCGAAGGATTCCCTTTTACCGGTTCGTTTTCCCTGGAAGAATTAGAGCTGTTGCGCCTGGGACCAACCAGCATTAAGCGCCGGGTGAAGGTGCTCGAAGGCGACTTGGAACTCGAATCCGGGCCGGGCCGGGGTTCCAAGCTTGCCATTCGCGTGCCTCTCTAAGATGCGGATCGCCCACGTTCTTGCGTTCCTGCTGCTGCTGCTCTCCGGCTGTGGGCGCTACGCCGATTTCACATTGCCGGCTCCCGATGCCGCCGGGCCCCGCGCGCCGTTCACATGGGAGGCTAAGCCGGAACCGGTCATCGCTCGCGGCGACTCCTCCGATGTCCTGAACCCCTCGGTAGTTCGATTTCAAGGAGCTTACTGGAACTTCTATTCCGAGTACGATGGGCACAGCTGGCACACCGCCGCCGCGACTTCTTCCGATGGACTCGCGTGGACCAAACTCGGCCGCGTGCTTTCTCCCCAGGCATCGGAAGGATCCTATATCGCGGCAAACGGATCGGCACTCGCGGTGGGTGACGAAATTCTTTACTGGTATGAAATCGGCTATCCGTTACGTATCGCACTCGCCCGTTCGCGCGATGGAAAGAATTGGACGCGCCAGGGCGAACCCGTTGTTGCGCTGGGGCCGCGCGGCAGTTTCGATGAACGGGCAGTCGCCGATCCATATGTAATGCATACGCGTAACGGATTTTATATGTTTTATCTGGGCCAGGACCGCGCCCGCCGCCAAAGCCTGGGCGTCGCGCGTTCCACCGATGGCGTCGTGTGGGAGAAACTGCGAATCAACCCAATTCTCGAACCCGGTGGGCCCGGAGCGTTCGACGAAAACGGCTTGGGCGAGCCCGCCGTATGGACCTCGGGCGGCCAGTGGTGGATGCTGTACACCGGCCGCGACAAGGGCGAGCGCCGTCGCCTGGGTCTGGCCCGTTCTGTCGATGGTGCCCGATGGGAACGCGTTCAAAACTTTGTTGTCTCAGGAACGAACACCTGGGACAGTCAAGTTGTCTGCGACCCGAGCGTGGAGCAGATGCCCGATGGAACGATCCGTGTCTGGTTCGGCGGCGGCGATGTGGCGCGGCCCGATCAGGGTCTTCACGGCCAGATCGGCTTGGGCACGCTGCGCGGACAATAGGCTCGGCTCTGCGCTGCTCAAGAATTGATTTTCCAGAGTTTTCAATCCTGTATCGAAACGGCACACGCAACTCATGGAAACAGGATTGAAACACGAATATCCAGCAAACAGCGGCCAGATGTCGAACCTTTTGGCTGGTCGTTGCGTCTAATGGGCATGGGTCTCGTGCCAGAACTGTTCTCTGACTACCGAAACGCCTTTGCCGAGTTTGCGCAAAAGGTCCGCCAAGCCCGCGCGTTAGTGGTAGCCGCACATCCGGACTGGCAGGCGATCGACGCGGCCCTTCTGGAAGTGGAGAAGGCGCGCGTGAACTATGGTCATCGGCGCGATATTCTGGCGGAACAGCTTTTGACCTCCGCACCTAAGGCGGGATTCACTAAGCTCGCATCAGATTCGCTCGAAGCGCGTGTCAGGGAGGTCGCGGAGCTGCGGTGGGAACTCGCAGGACAGCCGGAAGGCACGGACGATGAAAACTGGTACCGCGCCGAGGATATTGTGCGCCGTGCCACGGCAGCCTAGCCTGCCAGCCGGGACTACTTCTTCTTACTAACTTGGCTGATCTTGGTTACGGTAATGCTGTCGCCCTTCAGATCGCCGGTAACCGACACCATCTGACCCGCTCGTTGTTGCAGTGCGGGCAGAGCCTGGTTTTCTATCTGGAAGACCTTCCCGTCGCTTACCAGAACATATTTGCTCCCGGCTTTTACGCACGCCAAGGTGCAATCCCTGTCGGTTTTCAGGTCCTTATGCTCGGCCAGCATTTTGGCATGAGTGGCCCCGCATGCGCTGTCGGAAATTTCCCCGGTCCAGCTGGCGCCGTACATGGAAGCAGCAGCAAGCGTTAAAAGAGCGAATGTTTTGATCATGAAAGACATCTCCTCCCTGACTAGAGTCTTTGACGAAGGAGAATGTTTCGCGAAAAGAGCGTGCGGGACCTACTCGCGCTTAGCAACCTGAAGCTGGCTCAGCGATTCCGCGTAGGCGGCGATTCCTTTGTACAGCGCCTCAGCGATCTTCTGGCGGTGCTCGGACTTGCGCATCAGCGCTTCATCGCTGGCGTTGGTCAGGAATCCGATTTCCGCCAGCACGCTGGGCATCTGCGCGCCGATCAGCACCACGAACGGCGCTTTCTTGATACCCCGGTTCTTCGTGGCGCTGGCCTTGGTTAACCTATACAGAGACGTTTGCAGGCGCGAGGCGAATTCACGCGATTCATCGATCTTATCCTTCAGCGCGATTTTCTCCAGCATGTCCTTCAAGTCGAAAATCGAACTCTCCGCCGCCGCGTTCTCGCGCGCCGCCAGGTCCAGAGCGCTTCGGGACGTGGTGAAGTTCAGATAGTACGTTTCCACGCCGGTCACCGATTTCACCGGCGAAGAGTTGGCGTGGATCGACAAAAACAGGTCCGCCTTGGCGTCGTTGGCGATTTTAGTGCGGCCCTCGAGCGAAACGTAAGTGTCGTCGGTGCGGGTGAGGATAACCTCGCTTCCGAGCCGGTCCTCCAGCAGCGCTGCCAGCCGCTGCGAGACGTCCAGAACCAGATCCTTTTCGTACAGCCCGGAAGGACCATGCGTGCCCACGTCGTGACCACCGTGACCCGGATCGAGCACCACGCGTCCCAGCTTCAGACCCAGCGCGCGCGTCAGGGACCGTTCTCCGTCAGTGTTGCGCGCGGCCGGTTTCGGCTCCGGACCCACGGGTTTTCGGGGGAGAACGGCCGCAGGGGTTGCTGTTGACGTCCGGCTGACGGGCGTCAGCATGGCGGGCGCGGGCAGAGTTTTCGCGGCCAGCTGGGGTTCTGCGTGAGCTTGCGGAACAGGCGTGGGCGCGGCTGGCTCCTCAGTTGTCGCGGGCGCCTCGGCAGTCTTCGTGCCCTTAGCGCGGAGTTCCACTATCAGTCGCTCGGGATTGGACAGTTGAGACGCCGTGAAATCGGCGGCCTGTTCCAGATCAAATACGATCCGCGTAGTTCCCGGCTGGGTTTCCGCGATGCGGATTTGCTTGAGCATATGGTCGCCCACCGTGATGATCTTATGCACCACGACCGGACGGGACCCTTGCACGTCGAAAAACAGGCGCGGAGGAGCGTCCAGACTGTCGTACTTGAATTTGAACTCGCCGGAAACTTCGACGGCCACGCGGGTGGTGTCGCCGGTGGACCAAAAGCGGACCGCCGTGACCTTGTTCGCGGCCTGGCCGAAACAAGGCGCGTCCAGACACAGCACGCCCAGGCAAACCATACCCAGGCACACGGGGGGCGCGGCCGCCAGAATCAGAGAAAGGATCGCGCGCAACCGGTTACTGCTGCGTGGTCCCGAGATGCAACCTGCCTTCGGCATCGACAAACGGCTCCAGTTTCGGGTGTGTTTCCTCCGTCACCCCAACTGGCGGAAAAGCAGGCTCCGCCAAGTGTTGCGCGGCTGCCTTTTTCGCTGCTCCGTACTGCTCGCCCACCCGGTTCACATAATTTTGCGTCTCCGGATATGGCGGAATCCATTTGTATTTCTGCACGGCGCCGGGCCCGGCGTTGTAGGCCGCCAGTGCCAAGCGATCGTCCTTGTACAGGTTCTGTAAATACTTAAGATAGCGCACTCCCGCCTCGATGTTCTGGCGGGGGTCGAAACTGTCGCTCACGCCCAGGTCGCGGGCGGTGGGCGGCATCAACTGCATCAGTCCCTGAGCGCCTTGGGGTGAAACGGCGTAGGGGTTATAGTTGCTCTCCACCTGAATGATGGAATGCACCAGTAGGGGATCCACGTGATTGTCGCGGGCCGCCTTCTCTACCATCTCGGAAATGTCGATCGACGCCTGCTGCCGGGTTACCGTCGCGTCGCCTGCGGGGCTCGCGGCCGGAACTACGCTGCGAACCAGTTTCCCCGTGCGGCGGTCGGCGCGGACCACCAGCGTCTTCCGCGCGGCAGAATCCGCGGCGAACATTTCAGATGGGGAGGCGGCCAACATCATGGCAAATGCCAATATGAAACAAATATACACCTTTTTGTTTGTCAACATGCTGGCTGCGATTGCTACTATCTTCTCATGCCGAGCCGCAGGCGCTTCATGGAAAGCCCCAGGGCAGGCTTTGTTCTGGCTGGGGGCCGTAGCTCCCCTATCGGCCGGGATAAAGCGCTGCTGCCATGGAAAGGGTCCACCCTTATTGAATCGGTTGCCCGGGAGGTTTTCGTTGCAGCCGGGAACGTTACTCTGATTGGATCCCGTTCTTTGGCCGGGGACCGCTACGGAAACATTGGATTTCCAGTAATTTACGACCAAGTGGAAGGTTGCGGCCCCCTGGGTGGCCTGCACGCTGCCTTGAGCATCACGACCACTGGTCTGGAACCGCTGTGCGCCGCGTATCACGTCCGGCTGGTACCCCTGGTCAAACCCGCGATCGACTCCAAACTGCTCAAAATGCATGACTTCATCTCAACCATCGAGGCCCGCTTGTGGCCCGCGCCGGACTCCACCCCATTCCGCAATTTGAACACTCCAGAACAGCTGATTTCTGAACGGGAAGCACGATGAGCGAGGCCTCCTCCCATTACATCGAGTTCGCCGACGTCTATAAGACGTTCGATAAGCCGGTTTTAGTCGACGTCAGTTTTCACGTCGATGCCGGGGAAACGCTGGCCATTATCGGGCGAAGCGGAGTCGGTAAGTCCGTGAGCCTGGGGCACATAATGGGATTCCTGAAGCCGGATCAGGGCCGCGTGTATGTATCCTATTCCGATATTACGGACATGCCCGAATCCGAGTTGCGGCGCATTCGCAAGAAAGTGACTATGGTGTTCCAATCCGGGGCGCTGTTCGATTCGCTGACCGTCGGGGAAAATATTCTGTTTTCGCTCGAGACCCGCGATGATTACAACGAAAAAAACAAGGAAGATGTGGTGCGTGGACTGCTAAACCTGGTGGATCTGGGCGATGCCGTAGACGTCTACCCGACGGACCTTTCCACCGGGCACAAGCGCGCCGTGGCGATCGCGCGAGCGCTGGCTGCACAACCGGAATGCATCCTATACGACGAGCCCACCACCATGGTGGATCCGATTATGAGCGACCACCTGATCGGCCTGATGCTGCGCCTGAAGAACCAGCTACGGCTGACTGCGGTGGTGGTTACCCACGACCTGGACCTGATGCGGCGGGTGGCGGACAAAGTGGTGGTGCTGTTTGAAGGCCGGTCTATCTACTTCGGACCGGTGGCGGAGCTGGACAAATCGCCACATCCGCATATTAAGGAATTCCTGGCGATGGACCAGGTAGCGTGAGTACGATAAAATCAGTCTTTGCCATCGAGCTTGGTCGCTATCTACCCCGGGTCGTTTGATCCCATCACCAATGGGCACCTGGATTTAATTGCCCGGGGCAGCCGCATGGCCGGACGCCTGATCGTCGCGGTACTTCGCAATCAGGCTAAACACCCGTTGTTTAGCGTGGAAGAGCGCCTGGAAATGATCGCGGAAGTGGTCAAGCCGTACGGGAATGTGGAGATCGCGGCGTTCGAAGGACTGCTGGTGGATTTCGCGGCTTCGCGCGGGGCGACCATGATCGTGCGCGGCATGCGGGCCGTCTCCGACTATGAGTTGGAGTGGGAGATGGCGCTTATGAACCGGCGACTGAAGCCGCAGATCGAGACCGTCTTTCTGATGGCCGGTGAGGAGTACTCGTTCATCAGCTCGCATCTGGTGAAGGAAGTGGCCGCGCTGGGCGGGAACGTGAGCGACGTGGTACCGCCGTTGGTGGAAGCACGTTTGAAAAAACGCATCGCGGCAGGAAATAGGACATAAGGAGTGCAGAGGTAAATGCCGACCGTACAGGAATTAGCGGAAAGAATCTCGTGGATCAGTGAATCGTCCACCATGAAGGTGGCCGCGGAAGCGGATCGCCAGCGCCGCGAAGGTGTCGACGTAGTGGACTTCAGCGCAGGCGAGCCGGATTTTCCGACGCCCGACAATATCAAAAACGCGGCGATTGAAGCGCTGCGGCAAAACTTCACCAAGTACACGCCCGTCAGCGGCACGGTGGAACTGAAACAGACCATCTGCGACTATCACAAGCGCAGCTACGGAACGTCCTATTCTCCGAAGGAGTGCATCGCGACCATCGGCGGCAAGCACGCGATCTTCAATCTGGTGCAGGCGCTGGTCGATCCGGGCGATGAAGTGATCATCCCGGTTCCCTACTGGGTGACGTACAAGGACGTGGTCAACTTCGCGGCCGGCAAGTGCGTGTTCGTCGATACCGATGAACAGGAAGGTTTCGTTCTCTCCGCGGCGCAGGTGGAGCGTCATCTGACGCCCAAGACGCGGATGATCCTGCTCAACTCTCCCTGCAATCCCAGCGGGGCGGTGTATGAACGGTCGGAGATGGAAAAGATCTTCCGGATCGCCAAGGACCGCGGCATCTGGATCATGACTGACGAGTGTTACGAGCGCTTCCTCTACGACAGCGAGCTTTTCTCGCTGGCTTCGCTGCCGGATGCCAAGGATACGGTGGTGGTGGCCGGGTCGCTCTCGAAGACCTACGCGATGACCGGATGGCGCATGGGATTCGTCCTGGGCCCGGCGCAGGTGGTGGCGGGAATCAACAAGCTCCAGAGCCACACCACCTCGAATCCGACGTCCATTACGCAGAAAGCTGCCATCGAAGCGTTGCGCGGGCCGCAGGAATCGGTGGGTATCATGCTGGCCGAGTATCGGCGTCGTCGCGATTACGTGATCGGCCGGCTGCGCAAGATGCCGGGCGTTAAAGCCCAGGAACCTCGCGGCGCATTCTACGCCTATCCGAATGTAAGCGCGGCGTTCAAAAACGGCATTACGGACTCGATGAGCTTTTCCGAAAAGCTGCTGGCGGAAGAGCACGTGGCCGTGGTTCCTGGTGAGGCATTCGGAACGGCCGATCATATTCGGCTCTCCTACGCCACCTCGATGAAGGAGCTGGAGCGCGGGCTGGATCGGCTGGAGCGGTTCGTTAAAGCGCACGTTTAGCGCGTAAAAGAAGATGCTGACGCGGCTCACTCCGCGCTTCGTACCGAAAGTCTGGGGCTCCACACATTTGGAGCCCTGGTACCACGACACGGGCGAGAAGATCGGCGAAGTGTGGTTCGAGCCGCGTCCAGGTGCTCCGAATCTGCCGCTTCTCATCAAGTTCCTGTTCACGACGGAGCCTTTATCGGTACAAGTGCATCCCGAAGGCAAGACCGAGATGTGGCACATTCTGGCGGCCGAGCCGGGCGCGAAGATCGCTGCCGGGTTCCGCGAGAAAATCTCCGAAGAACGGTTACGAGCCTCGGCCCTCTCGGGCGAAATCGAACAGCTGCTGGAATGGCACGAAGCCCGGCCCGGCGACACATTTTTCATTCCCGCGGGAACGGTGCACGCCATTGGCGCCGGACTCGCGTTGTGCGAAATACAGCAGTGGTCCGATGTCACGTATCGACTGTTCGACTACGGCCGTCCGCGTGAGCTGCATCTGGACGAAGGCGTGCGCGTGAGCCGGATGGGTCCACATGCGGCGCGGCAGGGCGCTCGCGAAGGCACGCTGGTGTCCTGTCCGTTCTTTACTACCGAAAAAGTGCGGGTGGATGGCAGCGTATCCTGCAAGGCCAGTATGATCGTACTTCTCGAAGGAAACCTGGAAATCGGCGGGCAGCCAGGCAGGGCGGGCGAGGCTTGGTATGCGGACGGGGCCACGGTCGAACTCCAAGGGCAGGGGACGGTTTTACTTACTTCTTAGGAAAAGAAGACCCGCAGGGTGGTGAAAGTCAGCGCGTGGGTCACCATCGACGCCCGAATACTGCTGGCTTGGCGGAAGGCCAAACCGTAGAAAATACCGGCCACCCCTGCCAGCAGCGCGAAACGCCAGTTGGGGAACGACTGGTAGGGCAGATGCACCGCTCCAAATATGAGCGAGGTCGCGATCAGGCCGGCCCATTCATTGCGCAGCCAGCCGACCATCCATTGCTGGAGTAAGCCGCGGAAGAAGAACTCCTCGCCCAGCGACAGAACCCACATCCCGCCGAAAAAATAGAACACCGCGATCACCGGGGTCCTGATCCATGAAGTTGTGGGCGGGTGGAACTTGCCCCAGCCGATCCACCAGGCCAGCGCGGCCACCACCGGCAGCATGAGCAGGAAGAAGAGCGCGCCGATCCTCCATTCGCGCGGCGAGGGCCAGAATCCGAAGCCGACTCCTTGCACGCGGCGGACGCTCAGGAGTGCGAAGGCGCCGGTCCGGATCCACATGGCCTGTCCCAGAGCCTCGAGTGGCAGCCGCGGATCCGGACGAACGTACAGCGTCGCAAAAACCTTGGTCAGGACCACGGCGGCCAACAGCACCAGCAGAAGCAGATCCACGGCGGCCTTTTGCGGCAGCACAACGTACCAGAACGATACCAGCCCGGACAGCAGCGCAATGCCCGCCAGCGCCTGCCAATGAAACGATCCGAAGGCCAGCGAAGCGGCGCAGTAGGGGGCGATCGCCGCCAAAACCAGGATCGCGGCCACGCCCACGGGCCGCAGTCTCTCGAGTTTCTTCCGCCAGCTTTCGACCCCCAGGGTCAGGAATAGGGTCGCTTCCAGCAGAAACGCCGGAAGTGCGGCCAGCACCACGGAAGAGGGGATGCCCCGTTGCAGGCCATAGACATATCCCGCCGTAGCGCAGGCCAGCCAGAATAGCGGCAAAGCCCAAAAGATCATGCTCGTCGGTTAATGGTAGCGTAACCTTTCTCTGTGTCGCGAGTATTCTCGTATGTAACCGTGAACATGCTGGTAAATACCAAGGACAACGCGGTGATGGCGGAGGTGAGCGCGGGCCAGGTAGCTCGGCTCGCCCTGCTCTTCGAACGCCATCACCGGGCTTTGTTCCGCTATTTCGTATCGATGCACGGCGACCGGGAGCAGGCCGAGGATCTGGTCCAGGAAGTCTTCGTCCGCATGCTGCGCTATCGGACCAGTTACGATCCCGCGCAATCCTTCACCGCGTGGATGTACCAGATCGCGCGAAATTCGGCAGTGGATCACGTGAGGAAGCGAGGCGCTGTGAGAGTAGTGGATATCGATACGTTTGCGGAGCGGCGCGCGGAGCTGGTTTCAGCCTCGCCGGGGCCGGAAGAGAGCGCCTCGCACGGCCAGAATCTGGCGCTGCTGCGCCGCGCCATGGATCAGTTGCCCGAAGACAAGCGCGAAATCCTGGTGCTGAGCCGCTTCCAGGGAATGAAGCATGAAGACATCGCGGAAGTGCTGGGCTGCGAAGTGGGAACGGTAAAAGTGCGCATCTATCGGGCGATCCGCGCACTGGAGCAGATCTATTTTGCACTGGAGAAGGAAAAAGTGTCATGACATGCGAACAAGCGCGGCTGCAGATGCTGGGGGAAACGGAAGGGCAGGATCTGGCCGCCCATATGGCTTCCTGTGAGGCGTGCAGGAACGAATTGTCCCGTATCGGAGCGATGTGGCAAAGCCTGGATCTGTTGCCTCTGGAGGAGCCGGCCGGCCAGGTCCGCCAGCGATTTTACGAAATGCTGGGGGCTTACCGGCAAGGCTTGTCATCCGCCGAACCCAGGAAAACATATCGCTGGTGGCAATTAGCGGCCGCGGCTGCGTTATTGGCAATAGGCCTGGGCATCGGATATGGAATGCGCGGGAACGGGCAGGTGCCCGCGGAAGTTTCGCAGCTAAGGGAGGAGGTGGCTAGTATGCGGCAGTTGGTGGCCCTGTCGTTGATGCAGCAGCAATCGGCGAGTGAACGGCTGAGAGGCGTGAGTTGGGCGTATCAGGCGGAACCTTCGGATCGCGAAGTGCTGGAGGCCCTGCTTACGGCGGTCAATCACGACACCAACGTAAACGTCCGATTGGCGGCCGTTGACGCGTTGCGCAGATTCTCCGCAAGTCCGGAGACCCGCCGGGCGGTGGTGGAGGCGCTTCCGAGCCAGACCACTCCTCTGGTGCAGGTGGCGCTAATCGACCTGCTGGTCGACTTCAAGGAAAGGGAGGCCGCAGGAGCTCTGAAGACGCTTGCGGCCAATCGAGACGTGAACGACGGAGTCCGGCAACAAGCCCGATGGGCACTGGAGAAACTACAATGAAGAACCTGCTGGTATTGAGTCTTGGCGCCGTCTTATTGGCGCCGGCGGCACTGCCGCAAGATGCCCAAAAGCCGCAAGACGCGCAGAAGGTGACGATACCTTTCCGTAATCCATCGCAGCCCAAGAAGCTGGTGGTGGATACCATGCGCGGCAGTGTTACGGTTAGGGGCTATGAAGGTCAGGAAGCGATTGTGGAGACCAGCAGCCGCAATCCCGGCCGCGAGCCGCGCCGCGCCGCCGAGGTCCCGGCGGGGATGCACCGGATCGGCAGCAGCACCGCCGGGGTGGACATCACCGAAGACAACAACACGGTCAAGGTGTCGGGCGGATTTTTTGGAGGACCGGCCGACCTGGTGATTCAGGTTCCCGTGCAGACATCGGTATCAGTGAAGACCATGACGGGAAGCGCCGTCACCATCGAGAACATCTCCGGTGAAATCGAAGCCAACAACATGAATGGGCAGGTGAACATTACCAACGTCTCCGGTTCCGTGGTGGCGCACTCGATGAACGGCAAGGTGGTGGTATCGCTCAACAGTGTCATGCCCGACAAGGCCATGAGTTTTTCCACCATGAATGGCGATGTCGACGTGACGCTGCCGGCCGACATCAAAGCCAATGTGAAGATGAAGACCGACCACGGCGACATGTTCACAGACTTCGACATCAAGGTGGATTCGACGGGCCAACCTCCGCGGGTGGAGGATAACCGCGGTAGGGGCGGGCGCTATCGCGTGCGGTTCGATCGTGGAACAACCGGCAGCATCAACGGAGGCGGTCCCGAGATCCAGTTCACGACCTTCAACGGCAATATCCTGATCCACAAGAAGTAACGGCGAAAGGTAAGAACGGCCACGCCGGGGTAAAATGAGCCTGCTATGGCCCGTTTCCCCGGCGTCGACTATTTGCGGATCGATTCTCTCTTCAGCGCGCAGGAACTGCTGGTCCGCGAGACCGCGCGGCGCTTCGTCGACGAGCGCGTGCTTCCGCTGATCCGCGATTGTTTTCGCGATGCCCGGTTTCCCAAGGAACTGATCCCCGAAATGGCGAGCCTGGGATTCCTGGGCGCGAATCTGGAGGGTTACGGCTGCGCCGGCATGAGCAACGTGGAATACGGATTGGTCATGCAGGAGCTGGAGCGCGGCGATTCCGGGCTGCGCAGTTTTGTAAGCGTGCAGGGCTCGCTGGTGATGTATCCCATACTCACCTTCGGCAGCGAAGAGCAGAAGCAAACATGGCTGCCGCGATTGCAATCGGGAACCGCGATCGGCTGCTTCGGATTGACGGAGCCGGGGTTCGGATCGAATCCGGCGGGGATGCTGACCAAGGCGAAACGCGATGGCGGCGATTGGATTCTCTCCGGCGAGAAAACTTGGATCACCAACGGCTCGGTAGCGGACGTGGCCGTGGTTTGGGCCCGCGCCGAGGATGGCATCCGCGGTTTCCTGGTCGAGCGCGGAATTCGTGGATTCACGGCGTCAGAAATCCATGGAAAATTGTCGATGCGGGCGTCGGTCACTTCCAGTTTGAAGCTGGACGATTGTCGCGTGCCGGAGAGCGCCGTGCTTCCGGCCGCGAAAGGGCTCAAGGCCGCTTTAGGCTGCCTGACGCAAGCCCGCTACGGGATCGGTTGGGGCGTGATCGGCGCGGCCATGGATTGTTATGAAACCGCGAGGTCGTATTCCGTGGCGCGCAAGCAATTTGACCAGCGGCCGATCGCTTCGCACCAGCTGGTGCAGGCCAAGCTGGCGGACATGATTACGGAGATCACCAAAGCCCAACTACTGGCCCTGCAGGTTGGCAAGCTCAAGGATCAGGGGCAGGCCGAGGCCGCGCATGTCTCGATGCTTAAACGGAACAATGCGGCCATGGCCTTGGAATGCGCACGCCAGTCACGCGACCTGCTGGGAGCCAACGGGATCATGGACGAATATCCGATCATGCGGCATATGTGCAATCTGGAGACGGTCAAAACCTATGAGGGCACGGACCACATTCACGCCCTGGTGATTGGTGAGCGAGTGACTGGGATCGCGGCGTACAAATAGGGCCCGTGGTAACATGTTGGGAGCGCCTTTCTGGGTGCGCTTTGGGTAGCCGTATGGTCTATTTCATTACCTTTGTTCATATAGCTGTGTGTCTGATCCTGGTCGTCGTGGTGCTGCTGCAAAGCGGCAAGGCCGCCGACTTGGCGGGAGCGTTCGGCGGTATGGGATCACAGACCGTGTTCGGACCCCGTGGATCGGCGACGGTACTTTCGAAGGCGACCACGATTTCGGCCGTGCTCTTTATGCTGACGTCGGTAACGCTTTCGATCATGGCGACGCGCGGGGGAAGCTCCACGCCGGACATTCTCAAGAAAACCCTTCCAGCCGCGGGGCAAACGGCTCCGGCTAAATCGCAGACGCCCGCGCTACCGGCGGGTACGGTACCGATCACTGTGCAGGGTGGCGTGCAAGGCGGAGAGAAGAGCGCTCCTGTCACGATCCCTGTGCCGGTGACGCCGGCTCCGGCTCCTCAGCCGCAGCAGAAGTAATCGAATTGCGAGTTTGTACCCCGTTTATGTAGGGTGTAGTCTCACTTCCAACGGATCTGCTGACAGTTGGATTTTAAGATGTGCGGTCGTGGCGGAATTGGCAGACGCACTGCCTTGAGGTGGCAGCGGGAGCAATCCCGTGGAGGTTCAAGTCCTCTCGACCGCACCATAAAATCTCTCAGTCCCTGCGTGACACGTCCGGACTTCGTCATCCTTTTGAGTCTCATACCCTGACATTGTAATTACATCGCCAGTGCCCGCCCTTTCGGAATGGTCCGTCTATTGCACTTGGAAACAGAAGAAGAGTGGAGGAAGTGATGATGCGAGATGCACACGGGAAAGCGGCTGAGCAGCATGACCTTGCGGCACGCGCCCACCGTACTGCCGCCGAACACAATGAAAAAGGGGATGACGAAGGGGGTCGCTGGCACGCAGAAAGAGCTCTGGAGTATTCTGATCGCGCCTACAAGCTTGCCAGGGAAGCTCACACCAAGTCCGGGCAGATAGGGACCCTTTAAGCTATGTCCACTCGTTACAACAACGGATCGCATTACGAAAACCACCAGCGGGCGGCCGAATTGCACGACGCGGCTGCACATAGTCATCGTGTTGGCGAACAGCAGGGGAAGCAAGATCACCTGACCGGGCACGAGCATTCGCGGCAGGCTCTCGAAGACTCCGAAGAGGCTCATCAGCGAACTCAGACCGCGGCAAATGGACATGGCATAGCTCCGTTCGGACACTCTGACATCGCCGCCCTGGCTTATGAACTCTGGAAGGCCAGAGGTTGTCCCGACGGATCACCGGAACAAGATTGGTTCGATGCCGCCGAACAATTGCGGTTCCGCAGTTACGCACATTGATTTCGGGGTATGCTGGCCTCCGCGGTGAGTGCGTTTTACGGTTAAGCTGGCGCTCTGTCGTCAGGTGACCAAATATGGTCTGGTGAGGCAACGCACCTCGCAAGCGGTTCATATCCTGTAAGTTGTGTGTAAAACAGCGGATACTTAGGGCCGGCCCTTCGAGCTTATCCTTTTTCATCCCGCTTGCAGATACCAACCAGCCATCTTGTTCCGCCGCCCCAAGACCCTGCGTCTACAATTGGAGTAAGCCCAAAATGCAGACGATTCTGGTCATCGACGATGATGAGAGCCTTCGTGACACCATTGGTTTAATGTTGGAAAATGAAAGCTTTCGTCCGATATTGGCGGCCGATGGGACTGCCGGATTAGAACAGGCGTTTGCTCTTCGCCCCAGCCTTATTCTGGTGGATCTGCGTATGCCGGGGCTAAGCGGCATGGAGGTATGCAAGCGAGTCAGGGGGGCTGGCCTGAAAACTCCGGTCATCGTGCTTAGCGCGATGGGTGACGAAATCGACAAGGTTCTGCTGCTCGAAATCGGGGCTGACGACTATGTGGTGAAACCCTTCGGAACGCGCGAGCTGCTAGCGCGCATTCGGGCCCTTCTGCGCCGAACTACGCAGGGGTCCGATTTGGTGCTCTCCTTCTCCGATGTCGAAGTGGATCTGGATCAACGTATGGTGCGGCGCAGCGGCGCGGAGACTCGCATGACGCGGGCCGAGTTCAATCTGCTCGCCTTCTTCATGCAAAATCCAGGACGAGCGCTCTCGCGGGACGTTATTCTCAACTCCGTGTGGGGCTACGAGTCGTTTCCCAATACGCGAACGGTGGACGCGCACGTGGTCCGGCTGCGGCAGAAACTGGAGCCCGATCCCGAAATCCCGCGTCATTTTCTGACCATGCATGGCGTCGGGTACCGGTTTTTGCCATGACCGGGTTGCCGGCAGACGATGTATCGGCGGATGTTCGGCACACGATCCTGGTGGTCGACGATGCGGAAGACTGCATTGCTACGGTGGGTCTGGCACTGCAGGCACTTCCGGGTGTTGTGATTCGGCCGGCGTTGTCCGCGGAGGCCGCTCTTGCGGACCTGGAGAGTGATACATTCTCGGCAGTGATCACTGATGTTCATCTTCCCGAAATGACCGGCCTCGAGTTGGTGGCGCGAATTCGGGAAACCCCTCGTTTTCGCTCGCTGCCGATTCTGGTGGTGAGCGCCGACGCCGATCCCACGACGCCAGCCCGCGCGCTTGGGTTGGGGGCCAACGCGTATTTCGCCAAGCCCTTCTCCCCCAGCGCCATGCGCAAGAAACTGGAGGATCTCATCCATGCATCCTAAGCTCTCGTGGCATCCTAAGCTCTCGTGCCTGCTTCTGGCAGCCTGCGCAGCGGGCTCTCTGAGCGCGCAGCAACCGCCGGAATTGAAGGCTGTTATAGACCGGCTGGACCGGCTGGAAGCGCAAAACCGCGAGCTTATGGCCGAAATCCGAGCGTTGCGGCAGCAACTCGGCTCAGGACAGCCTGCGCCTGCGGTCGAAAACGGGGTAGCGCCTAAAGAAGCAGCGGCGCCCGAAGCCGCGCCAGTTGCCGCCGATGCTGAAGTCTCGCAGCAGCCGATCACGGAAAGAGTCGACATCGCCGAGCGCCGCTTGGCCGACCTGGATCAAACCAAAATTTCCAGTGAGCATCGCCTGCCTGTGACGCTCACCGGCATGCTGTTATTCAACACCTTCCTGAACGGGAAGGCGTCCGGCGGAGCAGACAATCCCACCTTGCTTCCCGCCAGCGGCGCGCTAGCATCGGGCGGGGCGACGTTCCGGCAAAGCGTGATCGGCCTGAAGCTGGATGGCCCGCGCCTGGTCGGCGACGGCAAGGTGACGGGCGCCATTTATATGGATTTCTTCGGCGGCGGCACCGGGCTCAACCAAACTGTGCGCCTGCGCGTTTCCACTCTGGATGCGACTTGGAAAAACACAAGCTTGGGGCTGGCTTTCGACAAACCGATCATCGCGCCGCGCGAGCCGGATTCGCTGGCTCAGGTGGGCGTCTCGCCGCTCACCGCGGCAGGGAACCTGTGGCTGTGGGGGCCGCAAGTGCGCGTCGAGCATCGAATCTCACTGACGGAGCAGTCCGGATTGCGGGCCCAGTTCGGTGTGTATCAGACGTCGGAAGGCGGCACCGGATTATCAACCGAATATCCCGGTCTGGCACGATCGCGGCCAGGCTACCAAGGGCGGTTCGAGTTCTGGAGGCAATCCGGGAGCCGCCGCTTCGAGGTCGCACCCGCCTTCCATGCCAGTTCCACGCGAGTGCTCGGGCAAGCGGTGCCATCCAGGATTTTTTCGCTCGACTGGCTGATTCGTCCGGCAGCGCGGGTGGATTTCACCGGCGCGTTTTTTCATGGTGAAAACACCGGCGTGATCGGCGGCCTGCGCCAGGGTGTGAGCGTGTTCAACGGTCGTGCGCGAGCGGTAGGCGCCACTGGCGGCTGGGCGCAGTTTACTTTCCGCGCCACGCCGCGGGCTTCATTTCATTTCTTCGGCGGCCAGGAGGACGACCGCAACCGCGATCTGGAGCTTAACGGCGTTGCTAAAAACCAGAGCTACGGCGCGAACATAATGTACCGCTTGGGTTCCAACATTCTGACCAGTTTCGAAACCTCCCAGGTGCGCACCACCTATCTGGGGGCCGGCACCAGGATTAATCCTCACTATGACTTGGCATTCGCGTACCTTTTTTAGAATCTTGGGGCTGGGGGTGTTGTGGCTCGGTTTTACGGCCGGGAGTGCGCTACTGGCAGGATCCGTCTCCGGCAAAGTGGAGCTACGGGATTCGCAGGACGCCTCGGTTCGTAAGCACATGGATTTCTCGGGCGTGGTGGTTTGGCTGGAATCTCTCACCGGGCCGCCCCCATCGGCGGCCGCTCCAGGAACCGCCCGCATGGTCCAGAAGGACAAGACGTTCACGCCCCATGTCTTGCCGATCCGCGTGGGCACCAGCGTCGATTTCCCCAACTTCGATCCCATCTTTCACAACGCGTTTTCCAACTACAATGGCCAACTGTTCGACGTCGGGCTCTATCCGCCGGGAACTTCGCGCAGCGTGCGTTTCGCCCGGCCCGGCATCGTAAGGATCTTCTGCAACATTCACGCGGCCATGAGCGCCGTGATCGTAGTGCTCAACACTCCTTACTTTGAGACTACCCAGAAGAACGGAACTTTTGAGCTTCGCGACGTGTCTCCCGGCGAATACTCTTTGCATTTTTTCCATGAGCGCGCCGCCCAGGCGACGCTCGATTCGCTCACGCGGCGCATTACGGTTTCGGAAGGATCCATCACTTTACCCGCCGTGGCTATCTCCGAAAGCGGGTATATCGTGATTCCGCACCATAACAAATACGGCCACGATTATACGGATCCGCCTGACGACGATGGGGTCTATCCGGCAGTTCGCAAATGAAACTCAAGCTACATTCCGTTTCGCTGCTGTGGCGAATTCTTTTCTCCACTTCGATCGCGATCACCGTTTTGTTCGCTGCCATGGGGTGGCTGTTGCAGGATCAGTTTGTTCGCATCTCCTCGGCGACCTTGGAAGACGAGGTACGGGCGAGCTTCCGGGCGTACGAGTCGCTGTGGGGCGCCCGCGGAGACCAGCTTGCCAGCGTCAGCCTGATCCTCAGCCGGCTGCCGAGTGTCCGTTCGGCCTTCGGTACCGGCGACCGGGCTACGATCCGCGATTCCGCCAGCGAAGTGTGGGATCAGCTTTCGCGTCCGGAGACCTTGTTTCTGGTGTGCGATCCCAGGGGCGTTGTGATTGCCTCGGTGGCCGCGCCCAAGATCAAAGAAAAGACCTCGCCACAAGGATCGCAAATCGCCTTTGTCCGCTCGGCCGCTCGTGAATTCCCCAAGCAGGCCCGCGGGTTCGTCACGCTGGGAGATCACCTGTACCAGATCGTGATTACGCCGGTGTATGTCGCGACTACCCACGATTCGGCTCTCTTGAATGTCCTGGTGGCGGGAATCGCGGTGGACGCCGCCTTGGCTCAGGAGCTTAAGGAAGCCACCGGCGGAAGCGATTTTGTTTTTCTGGCAGATGGGCACGTTGCGGCTTCCTCGCTCGACCCCGACGCGGAGCACGCTCTGGCTCCTGCCGGAACTTCTCCGTCACGTCAGATCCAATTGCTCGGCTCAGATTACATGCAGTTCACATCGCCTTTGACTGACGTGGATGGAAATCCGGTTGGCGAGTTGCGCATTCTGCGCTCGTTCAAGGGAGCGCTGAACCAGATCACGGCGGTGCGATCCAGGCTGGCGGTGCTGTGGCTGGCCGCCGTGCTGGCCGGCATCGGCTTAACCTATTTTCTGGCGCGCCGGCTGTTGAGGCCGGTGGACGTATTGGACCGGGCGGCCGCCGAAATCGCCACCGGCAACTACGATGTTCGCGTCCCAGTCGAGGGCGGCGGAGAAATCGGACGGCTGGCAGGAACCTTCAACAACATGTGCGCCTCGCTTAGCAAGGCGCGTGAGGACCTGATCCGGCAGGAGCGCATCGCTACTATCGGGCGGCTATCCACTTCCATCATTCACGATCTTCGTAATCCCCTCGCGGCGATCTACGGCGGCGCCGAAATGCTGGTGGATACCAAGCTGTCCGGCGCACAGGTGGAGCGCCTGGCCGCGAACATCTACAAGGCCTCACGTCAGGTGCAAAGCCTGCTGCAGGAGCTGGCGGACGTCACCCAGGGGCGCGCGCACGCGCGCGAAGTCTGCCGCTTACGCGAGGTGGTCGCTGCGGCCTACGAACCTTTGGCCGCCACCGCCGAGGCCCGGGGCGTCACGGTTCGAATCGATCTGGAAGAAGATGTGGAGCTGCCGCTGGACCGGTCCCCCATGGAACGCGTGTTCCAGAACCTGCTGAGCAACGCCATCGAGGCCATGCCGAACGGCGGGTCTATCAGCGTCCGCGCGGACCGGCGCAACGGCGAGATCGTGGTCAGCGTCGAGGATACCGGTCCCGGAATTCCTTCTTCGATTGCCGCCCAGTTGTTCGAGCCGTTCGTCACGGCGGGGAAGAGAAATGGAGTAGGTCTGGGCCTGGCCCTTTCGCGTGAAACGGTAGTCTCGCACGGTGGAGATTTGTGGTCGGATCACAAGGAAGGCGGCGCCCGTTTCGTGCTAAGGTTGCCCGCTTAGGGCGGGCCAGCCAGCCTGTTACTACGATTTCCGGATGGCAGCGCTGAGCTTTCGACGCGCGCTCACGATATACGCCTTGGCTCCGCTCTTGTTGGTGAGGCCTAGCAAGCTGCTGACGGCAGTCAAAGGCAGCTCCCGACCATAATGAAGCATCATGACCTGAGCTTCGGTTTTGTCCAGCGTGTCCAGAATGAAGCGCCAACTCCTACGGCGGCTTTGTTCGGACTCAACCACGGTATGCACATCGGCCGTCGCAGTATCGGGGAAGTCCGTGGGATCGGCTTTGGCAACCCACACTGGCTCGCAGGCCCGTTTCTGGATCGCGCTCATGCAGCGATTACGGGCGATGACATATAACCAGGTGGAGAAACGGCATTCACCGCGATACTTGTCCAGATTGCGGAAGGCGCGCAGCTGGATCTCCTGCGCCAGGTCCGAGGCGGATTCGCGATCATGCGTGAACCGGAAGCACCAGCGCCTAACTCGGCTCTGATGCCTCAGGAACAGCTCGGCGGCGGCGTCCTCCCGCGCCCGGGAACTCCAATTCTCGCGATAGACGGCGACCAGCTTTTCGTCAGGAAGGTCTTTCCAAACGATTGGCTCCGCATGCGAAGAGGGATAGCTCGAGAAGGTGACAGCTTGGGCACTCATGGTCCCATCCTAAGGATCCAGCCCACGGCAGGTCGTGTACAGATTGTAAAGACCTTGTAAAATCGCGCCCTGCGTTATTCGCTTTATTCATCGCCGTGTCTTCTCCTTCGATCGGAAAGGAATTGAAGACCCACAAATGCGATCCAGCCCGGTTGGCCGTTCGACGGCGTGGCCCGGACCAGGCCGTGGCCGCCCATTCCGATCAGCCGGAGCCAGTGTCCTCGGACAATGGGGACTCGACCACCGACACTGATTGTCGTCTCACTGAGTTTCTCCATGCCGGCAGTGGTCTGAAGGTCCCGCTGACTGAACGCCTCCAGGTAAAGCTCCGTGTCTTTTTTGAATTCGTGACCCGCCACGCCGCCGAGAACCCGTGCGTTCGGCACATCCTTGCCCGCCAACCAGTAGCCGATTTCCCCGCTCATGCGGAGCCATCCATAAGTGGCACTTGCTTCCAGAGGAAGGAACAGTTGGGGAGCAGGCTCTGCGATGCCGCGGGCTACCGAGCGGGTCGGCTGGTTCAAAAGAAGCTGAGGGTAGATCGACAGGCTGAACTTGATTTCGCGCTCGCCGTCCTTTATGTGTGTGTTTGAATGACGCTGATAGAAGCGATATTTCATTCCAAGCAAAGAGTTCCCCAGGCCGGCGGCGACATGACCCGGGTCGCCTCGCGATTCCGCCACGCTTAGGGGAATTTCGTATTTGAGCTGGATGCGATTTCCAATCCCGTAGTTGATATCAATGTTGGGGGTTTCATACGAACCAGCGAAGGCATTGCGCTCGCCTATGAACCCAGCATTGATCTCCCAATGTCTATTCCCCGGAGTATCGGGATCGTCGGATCGAAATGGCGGTCCGCCCTGGGCCAACGCCAGCATCGGAAACAGCACGAAAGCGGCTACTCTCGCCGAGTGAGTCAGAATCTTCACGAAGCAACCGCAGCTATTTATTCGCTGCCAGCGCCTGAGTCGCGGTTTCCAGAAGATCCGCTTCGTTTTGCAGCGCTTTCGCCACGCGGGTCATCTGTTGCTCGACTTCAGCCGGGCGCTTCTGTTCGATAGCCTCGCGCACTCCCGGAATCGTCTTCACTCCGTAACCGGTATAAAGGCCGGGAGCATAGATCAGATGCTCAAACCAGGGCCGATCGGGCAAACCTCCCGCATCGGTCAGCAGCCGTTCGCTTTGGATCAGCTTCGCATTCAGGCTGGCAGGTGCGTGATCCCCTGCCGCCAAGAAAGCTTTCTCGTAATCCTCCGCGGCCCGGCTTAACGCGTCCGCCGCGTTATCGAGCGGCGCGAAATTCACGAACGGCGGGACTGGCTCCTTCGTGGGTGGAACCATTTTTTGCTTGGGATTCGTGAGCGCGATGAAGGTGCCGTCCTCTATCTCCGCATTCCGCTCTTTGATTTCGGCGCGCTGGTCGGTTGCCAGCTTCTTCAACTCCGTAATGTAGGTTTGGATGGTATCGGCCAGGCTGGTGAACTGGAAGGGCAGCACCTGGGCGTCGGCCAGACGCATCATCATGGTTCCGGCGGTTTCCGCGAGCGCCCGCCCGTAAGCGAAATCGGTGTCCATAAAATGCGTGTAGTAATAAAAATCGTCGTAGATCGAGTGGTACTGGCCACTGCTCTCATCCTCTCCGCCATAACCCAGGTTGAGACTAGCGACGCCCAGGTGATCGATAAACACGGTGTAGTCCGACCCGGACCCCAACGCGCCAATGCGCAGGTCGGGACGCGACCGGATCTCGCCTCGCCGGGCGGGTGCCGCGCGGGAAATATCCGCCAGACGAACGCGTTTCCAGACGGTCATTTTTGTTTCGGGATCATCTATATCTTTGATCACGCCGTTGACGAAGTTCTCGAGAGAATGCGACCCGTCCGCGTGGAAGAAACCCCGCCCGTTGCCATCGGAATTGATATAGGCAACCGCGTGCTGTTTCAACTCCGCGGCATGCGTCTCGGCCCACTCCGTCGATCCCAGGAGGCCGGGCTCCTCGCCATCCCAGAAGCAATAGATAATGGTCCGCTCGGGCTTCCATCCTTGCTTCAGCAACTCCGCCAGCGCGCGCGCCTCCTCCAATTCCGGGCTCGCGCCGGATACCGGGTCGCTGGCGCCGTTGACCCAGGCGTCGTGATGATTGCCGCGAATCACCCACTCGTCCGGATATCGTGAACCCGGTATGCGTGCGATCACGTTGTAGAGCGGCTTGCGATCCCAGTTGAACTTCAAATGCAGGTGCGCTTTGGCGGGACCCGGCCCCACGTGATAGGTGAGCGGGAGATTGCCGCGCCAGTTTTCCGGAACAACGTCGCCGCTCAGGTTCCTGAGGAACGGCTCCGCGTCGGAATACGAGATCGGCATCACGGGGATCTTCGATAGAGTCGTAACTTCGCCGAGGGGAATCTTCTTCGCATCGGGGGTCGCACCCACTCCAGGGGTCTGCGGATCGCCGGGGTAAACGGGCATATCCATCACGCTGCCACGCTGCGCGCCGAAAGAAGGACGCATGGGGCCTTGGGGATACTCATCTCCGCGCAGGGACCCGTCATCATGCGGGTCGGAATAGATCAGACACGCGATGGCCCCGTGTTCAGCCGCAAGCTTTGGCTTAATGCCGCGCCACGACTCGCCGTAGCGTGCCAGCACAATCGCCCCGCTGACGGAAACTCCCATGCGCTGCAGCTGTTCGTAATCGGCGGGTGTGCCGTAGTTCACATATACTACCGGTCCGGTGACATCGCCATCGATCGAGTAGGCATTATAGGTCGGAAGCTGCTCGCTCTTCTGATTACTGGTTGGATCTCCGGGCAGCGACGGCTCTTCCAGCTTGGCTTTGTATGCGACGGGTTCCAGCAATTCCAGCGTGCGCTCCAGGGGGGTCGAAAAAAGCGTGTCGAAGACCTCGATCTTCGCGTCCAGCCCCCAGGATTTAAGCTGCGCCAGAATCCACTCTGCGTTGTCCTTATCGTAGGGCGAGCCGAGGTGATGGGGCCGCGCCGACAGCCGCCGCATGTTCTCGCGCAGACGATCCTGTTGCGGCATGGCTCGGAATTTCTTCTCCCACTGGATTTCCGAGGCCGCGGCCTGTTGAGAATAACCTCTCAGCGCCGGTGCGATGTCGGCGGCCTGAAGAGCGAACGCAAAGAGAATCAGAACAGAAGTGATCTGTCGCATGCCAATACTCTAGCTAATCTCCGCACGCTCCACGGAGGCCCCTACTTCCGGGCGTGCGATCCGCTCGCTTAAGGAACTCTGGTTTCACGCGGCGTCGCCGTGGCCAGAACCGGACCCACCAGCCTATCCGAAACCGCATCGGGTTTTCTATCTGGCCCGTTTTGAATCCGGCCGAAAATCCACCAGGGTCTTGGCGATAAGGAATGTCCCACAACTGGGACACACCACCTCGTAACTATCGCGACTGTCCCCGCAGTGACTGACTTTTCGTTCTTGCGTTGACAGCACGGGCATGAATCTACCAAGTATTCTCTGTTTAGCTACATCCGCTCGTGCCGCCGCAGTTTTCGCACTTGTAGCAAGACCCATTCCGAGTCATCAGGCCGCCGCATTCCGAACACGTTGGAGCGTCGGCGACTGCCTGAGAAAATGGCAGCGCCTGCTGCGGATCGGGCTCAGTGACGCGAAGCGTGGGGGACTCGCCGGCCTCGCCGCTGGCGGCATACTCCTCGCCGATGAAGCGCGCGCCCATCCAGCGGAAAATGTAATCCATGATGGATTTGGCGTACGGGACAGTGGGATTGCCGGTCCAGCCGCTGGGCTCAAAACGCACATGGCTGAACTTGTCGACGAAGAACTTCAGCGGCACGCCATACTGCAGCGCATAGCTGATCGCGGTGGCGAAGGCGTCCATCAGGCCCGAGATGGTCGAGCCTTCCTTAGCCATGGTGACGAACAACTCGCCGGGCGAGCCGTCGTCATACAGACCAACCGTCATGTAGCCTTCGTGGCCGCCGATCGAGAACTTGTGGGTGATGGCGTTTCTCTCCGGCGGCAGCTTGCGGCGCACCGGCCGGTAGACGATCTTTTCTTCGATTTTGATGGTGGGGGCAACCGCCGCGGCGGCACCTGTAGCAGCCTTCGCGCCCTTCGATGTTCCGGAACTGAGGGGTTGCACGCGTTTGGAGTTGTCGCGATAGATCGCGACGGCCTTCAATCCGAGCTTCCAGCTCTCGGTGTACGCGTCCATGACGTCTTCCACCGTGCATTCTTCCGGCATGTTGATGGTCTTCGAAATCGCACCGGAGATAAAGGGCTGCACCGCCGCCATCATGCGCACGTGGCCCATGTAGTGGATGGACCGGCTGCCGTTCTGCGGACGGAAGCTGCAATCGAAGCAGGCCAGGTGCTGGTCCTTCAAGTGGGGCGCGCCCTCAATGGTTCCCGTGGAATCGATGTGCTCAACGATGGCGCTGACCTGGTCCGGGGTATAGCCCAGCTTGATCAGCGCGTTCGGCACGGTTTGGTTTACGATCTTGATGACGCCGCCGCCGACCAGCTTCTTGTATTTCACCAGTGCCAGATCAGGCTCGATGCCGGTAGTATCGCAATCCATCATGAAGCCGATGGTGCCGGTGGGCGCAATCACCGTGGTTTGGGCGTTGCGGAATCCCGCCACGCGGCCCAGGTCGTAGGCTTCTTCCCAGCACTTGCGGGCGTTTTCGAAAAGAGCCCGCGGAACGCGCTTGCTGTCGATCCGGAGCGTCGCGTCGCGGTGCATGCGGATCACATCCAGGAACGGCTCCTCGTTGACGGCATAGCCCTCGCACGGACCGGTGGAACCAGCGGCGATTCCGGCGCTGGTCAGGTACGCTTGCCCGCACATGATGGCAGTGAGCGCGGCGGCCCAGTCGCGGCCTTGATCGCTGTCATAGGGGATGCCCATGGACATCAGCAGCGCGCCAAGGTTGGCGTAGCCTAGCCCCAGGGGCCGGAAATCATGCGAATTCCTGGCGATCTTTTCGGTGGGATACGCCGCGTTATCAACGATGATCTCCTGCGCCATGGTAACCGTATCCACGGCGTTGCGGTAAGCCTCGACGTCGAACTGGCCATCGACGCCGACAAACTTCATCAGGTTCAAAGACGCCAGGTTGCAGGCGGAATCGTCCAGGAACATGTATTCCGAGCAGGGATTCGAAGCGTTGATCCGGGCCGTGTTCTTGGAGGTGTGCCAGCGGTTGATGGTGGTATCGAACTGCATACCGGGATCGCCGCACTGGTGCGTGGCTTCGGCAATCTGGCGCATCAGGTCGCGGGCTTTATAGCGGTCCACGGGCTGGCCGTTGGCGCGCGATTTGGTCCACCAGTCGGAATCCGATTCGACGGCTTCCATGAACTCATCGGTGGCCCGGACGCTGTTATTGGCGTTCTGGAAAAAGATGGAACTGTACGCTTCCCCGTCGAGCGAAGAATCGTAGCCCGCGTCGATCAGCGTATGAGCCTTCTTTTCTTCTTTGGCCTTGCACCAGATGAATGCTCCGATGTCGGGGTGATCGGCGTTGAGGATCACCATTTTCGCCGCGCGGCGGGTCTTGCCTCCGCTCTTAATGACGCCCGCAAATGCGTCGAAGCCCTTCATGAAGCTCAGAGGGCCGGACGCGCGGCCGCCGCTCGATAGCAGGCCGTTCTCTTCCCGAAGTGTCGAAAGGTTAGTGCCGGTACCCGATCCCCACTTGAATAACATTCCTTCCGTCTTTGCCAAGTCGAGAATCGATTCCAGCGTATCGCCCACCGAATTGATGAAGCACGCCGAGCATTGCGGACGCGACTCTCCCTGGTTCAGTTTCTTGATGGCATTGGCCGCTTCGTCGAAATAAAAACCGTAACCGCGCGGCTCCTTGACGCCCACATTGAACCAGACCGGCGAGTTGAAGCACGCCTTCTGGGTCAGCATCAGGTGGGTGAGCTCATTGCGAAAGTTTTCGGCGTCTTCGGGGGTCTTGAAGTAGCGCTGTTCGGCGCCCCAGCCGGCGATGGTATCGCACACGCGGGACACCAGCTGTCGGACACTGGTTTCGCGCTCGGGCGAGCCCATTTTGCCGTAGAAATACTTGCTGACGACGATGTTGGTGGCCGTCTGGGACCAATCCACCGGCACTTCGACGTCGCGCTGCTCGAAAATGACAGCCCCCTTGTCATTGCCAATGGTGGCGTTGCGCAGCTCCCATTGCACGTCGTCATAAGGGGTTTTCCCGGACTCTAGCCGGGAAGTGAAGTATCGGGGAAAAACCACGCCGATACGCTCCGGAACGGGGATCGGCCTCCGAACGTCTTTCAACTTCATAGCAACACTCAACCCTAATTGTCCCATGGTCGACGCCTCTCTCTTTATTTCTGCGGGGGGAAGGGGATCCTCAGACTCACCAGGTTCTAAGAATTCCGCTGTCGGCCATGTTAACCCCAACATGTGGAGGTGTCAATCAGAAAACACCCGAGTAATTGTATGCCACTGACGAATCGACAGTTTTACTGAATCATCACATTCTGAATCGACAATGTACCTTTCGTGTTATACTCAGGTACGTGAGCAGGCTCAGTCACTTACAGGCTTTAGAGGCTGAAAGCATCCATATTATCCGCGAGGTAGCCTCCGAATTCCAGCGTCCGGTGATGCTGTACTCGATCGGTAAGGATTCGTCGGTCATGGTCAGGCTCGCGCAGAAGGCATTCCATCCTGGTCCGATCCCGTTTCCTCTGCTGCACGTGGACACCACCTACAAATTCAAAGAAATGATCGAATTCCGCGACCGGTTCACAGCCGAACTGGGCGTGAAGCTGATCGTACACTCGAACACCTCCGCGCTCGAAGCGGGCGCGAACCCGTTCCGGCTGGGAACGGAGCGCTGCTGCGGGCTGCTGAAGACCCAATCCCTGCTGGATGCTCTGCGTGCGGGCAGCTACGACGCGGCCTTCGGCGGGGCGCGGCGGGATGAGGAAAAATCGCGCGCCAAGGAGCGGATCTTTTCTTTCCGCGATTCGCTGGGACAGTGGGATCCGAAGAACCAGCGTCCGGAGCTCTGGAATATCTTCAACGGCCGTGTGGAGCCAGGCGAGAGCATCCGGGTGTTTCCGCTTTCCAACTGGACCGAGATGGACGTGTGGCAGTACATCCACGTGGAAAACATCCCGATCGTGCCGCTGTATTTCGCCAAAGACCGGCAGGTCCTGGTGCGGGGAAACTCGCTCATCGTTCCCGAACAAGACTTCGTCAAGCCGCAACTGGGCGACAAGTTAGAAACCGTCCGATGCAGGATGCGGTCTTTGGGCTGCTCGCCCTGCACGGGCGCAGTCCGCTCGGATGCCGACACGCTGCCGAAAATTATCGCGGAGCTGGTGGCGGTGCGGAATTCGGAGCGCGAGAACCGCGTGATCGATCATGATCGCGAGGGATCGATGGAATTGAAGAAACGTGAAGGATACTTCTAAAATTATGTCTGCGGCCTCCGTGGAACAACCTTCCCCACAATCCTTTGACATCGACCAATTCCTGGCAGCGGAGGAATCCAAGGGCCTTCTGCGCCTGACCACGGCGGGGAGCGTCGACGACGGTAAAAGCACGCTGATCGGCCGGCTGCTGCATGATGCCAAAGGCGCTTACGAAGACCAGCTAAAATCGGCAGTCCGCGCTGGCCAGATTGATTTTTCGCTGCTGACCGACGGACTGCGCGCGGAGCGCGAACAAGGCATCACCATCGATGTGGCGTATCGCTATTTCGCGACCATCAAACGCAAGTTTATCCTGGCGGACACCCCCGGACACGAGCAGTACACGCGTAATATGGCGACGGGAGCTTCGACCGCTGAATTGGCAATCATCCTGCTGGATGCGCATCGCGGCCTGACCACGCAATCGCGCCGGCACGCATTTATCGCCACCCTGCTGGCCATTCCGAACTTCGTCATCGCGGTGAACAAGATGGACCTGGTGGGATATGACCAGGAGGTTTTCAATCGCATCCGCGCGGAATTCGAGCCGTTTCTGGAGCGCATCGGCACCAAGAATTACTACTTCCTCCCGTTGAGCGCCCTGAAGGGCGATAACGTGGTCGACCGCGGCTCGCACATGCCCTGGTTCGACGGTCCGCCGCTGCTCGAATACCTCGAGACCGTTGAACCCGCCGACAACATGATCGAGGCGTCTTTCCGCATGGCCGTACAACGGGTGGTTCGGCCGGATCAGAATTTCCGCGGGTATGCGGGGCAGATAGCCTCTGGGACCATCCAGCCGGGCGACGAAATACAAGCGCTGCCCTCGGGCCGGCGCTCGAAAGTGAAACGCGTGGTCACCTTCGACGGTGATCTCGAAATGGCGCACGCACCGATGTCGGTCACGCTCACTTTGGCCGACGAAATCGACATCTCGCGGGGCGACATGATTTCGTCGGGAACGCCGCCGAAATCCGCGCGGATATTCGACGCGACCATGGTCTGGTTCGACGCGCATCCGCTGGATCCGGCGCACGACTATCTGGTCAAGCACACCTCGCACACCATTCCAGCGCGAGTCGACGGCGTGCGGCATCTGGTGAATGTCGCAACGCTTGAGAGTGAACCGGCCACAAGTCTCGCGATGAATGAGATTGGCGTGGTGCGCATCGCCACCGCCAAGCCGCTATTCTTCGACCCGTATCAGGAGAATCGGGTCACCGGAAGCTTCATCCTGATCGACCGGAAGACCAACCATACGGCCGGCGCGGGCATGATCCTGGCCGAAGCCGAGGGGTCACTTGAAGACGCCGCGGATCGGCTGGTGCGGCTGGTCCGCGCGGCGGTTCCGGAAGGCGCGCGCCTGAATCTGCCATCCGATGACGCTCAGGCCATGGAAGTGATACGAGGATTGCTCAAGGGTGTACTGAAATGAGCACTGCCGCAATCGATTCGAAGACCCAACAAGCCGTCGAGCTGATTTCCGGAATTCTGGGAAACGCCAGCGCGCCCTGCGTCACATCCAGTTTTCAATCCGAGTGCGTGGTGCTGGTGCACATGCTGCTGGCACGAAAGCCTCAGATTCCGGTACTTTTCCTTGAAACCGGATATCACTTTCCCGAGACGATCGAGTATCGCGACAAGCTGACCTCGGAGTGGAAGCTCAACTTACTTAATCTCGAGGCCAGGCAAAGTGTAGCGGACCAGGAATCGCAATTCGGGATTCTGAACCAGACCGACCCATCGCGCTGCTGCAAGCTGCGAAAGGTCGAACCTCTGTTTGGCGGCCTGGAGACTTACGACACGTGGTTTACCGCGCTGCGGCGCGATCAATCGCCGACGCGCGCGAACCTCAAGCCGGTGGAGCCTTTCAAGCTGCCGAGCGGCAAAGTGATCCAGAAAATCAGCCCGCTGGCGGATTGGACCGCGCGCGACGTATGGCAGTACATGCAGGCCCACCACATCCCGGAGCTTTCGCTCTACGATCTGGGTTACACCAGCATCGGCTGCAAGCCGTGCACGAAACTACCGCTTGATCCCAACGATCCTCGTTCCGGACGCTGGCAGGGCCAGGGCAAGCTCGAGTGCGGCATCCATATTCAGGAAAAGTAGACACGTAGAGCAAATGGAAATCGCTCTCGGCTTCATCATCGCGATTTTCATCGGGATCACCGGAGTTGGTGCCGGCTCGATGACCACTCCCTTGCTGATCCTGCTGATCGGCATGCCGACCAAGCAAGCGGTGGGCACCGCGCTGATCTTCGGAGCGGCGGTGAAGATCCTGACCACGCCGCTGTACATCGCGCGCCGGCAAGTGAATTGGCGCGCGTTTTGGTTCCTGCTATCGACCGGCCTGCCTGGCGTGCTGATCGGCACTTTGTTGCTGCGAGGCTTCAAGAGCGGTCTGCTGACGGCGTTTGTCGGATTCACAATCGTTAGCATCGCGACGCTTAATCTTTTCCGCTTTTCGAACATCACCAGAAATGACCGGACTCCCTGGCTGGCCGCGGTCGCGCTGCCCATCGGCATCGAGGTAGGCTTCTCGTCCGCGGGAGCCGGGGCGCTGGGCGCCCTGTGCCTGATGAATATGACCACCATGGTTCCAGCGGCCGTGGTGGGGACCGATCTGAGCTTCGGACTGGTGATATCGACCGTGGGCGGCGGGATTCACGCCGCAATGGGCGATCTGAACACGCGGGTGCTGGTGAAACTCCTGATCGGCGGTGTAGCCGGTGCGTTGTCGGGCGGTATGCTGGCTTCGAAGCTGCCTTCGAAGAAATTGCGGTTCGTTCTGTGCGTGGCGCTGGTCATTCTGGGTGGAAACCTGGGCTGGAAGGGCTGGAACGATTACCGCAAGACGCAAGTCGAGGAAACCAACGTTACGAAGTAACGCCTGGAATCAGTTACGAAGTAACGCGTGGTGTCAGTCACGCACTGACGCCTTGAATCGGTCACGAGGTGACCTCGAGCATCACCGGCGGAAGTTGCCGGCGTCCGATGCGGACCTGAAGCTGGTGCCGCCCCGGCTTGATTTCCTCCGGCAGGCGGAAATCCACCTCATATCGCTGCGGCTTTGGATGGGTACAGAGAAATTCCCGATCCCCCACGGGAATGCCGCTCACGGTGGCCTCGATTTCGTGTGGCCGGGCGATCTCTTCGAGAATCATCTTCACCCGGCGGGTCTCGATGCGTTTATCGGCCACCAGGTTGATCCCGTCGGTTACCGAGCGAATACACGGCACCGAAGGACCAGGAGGAATGACCCGCAAGGTAGCTAGGGGGGCCAAAGGCCCTTCCAGCCAGCGCAATTCGATGGGGAGCAGTCCGGTTGCTTCCAGTTCCGGCAGCACCACGCTGACCTGTTGCAGGCCGTCCTTTGTCAGCGGGCCGATGGAGGTGATGGTTCCCAGCGAATCGCCCACTTGAACCCGCAGGTGATGAAGTCCGGCCTCCGTAGGAAGATTTTCGACCCATAGAGAAATCGACGCATAGCGGCCGCGCGAAGGCGCTCCCGGCTCGGAGCTCTGCGCGTTGGTCACGCGCCGGATGCGCGAGGTACCGGCGGGAAACTGGCGCTGGTCCTGCTGCGCTTGCCAGCCCTGCGGCTGTTTGCGCCAGGTGGTCCACAAGTACTGCGTTCCGGCACCCTCCAGAGCCAGCAACTGGATGTCTTGCATTTGTACGAATTCGAGAATCTCGGTGGTTGTGGTGCGCGCGCCCGACCAAGTGTCATACGAAGTCTCGCGGGCAGGCAGTCCGTTAAACTGAAGGCGCGCGAAGCCGCCAGTCTTCAGCACCCGGCGAGTTTCCCGCATGTACGCGGCGATGACGTCGTGGCTGGGCACATGCTGGAACACGGCGTAGGAATAAACGAAATCGAAGGTCTCGTCGGGGAACTCTGCCAGACTCGCCCCGTCGGTGAGATGGAGATATGCGTTGGGAGTGTCGCGGAGCCTTTCGCGCGCCAGGGCAATCATCTCATCGGAAATATCCACGCCATGAATTTCGGCGAAGTGGCGGCTCATCGGGCGCATCAAGCGGCCCGGGCCACAGCCGATCTCGAGAGCTTTCCACAGGCTGCGCTGGTGCTCCGGCACGCGGCGCAATTCGGATTCCAGGGTGTTGACGACGTCGGTGGCGGTAGCGAGAAAATCCGCGTCGCTCTGCTGGCGGCGGCCGAACGCGACGTAGTAACCGGCGTCTTCGCGGGCGCGCGCGTTCCAGTCGTCGCGCATGCGCCCGGAAACCTCGGGATCGTCCATGTTATTTGCGGCTGGAATAGCGGTTGAGCTCAGTCATCAAAGCTCCTGCCTCCTTAGGGGCTTTCACCGTGCCCTTCATAATGATGTCGCGATTCGTGATCTTCTTGCCGTACAGATCGCGGTTCCAATCCGAATCCTCGCGCAGGGTGGCCCCACTCAGGGAAATGCCCGCGAATAGGCCTCGCTGGCGGGACCAGGTGAGGATCTCGGCCGTCAAGGCGGCATCGGTTTCCGCTTGCGTGGATCGGCCGACTGGTCCAGCCGCTACGGAAGCGTCGGCGCCGAGCGTGAATTTCGTCGACAGCAGGCGATCCATGCCTTTATCGTTCATCACCAGCATGAACACATCGGTTTCGGCGCCGCCAATCTGAAAACCGAAGCTCCCGCCCTCCACGCGAATGGATCCAGGCGCGGACCAGCCCACGCCACCCGGTCGCCGGCAGCTGACGAATCCCTTCCCGTACTTGGCTCCGATAATAAAGGCACCCTTTTTTAGACCCGGAACGATCACGATACATTGGGCCCGGCTAAGGAGGTCCTGCGGAATGGACTTATCGGGAGTATCCATGACCTCTTTCAGCGACTCGGCGGCAGCCGTCAGGCGTTCCGGCGCTTCGGCGGCGGATAACAGGCCTGCACCCAGTGTCACGGCGGCAAATAATTTAAGCTTCATAGCGTTTCCTCCAGTTACTATTTGTAAGCATGATCTCATGATTTGGCTGCTCAGGACTCGTCCCGTTCCACGATGCTGGACACTTCAGCCTTGCGCACGCCGTAGATTCTGCGTATCATCCGGCAGACTTCGGCAGCCACCCGCTCGGGCGATTCTCTTGGGTCCAGATCTAGCTCCACTTTCAAGTACACATCAGTGCGCGGCACATTTTGATGATACGACGCTGGGCATACGATACGATGAAGGTGTCTCGTTCGATAAACCATTCGATAAGCCAGCGTGAATACCCTTTGCAAACTGTGCGAAAAGAGGCGCGCGAAACGGCACTGTCCGGGCGTGCAGGCTGAAATTTGTCCGGTCTGCTGCGGCACGGAACGCGAAAATACGGTGGACTGTCCGCTGGATTGCGCGTACCTGCGCGAGGCGCGGTTACGGGACCGGCCGGTTCCGATCCCCGAGGAAAGTCTGCCCAACAAAGACATCCATGTGAGCGAGGATTTCATCCGTAAACAGGAACCCGTGGTGATGTGGCTGGGAAACGCTCTGGCGCGGGTAATGGAAGCTCGCCGATCGGTCGATGGCGACGCACGCGAGGGAGTGGAGTCGCTCATCAAAACCTATCGGACGCTCGAATCCGGCCTGATCTATGAAACCCGGCCGGCGAATCCTTACGCCGCCGAGATCCAGGAAGCGCTGAAGCAGGCCATCGACCAGCTGCGTAAGCGGCTGGCCGAAACCAGCGGCATGCAGACGGTGCGGGATGCCGATGTTCTGGGCGCCCTGGTGTTTCTCCAGCGGCTGGAGTTGCAGCACAACAATGGACGCCTGCGCGGGCGCGCATTTTTCGATTTTCTGCGCACGTATTTTCCGGTCGAGGCGCTTCCGCCCGCGGTGGTCGCCTCATGAAGACGGGATATGTAATCTTCGCCCACGGTTCAAGTATCGAATCGGCCAACGACGCGGTTCGCGCCGTGGCCGCGGAGATGGCCCGCAAAGGCGGCCTTGAGACAGTTGTCGCGGCGTTTCTCGAAGGCGGCCAGCCGGATCTGCCCGGCGCGCTGGAGACGCTCGCGAAGGGAGTTTCGCGGGTAGTGGTAGTGCCGTATTTCCTGACGCTGGGATTGCATCTGCAGCGCGATCTGCCAAAGCTGATCGATAAAGTAAAAGCAGCGCATCCCGGGCTGGCGATCGAAGTGACTCCGCCGCTGGACCAGCATCCGGCCATGGTAGAGGCGCTACTGGACAGAGCTCTCGCATGGAAGCAAAGCTGATCGACTCGCGCGAGATCGCGCCCGGCGTGCGGCATTTCGGATTTGAGGCGCTGGGCGTGGAGCGGCTGGAATTCGTGCCCGGACAGTTCACGTCCTTCACCGCGGTGATCGAGGGCAAGGAAATCACGCGCGCGTATTCCATGGCCTCGGCTCCCTCGGGAACCAACCGATTCGAGCTGTGCCTGAACCGCGTCGAGCCGGGTCATCTGTCCCCGCGCCTGTTTGACATGAAGCCGGGCGACCGGATCGAGATGCGGCAGCCGCTAGGTACGTTCGTGCTGCGCCGGCAGGCTCCGCGAGATTCGATTTTCATCGCTACCGGTACCGGCATCGCGCCGTTCCGGTCCATGCTGCAAGCCCACTTAAACGTATCCTCACCGGCGTTCACTCTGCTGTTCGGCGTGCGCTATGAATCGCACCTTTTATATCGCGCGGAGTTCGAGCGGATGGCCCTGACGCACACCAACTTTCGGTTCTGGCCGACTCTGACCCGTCCCAATAGCGGATGGAAAGGGCGTCAGGGGCGCGTCCAGGCCCATCTGGCGGAGGCGATCGGAGACCGCAGTGATCTCGATTTCTACCTGTGCGGCCTCAAAGAAATGGTCGATGAGGTCCGCGCCCTTCTGAAGGGGCAGGGGTTCGACCGCAAGCAAATCTTCTACGAGAAGTACGACTGATGAGCGGAGACAGGTGATGCGGCAGACCATTCTGATACTGGCCGGTGTCTGCGTGTTCGCCGTGTCGGCGGCGGTGATGGTGGCAATCATGCCCTCGCCGCTGAAGGACTCCGACTATCTGGTGATCGGCTCCGTCGCGACCTTGATTTCGCTGCTGGTGATGTTTTTGGCGCTGATCGGCACCCGGCTGAAAACGCCCGATCCTTTTTTCAAGAAGCGCAAGAAAAAGCGATAAATGTGTCTTAACGTGCTGGACGAACTTCCACCTGCTTGTAGATCGCGCGGGTCAGATCCAGGGTCGGGAAGCTCATCCCGGGAAGTGAAGCAGTGGCAGTCCCGGCGGCTACGCCCCAGCGGAGAGCGTCGGCGAACGGCTTCTTTTTGTCCAGAGCCCAGACGAATGCGGCTGCCAGCGCATCGCCCGCGCCGATGGGACAAAGAGCTTCGACGCGCGGCGGCAGCGCCTCTAGAATTCCTTCGGAGGACGACGCCAAGGCTCCCCGGCTGCCCAGTGACAGAATCACGGCTTCCGGCCCCATATCGTGGATGCGTTTCACCGCCTCGAGCGACTGGCTGCGGGTGATGATGGCGCGCCCGAGCAGCCGCTCGGCCTCCTGTTGATTGGGCGAGATGACCGAGGGTTTGGCTTCCAACGCGTGATGGAGCGCCTCTCCGTCGGCATCGAGCAGGGTCTGGACGCCGCGGCTTTTGGCCAGCGCGATAATCTCTGAGTAAAATTGCGGCGGGACGCCGGGCTGGGTGCTGCCGCAAATCATCAGCCAGCTGGCTTTCTTAAGGCGGGCATCTACCAGGTCGCGTACCGCGCCCACTTCTTTTTCTTGGAGCGGCGCGCCGATTTCGTTCAGCTTGATCGTGAGGCCCTGCTTATCCGAAATGGTCAGATTCGCGCGACCTTCCGCATGCACCCGGACCACTTCGAAAGGAAAACCCATTTCCCCCACGAAGTGCTCCATACGCTTACCGATTTCGCCTCCGGAAGTCAGCAGCGCGAGCGTTTTTCCGCCAAAGGCGTGAATCACCTGCGAGGCGTTGACGCCGCGGCCACCGGCAGCTTCGCCGCGGGACAAGATGTATCCGCGATCCTCAAACGCGATGCGGTCGGAAATGATGGTTCGATCGATGGCGGGATTGATGGTAAGTGTGAGAATCAAGCTAACATGGTAACTAACCTTTGCGGGATCATCCACACTTTACGGCGTATCTGGCGCTGATTTGTGTGTGTGTGTTCTGGGGCACCACCTACCTGGGAATCCGCATCGCCCTGGATTCTTTTCCGCCCGCGCTTCTGGTTTGCCTGCGAAACCTGATCTCAGGAGCTATCACGCTGAGTGTCGCGGCGATGATCGGTGCGCATTTCCCGCGCGGCCGCGAACTGTGGATCACGGCGGGCTACGGTCTGATGGTGATCGGTGTGGGCAACGGGACGCTGGCGGTGGTCGAGCAGTGGATTCCCACCGGGCTCAGCTCGCTGTTCGTAACCACGGCGCCATTTTGGTTCGTGGGGATCGACGCCCTGCTGGCGGGCGGCGAAAAACTCCACGGACCGACGTTACGAGGGCTGCTGTTGGGCTTCGCGGGAGTGTTTCTGCTGATCGCCCCGGACGCCTGGACCGCGCTGACCCAGCACACATTCGCTTCCGGAGGCGCGGTAGTGCTGGGATTCCTGCTGCTGCAGCTCAGCGGTGCAAGCTGGGCCCTCGGATCGCTGCTGCAGCGCAACCGGCGGTCGCGCACGCACCCCTTCGTAATCGGAGGCGTGCAGCAGCTCAGCACAGGGCTGACCTTGCTGATACCGGGCATATTCCAATTGCCGTCCGCGCATTGGACCGCGCGCGGTGTCGGTGCGATTGTGTACCTGGCAATCTTCGGCGGCATCGTCGGATACAGTTGCTACGCGCTGGTGATCAGCCGGCTGCCGCTGGCGATCGCCTCCATCTATACCTATATCAATCCAGTGGTGGCGGTCTTTCTGGGCTGGTGGGTTTATCGGGAACGGTTTGGCTTTCGCGAGGCCGGCGCCATGGCGGTTATTTTCGCCGGGGTCGCGCTGGTGCGACGGGCGGCTTCAATGCCGACTCAGAATCTTCGCGCCGACCGCGCCGCCGAGAGCGGTTAGCAGCGTGTAGGACAGAAATGTATCCAGCAGACCCAGCGCCAGCCCGGAGGGAGTCCGCAGGAGCTCGATGCGTTTGGTAAGTTCGTCCTGAGAAATGGTCGACATCTTAGCCATTTGATCCCGCATGCTCTGCACAAATTCCGGCTGCGATAGCAGCAGCATCACCAGCGTGAGCAGCAGCGTCACGATGGCGAAAACAATGATGCCCGAAATCCACCCCAGGCGGGCTCCCGCCAGGACCGTGACTTTCTGGCCCGTCCGGCGGCGATAAAGGTATACGGCGAAAAACCCTCCCGCCACGGGAACCGCTAACGCTAAGGGCCCGGCCACGGCCGACAGCAGAAACATGGGAATCCCGGTGGCCAGCGCCACCCGAACCGCTATCGCGTTACGAAAACTGATGGCGGGAGGCTCGGGCGGTTCCGGCGGCGGAGGTGGGGCAATGACGATCGGCTGTTCCTCGACCGGTACATCTTCTTCACGCTGCGGCTTGCCGCACTTGTGGCAAAAGCGGGCATCCGGAGGAAGTTGCGCGCCGCAGGTGCAATACTCAGGCACATCCTTAGTTTTGCACGTTTATGAAGACGCCTGGCACGTTATTCTGAGAAGTGGATATGTCTTTGACTCTGCTGGTGCTCGCCGATCCCTCTGCTTCGTGGTTGAAATTGTTAGAAAAGCTGGGACCCGACATCAACGTGATCGTTAGTAACGACGTGACAAAAGTTCGGGAGAGCGCGGCGCAGGCCGATGTCATCATCAACGGAACGTCGAATCCGCCTTTACTGAGTGCGGCCATTCCACCGGCCCGGCGGGCCAAATGGATTCACTCGCTATGGACCGGCGTCGATAACGTGCTCTGCCCGGAGGTGCTGGCGAGTCCCCTGCCACTGACGAATGGCCGGGGTGTATTTAGAAGGCCGCTGGCGGAGTGGACCGTCGGGGCGATGCTGTACTTCGCGTACAACATGCGGCGGATGATCCGGCAGCAGCAGGCCGGCGTGTGGGAAGCGTTCACCACCGAGGAAATCCAGGGCAAGACGCTGGGGATCGTGGGATACGGCGGAATCGGGAGTACGGCGGCCGAACTGGCGCGCCCATTCGGGATGCGGATCATCGCGCTGCGGCGACGGCCCGAGTTATTCCAAACTGATGCCTTAGTGGACGAAAGTTTCGCTCCCGCAAAACTCGATCAAATGATGGCTGCAAGCGACTACATACTGCTGGCCGCGCCGCTCACCGAGGAAACCCGCGGGATGATCGGCGCAGCGCAGATCGCCGCCATGAAGCCCACCGGCGTGCTGATCAACGTCGGCCGGGGAGCCGTGGTGGATGAGCCGGCGCTGGTGCAGGCTCTCGAAAACGGAAAGATTCGGGGAGCCGCGTTGGATGTGTTCGCCGTCGAACCGCTTCCGGCTGATCATCCTTTTTACAAAATGGAAAACGTCTTGCTTTCGCCTCACACCGCGGATCACGTTCGCGATTTCATTCATCTGGCAGTCGAGAGTTTCCTCGAGAACCTGCGGCGTTTTCGGGCCAATGAGCCGCTGCTGAATCTGGTGGACAAACATGCCGGCTACTGAAGCAGTGGGTTCGGAAATCACGTTCGACGATATCCGCCAAGCCGCCGCACGCATCAAAAGCATCGCCAAGCGCACGCCCGTGATGCATTCCCGCGGGTTCGACGCCGAAGCGAATATCGCGGCGTTTTTCAAATGTGAAAACTTCCAAACCGGAGGCGCGTTCAAGATCCGCGGCGCGTCGAACTTCGTGTTTTCGATTCCCAAAGCCGACCTGCCGCGAGGAGTGGTCGCGTTTTCCTCGGGCAACCATGCCCAGGCTGTGGCGATCGCCGCGCGCTCCGTGGGAATTCCCGCGACGCTGGTGATGCCGGCCGACGCGCCTCGATCGAAGCTCGAAGCGACCCGGGCGCAGGGCGCGAAAATCGTCGAGTACGACCGCTTTCGTGACGACCGCGCAGCCATCGGAGCGCGTATCGCGGCCGAAACCGGGGCCACGCTGGTACCGCCGTTCGATCATCCCTGGATCATCGCGGGACAGGGGACCACGGCGCTGGAACTACTGGAAGAAGTTCCCGATCTGGACGCTCTGGTCGCGCCCATCGGGGGCGGCGGACTAATGGCCGGGTGTTCGATTGCCGCCAAGTACCTGAGGCCGGGGATCCGGGTGATCGGCGTCGAACCGGAGAAGGGCAACGACGCGTTTCTGTCGCTTCAAGCCGGCAAACGCATCGAAATCGCGCCGCCGGATACGATAGCCGATGGGCTACGCACGCCTGTCCCAGGCACCCTGACGTTCCCGATTCTGCAGCGGAACGTCGAGCAAGTGATCCTGGTGAGCGACGATGAAATCCGGGCCGCGGTGAAGTTCCTGCTTACTCGGCTGAAGATCCTGGTCGAGCCCAGTGGGGCCGTGGGAGCCGCCGCGGCTTTGTTCGGAAAGCTGCCCTCCGGATTGGGGCGCGTCGGGATCGTGCTTTCGGGCGGAAACGTGGATTTCGAGCTTCTGGCGGGGTTTTAGGCCGCAGCCGTATCGAATTCGATGGCCCCGGCGATGTTGCCCTCTGTATCCTTAAAGAACATCAGCCGCCCTACCCCGGGAATCGCGACTTTGGACATGACGATGGTCCCCCCGTTCGCCTCCACGGCCGCGGCGATTGCATCCACGTTAGCGACCGCGAACGAGCACTCGTAGCCGACCATGTGCGCCCCGGGGACGATCTCGCGCCGTTTTTGGAGCGCCCCTTGGACGGAAGGACTAGTTTTGTCACCCGTACTGATCTGAAAGAAATCAGGCTGTCCTCAGGATTGGAATTCCCAGCCGAAGACGTTTTGGTAGAAGCGGCAGGCCCGGGCCGTGTCATCGGCGTTGATCGCGAAGTGGGTGAGGTTGTTGGGCATGGCCCATGTTAAAACAGTTGAAAACACGCTGGAAACAAGGAACACCGGGCCGGGCCGATCCGTTTGTTATACTGGATTGGTTTACAGACGACCCCATCGAAAGAGGCGCCTGCGCTGTGGGCGTTGCGCGCGCTAGATAAGCAAATATGCCGAAACGGACTTTTCAACCTAACAATCGCAAGCGCGCCAAGGTGCACGGATTTCGCGAGCGCATGAAGACCAAGAACGGGCGGGCCGTGTTGTCGCGCCGTCGGGCCCGCGGCCGCCACAAACTGACCGTGAGCGACGAGAAGGCTGTCCGCTACGCCAGCTGATCTAGCCGGTGGTGGCGCGTCCATTTGTTCTCCCGTGAATCGGGCTTTGCGCACCGCCGACTTTCGAAAAGTGTATGACCACGGCACGCGAGTTTCCGGCCCCCTGTTCGCCGCCTTTTGCCTGGCACGGGAAGACGATGGGCAAGATGATCGGCATTATGACAAAGGCTCTGCTCCGCGACTGGGTCTCACCGTCCCTCGCGCGATCGGTGGAAGCGTGGTCCGAAACCGTATCAAGCGGCGCATGCGGGAGGCATTCCGCCTGCACCGGACCGAGCTCAATCCAAAGTGGGACATCGTCATTAATCCCCGCCGCACGGCGCTCGCCGCGCCCTTTACGGACCTCGAGCGAGCTCTCAGAAAGGTGATCGAGAAATGCAACGGGAGATGAAGTTGCCGCGCGTGATCGCGATCGGTCTGATTCGAGGCTATAAGTTGATCGTCTCTCCCCTGCTGCCATCGGCGTGCCGTTTTCATCCGACTTGTTCGGAATATATGAAGGACGCCATCGAAAAGCACGGCGTGCTGAAAGGCGTCGGCCTTGGTTTGCGCCGCCTGTCGCGCTGCCACCCGTTCCATCAAGGAGGTTTCGACCCGGTCCGCTAAGGGACTCGTGTCTCTCCAGGCATGCCTAATAAGGAACTGACAACCGAGACACGGCTGCTTCTGGCGTTCGTGCTGGTGGGGATCGTGCTGGTGGGATGGAATTACATTTACAAGCCGCCGCCTCCGCCTGCGCCTGTCACTCCACCCGCTAATACACAAGTCCAGACCTCTCCGGCGGCGGCGGAAGCGCCCAAGCCCATACCTGTCCCTGCTCCCAAGCCGATTGAAGTGCCGGGCCAAATGCAGGCCGGCCAGGCGGAAGACTTCACCATCGAAACCGATTTCTACCGCGTGGAATTTTCGAATCAGGGAGCAGTCGTCCGGAGCTGGATTCTCAAAAAGTATAAAGACGGCAAGGGGAAGCCGCTGGAGTTGGTGAATACCAAAGCGCTGTCCAAAGTTCCGGCACCGTTCGCGGTGGCGTTCCGCAATCAGGCTCCTCCTAACGATCCTAATAAGGGGCTCTTTAAGGTGGAGCGCAATGGCGACCTCGGCGTGACGTTCGAATACTCGGACGGACGCACGGCCACCAAGAAGACTTTTCAGTTCATGCCCAAGAGCTACCTGGTGCAGATCACGTCTCAGGTGGTGGATAACGGGGTGCTTCTTCCGCACGAATTGACCTGGCGGGGAGGCTTCGGTGATCAGACCATCTTAAATCCGACCAGCGTCGAAGATGTTGCCTACTACGACGAATCGGATTCCAAGCTGGTACAGAGCGCTTTGAAATCGGCGGACAAGGGTCCCGTAACCGCCAGCGGCCAGTATTCGTTTGCCGGGGTTGAAGACAGCTATTTTGCAGCCTTGGTTCTTCCCACCGCGCCCGGCAGTGGCCTGTCGGTGACCACCTATTCCGACCCGGTTCCAGGGTCAACCGGCGCCGACGAGAAGCGAATCGGCACGGGCGTAGGCGGCTCCGGCCTGAATTCGTTTAACGCCTTCGTCGGCCCCAAGGATTCGCAAATCTTGAGTGCGGTAAACCCCAAGCTGGATAAGTTGATCGACTGGGGGAAATATTTCGGGTTCATCGCCAAGCCGCTATTTTATGTCCTGACCTGGACCGCGATACATGTGACCGGCGAGAATTTCGGCTGGGCCATCGTGGTGGTCACCATTGCGATCAGCATGGTGCTTTTCCCGCTGCGCTTTTCGAGCATGAAGTCGTCCAAGAAGATGCAGGCTTTGCAGCCGCAGATCCAGGCGATCAACGCCAAGTACAAAGACATGCCGATGCGCGATCCCCGCAAGCAGGAGCAGCAGGCGGAGATGATGGAGCTGTACAAGAAGAATGGCGTAAATCCGGTGGGCGGATGCGTCCCGATGATTATTCAGCTTCCGTTTCTGTATGGCTTTTACACGGTACTGAGGGTGGCGATCGAGATGCGTGGAGCGAGTTGGCTCTGGGTGCACGATCTTTCGCAGCCCGAAACCCTGGCTATCCGCGTATTGCCGGTTCTGCTGGTGGTCACGCAATTCCTCCAGCAAAAGATGACGCCCAGCCCTGGCATGGATCCGGCACAACAGAAGATGATGCTGTTCATGCCACTGGTAATGGGCTACATATTTTACTACCTGTCGGCGGGATTGGTACTATACTACATGACCAGCGGTCTGGTGGGCGTCGCACAACAGTGGTTACTCAACCGGGGCACCCCTGCCCCAGCGGTTGTACCGAGCCCGCCGCAAAAGAAAAAGAAATAGATTAAAAAAGACATAGGACCTGACAACGGTGTCAAAGAAGTTTACTCTTGCCGACTCCGAGCCGCGTATCCGGCAGTTCCTGGATTTGATGATCAGCCGCGCCGGATTCGCGCTGACCTACGCGGTAACTGCGGGCGAAACCGTGCATCCGGACTTCGAGAATCCAGACGTTCTGGTGCGTTTCACCGGCCAGGATGTAGACCTGCTGCTGGCGAATAAGGCCGAACTGCTGCTGGCCATCGAGCAACTGACCACCGAAGCTCTGGGAATGGCTCCGGAGCAACACTCGCTTCTGTGCTTCGACGCCAACGACCATCGCATGCTGCGCATTCAGGAACTGCGCATGAGCGCGCAAGCCGCCGCCGAACGCGTCAAGAAAACGCACGCGCCGTTCCACTTTAGTCCCATGAACAGCCGTGAGCGGCGTATTCTGCACTTGTCGCTGCGAGATGAGACTGAAGTGCGCAGCGAGAGCGTGGGAGAGGGTCCTATCCGGCAAGTAGTGGTGGTTCCGGCGGATCTGAAAGTCTTGCCCGAGCCGGTTCGTCCGCCGCGCCCGCGTCCTGAGGATGACACTCCACGCGGACGCCGCCCCTTTGGTGGAGGGCGAGATCGTGGCCGGGGTCCAGGTGGTCCGGGTGGCGGACCGCGCGGACCTCGCCGGGATGGCCCGCGCAGCGGCCCACGCTTCTGATTAAACGCGCAAAACGGTGCGCGGCGCGGCTAGTCCAGGCCCCGATTGCAGGTTCGCGCCGAGCCCTTTGCGACAAGACTCTCTTGCGGACTTTCTCATGCAGACTGGTGATACGATCGCGGCTGTCTCTACGCCTCCCGGCCGTGGCGGAATCGGTATCCTGCGAATTTCGGGTCCCCATGCGCGCGCGATCGTCGGCCGTGTTCTTCGATTCCCGGACGGCGCGCCGGCTTGGAAGCCGTGGTCCGCGGCTCTGGCGACTTTGCCAGACGCGGATGGCCACGTTGTCGATCAGGTCGTAATAACCTACTTCGCCGCACCGCGTTCTTATACCGCGGAAGATGTGGTCGAAATCTCCTGCCATGGATCTCCCGTGGTTTTGCGCTACGCCCTTGAGCGTCTCTGCCAGGCAGGAGTGCGGCTGGCGGAACCAGGGGAGTTCACGCTACGCGCCTACTTGAACGGCCGCATTGATCTGCCGCAGGCCGAGGCCATCCGCGATTTGATCGAAGCCACTACGCTCTATCAGGCCCGCATCGCCGCGCAGCAGGCGGAAGGGTCGGTGTCGCAGCGGCTGAAGCCGGCGAAGGAACAGTTGTTGGAACTGATCGCGCTGCTTGAAGCTGGAATCGATTTCGCGGAGGACGACATCAGCGTCGCGCCGGCGGAGGAAATTCTGCGGCGGCTGAGACCCATTGAATCCGCAATCGCCGATCTCGCCGCCAGCTTTGCGTTCGGCAAGCTGGTGCACGAAGGATTCACGCTCGCCATCGTGGGGCGGCCGAACGTCGGCAAAAGCAGCCTCTTCAACCGGCTGCTGGAACAAGATCGTGCCATCGTGACCGAGATTCCAGGAACCACGCGCGACGTAGTTTCCGAGACGGCTTCGCTCGCTGGAATCCCGGTGAAACTTCTGGACACGGCCGGTATCCGGCTGGGCCAGGATGTCGTCGAGTCGCTGGGGATCGAGCGCAGCTATCAGGCGATGGCGGATGCCGATCTCACCCTAATTGTTGTCGACACGTCGCAGCCGCTCACTAAGGAAGACGAATCGCTGATCGAACGGGCGCGCGGCGGCGGCAAGACTCTGATTGCTGCCAACAAGTGCGACCTGACCACGCGAACAGAAATCCCTGGAGCGCTGCCGGTTTCGGCGCTCACAGGGATGGGAACGGAAGAGCTGCGTACCGCGATTATGGAGATGATCGCGCCAGGGGGTCAGGCGGAGCAGGAGGGTGGGTTCATTACCAGCCTTCGCCACGAGCAGCTCTTGAAGGAATCGGTCGAAGCTCTGTCGCAGGCGCGTACCGCGACCAGTATCGGCATCCCGCATGAGATGCTCTTGCTGGATCTCTACGCGGCGCTGCGTCCGATCGATGCGATCACCGGCGCGACCACGGCCGATGACATTCTGAATCGGATCTTTTCCACCTTTTGCATTGGGAAATAGCTATCGGGAGCAATTTGTCGTGCGCGAAGAACTATTTCAGATGATCCGGCTGGCGGCGCCCTTGGTACTTGCCGAACTGGGCTGGATGGCGATGGGCGTGGTGGACACCATGTTCGTTGGCCGCGTGGGGGCGGAAGCTATCGGCGCGGTTGGACTGGGCACCATGGTGTTCTACGGGGTCTCCATCAGCGCAGCCGGTTTGCTGCTTGGGCTCGACACACTGGTGGCTCAGGCTTTCGGCGCGGGCAACCGGGAAGATGGCCATCGCTCGCTGGTGTCTGGCATGTGGCTGGCAGCGATGCTGATCCCCGTGGCGATGGGCGCGGTCTGGGCACTGGAAGGAATTCTGCCGCGTTTCGGGGTCAATCAGACTGTGCTGCGCGCCACGCGGCCGTATCTTCATGCCCTGATCTGGAGCGCGCCTCCGCTGCTGATCTACTTCGCGTTACGGCGATATCTGCAAGCGCAGCACATCGCCCGGCCAGTGATGGCCACGCTGCTCACCGCGAACCTGGTAAATCTAGCGGGAAACTGGCTGCTGGTTCTGGGTCATCTGGGAGCACCGCGGCTCGGCGCGGAGGGAGCCGGGTGGGCCACCTGTTTTTCGCGGATCTACATGGCGGGCGCGCTGGCCTATGTTCTGTTGAAGCATGACCCGGAAGTTTTGCGGATTTCCTGGAGACCGCATGCATCGCGGATGTGGGCGCTTCTTAAGCTGGGAGCGCCAGCGGCAGGGCAGATGGCGATAGAGATCGGTGTGTTCGCCACCGTCACGGTCCTGGTGAGTAAGTTGAACGCGACGGCGCTTGCTGGGCACCAGATCGCTCTGACCATGGTGAGCACGACATTCATGATGCCGCTAGGGGTCAGCTCGGCCGCGGCGGTGCGGGTGGGTTTCGCGCTGGGCCGGGGAGACCCTCATGGGGCGGCTCGCGCGGGATGGACTGCGCTGGAATTGGGCGCCGCAGTGATGTCGGCCGCCGCGATCGTGTTGCTGGCAGTGCCCGAGTGGATCGCGCGTTTGTTTTCACCCGAGACGGCGGTAATCGCTACGGCGGCGACGATTCTGCGCGTGGCGGCGTTCTTTCAATTGTTCGACGGACTGCAGATTGTAGTAACGGGTTCGCTGCGGGGCGCGGGCGACACTCGCACGCCGATGCTGTGCCATCTGATTGGATACTGGGCCATCGGATTGCCGCTAGGGGCAATGTTGTGTTTCGGACGCGGGCTGGGCGCGGTGGGATTGTGGATAGGACTCTCGGCGGGCTTGATCGCGATTGGAGTGGTATTGACAACGATCTGGTGGCGAACGGCGCGGGAATGGTCGCGGCCGGTGGCAGTTAACGGGCCTATGAGATAGCGGCTGAAAAGCGCCGCGTGATAAAATGTGAGAGCTCCATAGTTCCCCCCGGCCAGGTAGCTCAGTTGGTAGAGCGCAGCCCTGAAAAGGCTGGCGTCGGCGGTTCGATTCCGTCCCTGGCCACCACAAGTTTTCAAAGCCTTAGCGCGATTTTTGTGTCGCTAGAGTGCCTCACTGGAGTCCATTTGGAGTCCAAACTCGGTTTTCACTCGGCGATTGCTTCTCGTCGGCTGGCACCACTGGCACCACTCATCGTGGCTAAGCCGTCATCCTTGGCGGCGATGTGGTTATCAGGAAGTGTGACTCAAGGTTTGGAATCGCCAACTACGGCGAGTGCCAGTAACCGCCGCACGAGATCGGCTTGGCGGCGCACGCCCGCTTTGGCAAAGATGGATGAGAGCTGCGTTTTCGCAGTGTTCCGAGAAATCTGCAATCTCTCGCTGGCCTTTAGTAAACTATCGCTCTCCAGCAGTTCCGTAGCCAGTGCGCCCTCTGCCGGTGTCAGTCCCCAGGCGTCACGCAGCCGCACTTGCAGACCGCGATTTTCAACAGTCTGGTTCGCTACAAAAATCAAGAAACCCTGAGGAGACGATGGCGATGTCGTCAAATACCAAAAGCTGAACGGCGGGCGCACAATATACAGAGCCAAATTCTCTCCTGTGTCGCCTCGGCTTATTCGAAGCCAGCCGCCCCACCCCTCAGTACTCCGCGCGGCGACTCGCCGATCAGCCCCAATCATCCCCCGCAGCCTGTCATCGTCCTCCGGAAACTCCGCATGCAGTTTGCCATTGCGCGCAAACAGTCCGCGCCCGAATCGAAGGAGTAGATCTCCGGCCGTATTAGCCCATAAAACCGATCCGTTGCTTGCGACATGAAAAAGCGGGAATGCGAGCGCATTCAGCACCCACTGTTGCTCTTCGAGTAGACCCAACCGATTATGCAGATCTACGGCTCGCCGGAGATGTGGCATCAGGCTCTGCAGCGTGTCTCCCTCAGCGGTACTAAATGGTCTGTGAGTGTCGCCGCGATTCACTGCAAGGAAACACATCGTATTTCGCTGCACCGCGACCGAACCACCGAGGGCATGTGTTACATGGTTCTTTTTGCCCCATTCGTTGTAGAAGGTCGTCCTCTGAAAAGCAGACCTAGGCATTATTTGCTCAGTGGAAACTATCTTGCCTTCCGGAAAAACAGATGCGCCGCCAGCGAACCATGGATTTAGGCTGGCATAGTGTGCGACATATTTTTGGAACTCGCCGGAGTCGGCTCCGATGTAGCACATGACGGAAGACGTAGGACGATCCAGAGAATGAAGTGTCAGGCTAGTGACCGACGCGCAAATAGCTCCGGCAAGCGAATCAAGAAAGGCGGGCCACGGTGATACGCCTTCCGCGCAAGAGTACAGAGTATCGATGAGTCGTAACACAACCTTGGCTGTCATCGTGTCGCTCCGCGCGAAGTAATATCCTTTAGATTCTTTAGATTTGGCGAGTATCACCCAACTGGGTGATGCGTGTCAACCTCCATAAGGACTATACTTCTGCGCAATAGGTTTTAAAGCCAAGGTTCGCAGGAGAAGCCCTTGAACAAAACGCTGGTGGGACTAATTGCCATATTTGTATTGACCTTGCCAATTGTCGGCGCGACGATTACGGTTACCAACACCAATGACAGCGGTCCAGGCTCGCTGCGGGATGCTATCGCAGGTGCTGCGGCGGGCGATACCATCGCCTTAGGTGTGACCGGTACGATCACATTGGGCAGCACACTGTACATTGGCACGAGCCTTTCGATCAGCGGTCCAGGCGCATCGAACCTTGCCATCAGCGGAAACAAGTCCGTCGGTGTCTTTTCGATCTCTAATGGCTTAACGGTAAATATTTCCGGCGTGACCATCGAGAATGGTATGGCAGATGGCGGCGGAGTCTATACCGCTGGCACGCTTACGCTGACTAACAGCACCGTCTCTGGCAATTCTGCCAGCACCTTCTTGGGCGGCGGCATCTACAACGTTGCTGGCACCCTGACGCTCGTCAACACCACCGTCTCGGGTAATCACGCTTATGAAGGCGGCGGCATCTTGAACCTGGGGACGCTAACGCTGACTAACAGCACCGTCTCGGGCAATTCCGGCTACTACGGCGGCGGCATTTATGCCGGCGGAGGCACGACTACTCTGACGGAGAGCACGGTCTCGGGCAATCAGGCTACCGATGGAGCCGGTATCTATAACGCAGGCACGCTGACGCTGACAAACACTACCGTATCCGGTAATTCAGCCGCTGCTTATGGGGGAGGCGCCCATAACACCGGCACACTAACCTTAACCAATAGCACTATCTCGGATAATTCGGCCATCACCTGGGGAGGCGGCGTCTACAACCAAGGCCCGCTAATGGTGACGAACAGCACTGTCTCTGGCAATTCAACGAGTGCTAGCGGCGGCGGGGGCGGCGTCATGAACGACTACTCAATGACACTGACCAACAGTTCCATCAGGAACAATTCTGCCTTCAAAGGCGGCGGCATCATGAATTACTACGGCGCGCAGCTGACCGTAACCAACAGCACTGTCGCGGCCAATTCCGCCTATTACGGCGGAGGCATCTTCAACGGAAAAACGGCAGCGCTAATCAACAGCACTGTCGCTGGCAATTTGGCCAGCACGAACGGTGGAGGCATCTACAACGACTCGGGCACGTTGACGCTAAAGAACACCCTCCTCGCCAACGGCAATTCCCTGGGGAATTGCGTTTTCAATAGTGGTACAGGTTTCTCTGCTGGCCATAACCTTGCGGACGACACGACCTGCTCAATCTTCCTTACTGGGACTGGGGACATGAACGGCATCCTTGCGGGTCTTGATCAAAACGGCTTGCAAAACAACGGAGGTCCGACACAAACCATCGCGCTACTACCAACCAGTCCGGCCGTGGACGCTATACCAGTGAGCGATTGCACCCTCTTGGACGGCGTCACTCTCATCACGGCGGACCAACGGGGTATCTTACGGCCTCAGGGAATCGCCTGTGACATTGGGGCGTTCGAACTGGGAACCAGTTTTACAGTCACTAATCTAAACGACAGCGGCCCGGGCTCTTTACGCGATACCATCGCGAGCGCTCCTACAGGCGCAACGATCGACTTCAGCGTGGCTGGAACCATCATACTGAGCAGCACTCTTTCGATCACTAGAGACTTGGCGATCAGCGGCCCCGGCGCTTCCAATCTCGCGATCAGCGGAAACAATGCCGTCCGAGTTCTCTCCGTCCCCGGTGGGCAAACAGTGAACATTTCCGACGTGACTATCGAAAATGGTAATGGTTATGCGTCCACCTACGGCGGCGGCATCTACATAAACAGCGGCACGCTGACGTTGTCTAACTGCACGATCTCGGGCAATTCAGCCAGCTATGGCGGCGGCATCTTCAACTACGACGGTGCCGTAATGCTGACGAATTGCGCTGTCTCTGCCAATTCGGCCGGTATCGGCGGCGGCATTTATGACGGCGGCGTCCTGACGGCGACTAACAGCACGCTTTCTGGTAATTCAGCCGACGATCACGGCGGAGGCATTTATCAAGCCTACGGTAAGCTGACGTTGGTTAACAGCACCATCTCCGGCAATTCAGTCAGCCACTACTTTGGCGGCGGTATCTTCAATTGGGGCGGCATTGTGACTTTGTCGAACGGCACTGTCTCAGGCAATTCAGCCAGCGTTGGCGGTGGCATCTACATGACCAACGGAGGCGCATTGACACTGAAGAACACTATTCTGGCGAACAGCTTTTCTGGCGGGAACTGTTCCTTGACGGGCACGTCTGTTTCTTATGGCTATAATCTCTCGGACGATAGTACGTGCTCCGGCTTTCTCACCGCGACAGGCGATCTCGACAACACCCCGGCAGGGCTCGATCCGAATGGTCTTCAAGATAATGGCGGCCCCACTCGCACTATAGCCATATTACCCACGAGCCCTGCTGCTGATGCGATCCCCGTGAGTCCCAACAATTACTGCACTCTGACTGACGGAACAACTCCCATTGCTACTGACCAGCGAGGCATCGCCCGGCCCCAGGGTTCGGCTTGCGACATCGGGGCCTTTGAAATCTTGGGCGGCGCTTTTCATCCGCCGGCCAGTATCGCCGTCTCTAGCGGAAGTGGCCAGAGTGCAACCATAAGCACCCCATTTGCAAACCCATTGACTGCTACTGTGCTCGATTCAGGCGGCCACCCAGTTTCTAGCGTGACCGTGACGTTCACTGCCCCACCTTCGGGCCCAGGCGGTGCTTTCGCCGGTTCGTTATCGGTAAGTGCTACGACTAACGCCTCAGGCGTGGCAACCTCGCCGACTTTCGCTGCCAACAGCTCGGCCGGATCGTATAATGTCGCAGCCACTGTAGCCGGGGTTGCCACGCCGGCCAACTTCTCGCTCACGAATATCCCCGGCCCAGCAGCAAGTATTGCCGCAACAGGCGGTGGAGGCCAGAACGCGAACGTGAATACAAACTTCGCCAATCCGTTGGCGGCTACCGTGCTGGATTCCGGCGGAAACCCGGTTTCTGGTGTGACGGTCACCTTCACTGCGCCGTCCTCTGGCGCGAGCGGTACGTTCGCTGGCTCGACAACGGCAAACGTCAGCACCAACGGCTCGGGCGTGGCCACATCACCGACCGTCATCGCCAATAGCATTGCTGGGTTGTACAGTGTTGCAGCGTCGGTCGGCGGTGTTGTTGCCCCAGCGACTTTTTCGCTCACGAATACCTCGGGTGCGCCCGCCAGCATTACTGCCACAAGCGGCGCGAGCCAGAGCGCTACGATCAATACCAACTTCGCCAATCCGCTTGTGGCCGCAGTGCGCGATTCCGGAGGGAATCCGGTCTTTGGGGTGACGGTGACCTTTAAAGCTCCCCCAGGTTCAGGAGCGAGCGGCATTTTTTCTAACGGTCTGACAAGTGCTACCGCCGTCACCAACGCGTCCGGTGTGGCTACTTCTTCCGTTTTTACGGCCAACAGCAAAACGGGGTCGTATAACGTGACGGTCGCGGCAACGGGTGTTGCGATTACTGCAACCTTCTCGCTGACCAATACTGCTCGTGTGCCCGCGACCATCTCTGCTACCAGCGGCAGCATTCAAAACAGCGCGATTAATACTACTTTCGCTAACCCATTGGCTGCGACGGTATTGGATTCAGGTGGCAATCCCGTCTCAGGGGTGACTGTCACCTTTACTGCTCCGGCTTCAGGCGCGAGCGGTAGCTTCGCTGGTTCGGTCATCGCCACGGTTGTTACCAATGCCTCGGGCGTCGCTACCTCGCCGAAGATCACTGCCAACAGTGCGGCAGGTTCATACGCCGTCGTAGCAACTGTAGCCGGTGTTGGCACCCCGGCAAGCTTCCTGCTCACTAATATTGCCGGCGCAGCGGCAAGTATCACTGCAACCGCTGGTGGAGGTCAAAGCGCCACCGTCAATACCGCTTTTGCAAGCCCATTGGTCGCGACAGTACTCGATTCAGGGGGTAATCCAGTTGCTGGCGCCATCGTAACGTTTAAGGCGCCACCGGGTTCTGGAGCGAGCGGCACATTCGTCGGCTTGTCGAGCACAACTGCCACGACGGACGCTTCTGGCGTGGCCATGTCACCAACAGTGACCGCGAACGGGAGAGTGGGTTCCTACAACGTGACCGCGACGGTACCGAGGGTTTCGACGCCGGCGACGTTCCCGATGACGAATAAACCGTGAGAGCCAGGCACCGCCACTGCGCAGTTGCAGAGGTTAGCGGTTTTCTGAATCGGAATCCGGCACGATAAAGGATTCCGTGTCATCCCGCTCATCACGAAGACTCGCAATATGCCAGGCACCCCACAGATCGGCGACGCACGGCGGGTGGTAATTGGGGTCAGCGGTTCCGGACGAGGGAATGACCTCTTTAACGCAGAGCACAGATGTCTCTAAGCACCAATTAACGAAGCCCACTTCTGCCCGACTCCAGCGAAGTGCGGCCATACCGTTTGATGGATAGGAGCTTGCGCAAGGACTTATTGTCTTCCATACTTACGGAGGCTCCAATTGCGGAATTGCGAGCCAAGAGAGGGTTTTGCCGCGCGACCGAGGAACGGGCGTGCTAAATCGACCGGCGCCAAGATCCATGCAGTTGGAAAATGCCATTCACGGACACTTGCTGCCCGCTTTGTATCAGGTTTTGGACGAAGACGGCACGTGGCAAATCTTTTTCGAGCGGCTCAGCAAAGCACTTCCTGTGGGGCACGTTAATCTCTACATCTTCGATTTATTGAACGTAGAGTTCTCCGCGGTTCACGCTTTTGGCATGACTCGGGAAGAGGTGCTCTATTACACAACCAAGTGGCGAGATCCTTGGAGCGAAAGCAACAGCGTTTGCTTCAAAATTGGCCCGCAGTCCGCCTCCCGTAAAATTGGACGAGCCGACAAGGGCGAGGCGACGGCCCGACTTCAAAGTAAAGGTCCAGAGCTTCGGGTGAAAGATATTGGTTGATTCCGATTTGAAGCGTTTTATCGTGAGTCTACTCGAGTACTTTCCGCATAGCTTCAGCAACGATTGGATTGCGTCCGGCTCCGTCGGCAGATCGATTCCGATTAGGATCTCGCCAAAGCCCCCACGCGCCAAACAAGTCGAAATGTCACCTACCAGCAAGCGAAGACCGCTGCGCGTAACGAGTGCAGTGGCGCCTGAAACGACTGCGCTTGCCGCAGGACCCTAGAGAGTGTGGACAATAGGCGAGAACCGTCTAAGAAAGTTTTCAATCTGGGCCTCGCAGCACGATGTCGAACGAATCCTTCCCGCGAGAATACCAAAACGTCTAGACCAACGAACCTTCGCGTAAAGCCCAGTTGTTCGGGGCGGACCCTGGACCTTCGAACGCGCAAGCCGGAGCCCCTGTAGGGATCGAACATAGTTTTGTCGGGACCATAAAAAGGGTCCAGGCCCAGTGCCAGGGCTATGCAGCTAATGCACCCGAAAATATTGAATGAGCCGCTGGTATCACTGTCAAATTGTACGCCGCCGTCGAAACTGTCGAAACGATCATTGTTCCTAATGCGAAAACAGTGATTCCTGCGACGACGCATGGGATCGAGGCAATGGCTGTTCCGGCAGCGGCAACCCAGCAGATTTTCGAGGCCATCAACCAGGATACGAGCTGAGTGTTGGCGAGCCAGTTCGCGCCGGCTAACAAAGGGCCCTTAACTTGGGTGCCCAAAGTGATCAGACACGCTTTGAAGGAGCTGAAATGCGTTTGGCAATACCCTACCAATGCCCGAACCGCCTTGGAGGCAATTGCTTGGTGGAGTTTCCTGTAGAACCACTCGCGGAGTTTCAGGAACCAATGTTTGACCCCTCGCACGTTGGAGGTGATGCTGAAAGGAGGTGCCACGTTTCGCAAAGTCTTCAATAACACCGATTCTGTCGGCCCTTTAAAAAGGATGCCGCCGGACGTTTTTCGGCGTTCGCTGTGATTCCCCACCTCAAGCTTCGGCACCGTTTCCCGCACTCCTGCCGACGGCTTACGAAGAGACGGGCGAACCACCCCGTCGATTTTGGCTGCACGGAAATCATGTGTTTTTCGAACGCAAATACTAGGTGCGTAAGTCCTGTGTTTGCGGCGTCTCCTGGTCCAGCGGGAGGTTTCCGAATAAGCGGACATGGGCAAATCTGCGATTGACGTTTCGCGAGATTATCCTCTTGCCCGCGGTCTGAGGGCATCGCGCACGCGCTAGGCAGGCCGATACGAGCACTCCTTAGCAACCATTAACTCCCTTTAGCAGAATGACTTGCGAGAATTGCTAGTACCGTTATAATCGTGCTAAGCATGCGACGCAGCCCAATCAATCTCGCCATCAGGCCGAGCGAAAATCCAACGCTCGCCAGGCTCCGCGTCGAATACTGGCCCATCGAACGCCTCAAGCCTTACGAGCGCAATCCGCGCAAGAACGACAAGGCCGTCGATCAGATCCGGGCCAGCATCCGCGAGTTCGGTTTCGCCGTGCCGATCCTCGCCAAGTCGGATGGCAACGTGATCGATGGCCACTTGAGGCTCAAGGGCGCCATCGCGGAGAAAATGCGCGAGGTGCCGGTGGTCCCGTGCGACGGTTGGACCGACGCGCAGGTGAAAGCCTTCAGATTGATGGTGAACCGCTCAGTGAACTGGGCGGAATGGGATCTCGATGCTCTGGCGCTGGAGTTCGGCGAGTTGAAGGCGCTCGACTTCGACCTGAGCCTCACAGGCTTCGACCCGCGGGAGATCGACGCCTTCACGCTCACGCCCGACGCGACAGAGGACGAAGTACCGCCCGTCCCTGAAGTGCCAACGTCGCGCCCGGGTGATTTGTGGCTTTGCGGTCCGCACCGGGTACTCTGCGGCGATACAACGCAACCCGAATCGGTCGCCGTTGCGCTCGGCCCGCACAGACCGTTCTTAATGGTCACTGACCCGCCGTATGGCGTCGAACTGGACATGGAATGGCGCGACCGCGCTGGCCACAACGACATGGGGCCGGCAGCAAAGTCGTACATGAAGCAGCGAATCGAAGGCCACACCGCCACGACCATATCGGGTGACACGAAGGCGGACTGGTCCGATGCCTTCGCTCTTGTATCAGCACTCGATGTGGCCTACGTGTGGCACGCGACCAGCCATCTGGTAGAAGTGGCCGTAGGGCTTGATCGCATCGGATTCCAGGTGCGGCAGCAGATCATCTGGAACAAGACTGCCGCCGCTATGTCCCGGCAGGCCTATCACTGGAAGCACGAACCCTGCTGGTACGCGGTGAGACGCGGCAAAACGGCCCACTGGCTTGGCAGCCGCGACCAAAGCACGATCTGGGACGCCGCGTCACCCAAGATGATCATGGGCGGATCAACTGAGGAAAAGCTTGATCATCCCACCCAGAAACCAGTCGAACTGATGCGTCGACCCATCATGAACCACACCAGGCGCGGCGACGTTGTGTGGGAGCCGTTCCTCGGTTCAGGTACGACGCTCGCCGCCGCCGAGACAATCGGCAGAATCTGCTGCGGGATTGAAATTGAGCCGCGATTCGTGGATCAGGTGGTGATGCGATGGGAGAAGCTGACAGGCAAGCAGGCGATGCTCCAGGGCGACCAGCGAACGTTTGCGGAGATCAAAGCGGAGCGAATCCAATGATCGAACGCTGCCGGCGGGAGATTGAAGCCATCGAAGCCGAGATACTCGCCGGGAACCCTGACCTCCAGGGCTTGTGCCTGGCGCTATCAGATTGGAACGCCGAGCTGCGGATATTGAAGCAAGAGAATGCTTTAGGTAGTGAGGTTCAGCCTTGATCGCGATTATTTCCCGCCTATAAAAATGTCACGAGGGCGCCCAAAGTACGAGCCAACCGAAGCCGACCGGAATACCGTCCGCAGCATGGCGGCTACCGGATTCCCCCACCCTGAGATCGCCAAGTGCCTGGGAACCAGCGGGATCGACGGAAAGACGCTCCGTAAGCATTTCCGGCACGAGTTGGACACGGCAGCTGATAAAGCCAACGCGGCCGTGGCGAACAAGGCATACCAGATGGCGATAGCCGGTGATCCTCCGGCGGCCACGTTCTTCTGGCTGAAGTGCCGAGCCGGGTGGAAAGAAAAGCAGGAGATTGAGCATACCGGACCCGGCGGAGGGGGCCTTCAGATGGTCATTCGGTCGGTGCTTGATGAGAAGCCGGACTAATCCGATTCTGGACATTGCGCTCCAGCCTAAACAACTGGATCTTGCCCGGTTGATGGAAGCCCGCGGCCCCGATGTCGCGACCTGGATCGGATACGGCGGGGCGCTCGGCGGTGCCAAATCAGGCGCGATCCGGCGCATTATGCTCATGC
>Ga0207695_10000473_pt1 | contig 87226 bp, 76 predicted proteins | sample KBSC54metaG_FD_184354 | JGI IMG/M metagenome (GOLD analysis project Ga0207695, IMG submission 184354) | Corn rhizosphere microbial communities from Kellogg Biological Station, Michigan, USA - KBS C5-4 metaG (SPAdes) (version 2) | ecosystem: Host-associated > Plants > Roots > Rhizosphere > Soil...
ATGAAGCCACCCCAACGAGTACGATGATTGCCTCAGCATCGGGTCGCCGAGGCAGCCCGCAATCATGAAGGGAACGCGCCGCTTGCGCCGCCACGCTCAGTCGGGTATCGGATGATCGAGGGCTCATAGCAGGCCATCCATCGAGCATGCGTGTCGGCAATGAGTTGATACCCTATTCCGCTTACATCGATACGCTGAGCTAGATGCCTTCCTGCAGTTGCAAACCTACGATGCCCACGACGACGAGAGCAATGCAGAACAGCCGCCCGAGCAGGACGGGCTCATGGAACCAGACGATGCCGACCAACGCCGTTCCCGCCGCACCAATTCCTGCCCATACGGCGTAAGCGTCTCCCAGTGGGAGAATTTTTAATGTGAGACTCATTAGCCACACGCTCAGTACGGCCGCCACGATCGATATCCCGCCAGGCAGTGCTTTTGAGTAGCTGTCAGAGAGCTTCATCGTCACGGAGAAGACAACTTCCAATAAACCGGAAGCGACAACGATCGACCAGGCAGCAAGCGGACTAGAGACGACAAACATGGGTTCTGCCTTCAGGTTGGATGTTGTCGACAGAGGGTATCAAAGTATTTCCTTTCACGAACAACCAAGCGCGGCGATAGACGCCTTTCCGCCTCGCGATCCTTGATCCGCATCGACGACAACGCGACGCCGCATCCCCCATCCCCCGCCATTACCAATAGCGCCTATGTGCTCCGTCACACCGTGGGCGCGCTCGAGCCATCGCAGAAAATGGTCGGCGTGGTGGACCGGGCAACCACCCGGATGCAGACGATGCTCGACGATCTGCTCGTGTTCACGCAATCCCGCTTGAGCGACACCTTGCCGCTGCGGCGCGAGCCGGCCGACCTGCGCACGCTTTTGAGCGACGCAACCGACGAGCTTCGAGCCGCATTTCCGGGTGTCGAGATGGATCTGCAGCTCGACGGTGCGCTCACCGGCTCCTGGGATCGCCGGCGGGTACTGCAGTTGCTGATGAATCTGCTGGTCAATGCGACCCGTTATGGCGACGGCCGGATTGTGTTCAACGCCCACGAGGCCCGCGACCAGGTCACGCTGAGCGTGTTCAACGAGGGCACGCCGATTCCACCGGAACTACTGCCCACCTTGTTCGACCCGTTGACGCGAGGCCGGTTGCCCAATCGAGCTGGCCATGCGGCCGTGATCGGCCTCGGCCTGTACATCTGCCAGAGCATCGCGCACGCCCATGGGGGCGAGGTCCGGGTTGCGTCGTCGCGGCAGAGAACCACGTTTACCGTGACGCTGCCGACTGCGCAGTAAGGGCGGCGACGGCCCGTTCCTCGGCCGTTCTCCGATTGGACGGCTGGAGGCCGACGAACTAAACATGATCATGCGATGGGAGATGTTCTCGCACGCTGTTGCAGTTGCGTGCTCAAGCAGCGTGAGGACTGCGACGATCGCAAGCTGCCCGAGCAGCCCGTAGCGCCCCGTTCGTCCACGCTCTCCGTCCGGTTGCAAACCGCAACCGGACGGTCGACAGGTCGATAAACCTCAATTGCTGAAGATCAGACCGCGAGCGGCGCCATTGACGTAAATCCGGCCATATGTGTTCCAGTCGCCGGCCATCACGCCGGAGTCGCCGAATTGGTGCATGTCATCGTTGAAGCGCGCCCACGTGGCACCACCGTCGTCGGAATGGTAAATGCCCCAGACGCCGTTCAGCGTGCCTTCCACGTAGACCGCGGCCGAGTACGGCGAACCGGTCCGTGCCTTGCCCAAGGCGATCACGGTGGCGCCCAGCGTGCCGTTGGCCGACGCAAAGGCGCCGAGCTTCGTCCAGGTCGCCCCCGAGTCCACCGAGTGGTACACGGCCGTGCCGTCGGCCAGCCAGAGGTCGCCCTCGGCGTTCGGGTTCACCGCGATCGACGTATCCCGCCAGGCATTCCAGGCAAGGTTCGCATTCACGGAGCCCGTGCTCAGCGCGAACGTATGGCCGCCATCGGTCGACACGTAAACCTTGCCGCCCTGCCAACTCCACGACGCGCCGCCCGAATCGTACGCATAGACTTTATTGGGGTTCTTGCGGTCGGCGGCCAGGCGATAGGCCCGAGGGAAGCCGCTCCAGGTGGCGGTGAACGCAGGAAGGTTGGTTGAGGTCCAGCTCGTACCGTTGTTTGTGGTGTACGACGGCACCGAGTCGGGCGGTGCCCAGGTCACGTTGCTGCGGGACGGGACCACCAGGTTCCCCACGTTGCTCTGGCTCGCCGCTGCGCCGGCAGGCAGGGACGCGAACGTCCCCCAGCTATTGCCGCTGTCGCCTGACCAGAAGCCCTTGGTGGCATGGCCGTTGGCGTTGTCGACGCCAGCGGCGGCGATGTACGTCGGATCGGACCACGACATGTCGGCCGAATTGCCGCTGCTCCATGTGCTCAAGGGGCCTTTCGTCGGCCTCGTCGAGAGGTCCGTATCGACCCACGTGCCGATGTCGCCCGCGCTGTTGATGAAGTTGTACGACGCACCGGGCGGCGCCGTGACGAGAGCCAGGGTGACGGTCTCCTCGAGGTTGTTGACTTTCGGACTCCAGATCGGCGTGGCCGACGAGGCGTTCATGGTTTCACAGATGCCGCCGCCGTGGACGTGCATGATGTGGTCACGATTGGCGGGGTCGATCGTGACGCCCTCGACCCAGCCGGCGCAGCCACCCGCGGCAATGCCCGTATGCGGCATGCCGGCCTCGATCTCGTGCCACGTATTGCCACCGTCGTCGGATAGCTGCACGGTCTTGCTGGTGTCGTTCCAGCCGGTCATGCCCAGGGCGATACGGGCGGTCGAGCCGAGACCGGAGACGGACAGGCCGCCAAAGCCGTTGCCGGTGGAACTGTTGAGCAGCGTCCAGGTGCTGTTGTTACTGGCTCCGTACTTGTAGAGGTAGCTGGGACCGCCGATGCCCTGGCCGACACCCGAGTTGAACACCACGTAGAAATTGCCGTCGGGCGTGCGCACGACGTGCGGGATGTAGTATCCGGACACCGTGGACGGGACCTGCACCGGCGTCCACGAGGCCCCGCCGTTGGTGGACTTGTACAAGGGCGACGTCAGGCCCGCCGCGTGGGCGTAGTCCGGGGCGACGGTAGCCCACATGATCCAGGTCGGCTGTCCGCTACCTTTGCCCGACGTATCGAAGATGACCTGTTCGACGCCGATCGGGGAATTGCCGCCGCTGACCGTGGTGGAGGACAGCCCCGTGACCTGGGCCCAGGTGCGGCCCGAATCGGCACTCTTCCACAGGCCGGCCGTGCGCGATCCGTAGAACAGCGTCGAGGGATTGTTGGGGTCGACCTGCAGACGCTCGCCGGTGGCCCGGCCGTTGTCGTTGCCGCCCACCGGGAACGGCAGGTCATAGTGTGTCCAGGTGTTGCCACGGTCGCTCGAGATATAGATGCGGCCATTACGACCCTGCGTCACGGTTATGCCTGTCGTCATGTAGACGAGCTGGTCGTTGTTCGGGTCGAGCGCGAGGCTTTCGACACCATGGAAATCGCCCTCGCCTCCGCCGAAACCGATGCCGTCGGTGATGGGCGTCCATGTCGAGTTGGTCGCGTTCCAGCGGTACGCGCCACCAACATCGGTGCGTGCGTACAGCAGGCCCGCGTTGGTCGGATGGTAGATCAGGCCGGTGACATAGCCGCCGCCGCCCCACGTGACGCTGGTCCAGCTGGCCGCCGGCCCGTCGATCTGGCCGCGCTTGGTGCCTACATAGGCGCCCACATTGGTCGCGCCCATGGCGCCGCCTTGTGTCCCGGTGCCGCTGCCTGCGCCTGTCGTGCCCTCGGATCCGCCGCCACAACCCCATAGCGCACACGCCATCGCCGTAGCGGCCATCCATCGTTGAGAAAACATGGTCATCAGAGAATCCCTTAAAGGAAGAGGTCCATCGCCGGGCCAGCCATCGGGCCCGGCGACAATCAAATCGCCATGAGCGACGCAATCTGCGCAGCGCTGAGCGCACCGCGATAGATGCGGAAATCGTCGATCAGGCCGTTGAACGTGGCGTCGTGGTATTGCGATTTGCCCAGCCAGTTCTGCGTGGTACTGCCAAGGCGGAACGGCGCCTGGAACATCGCCGTGTTGGTACTGACGGGCGTGCCGTCCACGTACATCGTGCCGGTCGAACCCGATAGCGTGACGGCCACATGCACCCATCGCTTGCTCGGCAGCTCGGTGGGGGCGTCGATGATCTGTTCCGGAGGGCCATCGCCGGGGCCGTTGGCCGTCATGGCAAAGCGCGCCCCCGCCCAGCCGTTGCGCAACTGCGCACGCGGCGTGAACATCATGTAACGGTGAAAGCCCGTTCCGAAATCGAACAGGCGTGCCCACGTTTGCGAGCCGTTCCAGAACACCCAGGCCGCGATGGTGAAGTCCGACACTTCGGTCAGCAGATCGTCGGGCAACGCCACGTAGGCGCCCGAGCCGTTGAGCGAGACCGCGTTGCCGCTGTGCCCCGCTGCCCACGTTGCGCCGTTGAGCGTGCCATTGCGCCCGTTGCCCGAGCTATCGGCGGCCGTGATGCCGCCACCTTCATCAAACGCGAGGTGCGCGAGCAGCTGCTGCGCCGTGATCACTTTCACTTCGTTGGAGAGCGCCGATTCGCCCGCAATCGTTTGCGCTGTCACGACATAAAAATACGTGCCGGCACCGGCTGGCATATCGGTATAGGTCAGCAGATCGGTGATACCGCTCCGGATGGTGCTGTACGGTCCACCGGCAATGGTGGCGCGCTTGACGTCGTAGCTGGTGGCATTGCTCGCGCCCCACCACGACAGCACCACCTTGCCCGCGCTTGCATAGCCGGTCAGGCCGGTCGGCGTTGCGGCGGGGGTGCCGGGGTCCAGCGTGCAGGTGAGCGTGCCATAGCCAAGCTGGTCGAACCCGCCACTGTTGGGCCCGTAGTTGCCGCCCCCACCCTCCGGTGCCACCGAGTCCGCCGCGCGCTTGGTGTACGGCGCCGCCAGGCCTTTGCGGTTGATGTAATGATTGGCCACCAGCGCCCAGCAGGGCCGCCCCAGGGCGCCGCCTTGCCCACCGGTGGAGAACTGCGTCTGGATGACGCCTGCGCTGTTCTCGTACGTGACAAAAGGCACCGGGTAGAACGTGCCGTCCGCCTGCGTCAAGTTGGCCTTGGCCACGTATTCCGCGCCTGCGAGGAAGCGGTTGTTGTCATGGCCGTACAGGTCGATGCCCTGATTCCAGGCCATCTCGCAAATGGCGCCGGTCAATGCAATGCCGAGCACACTGTGGCCCTGATCGCGGCCGGCTTCCTGCCATTGTCCGAGGTTGCCGGGGTGCATGTAGTACACGGCTTGCCGGATGCAGCCGTTGCTGCCGCCAGTCTTGAAATGGGTAACGGCCTCGTTGACGAGTTCGGCATCGTCGCACAGCACGCCGATGGCCAGGACGCACGCGATATTGGCCAGGCCCCAGTTGGCCCAGTAGTGCGTGTCCATGGCGGTGTCCACGCGGGTCAGGAAAGCATGGCTGACCGGGTAGAAGACATTGCGCATCATCGCCTGAAACGCGGCGAGGCCGGCCGGGTTCCAGCCGCTGTAGCTGCGCATGATTTCAGCTGCGTTGGCGAACTCGTAGCCGTAGATGCCGGCGGCGAGCGCCACGTCGCTGCCGCCAAGCGTCGTCAGCGTCGCGGCCCATTGGTCCAGATACTCCACGGCCTTGTCGGCGTAGCGCTTGTCGTCCGACACCTTCCAGCGCAGCGCGTCGCCATAGGCGGCGGCGATGTCGTTGTAGAGGGCGCCGTAATTCTGACCATGCGTGGGGTCGTTGCCACGATAGATGCCGACCTGCGGGTTCGGCTCGTTCGTCAGGCGCGTGTGACCGTTGGCGACGAGTACGTTCCAGCTATCGATCCAGGGTGAGGCCTTGGCACCCACCTTGGCGCGCATGCGCGCGAAATCCGCCTCGGTATGCAACAGACCCGGATGCGTGAAGCCCTGGATCTGCACGGTGCTCTCCCGCAGCGCGACAGGCGTCTTCTCCGGTGAAGGTGCGTCGAGCAATGTTGGCGTGGTCGCGCTCGGCTGACCGCCGCTGCGCGTCGTTGCTTGCGCGACATTCACGGCGCTGTCGCCGTCGCCCCCGCAACCGGCCAGCAAAGACGCCCCCAGCCCCACCATGAAGTGCCGGCGCGAAGTACTCCTGATATCGTCCGCTTCGCACGCATTGTCCGACAGCGCTGCCCCCTGTACCTGATTGCTGTTCATATATCCATTCACTCCATGTTGTCGCTAATGATGAAAGCGCCCGGGTTCAATGTGCGCCGGAGGCGATCTGGCGCGCCAGACCTTCGACAACTGCAGCCTTGCCGACACCGGCCTGCCCGCCCGGTCACCCGCTGCGATCCAGATTCGCGTGTTCGGCGGGAGGTTTGTCGATGGCAACTCTTTCAGCTCCCGCTGCCGCCATTCGCAAACCATATCGACGTTCAGGCCGTTCTCACGAGCAATCCGCGAGGTCGATGCATTCGGTCGTTTCGGTTCCGCTGCAAGGACTTTGTCAGGTCTGTTAACTATCGTGCCAGCGATATATTTCGCGGGCGTTATCCTTGCCGTTTTTCGTCATGGATTCAAGACCGCGTGCAACTGACCTGCGAATAAACTTTCGGCCCGGTCGCCGCGCTGTTTCGGCTCGATCACGAGGACGAAGCCGTCGACGACCCGAACGACACGCCGCCTGGCATCAGTGCGGTGACGCTGTGGGCCGCGCGAAGCGAAGTCGTCGAGCATGTGCACGAGACGTCCCGCAACGTCGCCGCCGTCCTGGTCAGCGAGATCGCGCGGACCGTCGAAACGCCCAACAATGCGCTCGTTGCACTCGCCGCCGATCTCGTCAACCCCGAGGTCGCGCGCATGGACGCCGGCCGCCGGTGCGCATGCGCGTTGCGGCGCCCATGGCCGACGCGACTGCTGCGGCAACCGGCATCGACGTCCAGGACCTGCCGTGCGGGCCGCTCGACGAAGCGCAGGCGAAGGCGCTGTTCGCGCGCTTCGGCGTGACACCGGTGCGCGAGTGCGTCGTGCGCAACGCAGCGGACGCCGGGCGGGCCGCACGATGCGAAAGCCCGCGACGCGACGGAGTGCGAACGGCCTACCGCCCGGCCGGCGGCTGCAGGATGCCGCGCGGAATCAACGCGATCAGCACGCAACTGACCAGCAGGCAGGCGCCCAGTGCGTAAGTTCCGTTGTTGATGTTGCCGGTCATTTCCTTCGCGATGCCGGTGATCATCGAACCCGTGAAGCCGGACAGGTTCCCCACCGAGTTGATCAGCGCAATGCCGGCGGCCGCGGCCGTGCCGGACAGGATTTGCCCGGGAAAGGTCCAGTAGATCGGCATCAACGCAAGGATCCCGCACGTCGCGATGGTCAGGAACAGGATCGACAGCGCCACGTTATGTGCGCACGCCGCGCTCGAGATCAGGCCGACACCGCCGATCAGCGCGGGAATCGCCGCATGCAGGCGACGTTCGCCGGTCTTGCGCGAGTGCGAGGCGTTCCACACCATCGCGAAGATTGCCGTCAGGTACGGAATGGCGGTCAGCAGGCCGATGTGCAGCGGGCTGCGCACGCCCGAAGCACGGATGATCGACGGCAGCCAGAAGGCGAGCCCGTAGAAGCCGGTATTGAACGTGAGAAGGATGAAGGTGAGCAGCCAGACACGCGGGCTGCGCAGCGCGGCGCCGATGCTGTGCGACTTGTGCGCTGCCTCGGATTCGAGGTTGCGCGACAGCACCGCCTTTTCGTCGGCGGACAGCCACTTCGCCGACCGCGGCCCGTCGCCGAGGCAGGCCAGCACGATGAACGCCACCACGATCGACGGCAGCCCTTCGAGCAGCAGCATCCATTGCCAGCCGCTCATGCCCGACAAACCGTGCGTCTGCTCCATCAGCCACCCGGAAACCACGCTGCCCAGCGTCAGGCTCAACGGGATCGCGACCAGGAAACCCGACATGGCCACGCTCTGGCGACGCGCCGGGAACCAGTAGTTCATGTACAGGATGACGCCCGGGAAAAAACCGGCTTCGCACAGGCCCAGCAGGAAGCGCAGCGTGTAGAACATGGTGGACGTCTGCACGTGGAAGAACTGTGCGAGCGGCACGATGAAGGCCATCGACGACGACACGATGCCCCACGTGATCATGATCCGCGCGATCCAGAAGCGCGCGCCGTAGCGGTGCAGCAACAGGTTGCTGGGCATCTCGAACAGGAAATAACCCCAGAAGAAAACGCTGGCGCCGAGCGCATAGACGCTGTCGCTCAGGCCCAGGTCGTCGAGCATCTGCAGCTTCGCGAAGCCCACGTTGACGCGGTCCAGGTAGGCCACGACATAGCAGAGCAGCAGCAACGGAAGGATGTGCCGCATGACCTTGCGATAGAGGGCGTCCTCGGACGAATCGGCCGCGGCCGGTGCGGCAGCGGTCTGCGTGATGGATGGCATCGGTTTGTCTCCTGATCGTGTAGGTCTTCTTCGTACCGGCGTGTTCCGGATGCACGGATGTTACCGATAACATCCCGTCGCAAAAAAAACGCCTGCGAGGCGACGGGAGCGGCCGGTGATCTGATACCGGTAACAAAACAAAGGTAGCATGCTGCGACAGGCGCGTTCAAGCCCCGACGAACGAGTGGTTACCCTAGTGCGCCGCAGGCGACCGGCGCGGTATGCCGCACCGGTATGATGTAGCCTTTACAGGCTTTCCCGATCGCGATTCCGATGCCCAGCCCCACCGCCGTCCGGCCTGCCGGACCGCCCCGCATGTCCGATGTAGCGCGCCTCGCCGGCGTATCGAAGATGACCGTGTCGCGCGTGCTTGCCGGCCACGGCGTGGCCGCCGAGACGCGCGAACGGGTCTGCCGCGCGATCGATCAGCTCGGCTACGTGGCCGATGCTGCCGCCGGGGCGCTGTCGTCGGGGCGGTCGGAATTCGTCGCGGTGCTGGTGCCGTCGCTGTCGAGCTCCAACTTCTCGGACACCGTGCGCGGCCTGACCGACGCACTCGAACCGCACGGCCTGCAACTGCTGCTCGGCGACACCGACTACGACCTGGAGCGCGAGGAACGGCTGGTGCGTTCGATGCTGCGTCACCAGCCGCGCTGCATCGCGCTGACCGGCGCACAGCACACCGATGCGACGCACAAGGTGCTCGAGCGCTCGGACATTCCCGTGGTCGAGATGTGGGACCTGCCCACGCGCCCCATCGACACCGCCGTGGGCTTCTCCAACGTACGCGCCGCGCGTGCGATGGTGCGGCATCTGGCCGATCGCGGTTACCGGCGCATCGGCTTTCTCGGCGGCGCGAGCGAACTGGATCGGCGCGGCCTCGATCGCCTCAAGGGCTACCAGGCGGAAATCAAGGCATCGCGGCTGGGCGAGCCGCGCATCGTCCGGCTCGGTGAATCGCCGATCACCATGAGCCACGGCGGGCCCGCAATGGCCGCGCTGCTGGCGCAGTGGCCGGACACCGATGCCGTGATGTGCGTGAGCGACATGTCGGCGTTCGGCGCGATCATGGAATGCCACCGGCGCGGCCTGTCCGTGCCCGCGGACATCGCAGTGGCCGGCTTCGGGAACTTCGAAGTGGCGACGTGCTGCCACCCGACCATCACCACCGTGTCGGTCGACGCATACGGCATCGGGCTGCGCACCGGCCAGGCGTTGCTGGAGGCGCTGCAGGCGCGCGACGACGGCGAACGCGCCGAGCCTCACAGCATCCGCATCGACTACACGATCGTCGCGCGGCAAAGCGCGTGACACACTGACCGGGCGCATCGCGCCGTCGCATGCATCGGCGTGCGCCGATGCCGGACGGACGCGCCGCCGCGGCAGCACGCGCCCCCCGCCCCTTCCGCTGCTCGCACGCAAAATTCCCTTCCGCCACGCAAAACCCCCGTGCTAACATTGAAATGTTACCGGTAACTATCCGGCACGCATAACCGAAAACGATCCCTTCGGAGACAGCCCGCCATGTCACAAATCCCTCGCCGCCTGCGCAGCCAGGAGTGGTTCGACGATCCTGCGCACGCAGACATGACCGCGCTCTACGTCGAGCGCTTCATGAACTACGGGCTGACGCGCGAGGAACTGCAGTCGGGCCGCCCCGTCATCGGCATTGCGCAGACAGGCAGCGACCTGGCGCCCTGCAACCGCCACCACATCGAACTGGCCGAGCGCACCAAGGCAGGCATTCGCGACGCGGGCGGCATTCCGATGGAATTCCCCGTGCATCCGCTGGCCGAGCAAAGCCGCCGGCCCACGGCCGCGCTCGACCGCAACCTGGCCTACCTCGGGCTCGTGGAAGTGCTGCATGGCTTTCCGCTGGACGGTGTGGTGCTCACGACCGGCTGCGACAAGACCACCCCCGCCTGCCTGATGGCCGCAGCCACCGTCGACATGCCCGCCATCGTGCTGTCGGGCGGACCGATGCTCGACGGCTGGCACGCGGGCAAGCGCGTCGGCTCGGGCACCGTGATCTGGCATGCCCGCAACCTGCTCGCTGCCGGCGAGATCGACTACGAAGGGTTCATGCAGCTGACCACGGCATCGTCGCCGTCGATCGGCCACTGCAATACCATGGGCACGGCACTGTCGATGAACAGTCTGGCCGAGGCGCTGGGCATGTCGCTGCCGGGCTGCGCGAGCATTCCCGCCGCCTATCGCGAGCGTGGCCAAATGGCTTACGCCACCGGCAAGCGCGCGGTCGAACTCGTTCGCGACGATCTGCGCCCGTCGAGGATCATGACGCGCGCGGCGTTCGAGAATGCCGTCGTCGTCGCCTCCGCGCTCGGCGCATCGACCAACTGCCCGCCGCACCTGATCGCCATTGCCCGCCACATGGGCGTGGAACTGACCCTGGACGACTGGCAGCGCCTGGGTGAATCCGTGCCGCTACTCGTCAACTGCATGCCGGCCGGCGAATATCTCGGGGAGAGCTTTCACCGCGCCGGCGGCGTACCCGCCGTGTTGCGCCAGCTCGATGCGGCCGGCCTGCTGCGGCGCGACTGCCTGACCGTGTCCGGCCGCGCGATCGGCGAGATCGCCGACACCGCGCAGGACGCCGACCGCGACGTGATCCGTACGCCCGACGCGCCGCTCAAGCATGGCGCGGGCTTCATGGTGCTGTCGGGCAACTTCTTCGACAGCGCCATCATGAAGATGTCGGTGGTGGGCGACGCCTTCCGCCAGACCTATCTTGCCGAGCCGGGCGCGGAGAACACGTTCGAGGCGCGCGCGATCGTGTTCGACGGCCCCGAGGACTACCACGCCCGCATCAACGACCCTGCGCTGAACATCGACGAGCGCTGCATCCTGGTGATCCGCGGCTGCGGCACGGTCGGCTACCCGGGCAGTTCGGAAGTCGTCAACATGGCGCCACCTGCCGACCTGGTGAAGCGCGGCGTGACGTCGCTGCCCTGCATGGGCGACGGGCGCCAGAGCGGCACGTCGGCCAGCCCGTCGATCCTGAACATGTCGCCCGAAGCTGCGGTCGGCGGCGGCCTGGCCCTGCTGCGCACGAACGACCGCATTCGCGTGGACCTGAATCGCCGCAGCGTCGACGTGCTCGTCGACGAAGGCGAACTCGCGCGCCGCCGCGAGACGGCAAGCTTCACGGTGCCGCAGGCGCAAACGCCCTGGCAGGAACTCTACCGCCGGTTCGTGGGCCAGTTGTCCACCGGCGGCTGCCTCGAACCGGCCACGCTGTACCTGAAGGTGATCGAGCAACGCGGCAACCCGCGCCATTCGCACTGATCCAACCGACCACGACTCCTGCCGAGCTGACCATGCGTACTCCTTCCGTTTCCGACTGCCTGCCGCACGACCTTGCGCAGGCCCTGCTGATCGGCCGTGTGTGGCGGCACGATGGTACCCATGCGGGGCCGAGCGTCGTCGCCGTGCGCGGCGGCGAGATGTTCGACATCACGCGCACCGTGCCGACCACCGCGGACCTGTTCGACCGCCCCGACGCGATCGCCATCGCGGGCACCGCCCCCGGCGAGTCGCTCGGCCGCGTCGAACCGCTGCTGCAGGCGGCGCTCGACGGCGCGTCCGGCGCCACGCATCTGCTCGCCCCTTGCGACGTGCAGGCCATCAAGGCTTGCGGCGTCACCTTCGCCGTCAGCCTGATCGAACGCGTGATCGAGGAACAGGCCGGCGGCGATCCTGCCAAAGCGCGGATCGTGCGCGAAACCATCGCCGCGACCATCGGTACCGACCTGTCCAGGATCGTGCCCGGTTCGGAAGCCGCCATGCGCCTGAAGGCCGAACTCGAGCGCCGCGGCGCGTGGTCGCAATACATGGAAGTCGGAATCGGCCCGGATGCCGAGGTGTTTTCCAAATCCCAGCCGATGTCCGCAGTGGGCTTCGGCGCGGACGTGGGTCTGTTGCCCGTGTCGGTCTGGAACAACCCGGAGCCGGAAATCGTGCTGGCGGTGGACAGCAACGGCAGGCCGGTGGGCGCCACGCTCGGCAACGACGTGAACCTGCGCGACATCGAAGGCCGCTCGGCACTGTTGCTCGGCAAATGCAAGGACAACAACGGCTCGTGCGCGATCGGCCCGTTCGTGCGGCTGTTCGACGACGGCTTCACGCTGGACAGCGTACGGCAGGCCAGCGTGTCGCTACGCGTCGAAGGCGCGGACGACGGCTTCGTCCTCGACGGCATCAGCCACATGCGCGAGATCAGCCGCGATCCGGCCGACCTCGTCGCGCAGACCAGCGGCGCGCATCACCAGTATCCGGACGGCTTCATGCTGTTTCTCGGCACGATGTTCTCGCCGATCCAGGATCGCGACGCGCCCGGCGGCGGATTCACGCATCACCTGGGCGACCGCGTGACCATCTCCACGCCCGCGCTCGGCGCGCTCGTCAATACCGTGCGGCTTTGCACGGAGATCGCGCCGTGGACCTTCGGCGTGCGCGCGCTGTATGCGAATCTGGCCGCGCGCGGGCTGCTTGCTGCTTGAGGCCGGGCGCTCGACACCTGAAGGCGTACGCGTACTGCATCGACGGACTACAGGCCGGCGGCAAGCTTCGCCGATATCCTCGCGGCCGGCTGCGATGCCGGCATTCGCTACGACGAACGCCTCGAACAGGACATGGAGTGACCTGCCTGATTTCTTCGGGCCATTTCAATCTTGGAGAACGGCCTCGGTTGCTGCAGTTGAACAATACCGCTGCTTGAACTCGTTGGGCGTCAGGTAGGCCAGACTTGAATGTTGCCGAACAGCCATCCGATCGGTGGTCGCCGCTTCCGCGTTACGGACGGCCGTCGCGAGGTGCTTACACCTTTGCTTCGCTAGTTACCGAAGCAAAGGTGTCAACTCGATGGCACAGGCCCTGTTCTGGTGCGCAGGTTTCGGTGACGCCTTTGCTTCGCTCGACGTCTGGCGCTAGCAAGAGCCTTCTTCGACCCAGTCACCATTCCGGCAGATTCGCGCGGTGCCGTCGAAGCAGGTCCGGTCGCCATTGTTCCACCACTGCTGCCTACCGGTGTTCCAGTAACACATTCCTGCGGCCTGAGGCGCCGGCTCGGCATCGGTACGGCTCAAACCATCACCGCCCGCGGACGTGGCCGCCGTCGCGATCGTGTACTGGCGATTGCCCCCGGATGGCGGGATCAACGGTACGGACACATTGGTCAGGGTATAGCCGCGCGAATGGCCCCCCGCGGCGGCGTTCGCCGTGAATTTTTCAATCGCCTGCCCCGGCTGCGTGCCGTGCTGGCCGACAAGTAGGTAGTTCACGTTGTCATCGTCCCCGTCGATGACGGTCGCCTGCTTCTTCCAGTTGGTCATGGCCGCGCCGTAGCTCGCGAGCCATGCCGCCATTTGCCCCGTTGGGAAGCCGGACGTGGCGTGGACGGCGTAGACGGTCAGTGCGACGATGTAGGCTTTATCGGAAAGACCTTGCACGGACGTGTAGAGATGGCCCCACATCTGATCGTTCTGGTCCGGCAGTCCGCTGTATGCTGCCGCATCGACCACGAGCTGCAACGTATCCGGGTCGAACACGGCGATCTGCGCCCCGCCTTCCTTGTAACCGCCGGTTTGCGGTGGGAGATTACTGGGGATGGTATGGCCGCGGACCTGAATGAGACCGCTGTAGGACGTCGGTTCGTTAAACCCGGTCCTGGAAAATTCGGCCTGAAGATACAGCCCTTGATTCAGGTAGTCGTTCAAGGCATCGCTTATCGCCTGGCCCACGGACCCGGAAAATAAGCGTGACAGGTCACTAAGCCGAAAGCCGATGATCGCGGGCACAGCCGGGATCGAGCCAACCCAGCTGCGATAGGCGCTCGTGAAGCTGTCTTCGTAACCGGGGCTCGGGTTCAACGCCTGCAGCAGGCTGGTGTCGCCACCCGAGGCGGCCCAGGAGGTTCGACGATTTTCGACCCATTTCCTTGTGAGCTGCTGCCACTTGAGACTGGACTGCGCCGCGGCGTCCACGAACAGGCTTTCGAATTCGAGGCCGAGGTTCGCCTCGATCTGCATGCGGTCGGACGAGTAACTCGTGTCGGCAGCCGTGAGGTAGTTGAACTCACCGCCCAGCGTCACCTGATCGATGAAATGGGTTCCCCACTTGCGGAAGACGCGGAAGAACAGGTGCCGGTTGACATTGTTGAAGTTTGTCAGCCTGGACATAGCGAGAACGTCCGGGTCGTCTGCGAAGTCCTTGCTGATGTTCGGCGCCGAAACCTCCTGGAGTAGCGCGCTCCAGGTCTCGAAGCGACCCGAAGCCATGCAGTACCAGTAGGTGTTTTCGCTTCCGGATTCCGCGCTGAAGGATGCATTGAACTCGCCGGAGAAGCCTCGATATGATCCGCTCACACCGGCCTTGGCATCGAAGGTGCCTTGAAACTCCTGGCGAGTCCTGGTCGCGACAACCTGCGCCGACTGGGTGTGGTCGCCGCTTCCTTCCGTAATCGTAACGTTGTTCGGCACCGAATACTCCTTCTTGGAGAAGGGGTCGGTAAAGGTCGAGCCATTACCGCTCGGCGGTATGAGGATGGCCTTGGTGGCCGACGACACGTCGTACGAACCGAGAATGTTGAAACCGAATCCGAGCAATCCTACACCGGGTATTGTCTGCATCTCGCACCCCATAAAAAAGTGAACAGCGGGAAGAAACTCGCCCCGAGTCTAGAATGCGGTGCCTGTGACCTTCTTGATAAAACTTGCGGTTTTATATTTTTGTTTTGGCCACTCACGCGTCACTAATGGAGAAATAATTCAAATGGGAGAAATAATTCGAATGGTATAGTCAATATGCGTGTGCCGGATCCGGCGGATTCAAAACGCATGTGATGACCGGTTGAACGGTGAGCCGCAGTCGTGACCTGCGGCATGTGCGACCCGTACTGCATGGCGGAGGGTGCAAGCACGCTGCCGGGGAGCGGAATGGCTCCCGGGATGTTTCAGCCCTTATGATCCGGTTCGCCGCAGAGGAAGTACGACGTCGAGATCGAGTGCCTCCCCGGCGTTTCGCCACGGCGGAGTGCGATAGAACTCGTAGCCACCGTTAGCATCGGCGACGAACTCCGCCGCGACGCTCGGCAGCCATGCGAGGGAGAGGACTCGATAGGTCGTGAAGATTTCGCTGTACCGTGAACAATGGGCGAGCGAGACATACGTGCCGGCTGTGAAATCGAGCTTTGTCAGGGCCGAACGACGAACCTCTCCACCGGGATCTGCAATAGCGCAGTCGTAGCGAATGAACTGGTTGTCGGTAATTTCGGGGTTGTCCTGGATGATGCCGATGGGCTGCACGGCGTCGAGCGCAATACCGGCGCGCTCCAGTGTTTTCGCGAAATGCTGCCAATGCGAAGGTACGTTGGCGTAGGGTCCGTAGAAGCGCATGCCGAGCAGGGCCAACGCCGGCCGTTCTCGCACCCGCACCTCCCGGGCGCGCTCGTAGTCGCCCGCCTGCGGTGTGCTCGAAGCGTGACGCGCATAGACGCGGTATTGCGTGGGCACCAGACCGAATTGCCGATGAAACGCCCGCACGAACGCTTCGTGGCTGGCGTAACCCGCGCGCAGCGCGACGTCCAGTACTCGGTCCTCGCCCATGCACAGGTTGAGCGCGGCACGGTCGAGTCTGACGCGCCGAAGATATGCAGCCGGCGATTCGCCCATCGCGTCCTTGAAGTATCGCTGGAAGTGAAATGGACTTAGGTCGACGTATCGCGCGACGTCTTCGAGCCGCACGGGTTCGGCCGGGCTGCGCTCCATGAGTCGGATCGCATGTGCGAGCCGCCAGTCGTCGATAGCGGACGGCAATGGGCCACGAGGTTTGTGCGGCGTTTGCGGCCCCGCCGGCGGTCGCGCGTAAATCAGTTGGGTCTCTCTCTCAATCAGTTTCTGCGCCGCGTCGGCGTAAAGATTGAAGGGCTCGTCCATGCTTTGATCTTTTGATTTTTAATTAAAGAATAAGCGTAGTGGAAATGGCACGCTCACGACAGCCGCTCGACGACTCACACAACGGAATGCGACCCCATATTCGCCACGCTCGAACTGACGCGACATCCTATTATGGAGCGAGTCGAGCTTACCGGTCTGCGGCATATGGAAGTACTGTGTCACCGTCGGAAATCCGACCGCGTGCCCTTCGACTGCGGCCGCCAAGGCTTCGATGAACTGCCAGATCATTGCGGCATCCGGCAAAGGCCATTCGGCCGGGTATCGACGGATCGGCCGATACACGTGACGCGTCGCGTGTGAACTGCACGGGCCCGGTGATTTTTCCTGCTATCCGCCCGACCCAAATTTTTACCCTCGTCAAAATTTTGGCCGGAGAGAATGACACGCTGAAACAGCGCATCACCCATCCAGGCACGGCCCCGCAAACCCTTTCAGGCCCAGCCAATCGCTGACCGGGAGACAAGATGCCCACGAACCAGGATTCACGCCCGACGGACGAATCGGATCACGGAGAATTCTCGCTAAGCGAAGTCCCGCTCGAGAAACGCACGGGATTCCTGTCCATCACGATGGTGTTGTTGAGTTTCACGTTCTTCACGGGAACGATGTTTGCCGGCGGCAAGATCGGCGTCGCCTTCGACGTCGTCGGCATGATCCAGATCGCCGTGATCGGAAACCTGTTGCTCGCCGCCTATGCGGCGTCGCTTGCGCTGATTGCCGCGCGCAGCGGCCTGAATGCCGTGCTGATGGGGCGATTCTGCTTCGGGGAAATCGGTAGCAAGCTGTCCGATTTTCTGCTCGGCTTCGCCGAACTCGGCTGGTACGCATGGGGAACCGCAACGGTGGCCATCGTATTGGTCAAGCTGCTTGGGTGGCCGGCCTCCGTTACCACGCCGCTGATGATCCTCTTCGGCTTCGGATTTTCCATCACGTCCATCATCGGATATCGCGGCATGGACGTGCTGTCGCGCGTCTCCGTGCCGTTGATGTTCGTGCTTCTGATGACGTCGATGTGGATCGCCACCCGCGATATCGGCGGCTGGGCCGGCCTCACGCACGTCGTGCCGTCTCATCCGATGCAGTTCTCGGCGGCCGTGACGATGGTCATCGGCACCTTTGCCAGCGGCGCCACCCAGGCAACCAACTGGACGCGCCTCGCACGCAGCGCGCGCAGCGCCGTGTGGGCAAGCATGATCGGATTCTTCGCGGGCAACGGCCTGATGATCGTCGCGGGCGCATACTGTGCAATCGTCTATCAGCAAGCCGACATCGTCGAGGTGATGATGCTGCAAGGCCTGTCGATCGCAGCGGTCGTGATGCTGTGCCTCAATCTCTGGACCATCCAGGGGCCGACGATGTACAACGTGGCGGCCGCCGGATGCCATCTGCTGCGCACCGAACGGCGCCGCACGCTCGTACTGGTGGGCGCGGCGATCGGCATCGTGCTCGCGGTCGGCGGGATGTACGAGTTGCTGATCCCGTTCCTGGTGCTGCTCGGCTCGATCATTCCTCCCGTCGGCGGCGTGATCATGGCGGACTACTGGTACCGCCATCGCGGGACATACCCGTCGCTTGCCACCGCCCGCCTGCCGCGCTTCAATCCGGTCGGTCTGGCCGCGTATGCGATCGGCGCCATACTCGCCTATACATCGCCGTGGATCGCACCGATCGTCGGCATCGCGGCGTCCGCCGCCGCCTACATCGCGCTGCTGCAGATTTCCCGAGCGTTCTCCCGCGAACCGTCCGTCCAGGGTGAATGATTTCGCTTCACGCCCGCCCGGCCCCCACGAACAAAAGGAATCCTCATGAAAATCGTCAACGCCAGATTGCGCGGCCATAGCGGCCTCTTCACGATAGACGTCGATACGGACACGATTCGCGGCATCGACCTCCAGCCGTCGCAGCTGACGCCGCCAGGAGACGACGTCATCGATGCAGGCAGCAATCTCGTCATCCCGCCGCTGGTCGAGCCGCATATCCATCTGGATGCGACGCTGACCGCCGGCGAGCCCGAGTGGAACATGAGCGGCACGCTGTTCGAAGGCATCGAGCGGTGGGGCCAGCGCAAGGCCACCATTACGCATGACGATACGAAAGCCCGCGCCCACGCCACGATCGGGATGCTGCGCGACAACGGCATCCAGCACGTGCGCACGCATGTGGACGTCACCGATCACACGCTTGCCGCATTGAAGGCGATGCTCGAGGTCAGGGACGAGGCGCGCGATCTGATCGACCTGCAGATCGTCGCCTTCCCTCAGGAAGGCATCGAATCGTTCGAGAACGGACGTGCGCTGATGGAGCGCGCGATCGAAATGGGCGCCGACGTCGTCGGCGGTATTCCGCATTTCGAGAACACCCGCGATCAGGGTGTGAGTTCCATCAAGTTCCTGATGGATCTCGCGGAACGCAAGGGCTGCCTGGTCGATATCCATTGCGACGAGACCGACGATCCGCATTCGCGCTTCCTGGAGGTGCTCGCCGAGGAAGCGCGGGTTCGCGGGATGGGCGCGCGCGTCACCGCCAGCCACACGACCGCCATGGGTTCCTACGACAACGCGTATTGCTCGAAGCTGTTCCGCTTGCTGAAACGGTCGGGAATCCATTTTGTATCGTGTCCGACCGAAAGCATCCACCTGCAGGGACGTTTCGACACCTTCCCGAAACGACGCGGCATTACGCGGGTGGCGGAACTCGATCGCGCCGGCATCAACGTGTGCTTCGGACAGGATTCGATCAAGGATCCGTGGTATCCCGTCGGCAACGGCAACATCCTGCGCATCCTCGACGTCGGCCTGCACGTGTGTCACATGCTCGGTTATGACGACCTGCAGCGATGCCTCGACTTCGTCACGGAGCACAGCGCACATGCGATGTCGCTGGGCGACCGTTATGGCATCGCCGTCGGGCGGCCGGCCAATCTGCTGATCCTCGACGCCGATTGCGACTATGAAGTGATACGCAAGCAGGCAAAGGTGCGAATGTCGCTCCGCGCCGGGAAGGTCATCATGCAGCGCGCGCCTGAACGCATCACCTATCCTGAAGCGGGCACGCGTTGAGCGGGCAACGACGACGCCGGTCCGACATGCTGGCGGAAGAAAAGCGATGAACCCGTCCGGGCCGACTGCAGGAACGCCCGCCCGGCCCCACGGCCGGCGGGAAGCGCTGCGCGACACGCTCGAGGCGGCCATTCTCGCCGCTGCCGAAGAATCGTTTTCCACGTACGGCTTCGAGGGGAGTTCCGTTGCGAAGATCGCGGCGGCCGCCGGCTTGTCGAAGCAGAACCTGATGTACTACTTCCCCACGAAACTGGCGCTCTACAAACGCGTGCTGGACGACGTATTGCGCGACTGGCTGGGCAGGATGCGGGAGTTTGCGGCGCCTGATCGCGAGCCCGCGGAAGCGATGTCGGCCTATATCCGGGTCAAACTCGAATTCTCCAGAAATCGCCCGCATGGATCGCGGGTTTTTGCGCTGGAGATCATCGGCGGGGCGAAGACCTACGGAAAGGAAATCCGCAAGCAACTGATTCCGGTGTTGCGCGACGACATCCGGGTGCTCGAACGCTGGATCGACGAAGGCAAGGTCAGGCAGGTCGAAACGGAGCACCTGTTCTTCCTGATCTGGGCGGCCACGCAAGCGTATGCGGATTTCGCTCCCCAGATGCTGCTGGTGCTCGGCAAGCGCACGCTGGGAAGCGACGATTTCGACGCGGCTTACCGCACCATCTCGAGCCTGGTGCTCAACGCGCTGATCACCGAAGACGGAATGACCGCTTGACCGCCTCCGTCGCCACATGCGTGGCGATCACGGAGGCATGCCCTGCCCCGGCACCATCAGCGCTCGCCGGGGAAGTGCGGGACGACGTCGCGACGCCGTGTGCTTCGCCGTCGTGCGCTCGCCCCACTGCGGCTTGCCGGCGAACCGCCGATCAGTCGTCGTGCTTGTAGCGCTTCTTGTTCTTGTGCTTGTTGCCGCGGTAGTAATCGTTGGAGCGCGAGTTATTGCGCGACACGTGGCCGCCCAGCGCCGCACCCGCGCCGCCGCCCACCGCGGCGCCGACGAGGCTGCCGGCCGTGCCGCCCATCGCGTTGCCCGCAGCGGCACCCGCGCCACCGCCCAGTGCGCCGCCGACGACGGCACCCGTGCGTTCGCGTTTGTTCGACGTCACCGCACCGCCCGCGCCACCGCCGACGGCCCCGCCGATGATCGCGCCCGTGCTTCCGCCGACCGCGTTGCCGACCGCAGCGCCCGCGACGCCACCCAGCGCGCCGCCCAGGGCATTGTTCGTGTCGCTTGCCACGGCAGGCAGCGACGCCACCGCCGTCACACCGACCACCACTGCCATCCCGGCCAATTTCTTCAGCATCTGTCTGCCCTTTCCAATTTCTGAGATATCGACGGGCGAATTTAGCATCTTTCAGGTGGGCCCACCGTGATAAAGCGTTAAATCGGGCGTTCTCCTGGCAGAAACCGCCGCCAAGCGGAATCCGGCCGGCACGTTCGCCCCCGCCACGACGCGACGGACGTTCCGCATCGGCTCCCCGGATGCCCCCGGCGTTCTTCCTTCCCACGCCCGCGATCCTGCATTACCATCTTGCGTCCGCCGCGCCTGCCCGCCTCAGGCAAGCGAGCCCAGCCACCTCCCCGTTTCCGCACCGATGCTCGCCCTCGTCATCCTCGCCGGCCTCTGGGCCGGCCTGCAGAACACCCTCGCCGGCGGCGGTTCGTTCGTCACGCTGCCCGCGCTGATCGTGTCGGGCATGTCGCCGCTCGCGGCGAACATCACGTCGACGGTCGCGCTGTTTCCCGCGCAGGTCACGACGGGCTGGGCGAGCCGAAACATGGTTCGCGGCGCGGGCAAGCTGTCGTTTCGCGCGCTGTTCGCGATCAGTGTCGTCGGCGGCGCGCTCGGCGGGCTGCTATTGCTGAAGACGCCTTCGTCGATCTTCTCGCGCCTCGTGCCGTGGCTCGTGCTGTTCGCGACGATCGTGTTCGCGTGGGGCAGCTTTTTCCGCAAGCCGAGCGAAGGCACCGCACACCTCGGCACGATTCCCGCCGCGATCTCGCAGTTCATGATCGCGATCTACGGCGGCTACTTCGGCGGCGGGCTCGGCTTCCTGATGATGGCCACGCTGACGATGGCCGGCCTGTCGCCGCGTCACGCGATGTCGACGAAGAACGCGCTCGCGGGCGTGATGAACGCATCGGCCGTCGTGCTGTTCCTGACGTCGCCGCAGTTGCATTGGGGCGCGGCACTCGCGCTCGGCGGCGGCGCGATCGTCGGCGGGCTGCTCGGCACGTGGGCGCTGCATCGCGTGAACGAACGCGTACTGCGGATCGGGATCGTCTGCATCGGCGCGTTGCTCACCGTCGGGTTGTTCGTCAAGCCGATCTGATACACGCACACCGTTGCCGCCGCAACGGCAATCATTCCGGTTCAACGCCCGCGGCCCGGCACAAAGCGATCCTGCTCGGCGCGATGCTCGACGATTTCCTGCCGTGGCTGCCGGTCCGGGCCGGCGCGAGCGTTCAGCCGAACGGCCGCACGCCGATCAGCGGGCCATGCAGGAACAGCGCGAACACGGCCCACACGACGAGCCCGGCCACGATCGTCACCGCGTCGCCCGACAGCTTGCCGGCCGGATAACGAACGCCGTCGCGGCGATCGCGCGTACGCGACACGACGAAATCGACGAGCGCCCACACGAAGAACGCGCCGAACAGCACGACCGCGTGCACCGTGCCGTTCATGAGCAGGTGCGCAACCGCCCAGACCATCACGCCGGCCAGCATCGGATGCCCGACGAGCGTCTTGACGCGGTTCGCAGGCACATACGACGCGGCGATCAGCACGAACGCGACTGCGGTCAGCATGCCGGTGAGGTGGCGCACGCCGACGGGCGACACCCACAAGAGCGCCGCGCCCTCGCGCGCGATGCCGTAACCGCGGACGATCAGCACGAAGCCGACGATCGACGCGACCGCATAGCCGGCCTTCCAGCCTTTCTCGCCGATTCGCGCGATCATCGCGGAGCGCCAGCCGTCGGCGACGATCCGGATCGAGTGCACACCGAGGAAGATCGCTAAACCGAGAATCAGGACGAGCATCGGCTGTCTCCGTCTGGAATGATGAGTGGGGGAGCGTGCCGCGCGGCGTACGATGCGCCGTTCGCGGAGCCGGCGGCGAGGCCGGCGCGGGTCGCGCGCGGGCACGAGCGCGATCCGCGCCGATCATAAACGCCGGGGCCGCCGTTGTGAAGCATGCAGAAATCGCGAAGCCGTTGCTTCACGCGATCGGCACTAGGATTTCTTACGTGTCGGTGACGATTTCGAAGCCGGTTTGGGTGCCGTTTCCGGTGACGGCTTTGCAGTCCGTGGCGATGCCGACTTCGATTTCCGCGCCGTCGTCGGTTTCGACACGGGTTTCGGCGCTGTCTTCGATACCGTCTTCGTCACCGCCCTCGCCTTGCGCTTCGGCGGCCCCGCCAGCAGTGCCGCGCGATACGCGCCGCGACACCAGTCGAACAGCGCGCCCGCATCCTCGAGCACGTCGGCCGGCGTCTCGTAGTAGCCCTCGAGCGCGACGGTACGCGTGCGTCCCGAATACGAGAACGGCCCCATCCCCGCCGCGACGAACGCCGGACGGTTCACGTCGTCCACACGCAGGAACAGCGACCCGCGCGCCAGGAAGCCGAACATCACGCCGTCGAGCCGCAGCGCAGCACCGCTGAAAAAACGCGCGACTTCGATATGGCCGAGGCTCGCGATCTGGTACGCGATCTCCTCGCCATGCGCCTTGTCCGCCTGCCAGCTCATCGGCCGCCCTTGTCCATCAAGCGGCGCCGATACAGCGCTGCGTCCACGCATCGAGCGCCGCGTCGTCGAAGCCGACCGCCGCCGCACTGCTGCGAATCTGCCGCCACGTCGCGCGATCGACCGGAATGCCGCCGGCGCCGCGCGCGGCGCGGCTCGCCTCTTCCGGCTCGCCGGGCACCTGCACCGGCGCATCGCCCGCCTGCGGCGACGCCTTCGCCCATGCGACGAACGCATCGGCTTCGCGCTCGGCATCGGCCGCGTCGAACGCTTTCGGGTCGATCAGCACCGACAGCATCCCATTCACGATCGCACTCGTCTTCTGCAGCGTGCCGCCGTACGTCGTATGCCCGCCGACGAGCGCGCCACCGAATATCTCGCACATCGCCGCCAATGCATATCCCTTGTGCAGCCCGAACGGCAGCAGCGCACCGAACGGCTGCTCGTGCATCACGGCCGGATCGTCGGTCGGCTGGCCGCGATGGTCGATCAGCGACCCAGCCGGCACGCGCTTGCCCTGGTTGTGCGCGACGCGCGTCTTGCCGTACGCGATCGCGCTCGTCGCGAAATCGAGCAGCAGCGGCGGCCGGCCCGCACGCGGATACGCGGCGCAGAACGGATTCGTGCCGAAGCGCGGATCGGTGCCGTGCAGCGGCGCGACCAGCAGGTCGCCCGGCACGTTGACGAAATGGAACGACACGAGCCCCGAGCGCGCGCACTGCTCGGCCCAGTGCCCGATGCGGCCGAGGTGATGCACGTCGCGCAGCCCGATCGCGCAGATGCCCATGCGCCGCGCGCGCTCGATTCCCTCGACCATCGCCTCGAACGCGATCACCTGGCCGAAACCGCGCCCGCCGTCGATCGTCAGCACCGCGCCGCCGTCGCGGACGATCGACGCGTGCCCGTTCAGCTGCAACTGCCCTTCCCGCCACGACGCGACGTAGTTCGGGATCATCCCGATCCCGTGCGAATCGTGGCCCGCGAGATTCGCGCCGACCAGATGATCGGCGACGAGCCGCGCTTCGCGCTCGCTGCTGCCGGCCCGCTCCCAGAGCGCCGCGACGAATGCATGCAGCGGTTCGGCGCGCATGCGCAGCGGTTCGGTATCGGGCGTCGGCAGTGCGGTCATCGGCAGGGTTCCGTCAGGTCGGATCGGGTTGGGCAATCGGGACATCGAACGGCCGCGACGATCAACGCGCGGTCGCGATCACGTCGGCGACCGCCGCGGTCAGCTTCTTCGCGTACGGCACGTGCAGGAACTCGTTCGGCCCGTGCGCGTTCGACTTCGGCCCGAGCACGCCGCACACCATGAACTGCGCGGACGGGAAGCCTTCCTGCAGCACGTTCATCAGCGGGATCGTGCCGCCGAGGCCCATGTACGCGCAGTCCGCGCCGAAATGGCGGCGCGACGCGGCGTCGAGCGACGACGCGAGCCACGGCGCGAGATCCGGCGCGCTCCAGCCCGTCGCGGCGCCCGCGTCCGGCTTGAACGTGACCTTCGCGTTGTACGGCGGATCGAGTTCGAGCAGTTCCTTCAGCTGCTGCACGGCCTGCGCGGCATCGACGAGCGGCGGCAGACGCAGCGACAGCTTGAACGCGGTGCGCGGACGCAGCACGTTGCCCGCATCGGCGAGCACCGGCATGCCGGCCGCGCCCGTCACCGACAGCGACGGACGCCACGTCGAATTCAGCAGCGCCTCGCGCGGATCGGTCGTGGTCGGCAGCACCGGCTTGCCGTCCGCGCCGCACGCCCACGGCAGCCCCTTCCATACAGCATCGCCGAGGATCGCGGCGGCCACGTCGGCTTCGCGCACGCGGCTCGACGGGATCTCGCAATGGAACACGCCCGGCAGCAGGTTGCCGTTCTTCGCGTCCTCGAGACGCTCGAACAACTGGCGCATCACGCGGAAGCTCGACGGCGCGATGCCGCCGTAGACGCCCGAGTGGATGCCTTCTTCCAGCACCTCGACCTGCAGGTCGCCGGACACGAGCCCGCGCAGCGACGTGGTGAGCCACATCTGGTCGTAGTTGCCGGCGCCCGAATCTAGACACACCACGAGCGACACCTGGCCGAGCCGGCCGCGCAGCGCGTCGACGTACGGCAGCAGGTCGTAGCTGCCCGATTCCTCGCAGGTCTCGATCAGGCCGACGCAGCGCGGCCGTTCGATGCCCTGCTCGTCGAGCGCGCCGAGCGCCGCGAGGCTCGCGTAGATCGCATAACCGTCGTCCGCGCCGCCGCGGCCGTAAAGCTTGCCGTTCTCGAACTTCGGCGTCCACGGGCCGAGGTCCGCGCGCCAGCCGTCGAATTCGGGCTGCTTGTCGAGGTGGCCGTACAGCAGGATCGTGTCGGTACTGCCCGAGCGCGTGGCCGGCGATTCGAAGAAGATCACCGGCGTGCGGCCCGGCAAGCGCACGATCTCGAGCTTCAGGCCCTTCACGGGCTGGCGTTCGGCCCACTGCGCGGCATCGGTGACGACGCGCTCGAGATAACCGCGCTTCTCCCAGTCGGGATCGAACGCGGGGCTCTTCGCGGGGATCGCGATGTAGTCGGTCAGTGCGTGGAGGATTTCATCGTTCCACTTGCGCTCGATGAAGGTAACGAGCTTGTCATGGTCGAGGACGGGGGTAGTGTCGACGGAGGTCATGGTGGGGGCCTGGATCGGGCTGACGAAAATCCAGATCATACGCCGTTGATCCGCCGTCCGCGCCCCTTCCGCGTGCGTTCAGATGGCTTGCGGGAACGCGTCGCGCAGCCCCGCCGCGCATGCGAGCGCGTCGTCCCACAGGCGCCGCGTCAGTTCGCCGGCATCCTCTTCGCGCGCGAGCGCCGCGGCCTCGCCCGACCACAGCAGCGAGAAATCATCGCGGCCCTGCCGCTCGAACGCACCGCGCAGCGGATCGACCGCGGCCGTCGCGAGCGGGAACGCGGGTGCGAGCGCGCTCATCGGCCCCTGCTCGCGCATGAAGCGCGTCAGCAGCCCGCGCGCGGGGCGGCCCGTGTACAGGTTCGTCATGCGCGTGCCGTCGTCGCGCGCGGCACGTATCGCCGCGCGATGCTGCGCCGAGCGGCCGGCCTGCGGTGTCAGCAGGAAGCCGGTGCCGATCTGCACCGCACGCGCGCCGAGCGCGAACGCGGCCGCGATGCACCGCCCGTCGGCGATCGCGCCGGCCGCGATCACCGGCGCGCGCACCGCGTCGACGATCTGCGGCAGCAACGCGAACAGGCCCGGTTGCGCGTGGATGTCGTTGGTCAGGAACATCCCGCGATGGCCGCCAGCCTCCGCGCCCTGCGCGACGATCGCGTCGACGCCGCGCGCATCGAGCCAGCGCGCTTCCTCGACGGTCGTTGCGGACGAAACGACCAGCGCGCCGGTGCGCCGCACGCGGTCGAGCAGCATGTCGTCCGGCAGCCCGAAATGGAAGCTCACGACGGCCGGCCGCAACTCCTCGACGACCGCGCACATCGCATCGTCGAACGGCGCGCGGCCTGGGCCGCTCTTCACGCCGGCCGGATCGAGCCCGGCTTCCGCGTAGTAGCCGGCGAGCGATGCGCGCCAGCGCGCGTCGACCTCCGCGTCGGGCATCGGCGGCGTGTGGCAGAAGAAGTTCACGTTGAACGGCGCGGGCGTACGCGCCCGGATCGCCGCGATCTCGTCGCGCAGTTGCTGCGGGCCGAGTGCCGCGCACGCGAGCGAACCGAGCCCGCCGGCTTCGCACACCGCGATCGCGAGCGGGCTCAGCGAACCGACCATCGGGGCCTGGATCAGCGGCAAACGGGAGGGCAGCATCGTCATTGAAATCACCCTTCGGAAGAAATTGTTGTCGCGCGCGCCGGCGGCGCACTTCCAATGCACCCCAGTATGACTTGTGCTTCCCCGGCTTCGCGCACGATTCGCGCACGACACGCACGGCGTCGAAATCGAGGACGATGTTTACCTGATCGCGTGTATCCGGCAAGCCAGGCGCGATACGAACACGCGCCGAGCGTGCTCGGTCGGGCGCCCGCTATCTTCCGCCGCGATCCATCCCGCGCCGGTACGCGGCCGGGCTCGTCGCCGCGACGCGCCGGAAATGCCGGCGCAACGATTCCTCGGAGCCGAACCCCGCGCGCGCCGCGACCTGCGCGAGCGGCAGCGCGGGTTGCGCTTCGAGGATGTCCTTCGCGACGTTCACGCGTTCGCGGATCAGCCACGCGAGCGGCGACATCCCCGTCGCATCCGCGAACTGGCGCTGCAGCGTACGCGTGCTCATCGCGGCCTGCGCGGCGAGCGACGCGAGCGTGTGCGGCTCGGCCGCGTGCGCGCGCATCCAGTCGATCAGCTTCGCGAGCCGGTCGCTGCCGCCCGGCGCGACCGGACGCGGCACGAACTGCGCCTGGCCGCCGTCGCGATGCGGCGGCAGCACGAGGCGTTGCGCGACACGGTTCGCGATGGCGCCGCCGTGATCGCGGCGCACCAGATGCAGCAGCATGTCGAGCCCCGCCGCCGAACCGGCCGACGTAACGATCTGCCCTTCGTCGACGTACAGCGCATCGGGATTCACGCGCAGCGCCGGGTAACGCGCCTGCAGGCGCTGCGCGTAACGCCAGTGCGTCGTCACGGTGAGCCCGTCGAGCACGCCGGCCGCCGCCAGCACGAACACGCCCGAACAGATCGAACAGAGCCGCGCGCCGCGCCGATGCGCGGCCCGCAGCTTCTTCAGCAGCGGCTCCGGCGGCAGTTCGTCCGGATCGCGCCAGCCGGGAATCACGATGGTGTCCGCGCGATCGAGCGTCGCGAGCCGGTACGGCGCGGCGACCGTGATGCCGCCAGCCGCGCGCACGGGCCCCGGCTCGCTCGCGCACACCGCGAAGCGATACCAGTCGACCCCGAGTTCGGGGCGTTCGAGTGCGAACAGTTCGACCACGCAGCCGAATTCGAACGTGCAGAGGCGATCGTAGGCGAGCGCGACGACGAGATGATTGTGCATGGCGCGATGTTACCGGAACTTGTCGATCGCGCCACTGCCGCGAACCGCGCCGAACCGCGATACTGCCCTCCATCCCGGCGCATTCCGCGCCCGTTCATCCAGGAGAGCCTGCCCATGTCCTTCGTCACCGACGTGCCCGCCGCCGACAGCCCCGCCGCCCTCGCGCATTTCGAGGCATCGCTGCGATTCGAGACCGATTGCTGGGACGTGCATGACGCGCTCGCGTCCGGTTCGCCCGATTTCGTGCTGCTCGACGTACGCGGCCCCGACCAGTTCGCCGCCGGCCACGTGCCCGGCGCACGCAACCTGCCGCGTCGCAAGATCGTCGCGGGCAAGCTCGCCGGTTATCCGGCCGGCACGCTGTTCGTCGTCTACTGCGCGGGCCCGCACTGCAACGGCGCCGCGCGCGCGGCGGTCGAACTCGCGCGCCTCGGCCGCCCCGTCAAGCTGATGATCGGCGGCGTGACGGGCTGGCTCGACGAAGGTTTCGCGTTGAGCAACGAACTGCAGCCAGCGGACGCCGAAGCCCGCTGATCGTTATTAAAAACGCAACAATCAATTGCCGGCACACAAACGGAAAAAGCGCGACAATCGGCCACATTGCAGTTCGGACGGAGCAGCACAATGAATGATGCAGTCCTGATTCAAGTGGCCGGTTCGGTCGTCGCGATCGCGCTCTATTTCCTGCCGGCCGTCATTGCCGACCGGCGCGGCCGGCACGACAAGCTGACGATCGCGATGTTCAACGCGCTGTTCGGGTGGACCGGCATCGGCTGGCTGATGACGCTGTACTGGGCGTGCCAGCCGAACCCGCGCACCGATGTCGCGCAAACGATCCTCGCGAAGCGCCGCGGCATCAGCATGCGGACCTTCTCGACCGGCCTCGTCGAACGCGTGCAGCGCCGCGTCGCCGCCCAGGAGCAATGGGCAGAGAAGCAAGGCTGCCGCTAAGTCCCTCTTTCCCCTTCACCGTGCCGCGTCGAACTTCGGCATTCTGACGTTGGTCGACGCGCGGTAATTCCACGTCAGCCCGTCGCGCGGCGGCCAGCCGCCCGCGCGCAACCACGCCGCGAACGCCCCCGCCGTCACCGCCCGCGCGATCCGCTCGCCCGGGCACCCATGCGGCCCCGTGCCGAAGCCGAAATTCGGCCCGGCGGCACGGCCGGGCATCAACCGGTGCGGATCGCGATGCACGACCGGGTCGCGGTTCGCCGCAGCGAGCACGACGAGGATCGCGTCGCCGGCTTCGACGGTCACGCCCTCGATCGTCGTGCGCGACGCGACGAAGCGGCGCGTATTCTGCACCGGCGCATCGAAGCGCCCGACTTCGGCGACGAACGCGTCGAGCGCGACGTCGTCCGGCGCGTCGCGCGCGGTTTCCGCTTCCCCGTTCCATGCCGCCAGCGTGTTGCCGAGCCACGCGGCCGTCGCCTCGCAGGTCTGCGACAACAAGCCGACGAGATTCGCGACCAGCGCGCCGCTCGCCTGCCAGCCCGACGCGCGGGCCGCTTGCTGCACCGCAGCGACGAGCGTGCCGTCGTGCGCGTGCGTCTGCGCGACGCGCTCGGTCATCCGCTCGAGCAGTTGCCGCGCGCCGTCGCTCGCACGGGCCAGCGCGGCCGCGTCCGACAGCGGCGACAGCGCGGCGACGAAGTCGACGACCCGCGCCGCGATGTCGTCGAGCTGCGTCTCGTCGAAGCCGAGCAGATCGGCAACCGCGCAGACCGGCACCGTCATGCACCACGCATTCAGCGCGTCGGCATCGCCCGGCGCCGGCAGCCGCCGCGCGGCAAGCTGCGCGGCACGGTCACGCAGCCCACCGGTGTCGATCGGCGCGAATGCCGTGCGCAGCGCCTGCTTCGGCACGTCGTGCCGCAACGCGCCGTCGTTCATGCGCACCAGTTCGCCGAACAGCGCGCCGGCCGTCGTGCCGCGCAACGCAGGCGGCACGGGCGCGTCCAGCGGACGCACGCGGCAGGCCGGATGGCCAAGCACCGCCGTCACGGTCGCCGCGCGGCTCGCGACCCACAGGCCGAGCACGGCGTCGAACGCGAGCGGCGGCCCGTCGACGAGCGCCGCATAGTAGGGATAGGGATCGCGGTGCGTCACCGCGGCAATGGGATCGGTCGGGTTCGGGTTCATGCGAGCAGTATCGGCGCAGTGCGCTGCCGCATGTTTCGGGCTCGCGTGAAATGTCGTCGCGCCGGCGCTGCGTATCGCATGCATTGCAGCATCGCAACGGCAGGCCGGCTTCAGGCAGCCGATCGGTAGCGTTGCGACTGCATGCGCATCCGGACGCGCCCGGCCGAAATCGCGCGCGGCTCGAGCACCACCGTGTCGTGATGGAACATTTCCTGCCGGAACTCGCCGTTTTCGTCGAACCACTGGCAGATGAGCCAGTCGGCGTCGTCGAACACGACCGGCCCGGCATAGGTGACGGTCATGCGCGGCCCGCCCGTCTTCAGCGTCACGACATCGCCGACGCGAAACCTGACGCGCTGATTTTCTCGGATCGTCATCGCTCTCTCGATTTTTTATATATTGAATATATTGATATTCCCGGCGGCCCGCACAACCGGTCGTTTGAATTTGCCGCAGATTAACAATCAAAAAAATAAACGGCAACTCCCGCGCACGAAAATTCGCTGATTGTAAAAATGCAACAATGCGCGGTATCGGCGCGCGCCGTGGAAGGCTGACCGCCAGATTCGGCGCGGCTTGCGCGCTAAATCCGGTCGAACCGGCGGAATGCGGAGAATAAATGATGATTTTCGCGTCGTCATCGGCCTTTAAACCCGACGCGAAATCGGTTGATTATTGTCAATCAATGCTTCGACTGGAAACGATCCCACGTTTTACTTGTGATCATTCCCCGAATGAAACCGGCGAATTATCGGGCGTCGCAAACCAGCGATTGATATCCCGCCCCGGCACGGCCGCCTGGGTGAACGTGAACGTGCCGTCGCGCGCCATCTCCGTCGCGGCGCGCAGGAACGCGCCGAGCGCGGCCCGCGCCAGCGCGCCGCCGACGCTGACGCGCTTCACGCCGAGCGCCGCCAGCTCGGCGAGGCTCAGCAACCCGCCCTGCAGCCCCATCACGACGTTGACGGGCGCGCCGACCGCCTGCGTCACCGCCGCGATCTCGGCGGCGTCGGTGATGCCCGGCGCATACAGCACGTCGGCGCCCGCGTCGCGATAGGCGACGAGCCGCGCGATCGTGTCGGCGAGGTCGCGACGGCCGTGCAGGTAGTTTTCGCAACGCGCGGTCAGCGTGAACGGAAACGGCAGCGCGCGTGCCGCGTCGACGGCCGCGGCGATACGCTCGACTGCCGCGTCGCGCGCGTAGATCGGCGCATCGGCGCGGCCCGTCGCATCCTCGATCGAACCGCCGACCGCGCCGGCCTCGGCCGCCAGCCGGATCGTTTCGGCCACCGTGTCGGGCGCGTCGCCGAAACCGTTCTCGAGATCGGCGCTCACCGGCAGGCCGCCCGCGGCGACGAGATCGGCGATGTGATCGAGCATCGCGTCGCGGTCGATCGCGTTGTCGGGCCGCCCTTTCGAAAATGCGTAGCCGGCACTCGTGGTGGCGAGCGCCTCGAAACCGGCCATCGCGAGCAAGCGGGCGGTGCCGGCGTCCCACGGGTTCGGGATGATGAAGGCGCCGGGGCGCGTGTGCAGCGTGCGGAAAATTTCTGCTTGGCGGGCCTGAAGGTCGGAGCGGGTCATCGCGGACTCCCGGAAGGTGTTGACGGGTGAGCTTACGCCGGCCGCGCGCTCGACGTTTCAGCGATGGCCGAAATGTCGCCGTGCGACAGGAAAAAGTCGGCGACGCGCCGGCAGCCGGCAGCGAGCGGGCAGGCACCGCTGCCCGCCCGCTGCCCTCCCGCCTTCGTTCATGTCGATGCGGACTGCCCGCCGTCGATGCCGAGCAACGCGTCGGTGACGGCCTCGGAGAACCGCATCGCGCGACCGTCGATCAGCACGCGGTCCGGATTCGACGGGTCGCGCACCGCTTGCGGCACGCCGTGCGCGATCAGCACGCGCGCGCAGGCTTCCCAGTCGGGATGGCCGACGCCCTCCGGTTCGTTGACGGACGCCCACGACAACACGCCGAGCGCGTCGCTCCCGAACCCGTGCGTCTCGCGCCAGCTTGCGCCGTGCGCGAGCAGGAACGTCAGCAGATCGGCATCGCCGCGGAACACCGCGTGGTTCAGCGCGCTCGCGTCCCAGTCGCCGCCGCGCGCGGCCACCGGCCAGCCCAGTTCGACCATGACCTTCACCGCGTCGCCCGAGCCCCATGCGGCGGCGTCCGGCAACAGCCGCAGCCGGTCCTCGGGCAGCGCACCGGGCAAGTCGGGATGCCGCGCCTGGATGCGCCGTGCGTCGTCGGCGTCGGCACGCGCACAGGCCGCCACGAACGCGTCTGCCGCGCCGAGCGCCTCTTCCGCGCCGGCCGCGCGCAACAACGCTGCGACATCGGACAACCCGGTCTGCATGGCCAGCCGGTACGCACTGACGCCCGCTACCGTCCGCGCGCCGGGATCGGCGCCGGCCGCCAGCAGCGCGGCGACATGGCTCGCCGGACAGCGCACGGCAATCGCCCGCAACAACGGCGCGCCCCACCTATTCGTCGGCCCCTCTCCGGCCGGTTCGTTCGGGTCGCCGCCATGCGCGAGCAGCAATTCGAGCGCGGCAGCGTCGCGCATGTCGAGCGCCCGCCGCAACGCATTCGTCCCGCTCACCCGCGCGCCGTGTTCGAGCAGCAGGCGCGTGCACGCCGGGTTCTCCAGCGAGTGATACAGCGATTCGCCGTCGTTCGGGTCGGCGCCGGCTTCCAGCAGCATCGCCGTGAGAACCGGATCGCGATTGACGCCCGCGGCACCGTACAGCGCCGACAGCGGGCCCGACTCGTCAGGCGCGGCGAGCGAGGCCGGCGGAAACCGGTTGCCGATCCGCTGGTTGGGGTCGGCGCCGGCATCGAGCAGATGACGCATGCAGGCGCGCAGCCTCGCGGCAAACTCGGGCATCTGCGCGAGCCGCGAATGCGTGACGGCGACGAGCGGCGGCAGGTTCAGCGCGCCGCCGGCGCGCGCGATCCATCCGGGATCGGCAGCCAGGGCAGCCTTCACGGTGTCGAGATCGCCCGCCGCGCACGCGATGGTCAGATCTTCCGAAACAAGATCGGGCTGGTCGCGCAGCAGTTGCGCGGCGACACGCGGCCGGGCCGTGTCGAAACTGCCGGTCACGTCGCCGCCGTATGCGAGGCCGAGCCAGCGCCGGATCAGCAGCGATCGCTGTTGCCGCGCGAGCGCCTGCGTTTCAACGAACACGCCGAGATCGGCCCACGACGCGAAGCCGTACTCGCGGGCAATGCACGACTGCGCGTCGTGCAGGCGCAACCCGAGCGCGATCGCTTCGTCGTGCGTGCGGTTTGCGGCGGCGGGAAGAAACCGGACAAAGCGTGCGATGGCCTGCGCGTCGCCCTGCCGGTACAGGCGCAACAATGCCTTGGCCTGCTTTTTCAGATGATCGGGATTGGCCTTGGGAGGCAGCTTGTTCATGCGGATCCTCGTGCAGAAATGGCCGAAGGTCCGCAATACCGCCAGCACAAAGGACAGGGGAAGACTGGATTTGCTGCGACAGGTGGGTTCAACCCTTTCCGCGGACCCGGAAGCGACCTGCATCACTGACCGGTATGCTAGGCGACAGCCGGCGGCATCGTCAACCGTGCCGCGCGTCGCCTGCATGCGGCGTCGCCGCTCAACCCGCGAGTTTCTTCGTCAGGAAAATGCGCGTGTGCCCGACCGGATAATCCGGCAGTTCGCCAAAGCGGACATAGCCGCGCTTCTCGTAGAAAGGCCGCGCCTGGAAATCGAACGTATCGAGCCATGCACTGTGACATCCGCGCGCGACGGCCTCCGCTTCGGCCAGATCCATGATGCGCGTGCCTGCGCCCCGACCGCGAGCTTCCTCGGGCACCACGAGCAGGTCGACGTGCAGCCAGCCGAACGCCGTGCCGCCCCACAGGCCGCCGACCACCGCGCCTTGCGCATCGGTCGCGAGCACGGCCAGCGGACGGAAGTCGGCCGGGCCGGCCTGGCTTTCGTTGAAGCGTACGAGCGGCGCGACGATCTGCTTGCGCGCGTTCGCATCGCCCGCGTCCGTCACCTCGTATGTGAACGTCATCGGTTGCGTCGGGTTGAAGTCGGGTTGAACCGTGAATGACGGACGGCCGAAGCCGCACGTGCCGCGTCAGACGACGTAAGCGCCCTTCGCGTGCAATTCGGCTTCGGTGCGCTCGAGCGCCGCGATCGCATCGCTGCCTTCGAGCGCGAGCAACTGCGCGACCAGCGCCTCGGCCATCGCATGCGCGGCCACCAGCGACGGAAAGAACGACGGGCTGTCGTGCGTGAAGATCAGTTGCGCGTCCGCGTGCAGCGCGATCGGCGACACCGCGCTGTCGGTGATCGCGACGATCCGGCTGCCCTGCGCCTTCGCGGCCTGCGCAACGCGCGTCGCTTCCGCCGAATACGGCGCGAAGCTGACGACCACGGTCACGCTCTGCTTCGCGATCGTCCGCAGCTCCATTTCGAGCGAACCGGCGACGCCGTTGAGCAGCGACACGGTCGGACGGAACAGCCGGTAGCCGTACACGAAACCGAACGCGACCGGATAACACGAGCGGAACCCCGCGACATGCACGTGCGACGCCTTGCGAATCAGCCTGGCTGCATCCGCGAGCGCGTGCTCGTTCTGCGCGGCGGTGGCCGACAGGTTGTGCTGCTGCGCGGCGAGCAGGTCGTGCGCGAGCGACGCCTTCGCGTCGGGCCGCACGAGCGAGCGCGCACGCTGCGTGAGCGGCTCGGGGCGCGTGCGCACGCGCGCGACGCACAGGTCGCGCAGCTCGTTCCAGCCGGGGAAACCGAATTGCTGCGCGAGCCGCACGAGCGACGCAGGCTGCACCTGCGCACGCTGCGCGACCTTGCGCATCGACGCGGTGGCGACCTCGTCGGGATGATCGAGCAGGAATGCGGCGCCCGCCTGGAATTGCGGGCTCAGCTCGGAAAATTGCGCCCGGATCCGGGACGCGAGTTCGTCGAAATTGGCGGCCATCTTGGTGGGAACGGGAACCGGTCGTTCATGGTATCACCGGCCCCGCACGCACCGGTCAGTGCAGCACTTCGACGTGGTCGGCGTCGACCTTCACCTTGCCCGACCACTTGCGCTCGAATTCGCCGGTCAGCTTCACTTCGCTCTTGTCGCTGACGGGCTGGCCGGCCGCCCACAGCTTGTTGTCGATCTCGACGCGGATCGTGCCGGTCGCGTCGGCGAACTCGTAATCCTCGCCGCCGGCATGCTTGACGATGCGGCCCTGCAATTGCACGTGCTGATCGTCCTTGCCGTTCGCGAGCAGCTCCTTCACGGTTGTCGTCGTCAGCGCGGACGGCCCGGTGTATTGCGCGTAGACGGCGGCGGGCAGCGTGGCGAGCGCGACCGTCAGGATTCTGGCCAGGTGTTTCATGATGTCGTTCCTCTTCTTCGATGTGACGCCGCGCTCCGTTGAACGCGACGGCGCCAGATTACGGACCGTAAGATTAAGCAAACCTGAAGGTCGCGCCGAGGCGACACGGTGCCGCATCGGGCGGGGTCGAAAGCCCGCCACGCGGCGCCCGCATTTAAGCCCGGCCTAAGATGCGTGCGCTTATCATGGGAACCCCGGGCGCCGCGGCGCCCTGCTGAAGAGACAGGAATCCATGCGCGTACTGCTCGTCGAGGACGATCCGCTGATCGGCAGCGGGCTCGAACAGGGCCTCAAACAGGAAGGTTTCGCGGTCGACTGGGTGAAGGACGGCGACGCCGCGTCGCTCGCGCTGCGCTCGACCGGCTACGGCCTGCTGCTGCTCGATCTCGGGCTGCCGAACCGCGACGGCCTGTCGGTGCTCGCCGCGCTGCGCCGCCGCGACGAAACCCTGCCTGCAATCATCATCACCGCGCGCGACGGCGTGCCGGACCGCATCGCGGGCCTCGACAGCGGCGCGGACGACTATCTCGTCAAGCCGTTCGCGCTCGACGAACTGCTCGCCCGCATCCGCGCGGTCAACCGCCGCCATGCGGGCCGTGCGCAGACGACGCTCGCGATCGGCCCGCTGCGGCTCGATCCCGTCAAGCACCTCGTCTGGCTCGACGACGAAGAAGTGCCGCTGTCGCCGAAGGAGTTCGTGCTGCTGCACGAGCTGATGCGCGAGCCGGGCGCGGTGATTTCGCGCGAGCAGTTCGAGGAGCGGCTGTACAGCTGGGGCGAGGAAATCGAAAGCAACGCGGTGCAGGTACACATCCACAACCTGCGCAAGAAGCTCGGCCACGACATGATTCGCACGGTGCGCGGCGTAGGCTACCGGATCGGTGACGGCGCATGATGCGCGTGCAACGCGCGATCGAGCGCTGGCGCAGCGCGTCGCTGCGGCGGCGCCTGCTGATGTGGCTGCTGCCGGCCGCGTGCGTGATCGGCCTGGTCGCGAGCGCGGGCACCTACTGGGGCGCGCTGCGCGAACTCGACGACCTGCTCGACGACCAGATGCGCAGCATGTCGAAGCAGATCGTCGTCGGCCCGAACGGCGAGCTGTCGTTCAGCAACCGCACCAACGGCAAGCACGGTTTCGAGGCCAGCGATCCCGATGCCGTGCTGCTGCAGGTCTGGCGCAACGGCACGCTCGTGTATTCGACCGACCGCGATTCGAAGCTGCCGCCGCCCGCGCAGACGGGCATCGCAAGCATCGATGTCGGCGGCCAGCCGTGGCGCACCTACGTGACCGAGCGCGGCGGCACGACGATCCGGCTCGCGCAGGCGCGTCACGCGCGATGGGAAGCGATTGCGGGCATCGCCGTGCATCTGCTGTGGCCGGTGTTCTCGATGCTGCCGGTGCTGGCGATCGGCCTGTGGTTCGGCATCGGCGCGGGGCTGCGGCCGCTGCGAACAATCGCATCCGGCCTGAAGCGCAGGAATGCGAACAATCTCGAACCGGTCGATGTCGCATCGATGCCGAACGAGGTCCGTCCGCTCGCCGAAGCGATCAACGATCTGCTCGCGCGGCTCGACCGCTCGTTCACGCTGCAGCGGCACTTCATCGCCGATGCCGCGCACGAGTTGCGCACGCCGATCATGGGGCTGTCGATTCAGTCGCAATTGCTGCGGCGCGCGGCGACCGACGACGAGCGCGAGCGCATTCTCGCGCAGATCCATGCGGGCACGACGCGCCTCGGCCACCTCGCCGAACAGCTGCTGACGCTCGCGCGCCTCGAACCCGATGCGCAAGCGGCCACGTCCGCGTCAGCGCCCGTCGATCTCGCCGCGCTGTGCCGGTCGGTGGTCGCGGACCGCGCGCGCGTCGCCGACGCGCACCGGATCGATCTCGGCGCGATCGTCGCAGCACCCGTGATCGCCGCGGGCAATACCGACACGCTGCGCGTGCTGCTGAACAACCTCGTCGACAACGCGATCCGCTATGCGGGCGACGGCGCGCGCGTCGACGTGTCCGCGCGCATCGACGGCACGACGCCCGTGCTCGAAGTCGCCGACGACGGCCCCGGGATCCCGGAAGCCGAGCGCACCGATGTGTGGGAACGCTTCTATCGCGGCGAGGGCGCGCAGGCGGCCACGTCGTCGGGCAGCGGGCTCGGGCTGTCGATCGTCAAGCGGATCGCCGAACAGCATCGCGCGACGGTCGCGCTCGGCACCACGCGCGGCGGGCGCGGGCTGACCGTCACGGTGCGCTTCCCTGCACCAGTCTGATGCGCGCGTGACGGGCGGCTTTTCCACAGATTATGTTGGCAAGCTTGTGGACAACCTTCCACTAACGGCACCAAGCCATTGATCGGAAAGGGTTTGTCACGCGTGCGCGGCAAATGCGCCATGCGGTCGCGAATATACGCACATTCGACAACCAGTTGTCGTTTACGTAAAACAGTTGTCAATTCATCACGCGGATCGAATATGACGAAATCCGAAAAGTTGACCGCCGTCGCGCTGTCCGTATTCCGCTTGAACGGCCTGCTGATCGAATGGGGCAACGCCTTTGCCGGGCCGCACGGCTTGACCAGTGCGCGCTGGCAAGTGCTGGGCGCGATCTCGATGGCGCCGGAAGCCCCGAACATCCCGCAGATCGCCGACGCGATGGGCATCACCCGGCAGGCCGTGCTGAAGCAGATCAACGTGCTGGTCGACGAAGGGCTGGTCCGGTCGCTGCCGAACCCAGCGCACAAGCGCTCGCCGCTGTATGCGCTGACCCCTCGCGGCGATGCGGCCTATCAGGCCGTGGTCGGGCAATGGCAACAGCACGTTCGCGACATCGCCGGCGACTTCAGTTCGGCCGACCTGGATGCGGCGATTCGCGTGCTGTCGGCGATGTCCAGCGCGCATGGCCAGGATGGCCGCGCGTGATCGCTCGATTGACCCATGAACCACAGGAGGTTCCCATGCCTCAGTTCAAGCCGATGGATCCGGCCTTTCCGATCCAGCAACAGATCGCCGTCGACGCGGAGCCCGTCGTCCTCGTCAACGTGTTCACGCTGGATCCCCAGAAAGTCGGCGTGGCCGGTATTTGCACCGCGTGAGCTCCCGCGCGAATCGAGGCAACCCGTGGCATCGGTCGGTATCGTGCCCGCAGATCGCGAACGCGCAGTTCTCCACAGAAAATGTTGGCAAGCTTGTGGATATCCTGCGCACCGCAACGCTAAACCCTTGATCCGATGGACTTTGGCACGCGTGATGCAGACGAGGCGCGTGCGATGGCATTCGCGCGCACCGCTTCGCCGCACTTCGCATCACGACGCCACGGCGATGCACGTCTCGATCGCCGCACGCGTGCTGGCCATGCGCCGCGCCACTTACCCACAGATTTTGTTGGCAAGCTTGTGGATATCCTGCGCAAGCATGCGCTAACCCGTTGATCGGCCAACGGTTCATGCGCTGCGTCGTCATTTCGGCAACATGCGGCTCGAGCATGAACGAATACGGAATGATCCGGCGCAACAGCAACGCACCGCCCGCGCCTTGACGCCCGCGCATGCCAAGCGTCAAGATCACGCGAGCCGCCCGCGGCCGCGCATCGCCGGCTTCGCGCGTCGGCGCAACGTGCCGGCCGCTCCGCCGGCGCCGCACCACGACACATCACTCCGAGGAAGGCCATGGAACACTTCACCGCGTGGCAGTTGCTCGTCTCGCTCGTGCTTGTCGCCGTCGTCGTCTATCCGTATGTCCGCATCGTCCGGCGCACCGGGCATTCGGGCTGGTGGATCCTGGCGATGTTCGTCCCGGTCCTGAACTTCATCATGTTGTGGGTGTTCGCTTTCGCGCGCTGGCCCGCCGTCGACGATCGGCAAGGCTGAACGCCGCGACGGCGGACGCTCGGGCTTGTCCACAGATTTTGTTGGCAAGCATGTGGATAGCCTGCGCATACCGCGACCAAGCGCTTGATCCGTAAGACTTTGTCCGCGCCGCTTCGAATACGGCACTCGGCCGGCAAATCGCCGCTCGTGCATCGCCTCGACGCGTGACGGGCAGCCTGCCGCGCCGGCGTACCCGCTTGTCCACAGATTTTGTTGGCAAGCGTGTGGATAGCCTGCGCATACCGAGGCCAACCGCTTGATCCGTAAGACTTTGTCCGCACCGCGTCAAACGCGGCACGACGGCGCGCGTCACGACGAACGCGGCCGCCCGCGGGCTTGTCCACAATTTTTGTTGGCAAGTATGTGGATATCCTGAGCATGTGCGACCTAAGTCGTTGATCGCACAACGTTTGATCGCGCGGGTCACGACTGCGGCACGGCGTGCATGCGCATCCCGTCGCGCACGCCGCACCGCCCTGCTCAACCGAATGCCGCAACCACGACGCGCGCGACGTCGGCGATCACATCGTCCTTCGCCCGCGCATCGGCACGCGCCTGCGTGTAATACACGGCCAGCACGATCGGCGCACGCGACGGCGCCCACACGACGCCCGCGTCGTTCGTCGTCCCGTAGTCGCCGGTGCCCGTCTTGTCGCCGACCGTCCACCCGGCCGGCACGCCCGCACGAATCCGCTTGTCGCCGACCTTGTTGCCGCGCAGCCACGTGACGAGCTGCGCACGCTGCGCGGCCGGCAGCGCATCGCCGAGCGCCAGCACGCGCATGCTCGCGGCCATCGCGGCCGGCGTCGTCGTGTCGCGCAGGTCGCCCGGCAGTGCGGTATTCAGTTCGGTCTCCCATCGATCGAGCCGGAACGTGTCGTCGCCGATCGAGCGCGCATATGCGGTCACCGCCGACGGGCCGCCGATCAGCTTCATCAGCAGGTTCGCGGCCGAGTTGTCGCTGTACTGGATCGTGGCCTCGCACAGTTCGGCGACCGTCATGCCCGCGCCGACATGCTTCTCCGTCACCGGCGAATAGTTGACGAGATCGGGCTTTCCGTACGTCACGCGCTGTTGCAGCAATCCCGGACGCGCGACGCTCTGCGCGAGCACCGCCGCACTCAGCATCGCCTTGAACGTGCTGCAGAACGGGAAGCGTTCGGCGGCGCGATGCTCCACGCGCCGGCCGCTCGCGGTGTCGATCGCGCACACGCCGAGACGGCCGCCCGCGTCGCGTTCGAGATGGGCGAGCGTCGCCGCGGCTGCGATGTCCGGCATCGCAGCCTCGTCCGGCGCTGCGGCCTGCGACGACGCGCACGCCGCGACGGTCAGGGCGAGCGGCGCCGTCGCGGCGGCCAGCAACAGGGTTCGACGTTTCGATGAGTAGGTCATGTCGGTTGTCTCGTGATGGAATGGACGCGAAATGGTGTTGAAAACGGCCGGCCGCCGAGACAGCACTATCGGGACTTTACGGTTGCCTGACAAGCAACGATAATTGAGCGCTGACAAAAGAAAATCTTATGACCAAGCTCCGCCCTCATCTTCCGCTCAATGCGCTGCGCGCGTTCGAATCGTCCGCGCGCCACCTGAACTTCACGCGCGCCGGCCTCGAGCTGAGCGTGACCCAGGCCGCGGTCAGCCAGCAGGTGCGCTCGCTCGAGGAACGGCTCGGCTGCACACTGTTCACGCGGCTGCCGCGCGGGCTCGGGCTCACCGACGAGGGACGCGCGCTGCTGCCCGTGCTGAGCGATGCGTTCAGCCGCATCGAGACGGTGCTCAAGCAGTTCGACGGCGGGCGTTTCCACGAGGTGCTGACGCTCGGTGTCGTCGGCACCTTTGCCATAGGCTGGCTAATGCCACGGCTGAAACAGTTCGGCGATACGCACCCGTTCGTCGAGCTGCGGCTGCGGACCAACAACAACGTCGTCGACCTCGCCGCCGAGGGCCTCGACTTCGCAATCCGTTTCGGTGAAGGCAACTGGCCGGCGACGCGCAACGAGCGCCTGCTCGATGCGCCGCTCACCGCGCTGTGCGCGCCGGAAATCGCGCGGCGCCTCGCGCAGCCGGCCGATCTCGCGAATGAAACGCTGCTGCGCTCGTACCGCACCGACGAATGGCTCGGCTGGTTCGACGCCGCGCAGCTCGAACCGTGGACGGTCAACGGGCCGGTGTTCGATTCTTCGCGGCTGATGGTCGAGGCCGCGATGCAGGGCGCGGGTGTCGCGCTCGCGCCGGCCTGCATGTTCGCGCGCGAACTGCAGCTCGGCCTGCTCGCGCGGCCGCTCGACGTCGACGTGCATGCCGGCGGCTACTGGCTCACGTCGCTGAAGTCGAAACCGCTCACGCCCGCGATGACGCTCTTTCGCGACTGGATCGCGGCCGAAGCGGCCGACACGGGGCAGGCCGCGTAACGCGGCTGCGCTTGTCCACAGAAAGTGTTGGCAAGGATGTGGATATCCTGGGTACCCGGGACCTAAGCCCTTGATCGCGCACGAATTACCGCCGCGACGCAGACATCGGGCAGCCAGTACGCACGGGCCTCGCACGCCGATCGCGTTCAGGCCGGATCCTCAACCATTGCGACGCAATCGATTGCGAGTTGTCCACAGATTTTGTTGGCAAGCCTGTGGATATCCGCCAGACCAGACGCGTAACATATTGATACACAAGGGGATTCGATTTACGGACCTTGACGGGTCAATGATGCGGCAGCGCAAGGTCATTCGAACCGCACGCCGGGCGCGTGCCGTGCACCCGGCCGGTTCTCCACAGATTGTGTTGGCAAGCTTGTGGATATCCTGCGCATCGGCCACCTAACTTATTGAGCGCAAGGGAGTTTGTGCTTCGTCTGCAGAATCGGGCAGCGCCGGCGCCGCCCGTGCGGCGGGCGCCGGCGCAATCCGCGCGTCAATGCCGGTCGAGCCCGCCGCGCAATTCGCTCGCCTTGTCGCGCAATGCCTCGTAACCCGAACGCGCATGCTCGGGCAGGTCGGGATCCCCGATCAGTGCGCCGAGCGTTTCGATCAGGCTGAACAGGATGCCCTTCGCCGCGCCGACCGCGATGCTCTGCGATTCGATCGACTTGTGCAGGTGGTCGACCGCCGCCTCCAGATTCTCGAGCTTCTGTTCGCCGTCGTCGGGCCGGTTGTCGGTCGTCATCGTCTACCTCCGCCATCGTTCAAGGGTCATGTCACGATTCTATGCCGCTGCGTGCAAACGTGGCGCGACATCGCGCAACGTTTGCACGTCGCCGCACTACAGCACCGCGACCACCTTCACGCGGCCCGGCTGCTCGGCCGACGCGACGACATGGCCGTCGACGCGGCGGAACGTCAGCGACACGGTTTCGTCGCCGACGCGCAGCGCATCGATCCGCAGCCAGTCGACACCTTCCGGCAGCGTCGGACGCTCGACGCGCACCTCGTGGCGCGATGCATCGATGCTCACGCCGAGGCACGCCTGCAGCATCATGAACGGCGCACCGGCCGCCCACGCCTGCGGCAGGCACGCGACCGGATACGCGGTCGGCGGTTCGCCGCGCCGGCGCGGGAACCCGCAGAACAGCTCGGGCAGCCGCATCTCGAAGCTCACCGCCGCCTCGAACAGCGCGCGCAGCAGGTTCACCGCGGCCGTCTTGTCGCCGTAGCGCGCGAGGCCGCGTGCGATCAGCGCATTGTCGTGCGGCCACACCGAGCCGTTGTGATACGCCATCGGGTTGAAACGCGGCTGGCCGGCCGCCAGCGTGCGGATGCCCCAGCCCGTCTGGAACAGCGCCGAGCCGAGCACGCCGGCAACCGCCGCGCCGCGCTCGGCATCGGGCAGCCCGAACGCGAGCAGGTGGCCCGCGTTCGATGCGAACACGCGGCACAGGTCGCCATGACCGTCGAGCGCGATCCCGTAGAAATCGCCTTCCGGCATCCAGAACAGCGCGTCGACCTGCTCGCGCAGTGCCTTCGCGCGCAGCGCGTAGCGCGTGGCGTCGGCCGCGTGGCCGCGCCGGTGCGAGCATGCCGACATCGCATCGAGCGCCGCGCACGCATAGGCCTGCACTTCGACGAGCGCGATCGGCCCGTCCGGGAAGCGGCCGTCCTCATGAAACACCGAATCGTGACTGTCCTTCCAGCCCTGGTTCGCGAGGCCGCGCTCCGACGTGCGCTGATAATCGAGCAGTCCGTAAGGATTGCGGTCGCACTTGTCGATCACCCATTGTGCGGCGCGCTCGAGCGCGGGCCACAGCTCGTCGATCAGCGCATCGTCGCCGGTGCGTTCGACATACGCGCCGGCCAGCACGATGAACAGCGGAGTCGTGTCGACGCCGCCGTAGTACAGCGCGAACGGCACCTCGCCCGTCGCGGCCATCTCGCTGCGGCGGAACTCGTGCATGATCTTGCCGGGCTCCGCGTCGCGGAACGCGGACGTCTCGCGCGCCTGATGCTCGGCCAGGAAACGCAGCACGCCGCGCGCGAGCGACGGCTGCAGCCACAGCATCTGCAGCGACGTGATCACCGCGTCGCGGCCGAACGGCGTCGAGAACCACGGAATGCCCGCATACGGGTACGGCCCCGTGTCGAGCTGCGTCGTGAGCAGCCCGAGATCCGCGAGCGAACGATCGAGCCATGCGTCGAACAGCGGATTGCCGGTGTTCACGCGCGCCATCGACTCGCGCCGCGCGCGCATCTCGCGGTGCACGCCGACAAGCGCGGTGCGCAGCGCGACGCGGCCGCACCCGGGCCCTTCGATGTGCGCCGGGCCAAGCGTCGCGTCAACGGTCAGGTAGATCGACACGCACGCCTGCGCGGCGATCGTCAGCGTGTAGTCGGCGCGATCGACCGACAGTGCGTCGGGCGCCGGCGAGAAATGCACGGTCACATTGCGCTCGACGCCGTCGAGGCCGTCGTAGCGCAGCCGCACCGCGCCCGCGTCGACGCGCGGGGCAGCCACCGTGCCGCGCTTCGGGCGCTGCGTGCCGCGCACCTCGAACATGTCCTTGAAATCGGCCGCGAACGACAGCGACAGCGGCACCTCGGCTTCGCTCGCGCCGTAGTTCGTCAGCGTCAGCGCTTCGTACAGTATGTCGCCCGCGAGCACGCGCATCCGTTCGATATGGATCACGCCCTCGGGTGTCTCGCGGCCGCCGAGCGGCGGCAGCGGGCGGTTGGTCAGGTGTGCGGTAAACGATGCGTTGTCGGCGCTCGTCGCGCCCGACAGCAGCGACGGCGCACGGCCGCCGAACGTCAGGCGCCATTTCGACAGCACGCGCATGTCGTCGACGAACAGGCCGTCGTCGTGGCCGCCGATGTCGCCGAGCGCATCGCCGACCACGAATGCGTCGCCGGATTTCAGCACGTACTGGTTGCCGCGCGCGAGCGCCTGCGGATCGGCTTCGGGTGCGATGAATGCAGGGCCCGACACTGGGGTCGGGGCAACAGGCGCGACTTGCGGCGCCTGCGTCGTCGTGGCTTCGGCGTGATTCGGCATCGATGCTCCTGTGTCGAGGCGCAACGCGCGGCGCGCGTCGCGTGTTTCGCACAGGATAGGCCAGAACGGGGAACGCGCGCAGCGACGAAACGGCCGCGACGCCGTGCGACGTTTCCGTCGCCGCATGGCGTCGCGAGCGGGCGCCGAGGCCGGCGCCGACGTGGGCGTGTTACGCGCCGGTCAGAACTTCCACAGGATGTTGCCGAGCACCGCGTTGTCGCGCACGCCGCTGCCGTACTGGCCGCTGTACGTGAGGCCGAGCGTCAGGCGCTTCGTGATGTTCGCGTCGATGCCGGCCTCGAGCACCGCGCTGTCGCGAGCAATCGGCACGCCCGACACCTGGAACGACGTGCCGCCGTTCGCGAACGTGAACGCCGACGACGGCCGCACGTTGCCGAACGCATGGCGCCAGCCGACCGTCCCGCGCGCGGTGAACGTGCCGCCCGCCATCGAGCCGAGCTGCGACGCCGCGCGCAGGCCGAGCGTCGAGAAGCCGACGTGGGTCGTCTCGCCGCCGGCTCGCAGCGCTGCCGCGCCGCCGCTTTCCGTATAGCCGTCGGTATGCAGGTTCACGTACGCGATGCCCGCGAACGGTTCGAGCGCGACGGGCCCGACCGGCAGCGCGTAGCCGACTTCGCCGAACACCTGCGCCGAATTCGCGTTGTAGCCGGCCGAGTCGTGATCGGAGAAGCCCGCGAAGCCCGGATAACGGTCGCTGTTGATCCGGTACCACGTGTACGACGCGCCGCCGCGCACGCCGAGCGCACCGTACTGCGCACCGCCGTACAGCGACAGGTAGTAGCTGTTCACCGACGCCGACGAACTCTGGTCGTTGTCGAGCGAGCCGTGCGTGACGCCCGCGGCCAGGCCCGCACGCCACTTGTCGTTGAGCGCCATGTCGGCACCGGCGATGAAGCCCGTCATGCTGCGCTTGATCGTCGATGCGTTGCCGTCGCCGGCAAGCCGGCTGCGGCCGCCGAACGCCTGCCCCCAGACGACCGGCTGGTAAGGCGTGCCGCCGTAGCAGCCGTCGCGCGAACCGATCCGGCGTTCCGGCGGCAGCGTCGGGTCGACCGCGCCGGCCGTGTTGTCGCCGCACAGCGCGGCACCGCCCGACGACAGCGCGGCGAGCGGGCCCGAGCCGGGCGCGAGACCCTGGCGGACGCGATCGGTCACCGCGTCGCGCACATAACGGCTGTCGAGCAGCAGCATGCTCTTCAGGCTCGCCTGCAGTTCGCCGTCGAGCAGCCCGTATGCGCGGCGCGCGGTGCCCGCGTCGGTCGTCAGCACCGCGTCGTACAGCGGGTTGCCGGCGCCGAGCCCGCCGAGCGCGGTCGCGACCGCGCGCTGGTTCGGCGTCGTCGCGACGTCGGGCAGCGCGGTGCCGTTCCCGACCAGTTGCAGGTACACGTGATCCGGATCGTAGCTGAGCGTCGGCATCAGGAACGCGTAGTTCGCAGTCACCTGGTTGAATGCGCCCTGCACGCCCGACGAGGCGGTGAGGATCGTGTAAGTCGTGCCCGGCTGATAGCCCGTCTGGTTCGCGAGCACCTGCACGGTGCCGCCGTTCAGCGTCGCCGTGCCCGTCGCGGCGACGCTGCCGCTTTGCTGCGGCGTGGCCGCGACCTGGAACGTCGAACCCGGCTGGAACGTGACGTTGCCGGCCACGTTCAGCGCCGCGCCCGGCTGCGATGCAGCCGCCGTCGCGCCGCCCTGCACCACGAGGCCGCCGATCGTGCCGGTGCCCGTCAGCGTCGCGCCGTTCTGCACGGTCACGGCCGACTGGGCGAGCGAACCGTTGACGGCGAGCGTCCCGGCGCTGACGGTGGTCGGGCCGCTCAGCGTGTTCGTGCCCGTCAGCGTCAGTTGCCCGCTGCCGGCCTGCGTCAGCGAACCGGTGCCGGACAGCACGCTTGCAACCGTCACGCTGCCGGACTGATTGAACACCAGCGCGCCGTTGTCGACGACGTTGCCGGCGATGCTGCCCGACGTGCCGCCGTTGCCGAGTTGCAGCGTGCCGCCGGCCGCGATCGTGGTGCCGCCCGTGTACGTGTTGCTGCCGGTCAGCACCTGCGTGCCGCTCGCCACCGTGACGCCGCCCGTGCCGGCGATCGCGCCGCCGAATGCGGTGCCGGCGCCGTTCAGCGTCAGCGCATTCACGCCGAGATTCACGTTCGTGCCGGCCGCGCCCGACAGCGTGCCGATCGTCTGCGCGCCTGTCGCACCGCTCACGTCGAACGTCGCGCCCGCGCCGGCCAGGTTCACCGCGCCCGTCGACGCGAGGCTGCCGCCCGCGCCCAGCGCCAGCGTGCCCGCGTTGATCGTCGTGCCGCCGGTGTAGGTGTTCGCAGCGGTCAGCGTCGTGGTCGCCGCGCCGTTCTTCACGAGTGCGCCCGCGCCGGAAATCGCACCGCTCAGCCCGAGCGCGTTGCTGCCGCCCAGCGTGAGCACCGCACCCGTGCCGAGATTGACCCCGTTGCTCACCGTCAGGCTCGCGTTCGTATCGAGCGTCGCCGCGCCGCCGACGTTCAGCGCGCCGGTGCCGAGTGCCGCGGCGTTGCCGAGCACGACGCTGCCGCTGTTCAGGTTCGTGCCGCCGGTATAGGTATTCGCACTGTTCAGCGTCTGCGTGCCGGTGCCGGCCAGCGTCAGGCTGCCCGCGCCGCCGATCGTCCCGCTGAACGTGCCGCTGGCGGTCCCGCCGAGCGTCAGTGCGTTGCCGCCAAGGCTGATGTTCGTTCCCGCGACGCCCGACAGCGCGCCGAGCGACTGCGCACCCGTTGCACCGCTCAGGTCGAGCGCCGCGCCCGCGCCGGCCAGGTTCACCGCGCCGGTCGACGCGAAGCTGCCGCCCGCGCCGAGCGCGAGCGTGCCGCTGTTGATCGTCGTGGTGCCCGAGTACGTGTTTGCGCCGGTCAGTGTCGTCGTCGTCGCGCCGTTCTTCACGAGGCTGCCGGCGCCGGATATCCCGCCGCTCAGCGCGAGGGCGTTGCCGCCGCCGAGTGTCAGTGTCGAGCCGGTGCCGGCGAGATTGACCGCATTGGTGAGCGTCACGCTCGTGCTCGTATCGAGCGTCGCCGCGCCGCCGACGGTCAGCGCGCCGGTGCCGAGCGCACTGTTGTTGCCGAGCACGAGGCCGCCGCTGTTCAGGTTCGTGCCGCCCGTATAGGTGCTCGCGCCGTTCAGCGTCTGCGTGCCGGTGCCGGCCAGCGTCAGGCCGCCGGTGCCGGAAATCGCGCCTCCGAAGGTGCCGCTGGCCGTACCGCCGAGCGTCAGCACGTTGCCGCCGAGGCTCACGTTCGTGCCCGCCACGCCCGACAGCGCACCGATCGCCTGCGCACCGCCCGTGCTGATGTCGAGCGCCGCACCGGCGTTGGCGAGATTCACCGTGCCCGTTGCCGCGAGACTGCCGCCCGCGCCGAGCGCCAGCGTGCCCGCGTTGATCGTCGTGCCGCCTGTATACGTGTTCGCGCCCGTCAGCGTGGTGGTCGCCGCGCCGTCCTTCACGAGGCTGCCCGCACCGGAAATCGCGCCGCTCAACCCGAGGGCGTTACTGCCGCCCAGCGTCAGCGTGGTGGCCGTTCCGAGATCGATTGCGTTGCCGACCGTCAGGCTCGTGGTCGTATCGAGCGTCGCCGCGCCGCCGACGGTCAGCGCGCCGGTGCCGAGCGCCGAGCCGTTGCCGAGCACCAGGCCGCCGGCGTTCAGCGTCGTGCCGCCCGTATAGGTGTTCGCGCCGGACAGCGTCACCGCCGCCGCGCCGTTCTTCACGAGCCCGCCCCCGCCGGCGATCACGCCGCTCAGGCCGAGACCGGTGCTACCGACGAGCGTCAGCGTCGTGCCTGTCGCGATATTGACGCCGTTCGTGAGCGACACGTTGGTGGTCGCATCGAGCGTCGACGAACCGTTCACGTTCACCGCTCCGAAGCCGAGCGACGTATTGCTGCCGACGGCGAGGTTGCCGCCATTCAGGTTCGTGCCGCCCGTATACGTGTTCGTGCCCGTCAGCGTTTGCGTGCCGGCGCCTGACAGCGTCACGCTGCCCGCCCCGCCGATCGTGCCGGCATAGGTCGCATTGGCGCTGCCGTTGAGCGTCAGCGAATTGCCGCCGAGGTTCACGTTCGTGCCGGCCGCGCCGGCCAGCGAGCCGATGGTCTGCGCGCCCGATGCGTTGCTCACGTCGAACGTCGCGCCCGCGCCGGTCAGGTTGACCGTGCCCGTCGCCGCCAGGCTGCCGCCCGCGCCCAGCGCGAGCGTCCCGCTGTTGATCGTCGTGCCGCCGGTATACGTATTCGCGCCGGTCAGCGTGGTGATCGCCGCGCCGTTCTTCACGAGGCCGCCGGCTCCGCCGATCGAGCCGGCCAGCCCGAGATCGTTGCTGCCGCCGATCGTCAGCGTCGTGCCGGTGGCGAGATTGACCATGTTGTCGAGCGTCACGTTTGCGCTCGTGTCGAGCGACGCGTTCGCGTTGACGTTCAGCGCGCCCGTGCCGAGCGACGTATTGTTGCCGACGACCAGGCCGCCGCCGTTCAGGTTCGTGCCGCCCGCATACGTGCTCGCACCCGACAGCGTCAGCGTGCCGCTGTCGTTCTTCGTCAGCGCGCCTGCGCCCGTCACCGTGCCCGACAGCGTGAGCCCGGTCGTACCCTGCACCGTCAAGCCGCCGCCGTTGAGCGTCACGTTGTTGGAGACGTTGAGCCCTGCCGTGCCCGCCTGCAGCGCGCCGCCATTGGCCGTGACGTTGCCGGTGCCGAGCGACGCATTGTCGTTGATGATCGCGACGCCGCCGCTCAGTGTCGCGTCCTGCGCGGTAGACGCACCGTTGATCGTCCAGTTGCCGCTGTTGACGTCGAGGTGGTTGAAGTTGATGTAGTTGTTGACCGCGATCGTACCGTTCGCGGTGGCGCCCTGCTGCAGATTGAGCGTGTTGTTGCCACCCGCGCCGCCGTCGACAACGCCCGTCGCCGCGACGCCGAGCGTGACCGGGCCGACCGTGATGTTAAACGCGCCGCCGGTGCCGCCCGCCGTGTTGACCGACGAGCCCGTCACGGCATTGAACGTGTTGGTGCTGTTCGCGCCCATCGACACGCCGCCGTTGATCGTGCCCGAGTTGGTAAACGTATTGCCCTGACCGGGCGTGCCGCTCGAGCCGAACGATACGCGGCCGGTGATCGTTCCGCTGTTTGACATATTGACCTGACCGCCGCCGTATACAGCGACCACGGGCGCGTCCGCGCCGACGAGGGTCGCGCCGACCAGCGGGCTGGAGCCGATCGTGCCGGTGTTCGTGATGTCCGACGTACCGCCCGTGCCGTTCTGCACTGACAGCGCCATGCCCGTCACGCCGCTGATCGCCACCCCCGTCGAACCGTTCATCGTGCCGTTATTGACGACGGTCGTGTGGCTCGCCGCCGCGTTGCCGACCACGGCTCCGCTCGACAGCACGCCGAGCCCCGAGCCGAGCGCGGAAGGATCGATCGTGCCGTTGTTGGTCAGCGTGACGCCGTTGCCGGTCAGCGACATCGCCGTGCCGCCGACGCCGAGCAGCACGCCGACGGTCGCGCCGGGGTTGACCGTCGCGTTCAGGTTGTTCGCGCTGTTCGCGTAACTGGGAGCCAGCGGGTTCGCAACGCCGGAACAGGTCACCGTGGTGCCTGCCGTGCTGCAGGTCGCATGGGCGGGAACGACGCCGGCGCCGGACAGCGCCAGGAAAACACCCGTCGGCAACAGCAGTCTCGGAAACGGCTCGCCGGCTTTTTTCGAACGCGCAAGATTCATGCTTTCCCTCATTTTTTCTTTGATATTGGTATTGCGCCTACGCCGAACGGCATGCAGCAGAAAATCCGCGGTCAAAAGCGTGCCCGCCGGCGGTCGCGATGCGACGTCGGTTTATTCGTGATGAATTTTTGATAAGCCCCGGACTGCGGATGCGCAACTAGTCGAATGGCATGATGGCGGCCCCTGGTTTTATGCAGCGACTTTCTGGTTGATTTGACTACTGCCCTGCTTTTTGTCAGACAAGGCTATATCAAACTCACACCATTTTCCAGTTGCTGCTGTTTACCCATCGGGTCAAGGGCCGAATGAGCATGTGTTTTTTACCCGCCAACGCGTACCCGGAAGCAGAATCCCGTGTTTTCACCGGCTTATTTTGATCTTTCTCAAAAACACCGGAATCGCCGTATACATGGAAACGCTGATATACGACCTCGATTCAGGGAACACGATTTTTGCAGCGCAATATTTTCATTCTGGCGAATCGCTTACGCGGATAATAACTATCCGTTTAATAAACAATACAAGCCGGATTTTCACAAACCCGCCAAAATTTCCTCATTTCCGTCTCGCATCAAACCTTAAACGCGAATCGTTATCGCTTGTCCGGCGCCCATGACATTCGTACAGCCGGCGAGAATGAAAGAACGCCGCATTCGGCGTGAAACGGCAGGAAGCCCGAAGGAAGGAGAAAATCATGCGCCGGGGGCGTTCGCCCCCGGGCGTCGCGTTACGAAAACAGGCTCATCAGGTAAAGCATCGGCCGGAACGAGAACGGCCGCGCGTCGGGATTCGCCCACAGACGCATCGCATACACCGCGTAGGCCGGCACCTCGCGCCAGCTCGAATAGACATCGCGCAACTGGAAGCGGCACGGATACGCGGCGGAGATGTTCGCCCGCGCGATACCGACGCGCTCGAACGCAAGGCGCGCCCGCGCAAGATGGTAGTACTGGCTGACGATCAGCACGCGCGACAGGCGGTGCGCCTGCAGGTACGCAAGCGTGTGCCGGGCGGTCGCGAGCGTGTTGTCGCCCTGGTCGTCGACGGCGATCCGGTCGGCCGGCACGCCGCGCGCCACGAGATAGTCGCGCATGGCCGTCGCCTCGTTCAGCCCGGGGCCGTCGATCGCGCCGCTGACCAGAAACGCCGGGCACTGCCCCGTGCGGTAGCAGCGCACGCCGACGTCGAGCCGGGCCGCGAGCACGGGCTTCGGCGCACCCGTATCGTCGAGCGCGTTGCCGAAAATCACGGCGACGTCGGCCGGTTCGCTCGGCATCCGCATTCCGTACGCGACGAGCGCGACGGCCGCGGCAACCCAGATGCCCGCGACGACGGCCAGCAGGCGGCCCGCCCGGGCCGCAAAGCCCCGTTTGGTTTGGTAATTCAAGGTTTTCGGTCTCTCAGGTCGTCGGGCGTATCGGCTGGCCCGGCCCGGCATGGGCGCGTAACGCTAGCACGGCACGCTCGCGCGTGTCCACGCGGCCGGCCGATGCCGGGCCGTTACCGACCTGTTGGAAAGAAGACCGACTTGCTTTGCGCTGGAGGGCAGGCTGGCGCTATGGAGATCGAAAGAATGTGAATGGCTGCATTGCACCGTGATGCCCGGCCCGAACCGAATCGAACCGCGTCAATCGGCCGGACACATCGCCAGCCGCCCCATCGCCTCGCCGGCGCCGCGCACCGCGCAGGTGGCCGGCTCGTCGGCGATCCGTGCGACCACCCCCGTCTCGTCGTACAGCAGGCGTTCGAGATCCGCGAGCAGCGCGCCGCCGCCCGTCAGCACCACGCCGCGATTCGCGATGTCGGTCACGAGCTCGGCCGGCGCGTTTTCCAGCACCGACTTCACCGCGCCGATCACCTGCTTGAGCGGTGCGGCCAGCGCGTCCGCAACGTCGTGGTTGGACAGCTCGACCGAGCGCGGCAGGCCGTCGCTGATGCTGCGCCCGACCGCGCGCGTCGTCGTGCGCGGCACCGCGCTGGTGGCCGAGCCGATCGTCTTCTTCACGTGCTCGGCCGTCTGCTCGCCGAGCAGCACGCCGTACAGGCTGCGGATGTGGTTCACGATCGCCGCGTCGAACTGGCTGCCGCCGACGCGGATCGCTTCGCGGTAGACGATGCCGCCGAGCGCGATCACCGCGACTTCGGTCGTCCCGCCGCCGATGTCGATGACCATCGAGCCGACCGGCTCGGTCACCGGCAGGCCCGCGCCGAGCCCGGCAGCCAGCGATTCCTCGATCAGTGCGACCTCCGACACGCCGGCCGCGAATGCGGCCTCGCGGATCGCGCGGCGCTCGACGGCCGTCGCATCGGACGGCACGCACAGCGTGACCTCGACGCGGCGGCCGAAGCGCGAACGCGTGCGCGACATGTCGATGAAGCTGCGGATCATCTGCTCGGCCGCGTGCGCGTCGGCGATCACGCCGTGCCGCATCGGCCGCACGGCTTCGAGATGCCCCGGTTCGCGGCCGAGCAGCGCCTTCGCACGCTCGCCGACGGCCTCGAGCGTCGGCCGCGCGTCGTTCGCGCCGGCCTTGCGGAAGCAGATGACCGACGGCTGGTTCAGCACCACGCCGCGCTCGTGCGTATAGATCTGCGTACTCGCCGTCCCAGGATCGATCGCAACGGGTTGCGCAAACAACTTTCCGAACAGCGGTGTCGACATATCAAGCCTTTTTGAACGATCGGGCCGGGACGGCCCCGCCGCATCCCCGCGGCGCGCCTGCCGCCCCATCATGAAGTTAGCGGCAAATCGTGCCGATACTTTAGCCAATTCCGATGATTATTTCGCGACGAAATTGCCGAAAACAGCACTTCGAGGGTGTCGGACTCCGAAACGGTCTCTCGCGCTGCGCCTGTAAAACACGGTAATCTCTCGGTCTTGCCTGCTCCCGGCAGGCTTCAGACGCCCGATCACGCCAGGTATTTCCTCAATGACAGCGACCGTTTCCTCCCGCTGGGCGCGGGTGCGCCCGCTCTGCACGACGCTCGTCGCCTTCTGGTGCTGCACGGTCGCCGCGCAGCCGCTGCCGGCCACCGCCACCGCGCCCGCCCCCGCTGCGGCCGGCACGCCGGTGGCCGCTGCCCCCGCCGCAACGCCCACGGCCACGCACGACTGCACGGCCGACGGCGGCCCGGCCGGCCGCCCGTCGATCGGCCTCGTGCTGTCCGGCGGCGGCGCGCGCGGCTATGCGCACCTCGGTGTGCTGAAGGTGCTGGAGGAAAACCGCATTCCGATCGACTGCATCGCGGGCACCAGCATGGGCGCGGTGGTCGGCGGCCTGTATGCGAGCGGGATGGCTGCCGCCGACATGCAGAAGCGGCTGTCGGAGGTCAACCTCGCGGATATCGCGTTCGACGTGGTCGAGCGCGCGGATCTGCCGCAAACCAGCCGGGAAGACGAACGCCTGTACATCAACGGCCTGACGCTCGGCTTCGGCAAGAGCGGCGTGAAGGCGCCGGTCGGCCTCGTGCAGGGCAACCGGCTGCAGGCGCTGCTCGCCGACTGGACCGCTGCCGTGCCGACCAACCAGCCGTTCGACCGGCTGCCGATCCCGTACCGCGCGGTCGCGACCGACCTGCAGACGGGCCAGATGGTCGTGCTCGACCACGGCTCGCTGCCGCTCGCGATTCGCGCGAGCATGGCGATGCCCGGCCTGTTCGCGCCGGCCGAGATCAACGGCCGCGCGCTGGTGGACGGCGGCCTCGTCAGCAACCTGCCGGTCGACACCGCACGACAGATGGGCGCGAACGTCGTGATCGCCGTCGACATCGGCTCGCAACTGCGCCCGCTCGACGCGCTCGCGTCGCCCGCCGACGTGATGCAGCAGATGGTCGGCATCCTGATTCGGCAGAACGTGTCGGCGCAGCGCAAGCAGACCACCGCGGACGACGTGCTGCTCACGCCGGAGCTCGGTTCGCTCGGCTTCACCGATTTCCAGAACGCGCGCCAGGCGATCTCCGCGGGCGAAGCGGCGGCAACCGCCGCGCTGCCGCGCCTGAAGCGCTACGCGCTCACGCCCGAGGAATACGCGGCCTACCGCTCCGCGCACGCGCAACCGCTGCCGCCGCCGGTCCGGATCACGCGCATCGAGATCAAGACGAGCGGCGGCGTGCCGAAGCGCGTCGTCAGCGACGCGCTGCACGTGAAACCCGGCGACCTCTACGATCCGCAGACCGTCAGCCAGGATCTGCTCGGGCTGACGACGGGCGGCAATTTCGAGAGCGTCACGCAGCAGGTCGTGAGCCACGGCAACGACAACGTGCTCGTGATCGATGCGCGCGAGAAATACTGGGGGCCGAATTTCCTGCTGTTCGGCCTGGGCATGTCGAGCAGCTCGACCGACGAGGGCGGCTTCCGCCTGCACGTCGGCTACCGGCGGCCCTGGCTCACCGAATCGGGGCTCGAGTTCCGCGCGGATACGACGATCGGCAGCGACCTGCAGTCGGCGCGCGTCGAATTGCGCCAGCCGTTATCGGGGGCATACGGCTTCTACCTGTCGCCTTACGCGGAATATCAGCGTCGCTACGTCAGCCTGTACGACGACAGCGGCGACATCAAACAGAACCAGTACCTGATGCAGACAACGCGCACCGGGATCGACTTCGGCTTGCCGATCGCCCGGCTCGGCGACTTCCGGATCGGCATCGGCTACGCGACCGGGCACGGCTCGCCGAACTACAACCTGCCGCTCGAGCTCGACGACGGCACCTCGACCCTGATATGGCCGAGCTTTACGTCGCAGGCGCTGACCGCGCGCGCACGGCTCGTGATCGATCAGCTCGACGATCCGATGTTCCCGCGCCGGGGTTACTACACCGAATTCCGCGTCGAACGCTCGCTGTGGTCGCACAACAGCGAGTCCGCGCGGGACTTCGGCGATGCGTCCGACACGCCTTACACCGAGATCTACGGCAAGGCGATGATCGCACAGCAGTTCGGCCGGCACAGCGTCAGCGCGACGATCGAGGGCGGCAAGAGCATCGGCGGCACCAACCTGATCAACGCGTTCAACTTCACGCTCGGCGGGTTTCAGCATCTGGCCGCGTATGCGGCCGACCAACTGACCGGCAACGAGCTCGCATACGGAAACGTGACCTACATGAACCAGTTGATGACGTTCAACGCGTCGCCGGTCAAGGCACTGTCGATCGGCGCCAGCGCGGAAATCGGCAACGTGTGGTCGAGCGGCGTGAAGGTCGGCGGCGGCGTGCTCAAGCAGAGCTATACGTTCTTCACGAGCCTGTCGACCGCGTTCGGCCCTCTGTACATGGGGGTCGCGCTCGCGCCGGGCGGCCGGCGCAACATCTACCTGCAGCTCGGCCGCACGTACTGATGCGCGCGTCGCGCGCAACGGTCCGGCATGCCCGCCGTCAGTGCGCCGGCCCGGCCGCGGCGCGCGCCGTGCCGATCGGCCAGCTGATCTCGAAGCGCGCGCCGCCGAGCTCGACCGGCTCGACGACCGCGATCCGGCCGTTGTGCGCATGGAGCACCTGCCGCGTGATCGACAGGCCGAGCCCGTAGCCGCCGGTGCGGCGGTCGAGGCGCACGAACGCGTCGAAGATCCGTTCGCGCTCCTGCTCCGGCACGCCGGGGCCGTCGTCCTCGACGAAGATCCCGATGTTGCCGTGCTCCATCGCGATGCCGACGACGATCCGCGAGTGCGCATACTTGCTCGCGTTGCGCAGCAGGTTGCGCATCGCGTACGACATCAGCCGCCGGTCCATCTTCACGCGCAGGTTCGACTCGAGCGCGACGCGCGATTCGATCGTGCACTCCGGATACAGCAGTTGCGCGTCGTTGACCTGGTGCTCGAACCACGCGACCGGCGCGGTCATCTCGAGGTTCGACTGCAGCGAGCTGTATTCGAGCCGCGCGAACGTGAGGCTCATGTCGATCAATTCCTCGAGCTCGGTCACGTCCTGCGCGATGCTCTCGAGCGCGCCCTGGTATTCCGCGGCAGAAGCAGGCTCGCGCAGCATCTCAAGCGCGAAGCGCACGCGTGCGAGCGGCGTGCGCAGCTCGTGCGAGATGCCGTTCGTGAGATCGCGCTGCGCGGCGATCAGCCGCTCCATGCGCATCGCGAGCGCGTTCAGCGTCCGCGCGAGCGGGCCGATGATCACGCTGTGCGATTCGCGTGCGCGCGTGTTGAAGCGTCCGCCGGTGAAGTCGATCGCGCGCTCGCGCACCATCACGAGATCGGACCAGACCGGCCGCATCCACCGGTATGCGGCCAGCGCAGGCGCCGCGAACACGAACGCGAGCACGATCCAGATATCGCCCGGCAGCGCGTCGAACGCATGCCATACGACCTGCGGCGACAATTCGACGCACAGCGCGAGCGCCGGCACAAGCGCGGTCAACAGCACGAGGCCGAGCAGATGCAGGTAGGTACGCACGTAAAGGCGCGACCAGCTCGGAATGCGGTCGGCGCGCGTATCGGTCCACGCGCGGCGGAAATGCAGCCAGCGCCATCTGACATAGCGCAGCGTCGACAACGGCGGTGCATCGGGGTGCGAACGGGTTCGTCGGATCATCGCGGCTCCCGGCTGGCGGGCGGATTGCCCGCGCGGAACGTGACGGCGTCGCCTGACGGCGGCGTCATTCCCACGCGTGCTTGCTGAATTGATAACCCTTGCTGCGGATCGTCTTGATCCGCTGCGGGTTGCTCGCGTCGTCGCGCAGCTTGCGGCGCAGCTTCGAAATGCGCCCGTCGATCGTACGGTCGAGGCCGTCGAATTCGACGCCGCGCAACTGCAGCATCAGGTCGTCGCGGCTGACGACTTCGCCCGCATGGCACACCAGCGCCCACAGCAGGTCGAATTCGGCCGACGTCAGATCGGGCGTGCTGCCGTCGGGCAGCACGACGGTGCGGTCGGTGCGGTCGATCGAGAACTTGCCGAACGCGTAGCGCTCGGGCTGCGACGCGGCGCTCTCGACCGTGCGCGCGGGCGCGCGGCGAAGCTGCGCCTTGATCCGCGCGAGCAGGATGCGCGGCTCGACCGGCTTGTGCACGTAGTCGTCCGCGCCGAATTCCAGGCCCAGCAATTCGTCGAACGGCTCGTCGCGCGCCGTCACCATGATGATCACGCCGTCGTACTGCTTGCGCGCCTCGCGGCAGATTTCGAAACCGTCCTTGCCCGGCAGGTTCACGTCGAGAATGACGAGATCGGGACGAATGGACAGGATCGCCGGCACCGCGGCGTCACCATGCAGCACAGTGTCGACTTCGTAGTCGTTCTTGCGCAGGTAGCCTGCGATCAGCGTGGACAGGCGGGTGTCGTCTTCGACGAGCAGGATGCGAAAAGACATGGGCAACGGTCGGGTCATCGGGGAGGCCGCGGCGGCGCCGGTCATTCCCGACGCCGGCCATCGGCCGAAACGTACCGCATGATACTGCGCCCGCCGATTGCCCGTTTGCCAGTCTCAAAAATAAGGGCACGATGCTGGTCGCGCTTGACGAATCGGCGCCGGGACGGTTCCATACGGGCTCGCCGGAATCCGGGCCACGCCTCTACCCTGCCTGACGTGATGAATTACCAGACGATCCTCGAACGCATCCACACCGAACTCGCCCCCTGGATTGGCCAGGGACGGGTTGCCGACTATATTCCCGAACTCGCGAAAATCCCCGCCGACAAGTTCGGGATGGCCGTCGTGACGCTCGACGGAAACGTTTACACGGTCGGCGACGCGTACGAGCGCTTCTCGATCCAGAGCATCTCGAAGCTGTTCGCGTGCACGCTCGCGTTCCAGCTGCTGGGCGATGCGCTGTGGGAGCGGGTCGGCCGCGAGCCGTCCGGCACCGCGTTCAATTCGCTGGTGCAGCTAGAAAGCGAGCGCGGCAAGCCGCGCAATCCGTTCATCAACGCCGGCGCGCTGGTCGTCACCGACGTGCTGTGCCGCCGCTTCGTGAGGGCCGAGACGGCGCTCGTCGAATTCGTGCGACGGCTGATCGGCGCGACCGATATCGACTACGATTCGCGCGTCGCGCTGTCGGAGCTGCAGCACGCGGAGCGCAACCGCGCGATGGCGCATTTCATGGCGAGCTTCGGCAACATGCAGATGCCGCCCGACACGGTGATCGACGCGTATTGCCGACAGTGCGCGATCACGATGAACTGCGTCGAGCTGGCGCGCGCCGCGCTGTTCCTCGCGAACGGCGGCGTCGCGCCGGTGACCGGCGAGCGCATCGTCGATTCGAGTTCCGCGAAGCGGCTGTCGGCGCTGATGCTGACCTGCGGCACCTACGACGCGGCCGGCGATTTCGTGTATCGCGTCGGGCTGCCCGCGAAAAGCGGCGTCGGCGGCGGGATCGTCGCGGTGCTGCCCGGCGAGATGGCTGTGTGCGTGTGGGCGCCGGGGCTCGATGCTAACGGGAACTCGCTGGCGGGGACGTTGGCGTTGGAGTGGTTGACAACTTATACGGGAAGGTCGATTTTTTGAAGTGGCGAAGTCAGGCGTGCCTCATCTGGCGCGACGGCGGCAGGTGAATTTCGGCACACTCAATGGAGAATTCGTCATTCGACAGCGATCGACCCGGAGCGAACCTTCAGATTTTCGGAAAGCAGCCATTAGAGGCGTTGACCACCAGTGCTAGAGATGGGAAAGAACTTATGAACAAAAAAGTGCCCGGCTTACACGCGCGTGATTTCGGTAAGGCCTATGTTTTGATGATCGCCACTGTCCTCGCAGTAGGCTCAATGCCTGCTGCCCAAGCGAACGAAAATACAGTAACGGTCGGTGTTGAGAAAATCGCCATTCCCGCTATCCCGGGCCTGGATGATTACACGACCGATCCCAAGAGCCAGCGGATCGCGGCATCGTTAATTGAATCCAGTGCGCAATTGCTGAATTTTCAGGCGCAACTCGCCCCCGTCCCTCGATACCTTATCGTCAAGGTACCCAAGGCGATCGTGTCGAAGTCCATGTCGACTTTTGAGTTTCGCACTTTTACCGCGTATAGCCGCTCTAATCTCAAGAATCTGGAGCAACACAGCGATCTGGCGACCCAGCAGGCAACCGAGCGAAGCGCGCAACTGAATCACACTCTTGCACCAGGGCATGTTGTTGAGGAAATCAAATTTGATGCTCCCACGTTGGTTGGCATTGATCGCGATGACGACGTCGCATTCACACGGACGGAGGTCGTCCCTATGAAATTTCAGATTGACGGACAGCCAAAGACCTCGATGGTCGTTATGTGCGCGAGCGCAATCCTAGTGAAGGGCAAGTTCGTCATCGCGCAGTTGTTTGGGCCAATTAAGGAAATCGAGTGGACCCGATCCACATGTAACAAGTTCGTTACGGACCTCGCAATGCAAAACAAGTGACCAAAATCTTAGTAGGCCGCCAATCCTTGACGCGTAAACGGTACGTCAAGAATATTCAAGACAGCCAGCAGCGAACTGCGTGTTGATGCAGACTGTCCGCTCGTGGCCGCACAGAGCCCAACGGCGGTCGGCTCAGGGCAACCCGAAGCGGCTCTCAGCGTTGCTTTCAAGGGCCACTCGTCGGGTACCGTAGTACGCATCCGGCTAGCACTTACGCTTCATCGAACCACTTCACCAAAGTACCAACATTCATAGCTGAACAGGCGACCGTCGTCGTCAAGGACCTTAACCGCAATACCCGACTCGGACATGCCTGGTGGCACGTACAACGCCCATTCACGGGAGAGGTTCCGGTCCCGGATGAATTTTCTTTCACCGAAAATATTTGTACCCTCGCCAACGTGGGCTCTGAAGTAGTCCTCGTCCAGATAGACGCATACCTCGCTCGCGAACATGTCTGGAAGGCAAATTACGCAGGTCACTCGAACCGACCTACAGCCGAAGGGCTTGCGAGCGAGAAGCAGCGCCGATGCGTCGATAAGGCCTTGCGCACACGCGCGACGGGTCGCAGCGGTAGCATATCGCCCCTGAACGAGGCTAGACGGCACCGGGATTTTCCAATTCCAGTAACGCTCACTCGACCTCCAAACGTCGGGGGAAACGTAGCTTGAAAGTTGTTCCGGCCATCGTCGGATAGCACGGAGCCTACGAGGAATGCCACGGAGTTTCTTTTCAGGCATGACGACTGTGTTGGATGCGGTATGCTATTGCACTCATTGAGCGCTGCATTATCGGTGTCAGATCATATCCGACAGTAAGGCAGTGTGCTGGTTTCATTCCGCAATTGCTAACGAGCACTGTAAACATAGAACCATTCTTGTCGGATTGTCGACGATTCAGGTAGCGATGTCGAATGTCCGTTTCTGGCGGCGGATTCAACCGGTCATTGAAGGCGGCGTAACACTTGTCCGCGCGAGGGATTACGTGTCAGTTTATATTGCCGGAGTTCCAGCACGCTGGCGCTGGAGTGGTTGACGACGTATATGGGAAGGTCGATTTTTGAGGCGGGGAAGAACCGGTCAACTGGACGCCCCGCCAGGCAAGACCTCCATCTTCCCGCCGACGGAATACGCGTTGAATTACCGATAAATCGGGTATTTCCAAATCCGCGCAAATCGGTAACCTACGAAGTCTCGGTGAACGAAAAAGCCTCGCTGCCTGAATGCAACCATTCGGATCGCACCATGACTGAGCCTCGTCTGACATTCCGTGACCAGAACGAATGGGAAGGCTGGTTGACGCAAAACGGCGATACCTCGACCGGGATATGGCTGCGCCTTGCCAAAAAAGGCGCCGGGCAACCCACCTTGACTTACGAACAGGCGCTGGAAAGTGCCCTTTGTCATGGCTGGATCGACGGTCAAAAGCAAACTGAAAGCGAAGCATACTGGCTGCAACGCTTCACTCGACGCTCCGCAAAAAGCATCTGGTCCAGGCTCAACAAAGACCGGGCCGAAGCGCTGATCGCAGCAGGCAGAATGCTGCCTTCGGGCATGCGGGAAATCGAGAAAGCCAAACAGGATGGCCGCTGGGAGGCTGCCTATACGTCCGCCAGCAACTCGGTCGTGCCGGACGACCTGCAGGCCGCACTGGATGCCAATCCCAAGGCCAGCGCGTTCTTTGCGACGCTGAACGGCCGAAACCGCTACGCCATCCTGTTTCGGATACAGAACGCCAAAAAGCCCGCGACACGGGTGCGCAAGATCGAAGAGTTCATCGACATGCTGAATCGCGGCGAAACCATTCATTCGTAGACCGGGAAGTCGACAGCCAACGAAGGTCACCGGCCGATGCCGCGCTCAAGGCGGGCAATCCGCAGCGCTCTCCCCGCCTCGGCGCTGGCGAGCGTCGATCAATGCCGGCTGACGGTTATTTATCGCTTTGGCTGCTATTCCGGCGTGGCCGGTCGTTATGACAATCCGGCCGAGCGTTGGATTTTGGCCGCATGCCGCCACACGTGAGCCCAGAAGCCGATCGCCTCTCGCCACTAGAAATCAACGATGGGGCGTTCCTACCGTTAGGCTCGGCCGGTTTCAGTCGTCCTGGATCGGTCGGCACACGGTGAGAGCGCCGTGGCGGGCGTACGAGAGCGGAAAGCCGTGCACAATACCGCATGCGAGTTCCAGACCTTGAATGCCTTGTCACCGTCACCATGCCCTTCGGAAAATACAAAGGCCGACTCATCGCCGATCTACCCGGGCATTACCTCAATTGGTTGGCCCGCGAAGGGTTCCCCCGGGGCGAGCTCGGCCGGCAGCTCGCGCTGATGCACGAAATGGACCATAACGGCCTGAGAGGCTTACTCGAGCCGCTGCGCAAACGCGGATAGCGCCACTCACGTTCTATTGCCCCGGTGCGCCACACCGGCCCCGCATCGATTCAGTGGTTGTCGCCGATCGTGTGACAAAACACTCAGCGAAAACCGGACGTCCACCGTACGACTAGATCACGAGTTCAATGTCAGGCAGATTGGCAAGTACTTCGTCGTAACTTCCGTAGCGCTCCAGCGCCTCGACTACGACCGGCAGCGGTTCAGCCCAGAGTTCTGGCAAATTCCGTTCTTGCGGTTCTCGAGTGGGAAATGCCAGGGCTTCTGCGGGCGGGCAGAATTGTGCGTTCACTCCCGGCTTGTTTCCGCGAGCATCGAGGCGATACCAGCCGAAATCTTGAAGGTAGACGGCGTTCAATCCATGCAAACAGTATGGTGCTCCGCTGCCGCCAATGGACAATCTCTGATAGCACAAGCCGGCAGGAATGGCATTGGCTCGCAAGAGCGCGGCCAAAAGATGACTCTTCGCGTAGCAATAACCTGTTCTGTGCCGAATCACATCTGAGGCTTTGCAAGTGACTGGATTGAGCTTGAAATCAGAGCTGTGACGGATTTCATCTCGGACGAACTCGAAGCAGCGGCGCACCAGATCGTGTTCTGAAATGGCGCTGCGCGCCAAAGCTTCAGCGCTCGACTTGACTTCGGTGTCTTCGAAATCGATGTACTTGCTGGGGATCAAATAGCGCTGCATGCTGTTCTCGTGGTCCAAGGAGGCTGCTTAATTATGAGTCTAGTGGTCATGCGACAGTCGAAAGCTTCCCACCTACGGTACCGGAACTGCCCGCTGCGTCATCGGCCACCAGTGCAGATTGACGATCTGCACTACGCTGTCGTGGCCGGGAAATCCGCAATCGCGATTGCTGAGTCGAACGGTCGTCCGGATTGCACCAAGAGTTGCTCAAGATAAACTATCTGCCCGATCACTGAACTGCGAGATCCTTAATGTTAATCCGAATTGCGACGTTTGCCGATGTAATTCCGCTTGCCGAGTTGAAGCGCGACACGTTTCGCGAAACCTTTCTTCAAGATGGATATGGCATCGGCTACCCGCCGAGCGATCTTGCTGCGTACGAGACCAATAGTTACTCGGTGGAAACGGTCGCTGACCAACTCAACAATCCCCAGCATCGAACGTGGGTAGTTGAAAGCGACGACGGCCGACTGGTTGGTTACGCACAGGTGGGGCCGTGCAAGCTTCCGCACCCGGAAGTCGCCGACGGTTCGGGGGAAATACATCAAATCTACCTTCGGCGGAGTACTCAAGGCACTGGCGTCGGACGAGCATTGTTTGACTCCGCGCTCGATTATCTGGCGGTGGAACGCCCCGGCCCGGTATGGCTTGGCGTGTGGTCGGGTAACACGAAGGCCATCGACTTCTACGAGAAGGCGGGCTTCAAGCGTGTCGGCACGTACGATTTCAAGGTCGGTGAATCGACCGATCTAGAGTTTATTTACCGTCGCTGACTCGTACGATCGCGTCCGACCGGTTGCAGCGGCCCTGCGGGGACGTTGCTCGTGCGGCGGTTTTCTTGCGATTTGCATGATCTGACTTCTAGACCACCGCGCTGATCGTAAGTAAAGGTTGGAATTATCACAGTAGATCGTCGACGATTTAGCTGCGAGTATTGGACGGCCGCTTCTGGCCGAGGCTGTGTCAAAACGCGAAATTCCTCGGTTTTCGGGTATCACTTTACCCCTCCCGAAGTGCCACGACGCCGATACAGAGCGTTCTGGTGGGTCGCCTTCTCCGCTGACCTGCAGCGGCGCACGTTTTGACACAGCCTCGGCCGACCTCAGCCGGAATGATTAGTCAGGCACATGGAGAGACCACCGCGTCTCGAATGCTATCATCGTCATTTCCAATGCTTCGAACTGCGGATCGGCATTTTTTACGGTCAACGCTGGCACCGGCAGCAATCCAAGTTGTGTGCCCAACACCGACCTCTTTTTGTCCGCAAATCCAACTCGCTCGTCGCGAAAGACACTAAACTTCGATACACCGGCTGAGCGATTTCATCAATTCGTTGCATCGACGGGTTGAATCCGCACATGCATATCGGACGCCAACGCCCAAGTTTGCGAGCGTCGAATGGCGTTACGATTCGGCAATCGGCTCGAATGTCTTACGGACAACGTCCACGATGAAGTCAATGACCGCGCGAATCATCGCGGAATACCTCAGATCGGAGTGCACAACTAGCCAGATTTCGCGATGGAAAGGCTCACCGTCGAATGGCAGGCGCTGCAGTGCGGGATCACAATCGCCCATGAACACCGGCAGGCCTGCAACACCAACTCCCGTGCGGGCGGCCGCCTGCTGTGTGGTGATATCACTCACCTCGCAGACGATTCGGCGACCTTGAGCGATCGACTGAAGCCACTTCTGATGCGGCATCTCTGCGTATTGCGCTTCATAGCCGATGAATGCCCAATTGTCCGATTCCGACGCCTGCACGTATTCACGGCTTGCATATAGCCCAAAGGACATTTCGCCGAGTTTGCGGATGACGCTTCGTGGCTCCTCGGGACGAAACAAGCGCACCGCGATGTCTGCTTCGCGACGCCCCAGCGACACGCTTTGCGCTTGACTGGCGATCGCCAACCGAATGCCGGGATGCGATTGCGCGAACGCATGCAGGTGGTTCGCGAAGAGATTATTCGCGAGGACCGGCGGCGTGCTAATCGTCACTGTACCCTGCATGGGCGCCTGCTCTGCCAGTGCCAGCCGTTCGATGGCGAAGGCGTCCTCCTCCATCTTCGCGGCGAACCCGAGAATCTGCCTGCCCGTGGCGGTCAGTCGACAGGCGCGTGGCAACCGATCGACGAGGCGCATGTTCAACTCGGCTTCGAGTGCGCTCAAGCGTCGGCTGACCGTTGCGTGGTCGACCTTCAGCCGCCGGGCTGCTGCCGAGAGGCTGCCCGATTGTGCGATGGCGACGAAGAAGCGAAGGTTTTCCCAGTCGAACATCAGTGCATTTTCTCCGGGTTGATGTGCGATTTTACGGAATATCCGCACAGAGGGCGATCCTTTACGCTGCACCTTCCAAATTCGAAGGATCGCCAATGCAGACACCCTCAAAACTCCATCCTGGACTGGTTCAGATCGCGACATGCCTCGGTTTCGTCGTCGTGCTGGTCGACGTCAGCGTCGTCAATGTCGCGCTCGACGCGTTGCGATCCGCCTTCCGAGCAGACATCACGGGTCTGCAATGGGTCGTTAATGCGTATGCTCTCGTCTTCGCGTCGTCGCTGCTGTTGGCGGGGGCGCTCGGCGACCGGTTCGGAGCAAAGCGCGCATTCATGGTCGGCTACGCAATCTTTACGTTTGCGTCGATCGGCTGCGGCATTGCATGGTCCCTGCCGGAACTGATCGCCTGGCGTCTTGTCCAGGGTGTGGGCGCGTCACTGCTGGTTCCGAATTCGCTCGTCATCCTGCGATTGGCATTTCAGGACACTGCGGCGCGCAGCCGGGCGATCGGATGGTGGGGAGCAGGCGGCGGCATCGCGCTGGCCGCCGGCCCGGTGATCGGTGGATTGCTTGTCACTGCACTCGGATGGCGCAGCATCTTCTTGGTGAACGTGCCCCTCGGCGTCGCCGGCATCTGGATGACGTGGCGCTTTGCGCCCGACACCAGCCCACAACGCGGCCGCAACCTGGATGTTCGCGGGCAACTGACGGGCGCCCTCACACTGGCTGCGCTCACGTTCGCGCTGACTGAAGCCAGCACCCTGGGTTGGGGGAGTCCGGTCATTCTCGGCGCATTCGCACTGTGCGTGTCATCGGGCATCGCATTCATCCGGTTGCAAGCGGGCAATCCCGCCGCAATGCTACCGCTCGCGTTGTGGCGGGACAGGACGGTTCGCAGCACGACCGTGATCGGCATGATCGCGAATCTCGTCTTCTATGGCATCGTCTTTACATTGAGCCTGCTCTTTCAGTGGGGCTGGCATATGACGCCCGTACGCACGGGCGTTGCGTTCATGCCGATGATGGGTATTCTCATGATCGTTAATGTCGTCGCCGGGCGACTGGCGAGCCGGATCGGCGCACGCACACTGGCAACGGCCGGCATGCTGATTTCTGCTGTCGGTTATCTGGCGATGCTGCCGGCGCTTGCCGCGCAGTCCCACTGGCTACTCGCGTTGCCCATGCTGCTGGCTGGCAGCGGCATCGCCCTGACGATACCGACCATTACCGATGCGATGCTTGCTGCGGTATGCAGTGCGCAATCGGGTATTGCGTCCGGTTTGCTGAACGCGGCCCGCCAGGTCGGAGGCGTGATGGGCGTAGCGTTGTTCGGCTTCTTGGTTCGCCATACCGAGATGATCGCATTCATGCGCGGCATGGAGCAGGCGCTAATCGCTTCCGTCGTGTTGTTGGTTGTGGGTGCAGTGACCGCCTTCCGATACCTGAGTGCGACAACGGAGCGGTGCATTCAAACCCGTCGACGGAGTACGACCGTTATCCGCTCCGAAGCGGACGTTTAAGTGCCGTTGCGTCGCAGCGCACGAGCGGCTGGTTGTGGCCGATAACGAACAGACGCGATGTATCGAACTCAATGGGACAATGATCTGCCTTAGATAGATATTGCGGCCGGTAGCGCACGCTCCATCACGATTGCTTGGGCGGCGAAATCCATCGCTGGTTTGCGAAGCAACTCAATGAAGCCTTCGCGTTTCCAGAATTCGAACGCTCTCGGATTTGTATCGATGACTGCAATGCGTAATGCGCGACATTGCCAGCCCATTCCGATTGCTTCGGCGAGACGCAGAACCTGCGGGCCAAAGCCCCGTCCCTGCGAACTTTCCCGGAACAACAGCAGGCCGATGAAAGCGATGTCGACCTCTGGATAGCCCCGCACCATTTCCATACATCCAACCGCCTCGACATCGTGAGAGATTTCGTAGACGAATTTGTCCGAGTGGCTTTTGCCGGGCGGTAGCGCATCAAGTACCTCGATGGCGGCGTTCGGAGGGGGCAGCTTGCCTTCCACGGCAAGGCTATAGCCTGGAGCACCTTCGAGCACGGCTTGCAGACGTTCTATGTCGTTCGACGACTGGCGGTCGATCAGGCGTAGCGTGGGCGTGTACATGGTCATGGCGGTTCAGGCGAGAATGTGCGATGCCGATTGTGGACGATCTGGGCGTCGAAGTCGAAGGACCGCTTCTGGTCGCATCTAGACAGTCGCGACCTCCGATTCACCGCACGGGATGTATCGACGCGATTTGACTCGCTCACGTTATGCATTTCCGTCTCAAGGTGCACGCGTTGCCGACTCAGCATTCCGCAGCATGACGGGCGCAACGGTTGTCGCTCACACTCTCGGGGATGCGTCGACCAAGCCTAGCGCCTGAAAGCCAGCGGCCGCGTGCGAGAGAACGTCTTGATTCCAGTTGGACCGGAAGGACGGGTGCGGGAGCGCCAGAAAAGGGATCGACCGGTCGGCCACCATGTAGCGCGAAGGCACGCCCATCGCTTCCTTGGCGTGGCACATGATGCTTTGGCGCTTGAACCGCGCGTCGAGCTTGGGCTTAACCGCGTTCCATGTGTTAGCCCCCCAAGATACGATCGAGACCCTCTCGTAAACACGGCAGACGGAACGCAGCACTGCGTCGAAACCGCACAGCCAGTCGTCGTAGCCCCTAAGGGTGCCCGTGGTTTTGGCCCCGACCGGTCGGAAATCCGGCACAAGGTTGAGGAACAGTACCACTGGCGTCTTGCTAAGGACCGCAGGCGGGATACCGACTCGATATCTCGGCGGAGCTTCATGCAAGCTGCCGTATCGCCAAAGCGGCGAATCCGGATCGTGTAGCCTGCCGTCCTTTTTGAGTGAGACGATCGGATACCAGTCGTGTCCTAAGACAATAACGGCCTCGCGCTTTGACGCGTCCCACGTGTCCAGAAGCGCATCATCGGTCCAAGGCGACAGACCAATCGAGAGCCCCACGCCTGCGCGCCGCGAAGCATCCATCAACTCGGCCGCCCTCTCTTGAAGCGAGAGGTCCTGTCGCATGCCTTCGATATGTCGATGCAGCGACAGGTACTGACCGTAATGCGCTTCGAGGAAGTTGCTCGTCAGGAAGGGCAGCAAGCCATGGCGCGGTGTCCGCGCGAAGTTCCAATAGGAGTTTAACTCGGGCGTGATCTCTGGAAAGAGATGGCAATACGCGCGGAGGATGCGATCGACCGTGGCCTCGTCTCGCACAATGGGAATGTTTCCTTCCAATTACCTCTCCTCCGTCACTGCGGCCTTCGCCGTCACACATTGGTTATCACAAAGGCGCTCCAAGCGGCGATGCATTTTGTCGCAAGTTCGAACGCGTCTACCAGCCGCCCGAGCGCGACGCGGCTTCCTTCGCGCAGGCTGTCAGCAGAGAGTTCACGAACGTTCGACGCCATCTGAAGTCTCGTCCGGATCGCCCAGATTTCCAGGAGCTCTAGCGGCGGCTTCTGCCCGGTGAGCTTGCCCTTGTTCCACGGCACACGGTGGACAACGACGACATTCTCGGATTTCATGACAATCTCCTTACAATCGAAGGGGAGATTGAGTGTGCGCCTCTTCCGGCGGGCGCTATCCGACCCGGAACAGCCGCTCGTATGTTCTCGACGCGGTCGCTGGATCAGGCCGGGGAATCTGGATCGGGACCGTCAACTGGAACGTCAGTCGAAATCGATCCTCAAGACACTCTCGTCTACGTATTGCAGCTTCAAATCAATCAAGACCGCACTAGACAGTGCGGTCGTCAACGCGATCTTCAATTCCGGCGCGATGCTATTGAGATGAAAGGAAAACTCCCATCCCGGCATCGCATTGATCCAAGACACCAATAGGTCATCGCTGTCGGACTGCCAAAACTGAACGTTCTTTACTCCACCTATCGATGCTTCATCAACAATCTCGGCTCGGGACGCCGCCATCTGCCGGCCGCCATCAGTCCAGTGAGTTATCTGTCCGCTATTAGGATTGGCAAGCAGAAATCCAAGAGGTTGGAGCAAAGTCTCGACATAGCGAAAGGCTTTCGGAAATGGCTCTTTCAGCAATACGACCAAGATAGGTTTTGCCATTGCGCCTCTGAACCTGAGTGTTGGATGCCTGCCACCATCGTGACAAGAGAGCAGTCGATTGTCGACGATTTCGATGACGGCGTCGAACGACTGCTTCTGGCGCCGGTTGCCGCCCGACGCGGTAGGCTGCAGCCGACCCGTTGCTGCCGGTCGCCATCGCGTGACCCACGCGGCGCGTTCCGATGGAGAGCGGCCATTCCCGGGACGAATATGGGTAGCAATGGCGACAAACTGGAGCGGTTGATGTGCCGCGAGAGCTCTATTTCAGTGGCCAACCCGATATATGCGGCCGCTATGCACGCCCTCCACGCTGCGCCGATAGGCAATTGCCACACGTGTCGCCGGCACGCCTTCGTAACCGGGAAAGAAGGGACCAAACCGTTCCACGGATTCGATCAGCATGGTTGGGCTGACGGCATTGATTCGGATACCCCGACGAAAATCGCACGCAGCTGCACGCACGAACCCTTCAATTCCGGCATTCGACGCTGCGGCGTGAGAACCCTGCGCAATCGGATCATCGACGGCGATGCCGGACGTCAGCGTGATTGAGCCGCCATCGCTCAGGTAATGCTGACCAACCAGCGCGACGCGCACCTGACCGAGCAGCTTGTCCTGCAGGCCTTGATGGAAATCGGCCGCCGTCATCTTTTCGATGGGAGCCAGTATGACGTTGCCTGCGGCGACAACGATGGCATCGACGCGCCCGATCTGCTCGAACAGCAAACCGACACTGTCGTCACGGGTGATGTCGACCTGATGGTCTCCGCGGGTGCGGCCAACACGAACGATTTCGTGCTTGCCATCACGCGCAAGCTCATCTGCCGCGGCACGACCGACGTCCCCGCCGGCACCGATTACGACGATCTTCATCGAACACTCCTTTTCGCGTTCAGGTTGGAACGTCGCCATTCTTCACCGAACCAACGATCCGATAAATGTGCTCTAATTTCCGACACTACTAATCTACAGTTCGCAATATGGACAGACTGCGTGCCATGGAAACCTTTGTTGCCGTCGTCGAAGGCGGCAACTTCACCGAGGCAGCGCGGCGGCTGGAAATCTCGGCGGTCATGGTTGGCAAGTATGTGCGCGAACTGGAGGAGCGTCTCGCTGCGCGCCTGCTCGAGCGCACTACCCGGCGCCAGAGTCTGACTGATGCCGGTCGCGTGTTCTACGAAGACGCCAAGCGTGCACTCGAACACATGCGTATCGCCGAAACGTCGGTCGAACGGCTACGCGCGTCACCCTCCGGTACGTTGCGAATCAGCGCGCCGATCACCTTTGGCGCCTGTGTCATTGCGCCGCTAGCCGCGACTTTCCGGCAGATGTATCCGCTCGTGCGTGTCGAGCTGGAATTGAGCAATCGCAACGTCGACCTGATCGACGAGGGTTTTGATCTAGCGATCCGCATTGGCGAATTGGGTGATGCCGACCTCGTCGCAAGGCCGTTGACCCGGTATCGCATGGTGATCTGTGCATCGCCGGGCTATCTGGCTCAGTACGGGTGTCCGGAGACGCCACAGGACCTGAGCGCGCATCACTGCCTGTCTCACACGGTGTGGAACAGTCGAAACGGCTGGAAGCTCGGGGACGATGACAGCACGCACTTTACGGCTGAATCGGTGTTCACTTGCAATGACGGCAACGGCCTGCGGATGGCCGCAATCGCAGGCGCGGGATTGCTGCTGCAACCGGAAGTCCTGGTGAGCCACGATCTGGCAAGCGGCGCGTTGGTACAGGTGCTGCAAGGTTACTCGCCGAAGCCACGCCCCGTTCATATCGTGTATCGACATGACCGGCGCCCGCTGCCCAAGCTCACCCGCTTTGTAGCGCATTTGCTCGAGCATGTGACGGAGCGCGAGGCGTCGTAGTGTGCTTTTCGGCTCGGTGACATGCGCGAAGAATAGCGCCTTGGTTTCGGCTGAGGCCCCTCGGGACACAACGTAAACGCTCGCTTTCAAAGACACAACAGGCGCTCACGCAAACGACACAAGATGCGAGGTGGCCCCGCCGACCGAATGACGGCTTGCGGAGTGGCGCAGTCATGTGAATGTCCGACCGACGCATCCGACGAGGGCCGCTCCTGGCCGATCCCCGACACCCAATGCAGCGTAGCGCTCACCCGCCCGCTCGGTACCAAAGCAACCACATACGGGTTTATATTCCGGAATCCAATCACGCTGGCGCTGGAGTAGTTGACGACGTAAACGGAACGATCGATTTTCTGAAACCCCGCAGCGGTTACTGGAGGAGAACGTCACGCATGAATCCGGACAACGTATCGAATGTTGCAATGGCAGCCCACGCGAACCCCGGCGGCAGCGCTTCCGCGCCGGTTCCCGCCATCAATCCGTCGCAAACCGCGTTGCTCGTCATGCACTACCAGACCGACATCCTCGGGCTCTTTCCGTCGGTCGCCCCCGAATTGCTCGCCAATACGCGCAAGCTGTGCGACGCGGCGCGAGCCGGCGGCGTCGGCGTCTGGTTCGCGAACCTCCGGTTCAGCCCCGGCTATCCGGAAGTCAGCCCGCGCAACAAGAACGGCCAAGGCATCAAGCAGCTCGGCCTGTTCGTCGACGACGGCACGTGCCCGGAGCTGGGCCGGCAGCCCGACGAACCGCTGATCGTCGCGCACCGCGCGAGCGTATTCTTCGGCACCGATCTGCAGGCGCGGCTGGTCGCGCAAGGCGTCGATTCGCTGATCATGGTCGGCATCGCGTCGACCGGCGTGATGCTGTCGTCGATCGCCTACGCGAGCGACGCGGACTTCCGCCTGTATACGGTCAAGGACTGCTGCTACGACCCGGACCCGATCGTCCACGAGCATCTGTTCTCCACAGCGTTCGAATCGCGCACGACGGTGCTATCGCTCGCGGATGCATTGCGGCTGCTCGGATAACGGACCCGGTTGTTCGTCGCGTGGAGCGCGCTGCCGGCGGTACTGACCACCGGCCAGCAGCGCGTCGCGGATGCCGCATGGAGCGGCGCCGTAGGATGCGCAGCCCGACACGGTCGACGACCACGAGCACCCGTTCGACACGCCGGAACCAGCCCGGCTGCGGTGATTGCACATCCCGCCGAAGCCATGACGGGCGACGACGTGCGCGATGCCGCGCACGTCGACCGCCCTCCCCCTTACTTCGCGATAAACACACCCGACGTCGGGCACGTGCCCTGCGTATTGCCGTCCGTCACGAGCGACGCGGCGCTCGGGAACTGCGTGGTCGCATTCGTCTTCACCGCGATCCACGCTTCGGTGAAATAGCTGACGCCATTGGTCTTCGTGCACTTCAGCGACACCGCGCTGCGCGTATTGCTGCCGAACGCGCCTTCGAATGCGGACAGCAACTGGTTACGCGTGACCGTCTTGCCCGCGTTCGCCTGCAGGTACGCATTGAACGACGTGTTGCCGAGCCGGCTGATCATGCCCGACGCCTCGTTCCAGTACGCATCGGGCGACGCTGAATTCGAGCAGGTGCCGTGCTTGAACCACTCGTGCTTGTCGAGACACGATGCAACGCCCGGCATATACGTCGACAACGTGTTGCGGGTCGCGCTGCTGATCGGGTAGGCATCCATGCTGCACCACTGGTGCGCGTTGTCGAGGTCGACGTCGTTCTGCGGCACGCCGCAGTAGAACGGCTGGTTGCCGTCGTACCGGTTCGGCCACAGGCCATGCAGCGACAGGCTCGTCGCCCCATACGAGCCGGCGAGGTTCGTGCATTCGGGTGTGTCGTGCGACGCGCAGAAACCGGGCTCCCACGACGCGGCGAGCAACAGGTAGTCGTAGCTGGTCTGCGCGGTTGCGGGCAGCGAGGCGGAAGCGACGGCGAGTGCGACAGCGGCGCGGGCGAGCGTCTTGAGCATGGCGTTTCCTCGGAAAAGGCTTGCGGTCGCGGGATGCGCCGCAAGATTGTCGAATGTCTGCCTGCGATTGTTGCTACCGCAACGTGGCACGAATGTGAAGGTGGCCGAATTATGTGCGGTGGCGCGGGCGTGTGCCGTCGCACCGCGCGATACCCGAGCGGAACGCGGACGCAAGCTCGGCGGCTTGCTCCGCGCCCTGCCCGATACCGCACACGGCCGACGCGTGCCGCCACTCCGGCGGCACGCCGTTGCTCACGATCCAGCCCCCAGTTGCTTGCATGCGCGCGCAACCGATTCGGGACCTTCGAGCACGAGGATCTGCCACACGCCGACGCTGACGCGCCGGCGCGCCGCCGTCGACGAATCGGCCAGCAGCGCCTCGACGCGCGGCGCGACATCCGGCGCCTGCTGCTTCAGCGCCGCGTGATGCCGCGCGCGCGACGCCGGCCCGGATTCGTACACGTCGCACAGGCGCACCATGCCGGCGAGGCCGGCCGCGTCGTCGTCCTTGTCGATCGCGGCCGGCTCGACCGGTGCGAGCCCGTTGCGCTCGTCTGCCGGCAGCTTGCTGCGCGCGCCTTCGTCGATCGATGTGGCGGACGCCGGCGGCAACCCGCCCATCGCCGCAACGATCCGGCTGCCTGAGGCGATCATGTCGCCCTGGCACTCGATCTTCTCGGCGGCCGCGACATTCGAGCAGAACGACACCGAAACCCGGTACACGTCGTTGCTCATGCGCGGCACGTCGTCCGTGCTCGCCTGCGCGAGGCCGGCGCTTGCCAGCGCCAGCACAGCGGGAATCAGGATGCGGAAAGCGCTCGTCTTGTTCATTGTCGTTTGTTGTTTGTCGGGTTCTGACGGCGGGCAACTTCGCCGGGCCGCACGGTGGCGGCTCCTGCGGCGCCGGGCCCTCATCCGGCGCCACGCGATTACTTCACCGACGCAGCCTCCGATCCGCCGGACGACAGCGCCGCGCTGTCCTGCTCGCGCCACGCGCGGCGCGACGCCACGATCGCCTTCACCGCCGAGCGCGCAACCTTCCACCACGCGAACGGCCGCGGGTCGGCCAGCATGCTGAGCGCGCGTGCATAGTCGAGCGTGAGGCCGGGCGTCCACGCCATCGTCACCGCGCGCTTGCGGATCTGCGCGGCAACCCACAGCTCGGGCGTGAGCAGCAGCCGGACGAACGCGCCCCACCCGGCCCGCGTGCCCTTGAGCCGCCACACCGCGCCGTCGAGCGCGGCTTCGAGCGCGTTCGACACGGTGCTCGAGCAGTTGCGGTGCGTGAGGTTGTACGTCACGTTCTGCCGGTATGCCGACCAGAATGCATCCAGCTTCGCCGCATCGTAGTTGCGGATCCGCACGCGCACGGTCGACGGGCACCACGCCTTCGACTCGGTCGCGTAGTCGGGCTGGAACAGGCCCGGCACATCGTTTTCGCGCGTGGCGCGCAGGATGCGCGTGAATTCGTCCGGAGAACGATCGATTTCGACGCCCGGATACAGGCTGATATAAATGCCCTCCGGCGACTCCAGCGCCGCGTGCCCGGTCGAAATCACGCCGTTGACGTCCACCGCCGCGATATAGCGGTCGATCACCGGATAGCGCTGCGCTTCGGCCTTCGACGTGCCGGTCGGCGTCCATACGTGCACGGTGAGTGCGCGCTCGCCGTCGGCCGGCGGGCCGTCCCATTCGGATTGCGCGAAATGCGGCCGGTCGCGCGCATCGTCGAGGTCGGGCGCGAGCGCCGGCGCGGGTGACGTCGCGAACGCGGGATTGCGCGTGAGCCGGCGCACGCGCGCGGCGAGGCTCAGCATGTGCATCCCGCCGAAGATCAGCAGCAGGCCGAGGCAGTACGGCACGGTGCCCACATAGTGCGTCGGGTACGGCTGGAAAAAGAAGATCGCCAGCAGGATTTCGACGACACCCCACGCGAACGCGACGTTCCAGCGGCGGTAGCGCACCATCCATGCGGACGTGCATTGCAGCAGCCCGTCGACAAGGAACAGCGTGCCGAAGATCATCGACAGCAGGAAATGGCCGTGGTGATGGCCGGCAAACACGAGCCCCGCGGCCGCCACGACCACGATGCCCTTCACGTAGCGCAGGATGCGCTGCCCGCCGACGCCGCTGCCAGCCACCGCGAGCGTTGCGAGCCCTTCGATCAGAAACAGCCACGCAAACAGTTCGATCGGGAAATGCAGCGCGCCGTCGAGCGCATCGACGAAGATGACGACGCCCGCGACGACCCATACCCAGCCAAGCACGGTCAGCCCGCGCCAGCGGGTTCGCAGATATTCGATGCCCAGCAGCAGCAAGATCAGTCGTACCATCGCGCCCTCGTGTCATTTTCTGGATACGCGCGGCCACGCGTTTCCTGTCATTCCGACCGTACGCCGCGCCACGCGCCGGTCGGAAAGCGGCAATCGTTGCCGGCGCGTCATGCCGTCGACATGACCGATGGCGGCCGGCACGCGCCGCTCTGGCCGAATAATAAGATATGGCGACGCAGGTTGAAAGGCTGGCGAAAACGTCTTCGGTGCGACGCTGAAGGGTCCGACGGCCCGCTGCCACGGCAGGTTTCCCGTTCGACAACGCGCGGCGGATACGCGAGAATCCTGCTTCCGAGGGCGAAAGCCACTGAACCGCACCAGACGGGACAACAAGAAATGAGCATATCGATCGCGCGCCGGCGCCTGCTGGCCGCCGGCATGGCCGCGAGCAGCCTCGCGCTGTCGGGCTGTTTCACGCCGAAGCTGTACAAGGATGACGCATACAGCGAAAACGTATCCGGATTCCTGATTACGGAGGACGGCAAGAAGCTGGTCGTCCTCGGCACGCGCTACCACTACATCTTCGATCTGCCGGCCCAATTGCGGCCGGTACTGCAATCCGGCTACCGGAAATCGCTGCGCACGACGTTTGCCGGCTTTCATGCGAGCGGCGGCAGCGTCACCGGCCACTACCGGATCGTGTTGCCGAAGGACGCATCGGAAGACGATCGACAGGCCGCCGCCGACGACGGATTCACCAGCGCGCCAGCCGGTCTCGTGCTCGAAGGCGACATCGACGGCAAGCGCTATTCGACGGAAGGCTTCGCCGAGAAGGACAAGGGTGTCGCGCAGCCGTTCAACCGGCGGTATTCGGTGTATATCAGGGAATCGCCGTCCGTTGTCGGCATGGGTCTGCGGATTCTCGCCACGCCGATCACGGTTGCCGCCGACGGCGTGCTCGTGCTGGGCGGCATCGTGCTCGTGCCGTTCGCGGCCATCGCGATCCAGGCAAACGGCGGCATCCGGATCATGTAAGGAGGCACGCGCGGCGCCCTGCAGCGCCGATGGCAGCGGCCCGCGACACGCGAGCGCACACAACGACCGCAACCGGAGCATTGCCATGACCACCTCACCGCTTTACACGCCACCGCTCGGCCCGCAGCTCAGGCGCTGGCGCGCGCTACACCGCGTGAAGCAAAGCCACGCCGCAGAATTGTTCGGCGTCGCGCAATCGACGATCTCGCGCTGGGAGGCCGGCATCCAGCAGATGTCGCCCGACGAGCGCGCGACGGCCGAGCGGCTGCTCGCCGCGCGCCTCGATTCCGCAGGCGACCATGCGCTTGCGCGGCTCATCGCGGGCAGCGCGGGCCGCATGCATCTGGTGTGCGACCTCACGCACCGCCTGCTCGCCAGTTCACCGGCGCGTGCGGCCGAGTTCTCGCAGCCGCTGCCGATGCTGCTCGGCACGTCGCTGTGGCGCTACGCGACGCCGGAAATCGTCCGCATGGAAGCCGCGCTCGACACGCTCGGCTGGCACGATCGCGCGGGGCCGCCGAGCGTCGAATTCGACACCGGCGCGAATGCGTCGCGCGTCGTGCCGATCCGCGGCAGCACGTGCCGGTGGACGCGGATGACGCTGTCGGACGGCTCGGCCGCGCGGCTGGTCGAAACGCTCTAGCACGCCGCGCATATTTCATGCGTGGACGAACCGCGTGCGGCCGCCTTACGCTTGATGGCTCACCGCAAGGACTCCGACCATGAACCCCGACACGATCCACGCACGCGTCGATTTCCTGCGCGAAGCCGAACGCCTGAAGAACGTGCTGCGCAGCGGCCACACGTCGGCCGGGCGCGCGGAAAGCACAGCCGAGCATAGCTGGCGGCTGTGCCTGATGGCGCTCGTGTTCGCCGACGCACTGCCCGGCATCGATACGCTGAAGCTGCTGAAGCTGTGTGTCGTCCACGATCTCGGCGAGGCGCTGCACGGCGACATCCCCGCGATCGAGCAGGCCGCGCACCCGGACAAAAGCGCGCACGAACGCGACGACCTGCTGACCCTGACGGCGTCGCTCGATCGCACGCTGCGCGACGAGATCGTCGCGCTGTGGGACGAATACGAGGCGGCCGCGTCGCCGGAAGCGTGCGCCGCGAAGGCGCTCGACAAGCTCGAGACCATCCTGCAGCACAACCAGGGCAGCAATCCGCCCGATTTCGACTACGCGTTCAATCTCGGCTACGGCCGGCGCTATACCGACGCCGCGCCGCTGTTCAGTGCGATCCGCGATATCGTCGACGCGGATACGCGACGCAGAATCGATGCAGGCGGGCAGCGCGTGTAATCTCGCGGAATCGCACGCTCGGCACACTCGTAAACCTGCTGATCGGCAGCGGCTTCACGCTCACGCATCTCGACGAATGGGGGCCGACGCCGGAACAGGTCGAGGCAATGCCCGCACTCGACGAGGAACGCGACCGGCCGATGACGGCAATCGTCGCCGCACAGCGGTAACAACGCGCCACGGCCTTCCCCGCCCCTTTCACAGATCGCAACAATGTCACCGCCCGGCCCCCACTCTGGCGCGGCGCTCGCACAATTCAGCACAATTTCCACACGATTTGGCGCGAAATCCTCGCTTACCATGAGCGCCTGATTCGAATCGGCACGCCCGCGCGATGCGTACGCGGATGCCGTCGCGGGCAACACGCCCGGCATGCGACGCCGACCGGATCGTCCCGCCCGGTCGCACGCATCGCCGGCGCCCGCTTCATCCTCGCCGCATTCTCATGACTCAGAAACCCCATCGCCGTCGGCGCATCGTGCTGGCCATCATCGCGGTCGTTGCGATCGTCACCGGCGTCGCGCTCACGGTATTCGCGCCCGACAAGCATCCGCAGTACCTGTCCGCGCCGGTCACGCGCGGCGATCTCGAGAACGCGGTGCTCGCGACCGGCGCGCTGCAAGCGTTCAAGCAGGTCGACGTCGGCGCACAGGTATCGGGGCAATTGAAGACGCTGAAGGTGAAGCTCGGCGACAAGGTCGCGAAGGGCCAATGGCTCGCCGAAATCGATCCCGTGATCTCCGAAAATGCGCTGCGCCAGGCGCGCGCCAGCGAAGAAAGCCTGCGCGCGCAGCACCAGTCGACCGCCGCGCAACTGACGCAGGCGGAACTCGCATTCCGGCGCCAGCAGGCAATGCTGCCCGACGATGCGACGTCGCGCGAGTCGTTCGAGGCCGCGCGCGCGACGCTCGACATGCAGCGCGCGACGCTCGCGTCGCTCGCCGCGCAGATCCGCTCGGCCCGCATCCAGATCGAGACCGCGCAGGCCAACCTCGGCTACACCCGCATCGTCGCGCCGATCGACGGCGAGGTCGTCGCGATCGTCACGCAGGAAGGCCAGACCGTGATCGCGCAGCAGCAGGCGCCGGTGATCCTGAAGCTTGCGGATCTCGACACGATGACCGTGAAGGCGCAAGTGTCGGAAGCCGACGTGATCCGCGTGAGCGCCGGCCAGACCGCGTATTTCACGATCCTCGGCGAACCGGACAAGCGCCACTACGGCAGGCTGCGCGCGATCGAGCCGGCGCCACAGAACTTCGCCGACGCGCAGAGCGCGCTCGGCGGCGGCGCGGGCGGCGGCACGAAACCGAACGCCGCCGTGTTCTACAACGCGCTGTTCGAAGTACCGAATCCCGAGCACCGGCTGCGCATCTCGATGACCGCGCAGGTCGGCATCGTGCTCGGCAACGCGCTCAACATCCCGGCCGCCGCACTCGGCGAAAAGCGCAAGGACGGCAGCTATGCGGTCCGCGTGCTGCGCGCCGACGGCAGCACGGTCACGCGCAACATCCGCATCGGCATCAACAACAACGTACGCGTCGAAGTGCTGGCCGGCCTGAAGGACGGCGAGCGCGTCGTGATCGGCGAAGCCGCCGCGGACGAGCACGCGCCGCTGGCGGACGTGGTATGACGATGCGCCAGCCCCTGCTGAAACTCTCGAGCGTCACGCGGCGCTTTCCGGCCGGCGACAAGGACGTCGTCGTCCTGAACAACGTCAACCTGTCGATCGACGCGGGCGAGATCGTCGCGATCGTCGGCGCGTCGGGCTCCGGCAAGTCGACGCTGATGAACATCCTCGGCTGCCTCGATCATCCGAGCGAAGGCATCTACACGGTCGGCGGACGCGACACGCACATGCTCGACAGCGACGAGCTCGCGCAGCTGCGCCGCGAGCACTTCGGCTTCGTGTTCCAGCGCTATCACCTGCTGCCGCACGTCGACGCGGCCGCGAACCTCGAAATGCCGGCGATCTATGCGGGCACCCCGCGCGCGGAGCGGCACGAACGCGCACGCGAGCTGCTCGCGCGCCTCGGGCTCGCGGATCGCGCGCACCACCGGCCCGGGCAACTGTCCGGCGGCCAGCAGCAGCGCGTGAGCATTGCGCGCGCGCTGATGAACGGCGGCCAGGTGATCCTCGCCGACGAACCGACCGGCGCGCTCGACACGAAAAGCGGCCAGGACGTGATCCGCATCCTGCACGAGCTGAACGCGCTCGGCCATACGATCGTCATCGTCACGCACGACAAGGACGTCGCGCGCCATGCGCGGCGCATCATCGAGATCAGCGACGGCGAGATCGTCGCCGACCGGAGGAATCGCCACTATGCGGAAGCGCTCGCGGAAGCCGGCATCGATGCGGCCGAAGCGGCAGCCGGCACGCCGGCCACGCGCGATCGGCACGACGACCCGCCGCCCGCCGACGCCGAAACCGGCACGCGCGCGCGCCGCTTCGCGGCCGGCTCCGGCCGCTTCGCCGAGGCGTGCCGGATGGCGTGGATCGCGCTCGTGTCGCACCGGCTGCGCACGCTGCTGACGATGCTCGGCATCATCATCGGCATCACGTCGGTCGTGTCGATCGTCGCGATCGGCGAAGGCGCGAAGCGCTACATGCTCGACGAGATCGGCAGCATCGGCACGAACACGATCAACGTCTATCCGGGCACCGACTGGGGCGACAGCCGCGCGGACGCGATCCAGACGCTCGTACCCGCCGATGTCGCCGCGCTCGCCGAGCAGCCGTACGTCGACAGCGCGACACCCGAGACGTCGCGCACGCTGCTGCTGCGCTACCGCAACATCGACGTCAACGCGCTCGTGAGCGGCGTCGGCGACCGCTTCTTCCAGGCGCGCGGGATGCGTTTCGCGCTGGGCGTCGCGTTCGACGAGGACGCGGTGCGCCGCCAGGCGCAGGTGGCCGTGATCGACCAGAATACGCGCCGCAAGCTGTTCGGCGCGACGCGCAATCCGGTCGGCGAAGCGATCCTGGTCGACAACGTGCCGTGCGTCGTGATCGGCGTCACGGCCGACAAGAAGAGCGCGTTCGGCAGCGTGAAGAGCCTGAACGTATGGGTGCCGTACACGACCGCGAGCGGGCGCCTGTTCGGCCAGCGCCATCTCGACAGCATCACCGTGCGCGTGCGCGACGGGCAGCCGAGCGCCGCCGCCGAGAAAAGCCTCGAAAAGCTGATGATCCAGCGCCACGGCCGCAAGGACTTCTTCACGTACAACATGGACAGCGTGGTCAAGACCGTCGAGAAGACCGGCCAGTCGCTGACGCTGCTGCTGTCGCTGATCGCGGTGATCTCGCTCGTCGTCGGCGGGATCGGCGTGATGAACATCATGCTCGTGTCGGTCACCGAGCGCACGCGCGAAATCGGCATCCGGATGGCGGTCGGCGCACGCCAGTCCGACATCCTGCAGCAGTTCCTCGTCGAGGCCGTGCTCGTCTGTCTGCTCGGCGGTACGATCGGCATCGTGCTGTCGTTCGGGCTCGGCGCGGTGTTCTCGATGTTCGTCACGCAATGGAAGATGGTGTTCTCCGCCGGCGCGATCGTGACCGCGTTCGTCTGCTCGACGCTCACCGGCGTGATATTCGGTTTCATGCCCGCGCGCAACGCGTCGCGGCTCGATCCGATCGATGCGCTCGCGCGCGACTGACGAAAGCCCTGCCATGACGCATTCCTCACCGCTTCGCCACCTCGGCGCATTCGCCTGCGCGACCGCCCTGCTGGCCGGCTGCACGGCCGCGCGCCACGCGCCGCTGCCGGCCGTCGCGATGCCCGCGAACTGGGCCGCGCCGGTCGCGGCCGACGCACCGGCCACCACGCGCGACTGGTGGCGCAGCTTCGGCGATCCGCAACTCGACCGGCTGATCGACGACGCGCTGCGCGCCAACAACGACCTCGCGATCGCGGCGATCCGCGTGTACCGCGCGCAATTGCAGGCCGGGCTCGTCGACACGAACCTGACGCCCGCCGTATCGCTCGGCGCGAACGGCGCCGTGTCGCGCACGCTCGATACGCACCGGATGAGCCGGTCGAGCGGCATCAACGGTTCGCTCAGCTATGAAATCGACCTGTGGGGCCGGCTGGCCGCGCTGCGCGATGCCGCGCACTGGGAAGCCGACGCAACGGCCGCCGATCTCGAAGCCGCGCGGCTGTCGCTGATCGGCACGACGGCGTCGCTGTACTGGCAGATCGGCTATCTGAACCGGCAGATCGCGCTCGGCGACGCGAACATCGCGTATGGGGTGCGCACGCTCGTGGTCGTCCGGTCGCGGCACACGGCCGGCGCCGTGTCGGGGCTCGATCTCGCGCAGGCCGAGCAGAGCCTGTCCGCGCAACGCGCCGCGCAGACCCAACTGATCCAGCAGCGCACCGAGAAGCGCCACGCGCTCGCGCTCCTGTTCGACCGGCCGCCGCAGCAGCTCGCGGCCGAACCGGCGGCGCTGCCCGACGCGCCGCCGCCGGAAGTAGCCGCCGGCCTTCCGGCCAGCCTGCTCGGCCGGCGCCCGGACCTGCGCGCGGCGGAATTCCGGCTGCGCGAGTCGCTCGCGCAGGTCGACGCGACGCGCACGAGCTTCTACCCGACCTTCACACTGACCGGCAGCGCCGGCACGACGAGCACGAGCCTCGAGCGCGTGCTGGCGAATCCGGTCGGCACGCTCGGGCTCGGCCTCGCGCTGCCGTTCATCCAGTGGAACACGATGCAATTGCAGATCAAGGTGTCGAAGTCGCAATACGAGGAAGCGGTGATCGGGTTCCGCCAGCGGCTCTACACGGCGCTCGCGGAAGTCGAGAATGCGCTTTCGGCGCGCGTGCAGCTCGAACGTGAGGCCGAACAGCGCGCGCTATCGCTGGCCCAGGCGCAGCGCGCCGAGCAGCTTGCCGCCGCGCGGTTCGCGGCCGGCGCGACCGCCGTGCAGCCGTGGCTCGACCAGCAGCAGCGGCTGCGCGACGCGCAAAGCGCCGACGAGCTGACACGGCTGAACCGGCTCAACAACCAGATGACGCTGTATCGTGCGCTCGGCGGCGGGATGTCCTGACCGGCGTGCCGACGCAACGGGCCGGCCGTGTCATTCGCACACGGCCGCCCTGCGCCGCGCCGGCGCGAACGCCACCGCGCTCGCGGTCGCGAGCACGGCCACGCCGGCCGCACCGTACACCATCACCCAGCCGAACCCGTGCACGAGTGCCGCGTGCAGCGCCGCGCCGCTCGGGTCGGCCTGCGCGAGCGCCGGTGCGATCTGCTGCAGCCCGTCGGTGCGGCCCGACGCGATCTCCTGCGCGAGCCGGCGCAGCGCCGCATCGCCGATCGCGCCCGCAGCGCCGCCCTTCAGGCTCGCGACGATCCCCGCGACCAGCACGAAGCCCATCGCCGCGATGTTCAGCGCGAGCGAGATCATCCGCGCGCTCATGTCGATGCCTGATGCCATCCCGGCCCGCGAACTCGGCACCGCGCCCGTCGTCGTGTTGGTGACCGGCGTGTTCGTGAGTCCGAGCCCGATGCCGGCGATCACGCAGCCGGGCAGCATCGTTAGCCAGCTCGCGTGGTCGGCCGCGCTACCGACCCGCATCAGCGCGAAACCTGCCGCGATCGTGAACAGGCCGCCCGGGATCACGACGCCCGGCCCGTAGCGCAGCGCGAGCCGTTCGCCGAACGGCGGCGCGACCAGCGTCGGCAGCGTGTACGCGAGCAATGCGAGGCCGGCCGTCACGCTGTCGTAGCCGAGCGCGACCTGGAACCAGATCGGCAGGTAGATCATGAACGGCCAGAAGCTGAAGTTCATCCCCATCGAGCCGAAGATCGCGCCGGTGAACGCGCGGATCCGGAACACGGAGAAATCGAACATCGGCCGCGCGCTGGCGCGTTCCGCGACGAAGAAGCCCGCGAGCGCCAGCACGGTCGCGCCGAGCACGCCGAGGCCGGCCGCGCTCGTGAGCCCGAGTTCCGCGCTCTGCGTGATATAGAACGCGAGGCCGAGCACCGCGAACGACAGCGTAACGATGCCCGCGAAGTCGAGCGTGCCCGCATGCGGATCGCGCGACTCCTGCACCGCGCCGCCGATCAGCACGAGCGCGATGGCCGCGAGCGGCGCATGGACGAGGAACACCCACGGCCAGCTCGCCAGCGCGACGATCGCGCCGCCGACGATCGGCCCGAAGCCGAGCCCGATCCCGAACACGATCCCCCAGATCCCGAACGCGCGGCCGCGCTCGCGGCCCTCGCGGAACTGGTACGACAGCACGGCGATCTGGCAGATCAGCATCGCGCCGCCGCTCGCGCCCTGCAGCAGCCGGCCCGCGACGAGCACCGGCACGTTCGGCGCGAGCCCGCACAGCAGCGACGTCGCGCCGAACAGCACGGTGCCGATCACGTACACGCGCTTGCGGCCGAACCGGTCCGCGAGCGTGCCGGCCGCCATCAGCACGGTCGTACACGCGATCGTGTACGCGTTCATGATCCACTGCATGCCGTTGAAATCGCCATGCAGCACGTGTTCGAGCGTCGGCAGGATCACCGGCACGCTCGAGATTTCGAGGCCGAACATCAGCGACGTGAGACAGACGGCCGCGAGCGCGACCGCATTCCTGCGGGAGTCGGATAGCGTCATGCGTATTGCGCGGCGGCCCGGCAATGGGCCGCGCGCCTCCAGGTGAGAAGGGTTCGCCGCGCGCGGCCGGCGGCGCACGCTGAACGGGAATCGGTACTATAGTGAGAATTTCGATCCCCATTGACGCACCCATTTCTCCGAACTGGGGAATCACAGGACTCAATCAGCACACCCTGCCATGACCGACAGACTCGACGGCGTAACGACCTTCGTCCAGGTGGTGGAATCGGGCAGCTTCGCGCTCGCCGCGGAGCGGCTCGACATGACGCGCTCGGCCGTCGGCAAGGCGGTCGCGCGGCTCGAGAAGCGGCTCGGCGCGCGGCTGTTGCAGCGCACGACGCGCAGCCAGAGCCTGACCGACGACGGCCAGGCGTACTACGATCGCTGCGTGCGCGCGCTCGCGGAACTGGAGGCCGCGGAAGCCGATCTCGACTGCGGCCGCAACGAAGCGCGCGGCAAGCTGCGGCTGAGCGTGCCGCTCGCGTTCGGGCATCACTGCGTGACGCCGATCGTGCTCGACCTCGCCCGCACCTATCCGCATCTGCGGATCGACGTGTCGATCACCGACCGCTTCGTCGATCTCGTCGAGGAAGGCATCGATCTCGCGGTGCGGATCGGCACGCTCGCGGACAGCACGAGCCTCGCGGTGCGCCGGCTCGGCACGCAATACGGCAGCCTCGGCGCGGCGCCGTCGTATCTCGCGCGCTACGGGATGCCGAAGTCGCTCGACGATCTGAAGCACCACCGGACAATCGCGTATTCACGCTCGGGCGTGCCGCAGCCGTGGGACCTGCGTGCGCCGGACGGCTCGACGGTGCGCGTCGACATGCAGCACCAGTTGAGTTTCGACGACGTGCAGGCGATCGCAGCGGCCGGTGCGTCGGGGTTCGGTGTCGCTTGGCTGCCGAGCTGGCTGCTGGATTACTACGTGAAGCGCGGCGAAATGGTGGTCGTGCTCGACCGCTGCTTCGTCTGCGAAGGCGACATTCACGCGATCTGGCCGAAGACACGCTACCTGCCGCGCAAGACGCGCTGCGTGATCGACGCGCTCGCACAGGCGATTCCGCCGATGATCGAGCGCCGGGATAAGTTCACTGCGATGAAATGAAACCGACGCGCCGCACGGCGCGTCGGGTGCGTCATGCGGCGCCGAGATCGGCGAGCGGATGGGCAAACAGCTTCCACGGCGACGTCAGGAAATGCCGCACGCGTTCGGCGCGCAGCTCGACAAGCGATGCGGGCGCCCAGCGCGGCTTGCGATCCTTGTCGACGAGATGCGCGCGCACGCCTTCGCAGAAATCGCCTTCCTCGATCGCGCGCGCGACGATGCCGAGCTCCATCCGGAACGATTCGGCAAGCGTCATCTGCCGGCCGCGCAGCAGCGCTTCGCGCGTCACGTGCAGCATCGTCGGCGAGTGGCCGGCGAGCGCATCGAGGGTCGCCTGCAGCCATTGACGGTGCTCGCGCGTCAGCTCGTCGCGTGCGAGCTCCTGCGTCAGCGTCGCGACGATCCGCTCGACGGTCGAACGCTTGTCGAAGTGACGGACGATCCACGGCATCTGGCTGTCGAGCGCCGCATGCGGCACGACGTTGCACGGCGGTTCGAACACCTTGCGCAGCGCCGGCAGCACGTCGCCGTCCCACTTGACGCTTTCGATGCGCGTCTCGAAAGTGTCGAGCCACGCGGACGGCACACACAGGTCGGCCAGCTTCGCGGTCAGCGCGTCGGCGCCCGACAGCATCGCGCCGGTCAGCCCCACGTACAGCTCGAGCTCGACCGGCATGCGCGACAGGAAATGCGTCGCGCCGACGTCGGGCACGAGGCCGATGCGCGTCTCCGGCATCGCGATCTTGCTGCGCTCGGTCGCGACGCGCAGCGCCGCGCCTTGCGCGAGGCCCATGCCGCCGCCCATCGTCACGCCGTCCATCAGTGCGACCACCGGCTTCGGGAACGTGTGGATCGCATGGTCGAGCCGGTATTCGTCGACGAAGAACGGCAGCCAGGTTTCGCGCTGCGCCACCATCCGGTACAGCGCACGCACGTCGCCGCCCGCGCAGAAACCCTTCTCGCCCGCGCCGCGCAACACGACCGCGACGATCTGGTCGTCGCGACGGCAGCGCTCGAAGAGCGCGGCCAGCTCGCCGATCATCGCGTACGACAGCGCGTTGAGCGCGGACGGACGGTTCAGCGTGATCAGCGCCACGCGGTTCACCACGCGGAACAGCACCTCGGGCGCGTGCTCCGCGAACGCGTCGTGATTCATGACCGGCGTGCTCATCGTTGCGGCTCTCCGTCGGTGCTCCATTGCGGCGCGCGCTTGCCGAGAAACGCGGCCACGCCTTCGCGCGGATCGTTCGTGTCGAACAGGTCGACGAAGCGTTCGCGCTCGACCGCGAGCGCCGCGCCGCGCGGCACGCCGCGGCGCGCGAGGCCGATAAGCTCCTTGCTGTATGCAACCG